>Ga0310812_10000725_pt1 | contig 11766 bp, 9 predicted proteins | sample NN3metagenome_FD_205747 | JGI IMG/M metagenome (GOLD analysis project Ga0310812, IMG submission 205747) | Soil microbial communities from experimental microcosm in Duke University, North Carolina, United States - NN3 | ecosystem: Engineered > Artificial ecosystem > Soil microcosm > Unclassified ...
ACGTGCGAAAGCACCGCCCCGTCGATTCCCTGCACCTTTGGATTCGCCGATTCGATCACGAAATACTCATCCGGAGCGTGCGCGCCGCTGCCATGCCCCATTCCGAAATGTCCCGCAGGCAGATGCAGCGGATCGCCGGTGAAAACATATCCCGGCCAGGATCCGGCGCTGCGCGGCAAGACTATCGGATCAATCCCCCGGCCGCGATAGACCGCCACCTGGGCGCGAATCAGCGGCGCGTCGGCCGAAGTGCTGGTAGGGTCGTAACCTCCCGACATGTTCACTTCGATGTCTCCAAAGCCGTGTTTTGCCAGGTGGGCCTTGAGTGCAGCCAGCGCTTCGTCGGCCTTCATGTCGGGCACCAGGCGCAGATCAAGCTTGGCCACGGCCCGGTGAGGAAGAATGGTCTTGCCGCCCGGCCCGGTGTATCCGCCCACCAGGCCTTCGATGTTGACCGTGGGCCGCGATTGCAGCAGTTCCAGCGCCTCCACGTAATTGACGTCGTGTATCCAGTGCTCCACGCTGTACTGCTTCATGGCGACTTTCTCGTCCAGGCGGCCCGCCGCCACAGCGATCATTTTTTTCTCCGCAGCGGAGAGCGGACGCGCCTTGTCGGCGAAACCGTCAATAGCCGGCGTGTTGCCATCGGCCGAAACCAGCGTATTGAGCGCCTCCACCAGGTGCCACGCCGGGCTGTCAATCATGGCTTTCAGGCTGGAGTGAACATCTTTTCGCGGACCGCGTCCCCATTTTTCGCCGCTCGAAACCAGTTCGACTTCAATCACTCCCTTGGCCCCCAGCGTCATCGTGACTTTGCCGTCGAGGTCCTGCTCGGCGGCAGGTATGTAAACGCCATGGCATTTGCGCAGAGCGGCCAGCACTTCGGGCCGGCGCACGATCTGTGGAAAGTGCGGCGAACCGATTTCTTCTTCTCCTTCCGCCACGAACACGAGATTGACCGGTAACTTCCGGCCGGCGTTGCGAATGGCGTGCACCGCGGCCAGGAAGGAAGCCTCCGGGCCTTTCTGGTTCACTGCACCCCGCCCGACGACGCACTTGCCCAAGCCGGGCTTATCGACAATGGCCGCGTCGAAGGGCGGCGACGACCATTCCGAGGGATCGACCTGTTTGACGTCATACATGAAGTAAATCCCCAGGGTGCGCGGGGCGCCGGCGTCCAGCGTGGCGAAGATGCCGGGCTGGCCGTCGGTGGAGACTTTCGTGGCTCCCTGGAAGCCGGCGTCGCTCAACATGCGCATGGCGAGGTCGCAGCCTTCGTCCATGCCGCGGTGCTCGGCGGCAATCGAGGGCTGGCGAATCCAGGCTTGCAGCCGCTGCACCGACTCGTCGTGGCGCTTTTCGATTTCCTTCTGAATGACGGCAAGGTCAGGGTTGGAGCTGGCCGCGAAAGGTTTCTGGGAGAGGGCAAGCGATGCCGCGCCGGCGGCGGTGGCCTGGAGGAACGTTCGTCGGTTCATGGGCGCGAGGATAATCGCAGCAGTTTGGTTGTGTCCAGCAAAGGCTCTCTGTGTGGGTCGGACGCTCCAGTCCGACGCCTTTTACTTTGACCGTCTGCCTTTTATCTCCGCGGAAGTGTCGGTCATCGGTGCTGCACCCAAGAAGCCTCCTTTTTGCTTGCGCAAAATCAAAGTCAGCCGCGTCGAACAAGAGTGTCCGACCCACACTTATTGCAACCACCGCCACCCTGTGTTAGCTTCTTGAAACAGCAGAGGTTAGCTTGCAAGCGACGATTCCTGCCGGACTGGATCGCAAGGAAGCGGAAGTTTACAGACAGCTGGATCCGGAACGGCTCCCGAAACACATCGCCATCATCATGGACGGCAATGGACGCTGGGCACGGCGCCGCCACTTGCCGCGCATGGCCGGACATCGCGCCGGGGTTGCATCCGTACGGTCCACCGTCGAAACCGCGGCTCGCATCGGAATTCCCTGGCTGACGTTATACGCCTTTTCCGAAGAGAACTGGAAGAAGCGCCCGCGCAGCGAAGTCGATTTTCTGATGGGGCTGCTGTGCCGCTATCTGAAAGCGGAAGTTCCCACCCTGAACAAGAACAACATTCGCCTGGAATACATCGGACGCCAGCATGAGCTTCCGCCCTCGGTGCAGGAAAAGATGGCATGGGCACGGGAGGCGACCGCCGGCAATACCGGGATGGTGCTGACCCTGGCGCTCAACTACAGCGCACGCACCGAACTGGTGGACGCCTTCCGCTCCATCGTGGACGCGGCCGCCCGCAACGGCGGCCTGGACCATCTCGAAATCGACGAAGATGCGGTGTCGCAGAACCTATACACACGGCATTTGCCTGATCCCGACCTGGTGGTCCGCACCAGCGGCGAAATGCGGCTGAGCAACTTTCTGCTGTGGCAGCTGGCCTATGCTGAAATCTACGTCACCCCGACTTTGTGGCCGGAGTTTCGCGGGCTGCAACTCCTGGAAGGCATCGCGGAGTATCAAAAACGCGAGCGCCGTTATGGCGGGCTGGCTGACCACCCTATTGCGCACAGCTCTCATTCTCAGCCATCCAAGACCGGCCGGAGCTGATACGGCTTGCAACTACTGAAACGAATTCTCACCGCGCTGGTTCTGATCCCGGTTGTCCTGCTGCTGGTGCTCCGCGCTCCGGTGCCGGTAGTGTCTCTAGTCGCGGCCCTGGTGGCGCTTTTGGCGGTCCAGGAACTGCTGAAGATTTCAGAGGCCTACAAGGTCACCCCGATGCACTGGCCGACCTACATTTTTGTCGGATCGTTCTTCCTTTTCCTGGCGCTGAATCCCGGGCGTAATACTCCCCTGCTCTCCACATCGGTGTTTGCCGGCAGCGCGGCCTTCGTAGCCGCTATCGCTCCCTTCGTCTTTCTGGTGATCGGCATGAGGCGCGTCGATCTCAGCACCGGATTTCCCGCCGCCATGACCTCGGCATTTGCCTTCGCCTACATCGCCCTGCCACTGGGGTGCCTGGTGCAGATTCGGGAACAGGCCTCGGGCGCGTTCCTTTTGCTCTACTTGCTGCTGCTGGTGTGGGCGGGAGACATCTTTGCCTACTTTGTCGGACGTTCCCTGGGACGCCACCTGATGTCGCCGCGCATCAGTCCCCGAAAGACCTGGGAAGGAGCGCTGGCTTCAATGATTGCCAGCGTTGGAGTAGGCGTTTTGCTCTACAATTACGCGCTGCCCATCAGCACGGCGCTGCTGAATGCACATCTGATCGAACGGAAGGACGGCCTGTTCGCGCTGGTGAAAGCTCCCTTGTGGCCGACCATCCTGCTTTCCGCGGCCGTCAACATCGCAGCCCAACTGGGCGATCTCGTGGAGTCCCTCATCAAGCGGGGCGCGGGAATCAAGGATTCCGGCACACTGCTTCCTGGCCACGGCGGCATGCTTGACAGAATTGATGCCCTGCTCTTTGCCGCCCCATTGCTGTGGTACTGTGCGGCTTGGCGCGTGATGCAGTAAGCCGGAATGCCGGACCCGTACCCGTACCCAGCGCTCAAAGCACTCCACCCGAAGAGCTATCTTAGTCCCGCCAAACTTGCCCAACTACAGCAGCTTTCCAGTGATGCATTGATGAATTCATTGGTACCCGGTCAAAGGGATTGTCTGAAAACCAGGCGGGACGGAACTATAATTGACGGACACCACCGCATCCATGTTCTCCGCCTCCGAGGAGTGGATGTAAACCTGCTGCCGCGGGAGATCATCGAGAAGAGAGAGTTGTAACATGAGGACGGAACTTCATTGGGTCGACGGTCCGTGGCCGGGAAGGCTTGCGATTGCCGCCCGTCCGCGAGGTGGTGATTGGCTCGAAGATGAGATGGCTGACTGGCACCATAGTGGCGTTGACACGGTGCTTTCGTTACTGTCTCCTGACGAGGAACACACCCTCGGGTTGGACAAGGAACAGAACACGGTGAGGGAGCAGGATATGGATTTCATCTCGCTTCCAATCCAGGACCGCCATGTGCCTGGCTCGGAGACCGAGTTGGCCGCGGTTTTGGAGCGAGTGGACGCGAGGCTTTCCGCGGGCAAGAATGTGTTGGTTCACTGCCGGCAAGGAGTGGGCCGAGCCGGGTTGGTGACGGCATGCCTGCTCGTTCGTAAGGGATTGGATCCAAGCGCGGCAGTGGAGATCATAAGTGCCGCGCGCGGGCTCGCGGTTCCGGAAACAAGAGAACAGCGGCAGTGGATCGATCACTACGCGGCAATCTCCACCAGCACGAAATGAAATTCACGGCCAAAGGTCAAACATCGCCAGCCTCCATATGAAACGCATTGCCATCCTGGGTTCCACGGGCTCGATTGGACGCAGTACGCTCAGCGTGGTCGAAACTTATCCCGACCGTTTCCAGGTGGTTGCCCTGGCAGCCGGCCGGAATGTGGAAGCTGCGTTCGAGCAGGTCCGGCGCTGGAAGCCCAGGGTCATCTCTATTTCTACCGCAGTCGATGCGGAAATTCTGCGCTCTCGCCTGCAGACAGCAGGAATAAAGACTGTTGAAGTCGTGCATGGCCCAGCTGGAACCGTGCGGGTGGCCACCCATCCGGATGTGGATTTCGTGGTCAGCGCGATTGTCGGCGTGGCCGGACTCAAAGCCACCTACGAAGCGGTAAGGTCGGGCAAGACGGTCGGGCTGGCCAACAAGGAATGCCTGGTGGCGGCCGGCGAACTGATCACCGCCGAGGCGCGCCGCCAGGGCAAACCCCTTCTCCCCATCGACAGCGAGCACAATGCGGTCCACCAGTGCCTGCGCGGCGGACGGATGGAGGAGGTCGAGCGCATCTGGCTGACCGCCTCCGGCGGACCATTCCTTTACACACCCAAGTCGCAATTTTCTTCGATTTCCGTGGCCCAGGCCCTGAACCATCCCACGTGGAAAATGGGCCAGCGCATCACCATCGACTCCGCCACCTTGATGAACAAGGGATTCGAAGTGATCGAAGCTTGCCGTTTGTTCAACTTGCCGCCCAGCCGGGTGCAGGTGATGGTGCACCCGCAATCCACCATTCACTCCATGGTCGAGTTTGTGGATGGCAGCATACTTGCTCAGTTTTCCGTAACCGATATGCGGTTGCCCATTTTGTACGCGTTGACTTATCCCGAGCGTATTCCCTCGGCTATGCGCTTCCCGGTCATGGACTTACGACATCTCGAATTCCTGCCGCCGGATGTGGAAAAATTCCCTTGTCTGGCTCTGGCCTACGAAGCGGCGGAGGCCGGGGGCGCGAAGACGGTTGCACTCAACGCGGCCGACGAGGTGGCGGTGGCGGCTTTTCTGCAGGGCCGCATCGCTTTTAACGACATTCCTGAAGTCATTCGCGAAGTTCTCTCTGCAACGGAAGTGGGTAAGTTGGAATCTATAGAACAGGTCCTGGAAGCGGATTCTCTGGCACGTGAACTGGCCCGGCAGAGAACCGAGCGCGGGGGAGAAAAGCTGGAGGGTCCGCGGCCGGTCTCCAGCGCAATACCTGTGGAGTAGGACGAACTTTATATATGTCTGGATTCTTAACTGCGGTTCTCTCTGTAGGCGTGATTCTAGGATTCATGATCCTGATTCACGAGTTCGGCCATTACGCCGTGGCCAAACTGCTGGGTGTCCGGGTGGAGCAATTTGCCATTGGCTTCGGCAAACGCCTGTTTGGTTTCAGGAGGGGCGACACCGACTACCGCATCAACGTATTGCCGCTGGGCGGCTACGTCAAGATGAGCGGCGAAAACCCCATGGATGAGCGCAGCGGCGATCCCGGGGAATTCATGTCGCATCCCCGCTGGCATCGCTTCCTCATCGCGGTTGCCGGCCCAGCCATGAACATTCTGTTCGCCGTGGGCCTGCTTACCTGCGTTTACATGGTGCGTTACGAGTACCCCGCGGTGCTGGATGAGCCTGCGATCATCGGATGGGTGGCGCCAGATACGCCCGCAGCCAAAGCCGGAATCCAGATCGGCGATCGCATCGTTCGCATTGACGGCATCCAGAATCCGACCTGGGAGCAGGTGATTCCGCGCGAGGCTTTGAACCCCAACCAGCCCCTCGATGTCGCCATCGAACGCGCCGGCCAGGTCCTGACCAGGACCATCGTGCCCGAAGCCTACGGTCCCAACCAGATGGGTTCCGCAGGATGGGAACCCAAGGAGCCGAATTTCCCCATCACCGACCTGGAGCCCGGCATGCCGGCGGAAAAGGCCGGAATGAAGCTGGGTGACGAGATTGTCGATGTGGACGGGCAGCCGATCGCCGGCCTCGCCGCCATGATCGAAAGCCTGAAACGCAGCCAGGCCAAACCGATCCAGATCACGGTCAAACGCGATGGCCAGCTGCTTAACTTCACCGTGCAGCCGGTTTTGGACGACATCCGGGGCGATCAACGCTACCGCGTCGGCATCGGGAGCGCCCCGATGAAGGTATCGTCGTTGCCGTTCGCGGCGGCCTTTCGCCGCTCGGTGGAGCAGAACAAGCAGGGCTCGCTCCTGATCCTTGAACTGGTCCAGAAAATGATTCAGCGCAAGATTTCGATCAAGTCCATCGAGGGCCCGATCGGCATCGGACGCGCTGCCGGCCAGGCCGCCAGCAAGAAAGGCTGGACGCCCCTTTTGGAACTGACCGCGGGAATCAGCTTGAATCTGGGCATTTTTAACCTGCTCCCCATTCCCATTATGGATGGCGGCGTCATTCTGCTGCTGTTCGTCGAAAGCATCATCCGCCGCGACATCAGCCTCCGCATCAAGGAACGCATCTACCAGGCGGCCTTCGTCTTCCTGGTCCTGTTCGCCGTCATGGTCATCTACAACGACGTAGCCAAGATGCTGCCCAGCGTGATGGGGAGAATGCCGTAAAGCAGCTCTCAGCCGTCAGCTTTCAGCTAGCAGCTTCTGGCTTCTGGCTCCTGGCTTCCGAAAAGAAACCTGTCAGCTCGACCGGAGCGGAGTGCAGTGGGGGGCCTACTGTTCGCCTGACCCCCGAGGAAACCTGTTCGCCGACCCCACAAAGTCCATCTCGCACCAACCGAGACACGCACGCTAACCTATTCATTCACCGTCACTTCAGTGCTAAGAGCTGAGAGCTGACGGCTGAGAGCTTCCTTCCCACGTGCTAAAATAAGGCTTCCCCATGGCAGACATTCAGCGCAGAAAATCCGTTACCGGCTCAATTGGCGGGGTGCGAATCGGCAGCGATGCACCAGTTGTGGTGCAATCGATGACGAACACCGACACTGCCGACATTCCCTCCACTGTCCAGCAGGTTGCGGCGCTGGCCCGGGCCGGGTCCGAGTTGGTGCGGGTCACGGTTAACAACGAAGAAGCAGCCGCCGCCGTCGCGCCTATCGTCGAGCAACTCGATAAACAGGGCGTGCGAGTGCCGATCATCGGCGACTTCCATTACAACGGACACATCCTGCTCAAGAAGTATTCCGAATGCGCGCGGGCCCTGGCGAAATACCGCATCAATCCCGGCAACGTCGGCATTGGACGCAAGGACGACAACAATTTCCGTACCATGATCGAGGTTGCGGTCGAAAACCAGAAACCGGTACGCATCGGAGTGAACTGGGGATCGCTCGACCAGGCCCTGCTCACCCGCATGATGGACGAAAACTCGCTTCTCCCCGAGCCAAAGGACGCGCGCGAAGTCACGATGGAGGCCATGGTCGTGAGCGCGCTGAATTCAGCGGCCCTCGCGGAAAAATACGGCCTGCGTCCCGATCAGATCATTCTGAGCGCGAAAGTGAGCGGTGTGCAGGACCTGATCGACGTCTATCGCTCGCTGGCCGCGCGCTGCAACTATCCTCTGCACCTGGGGCTCACGGAAGCCGGCATGGGCGCCAAAGGCATCGTGGCTTCGAGCGCCGCGATGGGCGTGCTGTTGCAGGAGGGTATTGGCGACACCATCCGCGTCTCGCTCACTCCCGCACCCGGCGGCGATCGCACCGAAGAAGTCCGCGTAGGCCAGCAGATTCTGCAATCCCTCGGCATTCGCAGCTTCACCCCCCAGGTAACCGCGTGCCCGGGATGCGGCCGTACCACCAGCACTTTCTTCCAGGAAATGGCGCAGCAGATTCAGTCATATCTTCGCGACCAGATGCCCGTCTGGAAGGGACGCTACACCGGTGTCGAAGAAATGAAAGTGGCCGTCATGGGCTGCGTTGTAAACGGCCCGGGCGAATCGAAACACGCCAGCCTTGGCATCTCTCTCCCGGGAACTTTCGAAGAACCCAAAGCGCCGGTGTACGTCGATGGCCGCCTCTTCACCACGCTAAAAGGCGACAAGATCGTCGCCGAGTTCATCCAGATCCTCGATGACTACGTAGAATCGCACTACGCCCCAAGAGAAGAACTAGCCGCAAAGTAAATGTAGGCGCGAGCGTCCTCGCTCGTGCGTTAGCACCGCAAACGCATCCCCTCCGGTTTTTTCCCATTCCGAAACAAGAATTTTTGTTCCACCGCGATCCTTTTAGTGCCTGCCCGCTGTTTGTGATATCCGTGTGGCATGCATCGCGTGTATGAATACCGTCGCCATCTGCCCCACTATCAAAGCGACAACAAAGCAATCTTCATAACATTCTCTACTCACCACCGGTGGATCCTACCTCCGGAAGCTCGCTCAATAGTTTTGGAGTCTTGCATTTGGGGAAATGGAACGCGCCTCAACCTGCATGGTGCCGTTGTGATGCCCGATCACGTTCACTTGATCTTGACCCCGTTATATGAAGGCGACAGCCTGCACAGCGTCTCCGAGATCATGCAAGCCATTAAGGGCACTTCCGCGCACAGGATCAATTGCATGCTGAATCGTAGCGGACAGGTGTGGCAGCGTGAATCGTTCGATCGAGTGCTCCGGCGCGAGGAGAGCACTCGCGCGAAAGTTGAGTATATGATCCTCAATCCGGTGCGTGTGGGGCTGGTGCAGAGCGCTTTGGAATACCGCTGGTTGTGGGTTCCGGACCGGGCACAACTTAGTAACGCTGTTTAGAACTCTGGCCTGCCTCACCGCTGCACGAGCGAGGACGCTCGCGCCTACATTCGAACCTACGCCAGCAGCGGCAGATCTGGATTCGCCGTGTCGTCGTATAGCGGGTCGGCGATTTTGCTCAGCTCAGGATAGTGTTTCAGCAGCGCCTCCGGCGCCTTTACCCGCTGTCCGGTGATCATGTTCTTGAGCTGCAGGGCGTTCACTCCCGCTTTTCCTTCAAAGTGATTATTGGTCACGACGTAGGTGACTTCGGCCTTGCCCGCAATGCGAACGATTTTGTCTTCCCATCCTGCCAGTTCGGCTTCGCTGTAGAGATAGTTGTAGCGGTCGGCGCCGGTGTCGGCGTCAAACCACTGGTCGTAATTTCGTCCGTGCAGGCGCACGTAGCCGACCGGGGAAGTCACGTGTTCGGTGGGCACCAGCGAGCGGCCGATCAGCGGCTGGTCGATGTTGCAGAAGGAGACGTTCTTCTGCATGAAGTCGTTAATGGTGTGGGGATTCTCCCAGCTGTCGTGGCGCACCTCGACCACGCGCGGATATTCGATGAACTGGCGCAGCAGCTTTTCCAGATATTCGCGGTTCAGCGATGTATTTTTGAACGAAACCGGAAACTGAATCAGCAGCGCGCCCAGCTTCCCTTCTCCCGCCAGCGCTTCCAGGCCCTCGCGCGCCAGGGCTTCGTCTTCATCGTTGGGCCTGATGGAGGCGGCCGAAGTGGGCTCCATCACGGCCATGGGATTGTGGGTGAAAGAACGATGCAGTTTGGCGGTGAACATGAAATCCGGATTCACTGCCTCTGCCTTGCGCACCCAGAGCTTGGCCAAATGGGGCTTGATGTGTCCGTAGAACGAAGTGTTGACCTCCACCATGTCAAAGCAGCGCGCCAGGATTTCGAGCGGATGCTGCTTGCGGTGCTGCATGCCCGGGGGATAGAAAATCCCCTCCCAGTCTTTGTAGGACCAGCCGGCGGTGCCAACCCGAATTTGTGAGGATGCGGCCACGAGGCTCTTACTGTTAGATGCCAGCAGACTAGCACACGCGGCGCGGCTTTTCGGATGGCTGAGTCTTGGCGCGGCGGGAAGGACACGACAACGGCCACACGGGAAGGGCACGACTTCAGTCGTGCCGCCAGATGAGTTAAGTCCTCTGGGGATGCTTTGTAAACTGCCTCGAAGCTTGAACGTTGGGAAGACGATGCGAAAAGCAGACCTCAGGCGCTAAAGCGCAAAAGATTCCGATGACTTGGCGGCACGACCCAGGTCGTGCCCTTCCCCAGTCGTGCAGTCGCGGCGAAAGCGAGGCGCGCTATTCCTATCTCATCCGGCTATAGGGGTCCTTCGACTCCGAAATAGCTTCGCAAGCGAAGCTATTTCTGCGCTCAGGATGACAAAAGCAAGAACTGATACCCCTTCGCGAACTAGAAGAAAAGGATTACAACCCAGTACGCGCCCGTGGGGTAGGTTGGTGTACGGGCGTAGCAGGAGCCGGCGGCGAAAGCGGCGAGCGACCGATCCTTGATCACGCGGGCTGCGCTTTCGGGAACGAGCCCGGGCTCGGAAGTGGTGTAGCGCAAAACTGCGCGCGCTCTCGGCCCTGGGGTGCGCAACGAATCGGCTTCAGCCATGGCGCAAGCCATGGAAGCGGCCTCCTTGCCGTCCATGCGCTCTAACCCGGGCAGGCGACTCTGGGCCCGCATGCAATCCACGCTCCTTCCGACCAGCACCTCCGCTTCGGTATCAGAGCGGTTGGGCAGGCTGTGTCCGAAGTCCTGGGTCACATAGAGCAGCGACCCTCGGCGCACCACGCTGAACCCGGCCACGTTGTAGCCCGCGTTCAACAGGTTCGCGCGATGCGGCGGAGAATGCATGAGGTTGTCCTGCGCCTGGTCCACGCTGCCGGCAAAGGCTACATTTTCTCCCGTTTGATCCAGATGAGTCTTGGAGTTTGCCGCCAGGCGGTGCACCAGACTCGGTTCGCCGGCCAACTGGTGAGAAAGTTTTTGTTGAGCTGCCATGGCGGCCGCATGCTCCCGTGCCGCCCGGGTCAGTCCTTCATCTTTTTGCAGGGGAGCGAGTCCGGCTTTCATCCGATCGCGGTTTGCCAGCTCCAGGAGCCTGCGTTCCGCGGCGACGTCGTAATAGGGGGAGGACTGCGATACCGCCGCCTGCTTGTGCGCCTGTGCGGCCGGGACTCTCAGCGTCGCCACGCCGCTGGCCAGCACCATCGCCAGGGAAACTGTAAGGACTCGGGCCATGTGAGTGGGCGTTTCGCCCCAACATGGGATGCGAAACCAAACTTCCGCTTTGCTTCCTTCACGCTAGCCCCTAAAATCAAACTGAGCACCTTACGATGGGGACATTACTGTTAGGCATACTTGTGGTGGTGAACGTTGTACTTCTGGTACTGCTGTTAGCCTTTTTTCGCCGGGCAACGGGCTCTTCGCAAACTCCTGAAATAATGGACCTTGCGCGGCAAACCGCGCTTCTGCATGAGTCTCTCAGCCAGAAGTTCAACGACGCCACGCTGGATATGGCCACCCGCCTGGAAAGCACCAAGGGAGACCTGCGCCAGGGTGTGACCGATCGACTGACCCAGGGATTCAACGAAATCCGCAATTCGGTCGAGGCCCAGTTGACCGGCGGACGGCGGGAGCAGACTCACGACCTGCGCGAAGCGCGAACTGAGTTGACCACCTCGCTGGCGCTGACCACATCCCAGCTCAAAGTTGAATTTGAGAACCTCAATCAGAAGACAGCCCAGAGCCTGGATTCCATTCGCGACCGC
>Ga0310812_10000726_pt1 | contig 11766 bp, 9 predicted proteins | sample NN3metagenome_FD_205747 | JGI IMG/M metagenome (GOLD analysis project Ga0310812, IMG submission 205747) | Soil microbial communities from experimental microcosm in Duke University, North Carolina, United States - NN3 | ecosystem: Engineered > Artificial ecosystem > Soil microcosm > Unclassified ...
AATTTCTTACTTCATAATAGTAAATTGCTTTCTGATGGTTAAACTGTTTCATTGTTATACATCATCGTTTATCAGATTCATGTGACGCTCCCTTACGGTCGCGGCTCGGTTACACCGAGTGCCTCACAGAGCATTTCCGATTTATTCAACAACGCCCCCGGAAGGGAGAAGGCATGCGGGGTTTAGCCTCAGAGGTGATCATTACAATACTTATGTATAAAGATATGCCGTAAACGGCCTGGTTGTGTCGTGACGCTATGCGATTAACTCAAGTTAAACGCATTTTGGGTTGACCTCATAAAACAACAACGCAATCAGGTCGTTTACGACCGAAAGCTTTACAGCCCCAGGTAAGCGCGATAGCGCGTAGCCTGGGGTTAAATGCACCCACTACACACTCAAGCGCCGTAGGCGCGTGAGAAAAAGTGTCACCGATGTTGTGTCCTCATACAATCCCCCCCCAAAGAGAGAAGACATGCGAGGCTCGGCTTCACAGGTGAACCCCTACAATATTTTGTGGGGATAGCTCAGCATGGTCGCAGCTCTATTCTCTCTTACTCCGGCGGTAAATCTGAATCGCTATTTGGCATATCTTTTGTAAACAAAGCTGTCATATCAGATTTCTCCGATGTGCTCGTACTCGTATTGGCAGAAAGCTCAGTGGTATCTGTTGCGGGCAGATCCTCTGGTAATGTACCTGTTTCTGTGTTCGTCTCTTTGTCAGGCGTGTAGGGCTCCATAAAGTATTCAAACAGGCTATTTGAATCACTCGCTGAGGTTTTCTTACCGGTCGTGGCATCAATGCGCTGGCTCACAATGCCCGGTGGCTGAGGAAGCAAATGTGAGGGCTTATCTTTGAGTGCCGACTCAATAAATTGCATCCATAAGGGCAAAGCAGCTTGTGCGCCATATTCATGCAGTGATTGTGGTTGATCAAATCCCATCCAGCTAATGGCGACAATATCAGGGTTGTATCCAGCAAACCAAGCATCCACCTGATTTTGTGTCGTACCCGTTTTCCCCGCCAGGTCTTCACGCCCCAGATTCTTTGCTAAAGACGCTGTACCACGCTGTATCACATCCTTTAAAGCGGATGTCATTAAGAAAGCATTCTGTGGAGATAACACGCGTGGTGCGCTTGCCGTATTCTTATCGCAATTCTCGCCACAGGCAACTAAAGGCCTGGCTTGATAAATCACATCACCCTGAGAGGTTGTAATTGTATTAATAATAAAGGGAACCACCCTATAGCCGGTATTTGCAAAAATGGCATAGGCTTGCGCCATCTGCAGTGGCGTCACTGTTGCTGTTCCCAGCGCCAGTGATAAACCAGGCGGTAATTGTCCCGGGATAAACCCAAAGCGTTTCAGGTACTCAATCGTATAGGGCATGCCCATCATAGCGAGTAATCGTATAGAAACAAGATTACGTGATTCAATAATAGCAGTACGTAAACGCGTCGGGCCGTAAAATTTCTTTGTGTCATTCATTGGGCGCCACAGACTATTGTCCGCTGCGTTCTCGATGACGAGTGGCGCATCATTAATAATCGTTGCCAGCGTATATCCTTTATCAAGCGCAGCAGAATAAATAAAAGGTTTGAAGCTGGAGCCGGGTTGTCGTTGCGCATGCGTCATGCGATTAAATTTACTGGTTTGATAATCAAAACCACCAACCATTGCTAAAATAGCGCCGTTGTTTGGTGAAAGTGCAACAAGGCCGGCTTCCACTTTAGGTAATTGCGCTAACTGATAACCAGCGGCAGTGTGATTAATATAAACAAGGTCGCCTAATTTCACAATTTGAGACGCTTTTCTGGGTCTGGGGCCAAGATAATCTGCATTGATCTGCGTGCGTGCCCAAGAAAGACCAGTCCACGGTATAATACTGAGATCGCCATTTGCATGTAACACGCTGATGGTGCGTTCCGTGATTTCCATCACCGCGGCGGGCTCCAAACCATTTCTATTAGGTATCTTGGCAAGTTCTTCTTCGAAATGCTGTGTGTTGTTGATAGAGGGTACGCCGAGATTAGTTGCTGCGCCACGATAGCCATGTCGTTGGTCGTAGGCAAGCGTATTATCACGCACAGCGATATTTGCATCAGACTGTAGATCGCTATGGATCGTTGTATAAACTTTAAAGCCATCTGTATAAATGCTATCGCCATACATCTGTTCTAGCTGCTCACGAACCAATTCTGCAGCATAGGGTGCTTTCACTTCTGTTTGTAGATCATGGTAACTCGCGGCCAAGGGTGCTTGTAGTGCTTTGTCGTAGGTTGCGCGATTAATATACCCTTGTTCATACATGCGACCTAGAACATGATTGCGCCGTTTCATGGCGGCCTGAGCATTAGCAAGCGGATTCAATGTGGAAGGCGCTTTAGGCAATCCTGCCAGCATGGCATACTGATCAATCGATAATTCATTTAAACGTTTACCATAATAGATCTCAGCTGCCGCTGCCACACCATAAGCACGATTACCAAGAAAAACTTTATTAAGATACAGTTCTAAAATCTTTTCTTTTTTGAGGCGATGTTCAATTTTGATAGCCAATAAAATTTCTCTTATCTTTCTACCAAATGTTTTTTGGCGACTGAGATAAAAACTACGTGCAACTTGCATGGTGATGGTGCTGCCACCTTGTGATTTTTTACCGGTTAAGAGAAGTTGCACCGCCGCTCTACCGAGTCCTGGTAAATCAACGCCTGCATGTTGAAAATATCGCTGATCTTCTGTTGCAAGCACAGCCTGAATAAGCGGCTCAGGGATTTGGTCGTAAGGCACGGGAATACGTCGTTTCTCTCCGAACGTGGCGATTAATTTATTGTCTTCGGTGAAAACTTGTAAAGGCACCTGGAGCTGTACCGTGTTAAGCGCATCAATATCGGGTAACTCGTGTTCGATATAAAACACAGCGCCACCAATTAATATTGCGCATAGTACAAAACATAAAATAATGAAGTAACGAATCAGCTTGAATAATGAATTCATAATAAATAGTGATTGCCTTTTATATTGTCGATAGATATACTCTCTTCCAAGCCAAGGACACGCAGCGCGTTGCTCCTGGTGCGTTCTCAGCTGCGAAGAGTATATTAACACATCTTGGTTCGTGGCAACCTTTCTTTCGTAATTCTGCTGTTTTTCCTCCCATTTCTCCCGTCTGGTACATTTTTTAAACAAAATTTTAAGAGATAAGGGCTGCCTATGCGTGGTTTTTTCCGATCCGTGGTTTTGTATGGTCTTGATATTCAATCAAGTGGGGTTCGACTGATACAGCTCAGAAAACATGAACAGTTATTTGTGCTTGAATGTGTGATGTATCGCCCAGCGCAGTTGTTGCTAACGGATGGACGCATAAAAGCGTGGCATGCATTAGGTGTTGTGTTAGCAGACATGGCGGGCAATTTGCCCGCTGGAAAGAAACGTGTTGCTATTGCGGTGCCGAATCATGTGACGCATGCCCAGACGCTTTCTTTAGCAGAGCATGCTGATGCGCATTTCATTGCAATGGAGATTGAAAATTGCATTGAACAGATTTTTCCGATAGCTGTCTCAAAGGTGGCATATGATTTTTGTGAAAATAGAGAAGGTGATGGCATGAAAAATGTGTTCGTTACGATGATGGAATCAGATTATTTAAAAGATTATGCAGCTTGCCTCTCTCAAGCGACATTGTCGCCCAGTATAGCAGATATTGATATTTACGCTTTGCAAAGGGTCTTTTTGTCAGTGCTAAAACAATCTGCTGCTGAAGAAGATTATTTAATTCTTTATGAAAATGATGTAACGGTCATGTTATTCTTTTTAAATGGGAGCGATATTTTATTTCATCGTCGATTTGCTGGGTCTGGGTTTTTTAGAAAAATACCCGAATTAAAAGCTGCAATGACAGATCTGTTAAAAGATTTCTCATATAAAAAAACGGAAAAATTGTATGTTTGTGTCCATTATCTTGATGAAGCGAGAAAGATCGCTTTAGCAGATTGTTTTGATGTGAAAGCAGTAGTCCCGCTAGATATCTTAGCAAATATTGTATTTAAAGATGAAAAACAAGAGCCTCTCCTTAAAAATCAAACGTCTGATTTTGCAATCGCAATGGGACTTGCGATGCGAGAGGTGCCAGCATGGTAACGATTAATTTATTTCCCTGGAGGAAGGAAAAGCAGATTTATGAGAGTAAAGTGGTTTACATTGCGAGTGTGCTCACATTAATAACCACAATAAGTTTTATGGCGGCCATTCATCGTTATCTGGCCTATCGGCAGGATGGGTTCCAGGAAAAAATAATAAAATTATCTTCTTCTTTGAAAGATATTTCAGCGAAGAAAGCATCATTTTCAAATTCTTTTTCAGTACTTAGTGAAGAAGAAAAATTAGCGTTGGATAAAGAAAAATTACTGATGCATAAATTATTTTCTGGTATTTCTAAAAAGAATCAGACAGCAGTTTGTTTTAATAACATAGAGAAAAGTAAGGATATCATTATCTTTGCTGGTAAAGCAGGATCTATGTTTGATTTATCAGCGTTATTGCAGTATTGGCAATACAATCAGATATTCAGTCAAATCAATATTGAATCTTTAGAGAAGAAAGGGGATATTCTTTTTTTTAGAGTAAAGGTGGTAGCGTGATTAATATCATCTATCAATATCGATTTCTTTATGTTTTGATTATGCTAGCGATGGTGATGATATTAGGATTTTTTTACGATATGGAGCCAATGCTGACGGAGATAAGAGAGCAAGCAAGCCAAGTCTCTCTTTTGCAGGCAGAAGCGCAACGGGCAGTAGATTCTCTTAATAAGATAGATCATTATTTAGCAGAAAATACACCGAGGACGAAATATGTATTAACGCAATTTTATGCGGATCTCGTCATGGCTGCTGAGTTGGATGGGCTAACAATGGTGGCAATGCGAGTGGATCAGGCGCCAACCCAGACAAATCGTTTTATCAAGGCGCATATTAGATTTAATGCTGACTTTCAGGGATTGTTTCGCTGGGTTTGGGGGATGTCGCACACGCATTACCCCGTGACAGTGTCAGATTTTTCTTGTCATACTACCGTGGAAAATAAATTAGATTGTTTGATGTTATTTTTATCGCCAGTATCTTTTAATCAGCGTTTTATTTTGTTAAACAAAACGTTCCCTGGCGAAGTGAGCAATCCTTTTTGTGGTGGTTCTCTTTTACAGCACGTGCAGGGTGCAAATATGTTTTCTGTCAAATTTATGAAAATAGTTGGGTATTGGAGACAAGCTGACGAAAAACATTTATTCATGTTATTGCCTAATCATCGTATTCAAATTGTAAATAAGGGTGATGTGATTGGTCTAGAGAGAGCGAAAGTGACGGATATTGGTGAGAGAGAAATAACATTATTATTTCCAGATAGTCATACTTTAACAATAAAATAAGGAAGCTAATGAAGTTGCAATATATGCTGTGTGGTATTTTCTTGTGGATGTCTTTTGCTTTTAGCGCAACAAAACCTATTTCTCTAGACTTAGAGAATGTTAATCTTGCTGATGCCTTACGTTTAGTTGCAACGTTGTCACATCAAAGTGTTGTGATCAGTCCCGTTGTTTCGGGGACAGTAACATTGCACTTAGCTGCTGTGGATCCACGGCTTTCTTTAGAAGCATTGCTGTCTATGTATGGCTTGGCTAAAACGGAATCTGCTGGTATTTGGTTTATTAGCACGCAAGAAGAGCTTGTAAAGCGCGTAGAGAAAACAGTGAAGTATGTAGAGGCAACAGAGGCTGCACTTCCGCTAGAGACGAAAGTCTGGCAGGTGCGATATGCCAGGGCGAATGATATTGCGCAATTATTGGGAGAGGGTCGTGGTGGTTTTCTCACTAAGCGCGGACAGCTGCGTGTGGATATGCGAACAAATAAAATTTGTTTGCAAGACATACATGCGAGTGTGAGTAGTGTGCAAAATATTATCAAAAAATTAGATATACCTGTTCAGCAAGTTCTCATTGCTGCACGTCTTGTAAGCATAGACAGCGCTTATGAAAAAGAATTGGGCGTGAATTTTAATGTGCATACCCCCTGGTCTGATAATGAAAAAGCAAGTATAATCAAACAGTTGAATTATGAGATAGGTGTGCATCAACTGGCTGTGAGTCGCTTGATACGGGGTGCGTGGCTAGATATAAAATTGTCTGCCTTGGAAAGTGCGGGGCATGCTAAACTGATTTCTAATCCGAGTTTATTGACGGCGAATCAGCAGACAGCTTCTATAGAGGCTGGAGAAGAAGTGCCTTATCAGGAGACCAGTGAAAACGGTGGTACAAGCATTGTTTTTAAGAAGGCAGTGCTGGGGCTCAAAGTGACGCCGCAAATATTACCGGGTAAAAAGGTGTTATTACGTTTACAGATTAACCAGGATCGGGCGAGTCAGAAGATGGTTTTAGGGATGCCAACAATTAGTACGCGTCAAATTGTAGCGGACGCTTTGGTTGCGAATGGTCAGACGATTGTGTTAGGTGGTGTATATGAAACAGACCAGGAGAATGGGCAGCGAAGGATACCATTTTTTAGCGACTTACCGATAGTAGGCATGTTATTTAAAGAAAATACGCAGCAAGAAAATAGACGTCAGTTGCTTGTTTTTATTACGCCGTCCATTACTGCATAGTGGTAAAGATATGACGATTGGTTGTACGAATGTGTTTTTAATAGGACCCATGGGCGCTGGTAAGACCAGCGTTGGTCGCTATTTATCAGAACAATTAAATAAACGTTTCTATGACACAGATCAAGAAATTGAAAAAAAGATGGGTGTGAGTTTAACTTGGATTTATGATTTAGAGGGGATGGAAGGTTTTAGGCAGAGAGAGTTAGATGTCGTACGCGAATTAACATCTTTAAATAATATTGTGCTATCCACAGGCGGTGATTGTGTGGAAACCCCTGAAGTGCGTGAATTATTAAGGCAGCGTGGGACAGTGGTGTATATGGAAGTTTCGTTAGAAACACAATTGCGTCGGTTGAAGCGTGATAAAAAGCGTCCTTTGTTGCAGGGCGAGAATCCGCAGGAGGTATTGTTAAAGTTGTGGGAAGAGCGAGAATCATTTTACGAAGATATTGCTGATTTCATAGTGATGACAGATCATCGTTCGGTGCGCGATGTTTGTAATGATATTTTAAACTGGTTGTCGTAAAACGACGCTGCTGAATAAATCGGAGATGGCCTAGGAGGCGCTCGGTGTAACCGAGCCGCGACCGTGAGGGAGCGTTACATGGACCTGAATACCGAGCCGCGACCGTGAGGGAGCGTTACATGGACCTGAATACCGAGCCGCGACTGTAAGGGAGCGTTACATGTACCTGAATACCGAGCCGCGACCGTGAGGGAGCGTTACATGGACCTGAATACCGAGCCGCGACAGTGAGGGAGCGTTACATGGACCTGAATACCGAGCCGCGACTGTAAGGGAGCGTTACATGGACCTGAATACCGAGCCGCGACCGTGAGGGAGCGTTACATGAACCTGAATACCGAGCCGCGACTGTAAGGGAGCGTTACATGGACCTGATGAGAGATGGTGTAGAACAAGGCAACATTTCTACCATGAGAAGACGATTTAATATCATAAAGTAAGAAATTTCAGCTAAAAGTTATAGCACAGTGACGCTCCCTTACGGTCGCGGCTCGGTTACACCGAGTGCCCGACAGGGCGGATAAGGGGTTATAAATTAGAATTCAATGTGAATAGTGAGATAGCAAGCCTCTAGAGAGGCTTGCTATTCTTTTTGCTAGCCTACATGCCGCTGGGGCGAGTAGGAAGTGGACCAGGTGCAACCGTTGCGGATCGCGCTGCAGCAATAGTAGCTGGTGAGGGATCAGGATCGGCGCCAAGCACTCCTCTTGAGTAAAGAGCTAATGGTACATCTACTGATGATAGCGGTGGTGCATTCGTCAGCATGTCGTCAGTCACGAATTCAGCTATGTAGAGTGTACTTGCCACTTCTTTTACATATCTTAATAACAGCTCCGTAGAGAGATTTTCTGGGTAGTCACCGGTCATTGCTCTACGCAAAAAGTCTCCGTAGAACGCATCCGCTTTCAGTTCTTCAAAATATGTAAGTGCTTCAGCATGTCCTTGATCTCCTAAAAATTTTAACATCGAGAATATGCGGAGTGTCTCAAACATGATGTTAGATAAAGCAGTTCCAAACATGGTATCAGAGAGCTCTTTCTTTTTGCTATCTCCCCCTGCATTCTTGGTCGTTCTGTTGTAAGTAGTCTTATGTGTAACGCTGATGTCTGAAAGTACCCTGCGTGCTTCATCGATCATTCCATCTATCTTTGCAGAATCTGTGCTTACATAACATCCCACTAGCTCTTTATACGCAGCTGTTGGCTCAGTGCCTTCTGGCACTGTTACTTTGTCTAGGTTGTAAATATTCCCACCCGTTCTTTCGTTTCCACCCCACCGTACGTTTGCTAAGAACAATTCAATTTTATTTCCTAGTTGGAAAAAAGGAAACTTGCTATTTATTTGTTCGAGACCGGCTAAAGTAGCGCTGTGTGCAGGAATATAAGGACTGCCCATTTGAGCAAAGTGAAGTTTGTCCTCTGACAGCTTAATAGGGCCGCCATCCCACGCTAATCCATCGAATGCTCCTAGGAGTTTCGCTATTTTTGGGGTGCTAGCAAAGCCCATATTTGGTCTTCCTAGCGGGCGGTTATTAAGGCGCGTGCCATAGTAGGCATTGATAGTGTCAAAGAGAGCTTCAAGAGCGCAAAATTCTGCAAACCGCATTCTGCCCGCACTCGCTGCATACTGTCCATTTGCTAACATGTGTTGTATTGCCGGACGAAGCCAGCTTAGTATTCGGTTAACGGGTCGATCAGATTTCTTTGTTAGTGGTTGCCCGTTTTCATCGCATAGGGTATTAGGATTATCCAACTTTAACAAGGATTTTACGAGATTCTTATAGTCATCTGTGATGACATCTGAACCAGTGACACAAAGTACAATTTGTTCAAATGCAATTTCTAGCATCCGTTTGCCTGGGGTTGTTGATTCTTCTACGTCCAATAGAAAAGACAATTCACGCTCGATGTCTTGTATAGTATACTCTTCCACCTTCCCGTCCGGCTTTTTGCGAAAGAATTTTTTATTAAATACGTCGGATTGTTTAAGTATATCGAATGTTATTTCTAATCTTCCTGCTGCCATGTCATCTTCCTTTTCTGTTAGAAATTAAAATTACACAAATAATAACGCGCGCAGGTTAATTCAAAAAAATAATGTTGTCAACCATCAACATGCAACAATTTAAATATATACCCACCACACTTCAAAATGCGATTTTTAACATTCCATCTTGCGTCGAACTTTAAACGTTCTTCAATCGAAAAAGCTCGAAATAGAATAACTATTCCTGCGCTTTTTCTCAATCAGAACGTTTAAATTTCTTGCAAGCTGGGCGTTAAAATCTCGCATCTTGAGGTGTGATGGGTATATAACGACTCAATTACATGATCTGCTTGTTGTGCAATAAATCCAGTGAAGTAATTTTTCCATAGTATCGTTTCATCTAGTATTAGTGAGGTGTCAATTTGGTACCGCCAGACAAATTCAAGAAATTCTGTGCGCACATCAACGGTGCCATCAGCAAGAGGATATTTTTCTGGCGCAGCAAGTGTTGCGCTTTGTCTGATTTTTGTTTCTGATTCGCCTTTTATGATGCCGCCAGCCGTATTAATGGAAAGTGTTGTGTGATTGAGGAGGAAAGTATGAAAATTCTCCAGATTGGGAAATAGAGACATCAAATGTATAGAGAAAGCAAAATGGTTAGGGCGACTTCCAAAAACCAGAACCCACGCGAGCAGTTCGTTACATTCGGAAACAATATTGAATTCTTGACAGGTGGGGAGAGACCATTTTGGTTTCGTGATATATTCAAAAATCATTTGAGAAATAAGTGGTGCATTTTTCGTATCTGATAACAAAGTATACAGTGATGCGAAGGGAAATGGTTTAGCTTGCGCAGCATATTTTTGAATAATCGCACGCACTGTTTGCGGTAATTCATTTTCACGAAAATCAGCGATAACAATCTGTGGTAAAACATCTCCGACGGGAAGTGATTCGCTATCCACTTCTGCCAACCAACAAAAATCATTTTGTTTATCGGGCAGGTAGCCGCGTCCTCGCTCAATATAGCCAATACTGGTTAGGATTTCTTTTAGTACGGGAATGCCAGTCTGCGCACCGGGCAGATCAATGATTGCTAAATGATCAATAGGTAGTGGCAGGTTGGTATGCGGCAGTAATGCTTGCTCTAAGCTTTGTATTTGCCTAGATGTCTGCCGTTGATGCTGCCATAGCGCTTGCGTAAGAGATTGTCGAATTTTTTTTTGCATCTTTTTAGACGTCCACAAAATGCTAGAGTGCAAATTGTATATAAATATGCTATAAGAATCCAGATGCGGGTGTAGTTCAATGGTAGAATAGGAGCTTCCCAAGCTCTTGGCGTGGGTTCGATTCCCATCACCCGCTCGTTACTTTTCTGGTGTGCGAGAGGTATATTACGATGAAGATATTAAAAAAACTTTTTTTTGCTCTACTATTGCTCGCTATTATATTAGGGATTGCGCTGTTTTCTTTAACAATGCTGGTTAATCCAAACAGATTAAAACCAATTATTGTGAATGAGGTCAAGCAAGAAACAGGATATCAGCTAAATATAGAGGGCGATCTGGCATGGTCCTTCTATCCGCGTGTTGGTGTGAAGGTCAAACGCATGTTGCTGACAGCGCCTAAGGAGCCGCAACCTTTTGCTGAGTTGCATGATGTGACAATGGCGGTGAGTTTATATCAATGGTTGCGGGGTGAAGAAAGTTTATCTGGCGATCTTCACATTGCTGATCTTGTGTTTATGAATTTGCATTTTGCGCAATTGCGGGCAACATTATATTTACAGGATGGTGTATTAAGTATCTCGCCTATTCAGGCTAGGTTCTACGGTGGTGCGTTAGAGGGTGTCGTGCACGCGCGATCTTTTGAAAAAACGCCTCGTTGGGAAGGCGAATTGCAGTTGAAGGGTGTTAATTTAGGTGCATTATGGGATGATTTGTATGGGTCAACGTACGCATTGAAATTGACGGGTACGATGAACGGGCATTTGAAGATAGATACGGTTGGGCGCAATCGAGAAACTTTGATTGCCAAGGCCTCTGGTATGGGTGAGTATCAAATCGATCAGGGTGCGGTGTGTGGTGTAGATGTTAACTATTTTATACAGTTGGCGGATGCCATTATTCACAAAAAGCCGCAGAACAATCTTATCAACACCAATCAAACTGCATTTGATGCATTAACGGGTAGTTTTACGATTGATAATGGTGTATTAGCAACGCACGATTTACTTTTAACTGCAAAAGCGTTTACGGCGCATGCGGCAGGTAAATTAGCGTTACTGGCTCAAACGCTGGATTTTGAGTTGCAGATTAAATCTCAGCAAGATTTATTGTCTCAGTGGGAGATTCCGCTTAATGTAGCGGGTACCGTGCATCGTCCAACGGTAACACTTGATCAGGAAGGCATGGCGCACATCTTGATAAAGCAAGATGTTGAAAAAGCGAAGACAAAAGTGCGAGACGTGATAAAGAAGCATGTGCCTGGCAAGGCAGGTGAATTCTTGCAGAACTTAATTAACTAACTATTTAAGCCGCGTTGACCTCCCCGCGACCGTGAGGGAGCGTCACATTAACTCGATAAAAAAGCTGGCAG
>Ga0310812_10000731_pt1 | contig 11727 bp, 13 predicted proteins | sample NN3metagenome_FD_205747 | JGI IMG/M metagenome (GOLD analysis project Ga0310812, IMG submission 205747) | Soil microbial communities from experimental microcosm in Duke University, North Carolina, United States - NN3 | ecosystem: Engineered > Artificial ecosystem > Soil microcosm > Unclassified...
CCGCGCGTCCTCCGAAGAGTATCGGCTCCAGCCCATCGGGCTTGAGCCGGGCTTCAATACACACCATGGCCAGGATTCTCTGTCTCGACGATGAGCCGGCAGTCGGCTTGATCCTCCAGGACACGCTGGAGCGTGTCGGCCATGAGGCCGTCCCGGCCCACAATGTCCCGCAGGCGCTTCAGGCGTTGGCCGTCGGTGGCATCGACCTGATCATCTCCGACTACCGGATGCCGGGGCTGAGCGGCCTGGAATTCCTTGGGCTGCTCCGCCAGCAGGGGTACGACACGCCGCTCATCATGCTGACGGGATACGCCAGCATCGAGCACGCGGTCGCGGCCATCAAGGCCGGCGCGGTCGACTACATCACCAAACCCGTCCAGCCCGAGCAACTCGAGCTGTCCGTCAATCAGGCGTTGGAAGTCGTGCGGCTGCGCCGCGAGAACGAACGGCTCCGCCGCGAAGTGATGCAGTTCCGCAACGAGCGGCAGGTCATCGGCGAGAGCAGCGCGGTTCGGCGCGTGCTGCAGACGGTCGCCACGGCGGCGCCGACGCGCGCCACCGTGCTCCTCGAAGGCGAATCGGGAACCGGCAAGGAATTGTTCGCGCGCACGATTCACGCACAGAGCGAGCGCCGTGACGGTCCGTTCATTCAATTGAACTGCGCGGCGCTCCCGGAAGGTCTCGTCGAAAGCGCTCTATTCGGACATGAGAAGGGCGCGTTCACCGGCGCGATCAAGCGCGTCGAAGGCGCGTTCGAGCGGGCCGACGGCGGAACGCTGCTTCTCGACGAAATCTCCGAGATGCGGCTCGACCTCCAGGCCAAGCTGCTCCGCGTGCTCCAAGAGCAGGAGTTCGAGCGCGTCGGCGGCTCGACGCCGATCAAGGTCGACGTACGAATCATCGCCACCACAAACCGGGATCTCGCCGTGCATGCCGCGGCCGGACATTTCCGGCAGGATCTGTTCTACCGCTTGAGCGTGATTCCGATTCGCCTGCCGGCGTTGCGCGAGCGACGCGAAGACATTCCGCTCCTCGCCCATCGTTTCGCGACGCAATACGCCAACGAGATCGGAAAGGCGATCACCGGCATCGAGCCGCAAGCGCTCGACCTGCTGCAGGGCTACGACTGGCCGGGCAATGTACGCGAGCTTCAGCACGCGGTCGAGCGCGCGGTCATCCTGAGCGGCGAGCCGGTGATTCCAGCCCACGCCTTCGACGCGCGGCGATTCAGCCTCACGGGCGCCTGGCGGGAGCAGCCCTCGCTCGCCGATTATTATCCGGCGAACGGCAATGGCAACGGCAAGCACGTGGGTGGCGGCAGCAACGGCGGCGGCCCGACAGACAGAGCGGTCGTTCTCACGTCGCTCAATGTCGACGAAGCCGAAGCCAAGCTGATCGAACGTGCGCTCGAAGTGTCCGGCGGCAATCGCACGCGCGCCGCGGACATGTTGGGCATCAGCGTCAGAACGTTGCGAAACAAGTTGAACGGCTCGCGTCCCAATGGGGATCGCGGAGGAGGGGGCGAATGATCCGAATCAATTCTGTGCTCGCGATTCTCGGCGGGGTGTCGGCACTTGGGTGCCACACCCCGCCTTCCGTTTCAGCCTCGAATACCCCAACCGCGGCGACGGCGTGGCCGGGGCCATCTGCTGGTCGGACGCACACCATCCTCCCGACGCCGGCGACGGTTGCATGGGGCTGGTACGACGCAGCCGGCCAGCCAGTGCTTCGCGTCGCCTCAGGCGACGAGATCGTGGTTCGCGCGCTGTCGACCTGCAGCCCTCGGTCGCTCACCACCGCGGGGCTCGATACGAACCGCATCGAGCAACTCGCCAAGGATATCTACGCCGCGCAGGACAAGATCAAGCGCGGCCCCGGCGGCCATATCCTCACCGGTCCGATTTACGTCGAGGGTGCGGATTCCGGCGACGTGCTCGAGGTTCGCTTCAAGGACATTCGGCCGGCGATCAACTACGGCTGTAACTCGTTCAGCCCGCGGAGCGGCTTCCTGAAAGAGGACTTCACGAAGTCGCAATCCAAGATCATCGAGCTGGACACCGTCCGCATGCTCGGGAAGTTCAGCGACGCGATCACCATCCCTTTGCGTCCCTTCTTCGGCAGCGTCGGCGTGGCGCCGCCGGCGTCGATGGGTCGCGTGAACAGTGCGCCGCCGGGAATCCACGCCGGAAATCTCGATAACAGAGAGCTGGTGACCGGGTCGACGCTCTACATCCCGGTGTGGACGAAGGGAGCGTTGCTCGAGGTCGGCGACGGCCACGCCGGCCAGGGCAACGGCGAAGTGGACATCACCGCGATCGAGACATCACTCATCGGCCGCCTGCAGGTCGTCGTGCGCAAAGGCCAGCACCTCGATTGGCCGCGGGCGGAGACGCCGACGCACTACATCGCCATGGGAATCGACGCCGACCTGTCGAACGCCACCAAGCTGGCGATTCGTCAGGCGATCCAACTGCTCGTCGACGTGAAGGGGATGTCGCGCGAGGACGCATACCAGCTAATCAGCGTCGCGGGCGACGTGAACATGACGCAACTCGTTGATGGCCCGTATGGCGTCCACGTCATGATCCCCAAAGCGATCTTCACGAAGCCCTAGGCCGCACTCGGCAACTTCTTCCGGTCATCGTTGCTCGGCACTTCTTGCCCCTTCGGCAAAAAGTGCCGAGCGACTGGAGAGACCGTGTTTTTCGCCGAAGTCTGGCGATCGCGCTTTAAATCCTTTCCAACAAGCGATTTAGCGCCCTCGATCCGCCGAGTTTTGGGTGGCGAATCCATCGACATTCGACTGGTCCGGTAGGTGCCTTGGCTACTGGGGGCCGGAGGTGCGCCCGGGCGCCTCCGTTCCCACCCCAGACCCCACCCCACCCACCCCGACGCCCTGATTCGCGGACGCGAAGCTGCATGGCGGATTCACGTAGCAAAAACTTGTGGGACGCGCTGGCCGCGGGCGACTCGAGCGCTCGCGACCTTCTGCTGACCGAGAACCTGAGCCTCGTGCACCATGTCGCCCGACAGCTGGGGCGGCGGCTGAGCGACAAGGTCGACCACGATGAGCTGGTGAGCGCCGGCATTCTCGGTCTCATGTCGGCGATGAGCGCCTTTGATGCCGGCCGCGGCTTGGCTTTCAGTACCTTTGCCGTCCCCCGCATCCGCGGCGCCATCCTCGACGAGCTTCGACGGCAAGACCATGTGCCGCGATCGGTCCGCCGAAAGACGCGCGACATCGAATCGGCGCGCCAGGCGTTGGCGGCGCGGCTCTGCCGCGCACCCGACGATTACGAGCTGTCGGAGGAGTTGGGCGTGAGCTTGGCCACTCTGTGGAAGTGGCAGTCAGACGTGGAAAGCGCGGTGCGCCTCCCGCTCGACCGTCCGGCGCGCATGCGCGGCGAAGGCGGGCCGTCGTCGCTCCTCGAGACCCTCCATACCGAACCGTCCGACGCGGTGGACGAGCAGATCGGCCGCGAGGAGGAGATCGCTTTGCTGCGCAAGGCCATTCTCGACCTGCGGGAGCAAGAGCGAACGGTATTAGGACTCTATTATTTCGAGGGTCTCAAGATCCACGAGATCGCGCAGATTCTCGGTGTGACCGATTCGCGGGTGTCCCAGGTACGCTCGAAGGCACTCTCGCGCCTGCGCGATCTCGTCGGCCCGGCGCTCGTTTCTTAGGTCGGCTACTCGGCTGCTCGGCTAATCGGCCGCCGGGCCCCTGCCCGATGGGATTTGAGAGTCGGCAATCGTAACTCCAATCCTCCCCCGGCGAGGCGCCACTCCGCGCCGAGCGAGTGAGCGAGCGTCGCCGCATAGTCACTGATCGTCGATTCGCCGGGCGGCCCGGACGGGGCGAGCGTGATCCGCGCGAACTCCTCGTCGGACTCCATGGATAGGCGTACCACACCGCCGGTGTCCGCTTCGCGAGCCATTCGCCGCATCTTGTAGAGGGTGACGGACAGGAGCCGAATCAGCCCGGATCGCTCGCTCCACACCGGCTCGAGCGGCGGACCGGGGACGAAATCGATTGGGGTGTCACGAACATCGTAGAGCATCGACTGGATGCGAACGACGTCGGTCATGACCTCTTCGACGATAAGCCCGGTTTCTGACGCTTGGCGCGGACGGGCGAGAAGACGGACGACGCTCGTTGTTTCCTCGAGGCGCGCCACCTCTTTGTTTACACTCTCCGTCGCGGCGCTGGTCGTCCGCCAGTGTTCGTCTCGCAACAGCTCGGCGAATGCGCGAAGCGCCCCCAAACGGTTGTTGAGCGCGTGATCCAGGCCGAGCAGCACCTGGTCAACCAACTCCAGCCATTCGTCGGACGATGAGCCTCGAGCTGCTGGATGGTCCGGGGTGGTAGCGTTCGTCATGGCAGAGAAGCTATACGGCGGCGGGCGAAGAGCCGGGAACGCGGCACGTCCCCCGGCGGGTTGATGGTGAGACGGCTTGTCGAAAAAGTGAACCCTGACGTGATTCACGCATGGACATGACTGTATTCAGCTTGTTTTGCTGTGTGGCGACTGGCCCTCAAATGCCGGCAGCAACTCCGGTGGAGGCGGCTCCGGCGGTGTTCGCCGCGGCGCTGGACACGGTGAACCCCCTGCGGGGGGGCGTACGCTTCCCGATACCGGTAGATACGCCGCGAGCGCGTCCGCGGGTGATCGAGGTGAGCGACTGGTACGCCCGGCGCCTGACAATTCATCGGTATACGGCCTACGGCACGATCCCGGTGTTCGCTGCACAGTGGGTCGCCGGAAAGAAGCTGTACGACGAGAGCCGCGCCGCGCCGACCTGGGCGAAGACTGTGCATCGGGTCGGCGCTACAACGCTCGCGGGGATGTTCACCGTTAACACAGTGACCGGATTGTGGAACTGGTGGGACTCGCGGATGCTTGCCCAGGGACGCGTCCTGCGGACCGTCCACATGCTGTCGATGCTCACGGCCGACGCCGCGTTCACCTATGCGGGGGCGAAGCTCTCGAACGAAGCTGAGACCGACGCGAGCAAACGGCGGTTGCATCGGACGGTCGCACTGTCCGCGATGGGTCTGACTGTCGTGAGCGGCACCGCCATGAAACTCTGGAATCGCTAAACCCCTCGATGAGCCTTCCTGAATCGATCGTGCAGTTTTTTCAGCCCTGGAACGACTACTACAGTCACTCCAAGGGCGCGGAGACCGTTGTGCAATTCCTGCACATTGGCGGGATATTGCTCGCCGGCGGCCTCGCGGTCGCCGCGGACCGCGGCACGCTGCGAACCGTCCGCGGTGTCGTGGCTGATCGCTCGCAGCATCTGCGCGAGCTCGCGGCCGTACACCGGTGGGTGATTACCGGATTAGTCGTCGTCGTGATCAGCGGACTCGCGCTGCTCACGGCGGATATCGAGACCTTCTTCGGCTCGTGGATCTTTTGGACGAAGATGGGGCTTGTCGCCCTGCTTCTCCTCAACGGGCTGTTGATGATGCGAGCGGAGACGGCATTGGCGAAGGACGCCGCGCCGGCATCGCCCGCCTGGGGCGCTCTACGCCGGGGCGCGGTCTCGAGTCTCGCTCTGTGGTTCATCATCACGGCGCTCGGCGTCGCCATCGTAAACCTGAGCTAATAACGCGATGTCACGCAGCACATATGAAGGGAACGAATTGAACGGTGATGGTTGCGATGGCTGTCCGCTTGTCCCGCGGCGCGAATTTCTGCGCGACGCGGGCGCGATCGCCGCGGGCATACTCGTGGCGCTGGGCGCGTCGCCCGCGCGCGCCGCGGCCGCGCCGCTTGGCGCGATCACGGCGACCGGCAGCCGCCGCGACGAAAAGTCGTATCCGATTCCCGGAAAGGACGGCAGCCAGATCGACAAGGACAACGGCGTCATCGTGACGCGCTGGCAAGAGAAAGTCTACGTCTTCTCGCTTGCCTGTCCGCACCAGAACACCGCGATCCGATGGTATGACAAAGACGGCAAGTTCGAGTGCCCCAAACATCACTCACGCTTCGAGCCGGATGGGCTCTACATCAAGGACAGCGGCCGCGCGACACGCGGGCTGGATCGCTTCGCCGTGCGCAAAGACGGGAACAATGTGATGGTCAATCTGGATAAGCTGTACCAGGAAGACGAAGACGAAACCGAGTGGAAGGCGGCCGTCGTCACCGTTTGAACCGCCATCAAAGGCTCGCCATGTCCTGTCAGGATTGCCTGAATCGACGTCAGTTTCTCGCCCGTTCAGCGCTGGTTACCGCGGCGCTCGCGGCCGTTGAGGCGTGCGGCGACGGACAAATCGGCCCGCCGCTGCGCACCGCGACCGGCGGCGGAGACGTCAATGTTCCGCCCGGCCCGCCGCTGACGATCTCACTCGCCAGCCACCCTGAGCTGGCGACCGTTGGCGTTCTCGTGGAGCTCGAGCGGGAGCGCGCCGTGATGCGTACGGGCCCGAACAGCTTCATCGGCTTGTCACGCATTTGCACGCACGAGCAGTGTGACACGGAAGTGCGCAACAACCAGCTCGAGTGCCCCTGTCACGGATCGCTGTTCGCCAAAGACGGATCGGTCATTCATGGGCCGAACGTCGCCAGCGCGCCAATCACAGCATTGCGACAGCTGAACGTCACGATCGACGCCGCGGCGGGAACGATCACGATCGCGTAGCTCGGCGACTCGGCGACTCGGCGACGTAACCGTTCCGCGCGCCGCGTTCTCTTCGTAGCTTGAGTTCCATGCTCATTGGCGTTGCCGGCATGGTCGGCACTGGCAAGACGACTCTCTCGCGAGCCCTCGCTTCGCGCTTCGGATTGCAGCTCGCGTTGGAGAGCGTCGACGCCGACAATCCGTGGCTCGAGAGTTTCTACGGCGGCCCGGAGGAGATGCGGGCGTACGCACTGCATCTCCAGCTTCACTTCCTCGCCACGCGCTTCGCGAGCATGCGTCGAATGCGCGGGCTCGGCGGGAGCTGGGTGCTCGATCGCACGTGGTATGAGGACGCCGAGATCTTCGCGCGCGGGTTGTTCGAGCAGGGGTACATGACGTCGGACGAATGGTCGCTCTACCGCCGTCTTTATGCGGAGCTGCTGTACTCGCCCGCGGCGCGTCCGCCGCGGCTGCTCATCTATCTACACGGACCACTAGACGTCATCGCGCAGCGCATCGCGACACGCGGCCGGCCGAAAGAGAAGGAAACCTCGCTCGACTATTGGGCCGCGCTGCACGATCGATACGAGCGGTGGATCGCCGGGTTTACGCAGTGTCCGGTGCTGTCGCTCGACGTTCGCGACTACGATCTCGTCGCCGACCCTCAGGCGGTCGACGAGATCGCCGCCCGCCTGCGTACAGAGCTCGAGGGCGAGCTGCCACAGACGGAGCTCTGGCCGAACGTCGCGCGCAAGCGCGCGTTCGCCTGACCGGGGGGGCCGAAAACCGTGGGCCTTCTCAGCAAACTCCTCTTCTTTCCGATTACGGGTCCCGTCGCCGGGATCCGTTGGTCGTTGGGACAAGTACAAAGCGTCGTGGAAGAAGAGCTCAGCGACGACACTCCCGTGAAGCAGGAGTTGATGGAGCTGCAAATGCAGTTGGAGCTCGGCGACATCACCGACGACGAGTACGTCGAACGAGAGGCGGCGCTGATGGCGCGATTGCGCGAGGTCCGCGCCTGGCGCGAGCGGCTCGGTAAGGGAACGAGCGGCGGGCCCGTGCGCGTCGCGAAAGACGTCGACGAGGAGTGACCGCGCTCGATTCTCTCATCGAGCGTCTACCGCGAACGTCACTGATTGTCGGAAAGGGCGGCGTCGGAAAAACGACGTGCGCCGTGGGACTCAGCGTCATTCTCGCGCGACGCGGCGAATCGGTGCTGCTTGTCTCGACCGACCCGGCCGCGGCGCTCGCCGAGGTGATCGGAGTGCCGGTCGGGACGACGGCCGCGAGCGTGGATTCGGTGCCCGGCCTCGACGCACGCCAGCTTTCGGCGAGTGAGCTGCGGCGCGATTTCCTCGAGCGTTGGCGCGACATCATCGCCGAGATCATCGATCGCGGTACGTATCTCGACCGCGGCGACGTGGACGGCCTGGTAGACGCGGCGCTCCCCGGCGCCGACGAGATCTTCGCGCTTCTCGCGCTCGCCGACATTCTCACCGATCCGTCCGTGGTCTATGACCGGATCGTCGTGGACACCGCGCCGACCGGCCACACGCTCAGGCTTCTCGCGCTGCCAGATACGTTCCGCGCGCTCCTCGCGATGCTCGACGAGATGCAGGACAAGCACCGCTTCATGGTGCGCGCGTTGACGCATCGCTACCGTCGCGATCGTGCCGACAACTTCATCGACGACATGCGGTCGCGCATCGACCGGCTTCGGGGAGTCCTCGCCGATCCCGGGGCGCTCGCCGCGGTCCTCGTCACGCGCGACGAGCCGTTGGTCATCGCCGAGAGCAGCCGCTATGCCGAGCAGCTGACGGCGCTGCGAATTCGCGTTGCCGGCGTGATCGTGAACGTCGCGGGCGAGCAAATGGAGCTCTCCGCGATCGATCCTTCACTCCCACGGTACGCGATACCGCGAGTCGAGCCGCCACGAGGCGTCGACGCCACCGCAGCGGCGCTGTCGATGCTGCGTGAACCGCGCGACCGACCCTCAGGCAGGCACGCGAAAACGCCGGGAAAGCGATCGGAGAAGTCCGGGGCCGGCCGCTCGATCACCAGCCTCGTTCGCGAACTGACCATCGTCGGCGGGAAAGGAGGGGTCGGGAAGAGCACGATCGCCTGCGCCCTCGCCATCGCGGCGGCGGACGAGCGAGCCGGTGACGTTTTGCTCGTGTCCACCGACCCCGCCCCGTCGATCGCCGACGCTCTCGGTGAGGCGAGCGCCGAGTGGGCCCGGTCCGACACGGAACACGGCGTGGATGGAGTATCCGGTCTGATTGCCAGGCAAATGGACGCCGCCGCCACCTTCGCTCGCCTGCGAGACGAGTACCAGGATCGGATCGACGCGATGTTCGACGCAATCGTGCGGCGCGGCGTCGACGTCGATCGCGACCGACGAATCATGCGCGAGCTCCTCTCCCTCGCCCCGCCGGGAATCGACGAGTTGTTCGCGCTTTCGCTGCTCGGCGGCGCGCTGTTCGAGCATCGGTTTACGCGAGTCGTCGTCGACCCGGCGCCGACGGGACATCTGTTGCGACTGCTCGAGATGCCGGCGATCGCGCTGGACTGGACGCACCGGTTGATGCGCCTGATGCTCAAGTATCGCGAGGCGGTCGGACTCGGCGCGGCCGCCGAGGAGTTGCTCGCCTTCGCCAAACGAACTCGGGCGCTGGATGCGTTGCTGCATGACGCCTCGCGCGCCGGCGTCCTGATCGCCGCGCTCGACGAGCCGGTCGTCCGCGCCGAGACCTCCCGCCTTGCCGCGGCAATCGACGCGCTTGGCGTCAACGTGATCGGCGTCATCTGGAACCGCGTCACGATTACGACGTCCCCTCTTCCTGAGTTCAGCGCGCGGCGACAGTTTTGCGCCGAGCACGCGAGCCCGCCTCCGACCGGCGTTTCGGCGTTGCGCGCGTGGTCTCGTTCATGGCGCGAGATGACACCAGTCCGCTGACTTCATTCATGTCGTCGACGCTCGACTCGATCTGGTACGTGTACGGTATCGTTCCCGGGGAATTCGCGAGCGGTTCGCTTCCCGAGGGACTCGACGACGCCGGTGTCGCGGTCGAGCGGCGCGGCGATGTCGCCGCGCTCGTGTCCGTGCTCGATGGCGCGGCGTACGCGCCGGAACGCGTCGAGCAGAGCTCCGGCGACGTAGAGTGGCTGAGTCCCCGCGCAACGGCGCACGACCGCGTGCTGACGTGGGCAAGCGATCGGGGGGACGGCGCTGTCGTCCCGCTGCCGATGTTCTCGCTCTTCTCCGGTCCCGATGCGGTGCGCTCGATGCTCGACCAGCGCTCGGCGCAGCTCTCCACGACGTTGGCGAGAGTGCAGAGAGGGAGAGAGTACGCGTTGCGTGTCTACCGAGTGGACGCCGAGCTGCTCGACGTCATTCCGGAGATGAGCCCGCGGCTGGGTGAGCTGGCGGCGCAGGCGGCGGGCGCGTCACCGGGACAGCGGTATCTGCTCGAGCGAAAGCTCGACGGGGAAAAGCGCGGCGAGCTGCGGAGCGTTACGCAGCAGGTCGTGGACGACATCGTCGAGCAGCTGGGTCGTCACGCGGTGGAGTCGGCACGTTCGCCGGTTCCCCGCGCCGCCGAGCGTCCCTCGGGAAGCGGCACGATGGTTCTCAACGCCGCGTTTCTCGTCGCTCCGTCGGCGCTGGAGGCATTTCAAAGAACGCTCACGTCGATCGTCGCGCGGCACGATCAGCGCGGCTTTCGTTTCGATTTTACCGGACCGTGGCCCCCGTATCACTTCGCTCACCCTTCGACCGCCGACGATGGCGTCCGTTCCTGACGACGACGAGCTCGAGACCGAGGAGCTGGTGCTCGGTGACCTGCTGAATCACGTCCTCGACAAGGGCGTCGTGATCGGTGGGACCGTGACGATTTCGATCGCCGACATCGATTTGGTCGTCCTCGATCTCCGGCTGCTGCTCACATCGGTGGAGACCGCCGTGCGAAGAAATATCGATCAAACCTTGAAGACGCTGACAACGGCGGGAGGGCCGTCGTGACCACGCATCTCTATTGCGTGCTGCCGAATGAGAGACGCGACGAGCCTCCGGCCGATTTGCGGGGCATCGACGGCGCCCGCGTGCGGTCGATGCAGGTGGAAGGTCTCGTCGCCTGGATCAGCGACGCCGAGCGCGGCGTCCCCGTTTCCATCGACGGGGTCCGCGCCCACGATGCTGTCGTCGAGGCCGCGCTCGAGACCGGCGCCACGCCTGTTCCGGCGCGGTTCGGTCAGGAATTCGCCAGCGATGATGCCTGTCGCGGCGCGTTGGAGAATTATTCCGACTCCGTCACGTCGCTGCTCGCCGACATGCAGGGTTTCGTCGAGATGACGCTGATCCTCACGCCGTCGACGCGGCGGATGCTGCGCGATCTCGAGCCCGGTCTTCCGGCCATGGTCGACCCGGGCAAGCCGGGCGCCGGTCGCGAGTACATGGAATCGCTGCAAGCGCGCGAGGCGGCCACGGGCGCCGTTCGGCGCTCGCTCGATTCGCTCGCCCAAAAGCTGACCGAGGCCACCAAGGCGTTCGTCCGGCGGCGGGCCGTCCACGACCAGGTCACCCGGCTCCCGCTGCGAACGATCTCGCATCTCGTTTCGCGAAGCGATGTGGCGAATTACAAGGAGGCGACGTTCACCGTCTCCGCGACGTCGGAACTTCGCTTCCTGGTAATCGGCCCTCGAGCGCCCTACAGTTTCTGCGCGCTGGGAAACAGCGACACCGGACTCCACGGCATGAAACTGGCGGACTGAGGTATGACTGAAAGTAGCGGGCTGAGGCGGTCCGAATCGGTTGAGGACGATCATGCGGTGGCGGCGCTCCAAGCCATAGCCCGATCGCTCCCCGAGCGCATCAACGCCGATCCGGAGCGGGTCGAACAAGGTCTTGCGCGACTCGTCCTGACTGTGATAGAACTGCTACGCGAAATCCTGGAGCATCAAGCGGTTCGGCGAATGGATGGTGGAACGCTGAACGAGCAGGAGGTGGAGCGCCTGGGTCTCGCGTTGCTCAAGCTGAACCATAGGATGGACGAGCTGAAAGAGGTCTTCGGTCTCACCGATGAAGACCTCAACATCGACCTCGGG
>Ga0310812_10000733_pt1 | contig 11710 bp, 14 predicted proteins | sample NN3metagenome_FD_205747 | JGI IMG/M metagenome (GOLD analysis project Ga0310812, IMG submission 205747) | Soil microbial communities from experimental microcosm in Duke University, North Carolina, United States - NN3 | ecosystem: Engineered > Artificial ecosystem > Soil microcosm > Unclassified...
GCCGATGGGCTGTGCGGCCGCCCCCGCCCAACCTGGATGAGCGCCCGGGAGGTGCGGGAAGAACGCTTGTCACTACGGGCATGAGGCTTGCTCTGCACTTGCGCAGCGAGGTTACTCGAACCCGGAAGAGGGAGACAGTCATGGCAAGGACGAAGAACGGGCAGGGCAGGGATGCTATCGCCCTTCTGAAGGCCGATCACGACAAGGTTCGGGAGCTGCTCGGAGAGCTCGAAGAGACCACCGAGCGTGCGACCGGCAAGCGAGAGAAGCTGCTAGCCACCATCGAACAGGAATTGAAACTTCATACCAAGATCGAGGAAGAGATTTTCTATCCCGCCTTCCGCGACGCCGCCAAGAAGAAAGACGACAAGGATCTGTACTACGAAGCCATCGAGGAGCACCACGTCGTGGACCTTGTCCTGCCTGAGATCAAGAAGACTGCCGTGGACTCGGACGAGTTCAGCGCCAAGGCCAAGGTGCTGAAAGACCTGGTGGAGCACCACGCGGAGGAGGAAGAGAGCGAGATGTTCCCCCGAGCGAGGAAGCTCATGGGTCACGATGAGTTGCGGCGGTTGGGCGACGAACTCGCCAAGGCAAAGGAGTCCGGGCAGAGGAACAGTCTATTCGGGAAGGTGTCGAAGCTCATGTCGTAGCGCGGCATCGACAGGGTCGAGTGTTTAGCTCGCTCTGTCGACCCCAGCCGGTGGAGGCGTTTCGAAGACCCGCGGTGTTGACTGGGTCAGCGATCCTTCGGCGCCTGTCCGAGCATGGCGTTCAGATCTAGTGTCGTTGAAGTTCTCGTGTCGGCATGGAGCGTCCGGCGCATCAGCGCAAGCGCCCGGCGGCGGTCCTCCGGCGCCCGCGCGGCGACGCAGTCCGCAGGGACAATGAGCTGGTACCCGCGCATATAGGCGTCCTGGGCGGTAGCAAGTATGCAGCTGTCGGCCAGGAGCCCGGTCAGGATTAGCGTCCGCGCGTGAAAGTGCTCGAGCAGCAGCTCGAGCGCCGTTGAATAGAACGCCGAGTGCTTCGGTTTGAGGACAAAGTAGTCGAGCCGATCCGGCCGTAGAAGCCTCGTCACCGAGCGCCCCGGAGCCGCGGAACGCAGGCAGTGTGAGATGAGGGCTCGGAAGTCCGACCGCCAGCGGCCGAAATTATCATTTACGTAGACCGTCGGGATTGCCACCCGACGGGTTCGCCGCTTTAATCGGTGGATCCGCTCGGCTACCGGGCGTGCGTCCGCCAGTACCAGCGAACCTTCCGCGAACGTGAAATCATTGATAGCGTCGATCACGAGCATAACGACCGGCGACGAATCCGGGACATGACCGTGGAGATCTTGGTCCGCCGCGCGCACCCTCATGGAGCTGGTGGTCGGTGGGGCGCATTGCCGAGCTGAGTCACGGCGCCCGCAGTTAGCGGATGCGGGCCGAGCGGGAGCGCCTCCATGAGCTACGCGATTATGCACGTGCCATGCCGCCAAGCAGGGCGCTACACAGACTTGGCGGCAAACGAACGATCAGGAGCTTGTACCCTCAAACCGTCGCGCCCGCGATGACGCGCACTGCGCCCGATGTCCGGGGCCTCCGGCGTCCGCGGGTCCGCTTCTAGGCGATACGCGCGCCACGCTTCTCGAGCACCACTCCGAGGGCGCCGGCCATGGCCGCCAGCGGATGTCTCGCGTTCGGGCTCTCGGTGCGCGCCCGATCCCGGGACCCACGTCGCGAGTGCGCGGAGAGCCGATCCCCTTCCGAGGGGAGGGGCAAGGACGCGGCGGGAACCTGTCAATAAGAACGTGACATTGGGTTCTTGAGTTTATGGTAGTGGTGCCGCCTTCCGTCTGGTGCGTGGAGTCGACGAGCTTCGCAATCACGCTCCCATCTCCGCCTCCGCCTGCTCCAGCCAGTACGCCATGCCTATCTCGCCGTACATCGTCGTCGCGATGGTGAGATGTTCACGCGCCTGCTCGCTCTTACCGGTCCGCCGGGAAAGCTTGCCGAGGCCGAGGTGGCAGTGGGCGACGAGGGGGCGCATGCCACGCGGCTCGGCGACGGCCAGCGCCTGCCGGTAGTGGATCTCGCCGCGCCCGGCGTCGAAGTCGTCAGGGTGAGCCGCGACGTCGCCCAGCAGTTGCTCGGCGTGGGCAGCCCAGCCTGGATAGCGCGATGACGTCTCTCGGGCGCGCGCTGCGAGCGCTCGCGCCTGGTCCAGGCGCCCGAGCAGTAGGTACGCGCGCCCGAGCGAACGAAAGGCCTGACCGGTCGGAAAGATGGGCCCTTTGCGCACCTGTTCCTCGAGCAGCTGTTCGCCTTCGACAATTTGATCGAGCGCGAGGCTCGCCTCCCCGCGCAGGGCGAGCTCCAACGCGGAGTAGGCGACCGTATGCCCGACCATGCTCGGTTGTCCCGCGCGTGCGATCGCGATCCGGCGCTCGAACGGAACGGCTTGTCGCGTCGCGTCTCCCTTGAGGGACTGCAGAGTCCCTGCCGCGAAATGGGCGGTCGTCATGCTGCCCGCATCCTGCCTGGCCTCGGCCGCCTGGATTGAATCGGCGGCATGGCGGGACGCCTCCGCGAATCGGCCCAGCTCGGCGAGGCTCATGACGAGCCAGTAGCGGAGGAGGATCGAGGCTTGCGCTGGCATCCCGAAGTCCTCCTGGACCAGGTCGTCAGGGAACCGGGCGAGGCTGCTCGAGACCAGGGCGGCCACGCGCTCATGGTCCGCCAGGTGGTAGAGGACCTGCGCGAGGCACGACGAGGCGGGAATGAGGAGGCGGAGGTCTCCGAGGCGCTCGGCGATCTCGACGGCCCGGACGCCCTTGCCGAGCGCCTCGTCCAGCTCGCCGAGACGGGCGTGAACCGTCGTGAGGAATGCCCAGACGCGGGACCGCCGGCCGTCGTCGTCCGCTCGCTCGGCGATCGCTTCTGCCTCGAGTGTGCGGCGGGACATTTCCTGGCCCTCGCCGAGCACGTGGTGCTCTCGACGGGCAGCGGATCCAAGCGGATTTGGCTATAGCCGTCTTGCTGGCCCAGGCGTGTCGGTACTCCGGGCGGTAGTTCACGAGCAGCATCAGACGCGCGGAACCCAGACTGTCGACCAGGCCGTCGAGCAGGGCCTGAGTCTCGTCGTCGATCCAGTGGAGGTCTTCGACGACGAGGAGGAGAGGCTGCGCTCGGGCCTCGCGCAGGAGCACTCGCTTCGCGTCGTCGATGGTGCGCTGCCGACGGGACGGCGGGTCGAGCGCCTGCCAAGCACCGTCGTCGACGTGCACGTCGAGAAGGGCCAGAAGCGCTGGCAGCGTCGGCTCCAGCGCCCGATCGAGGGTCAGCAGCTTTCCCGTTACTTTCTCGCGGATTTCGCGGAGGTCGTCCCGGTCCTGGATCATGAAATAGCCCTTGAACAGGTCGATTAACGGCAAATAGCTGGTCGCCTTGCCGTAGGACACGGAGGCGCTCTCGAGGAGCCGCCAACCGACCAGGCGATGCGAATGGATAAACTCGTGAACGAGGCGCGACTTCCCGACGCCCGCTTCGCCGACGATGGCCGCGATCTGCCCGTGCCCGTCACCGGCCTGCTGCAGGGCGCGCCGGAGTTGCGCCAGCTCGGCATCGCGTCCGACGAAGCGGGTGAGGCCGCGTCGAGCGCGCGCCTGCAGGCGGGTCCTGACCGTGCTCGCCCCCGTCGCCTCGTAGACCTCGACTGGATCGACGAGGCCCTTGACCGGAACGGGGCCGAGCGGTTTCACCTCGACGTAGCCTTCGGCGAGAGCGAGCGTGGCCTCGGTGAGCCGGATCGTTCCTGGGGTGGCGAGTTGCTCCATGCGGGCGGCCAGGTGGGTCGTTTGGCCCACAGCGGTGTAATCCATGCGGAGGTCGCTTCCGATGGAGCGAACGACGACCTCGCCCGAGTTGATGCCCACGCGGATCTGCACCTCGATGCCGTAGGCGCGGCGCGCGTGCTCGGTGTATCGGCGGATCGCGTCCTGCATCCGGAGTGCGGCATAGGACGCGCGGACGGCAAGGTCCTCGTGGGCCACAGGCGCGCCGAACAGCGCCATGATCCCGTCACCCATGAGCTGGTTCACCGTCCCTTCGAACCGGTGTACCGCCTCCATCATTAGCTCAAGGACGGGTCGAGGAGCTTGCGGGCGTCCTCCGGGTCACGGTCAGCGAGAAGCTCCATCGAGCCCTTGAGGTCGGCGAAGAGGACGGTCACCTGCTTGCGCTCGCCTTCGAGAGCGGCCTTCGAGGTTAGGATCTTCTCGGCCAGGTGTTTCGGTGTATAGGACTCGGGCGCGGCGAAGCGCGGCCGAGCGGGCTTGTCGAGCGGGGCTGCACACTGGCCACAGAACTTGTTCTCAGGAGGGTTACTGGCTCCGCACGACGGGCAGACGGCGGCAAGCGGCGCGGCGCACTGGCCGCAGAATCTTGTTCCGGAGGGATTCACGACTTGGCACCGTGGACACTTCATGCCAGAGCCTCCCAGCAGCCTCGGCGGTCACGATCGGAGCGATGGGCCGAGAGTAATATCGCCGCGAGTCGCGGCGAGTCGCGAATCTCCTACGTCGCTCGGGCCTTGGGTGGGTTGAGCCACACGTCCACAGGGCGCGGTAGTGGAAGGGGCAGGCCGGCGGGGACTCGCTCCGGATGCGTGGCGTAGGCCGTGGCAAGTACGGTCGCTCGCGCCACCACGCCCCGCTGGGCCAGGCGGTGATACACGTCGGCGGGCGTTAGCAGGCCGATGTCGTCAGGTGGGACGAGTACAGCGGCTCCCGCAACAGCGCCACGACCGCGCCCGGCGTCTTGCACGCATCGGCCTCTCGGACGATCTTCCGCTTGTGCTCCACCGTGAACCGTCGCCGCGTTGCCTTTCGCTACTACGTCGATTGCCGGCTCACCGAGAGCGTCCGTCAATGCGCTCATCACTCTCCAATCCTGCTTCGCCCTCGACACTCAACTTCCAGGCGGTCGCTGTCTCACCGATATTGGCAGAGAGGGTGGGTCATATTGTTGCCAATGCAGCTATCGTTTTGAGCGCTGATTAGTCAGGATACGGTTGCGCCAGAATTTGGCAGTACAGCACTTCTTGCGTGCTGCTACCCACTAACGTACTAGACCAAGGTCCAATGGTTCTATCAATTCCATGGTCTTAAGGTTGAACCCGTGGCGGGCGTGTGCCATCTCCGGTTCTTCACCTCTTCCGGCACGCTATCGCCACTACGTGTGCGCCTCTCCTTCCCCGAGAGCTCCCGAAGAAACCGAGGGGAAACGGCCTAATCACCCCGGATCCGGAGGGAGCCGCCTTATGAGTCGAGCCCTGGTAATCGCGGTCTCATTTCTCTCAATGGTGACGGCTGTGCACGCGCAAACGACTGACCCGCCCGCGTTTTCAGTGGGAGACACCTGGAAGTTCAGCGACGGGCGCGAAGTCACGGTGGTCAAGGTAGACGAGAACGGTTCGGCATTGACGGGCGGTCTCCGCGACTGCCCGACCTGTGTGATCCACTTCGATAAGAGCTTCGGCTCGACGGGAATTGTCACGGAGAGTGACGGCAAGCCGCTGGACCCGGGCAAGGTTCAGGTGCTCTTCGTTGGTCCGAGCTGGCGCTTGTACGACTTTCCGCTCCAGGTAGGCAAGAGCTGGAACTTCTCCGCGCAGGGGTACTTCCGCGGCCAGGTGCAACAGTACGACGTGGCCGTCAAGATCGCAAAGTATGAGGACGTGAAAACCAAGGCGGGAACGTTCAAGGCATTCAAGATGGAGCGGAGCTGGAGAGGAGGTCGCGCACCGAACACATCCACCTGGAGCGACGCCGTATGGTTCGCCCCCGGGGTCAAGAGCGTCGTCAAGTTCACCTCCATGAATCAGAATGCGACCGAGTTCGATCTGACCTCGTACAGCCTCAAGTGATCGGCCCTGAGGTGTTCGCGCCCGGGCGCACCGAAATCCGTGGCCCTGACGCGCGTGCAAACTACATCGCAGCAGAATGGAAGGTTCGGTTGACCTCTTGGCGAGCGGCACTAGCCGCCCGAAGCTCCAGGGGTGCTCCTCAAGGCCCCGTTGTCGTACGCTAGAAGCCCCCGCTGCATGGGCGATCTTTCACACGCCAACCACGGATTCCCAACCGCAGTAACGAAAGGGAGACAGCACATGGCTGAGCAGGACAACGTGCGCATCGTTCGAGAGAGCTGGGACGCGTGGAACGCTCATAACGTTGAAAGTCTTCTGAAGATCCTGGATGAAAAGCACGTCTGGGAGACGGATACGCTTCCGGCACCAGTTGTCGGTCGTGACGGATATCGGCAAGCGATGCAGATGTATATCACTGCATTCCCGGACCTACACTTCACGATCGATCAGCTGCTGTCGAGTGGCGACTACGTGGTGTCGCGGTACACCGCGACTGGAACACACAATGGGGAGCTGATGGGTATCCCACCGACGAAGCGTCGGGCCGAGACTCATGGTTGCACGGTGGCGGAGGTTCGGAACGGTGAGATCGTGCGGTCCTGGGTCTACTGGGACACCGGACACTTGCTTCGGCAGCTGGGCGTCATGCCGAGCTGATGCGCCGTTGTTGCGCGAGCGCCGAGGTAAGCCCTCGGCGCTCGGCCGGCCCTAGTCGTTTGGCGGGCCCTCGCACTCGTATCGCCGAGACGCTCGAACCGGCGAGCGGGGTCGCGCGTCAGCGCTCGCCGACGACGAAGTGAAGACCGGCCAGCTTGAGGCGGATCGCGTCCCGCTGTTGCGGGCGGACAGCATCGGCGTGGGCGGTGGCCAGCTCCAGCGCGCTCTGCAAGTGGCTGATCGCCTCCTGGTTGGCGCCCATGAGCACGGCGCGGTCGGCGGCGGTCAACAGGTAGGGCAGCGCCGCGATGGCCCGATCGCTCCGAGCCCAGTGGTGGGCGAGCTGGTCGCAGACCTCCTCGGTGCGGCCGCGATACAGCGACTCGATCGTCTCCGCAGCCCGCCCGTGACGGGTCTTGCGGTCGGCCTGGAGTAGCGTGCCGTAGGCCACCTCCTGGGTCAGGATGTGGCGGAAGCTCAGCATGGCAATGCCGCCGCCGGCCTCTTGATCGAGGAGCCCGCGACGCTCGAGCAGCGCCAGGTCCTCGTCGAACTGCTCGCCCGGCGTCAGCGCGCGCAGGTGCGCCAGCAGGAAGCGTTTGCCGAGCACCGCCGCGTCGGCGATCAGCTCGCGCGCGGAGAGCGATAGGCGGTCGATGCGCGCCGCGATCAGCGCGTGCAGAGTAGGCGGTACCACGGCGGCAGCGTCCGCGGTCAGATCGTAGGCGCCGTTGGCGAGCACGAGGTCGCCGCGCTCCCGGAATGCCCGAAGAAGCTCCTCGGCATAGAACGGGTTGCCCTGGGCCCGCTCGGCCACGGCCCGGCGCAGTCTCTCGCGCGCCGGGTAAGGATCGAGCTGGGCATCCACCAGCGCCGCGATATCGTCGGGCGCCAATGACCGCAGCGGAATCTCCCGGACGCCGGCCACCTCGAGACGACTGCCGGCGAGCGGCAGCCGCGACGTCATGAGCAGGAGCAGCGGAAGCTCGCGCGCGACCGTGGCTAGCCGACGGCACAGGTCCTCCGACGATGGATCGAGCCAGTGGACGTCCTCGAGCAGCACCAGGCGCGGCGCCTGATGGCACTCGGCCACCACCCAAGCGACCACCGCCTCCTGCACGCGGTCGCGACGCCCGTCGGCCGGCGTGTCGCGCAGCATGTCGAACGTCTCGCACGATGTCCCCAGGATCGGCAGGACATCGGGCACGTAGGCAGCCACGTCGAGCGACAGATCCCACAGCCGCCGGTGCAGCGCGTCGCGGGCGGCTGCAAGATCCTCGTCTGGCGACAGCGCCGCCAGCTGTCGCAGCAAAGGCCGGAAGGCGAAGTAGGCGTCTCCGCGCGCGTACGCTTGCGCGGCGCCCTCGACGGGTGGCGGCAGGCCGAGGTGGCGTTGCAGCTCGTAGGCGAGCCGGGACTTGCCGATGCCGGGTTCACCGACCAGGCAGATAGCGTCACCCCGCCCGCCGGCGGCGCGTTCCCAGGCCTCGCCGAGCACGGCGAGCTCCCTTTCGCGGCCGCGGAAGGGGGAGACCCCACGCCGGAGCGAGGCTTGCAGTCGCGAGACGACCGTGCCTTCACCGTCGAGCACGAACGCCTCGACCGGCTCGGCGGCCCCGCGGACGCGCAGCGCGCCGAGCGGTCGCACGCGGAAGTAGCCCTCGACGAGCCGGTGGGTCGGCGACGCCAGCAGGATCGAGCTCGGATCGGCGGCCTGTTGCATGCGGGCGGCAAGATTCGTCGTGAGCCCCTGCGCGGTGTAGTCCATGCGCAGGTCGTCGCCGATGGCACCGACGACCACGGGGCCGCTGTTGAGGCCGAGCCGGACCTGGATGCCGAAGCCCTTGTCGCGCCGCAGCCGGGCGGCGTGCTCGGCGAACCCGCGCTGGATCTCGAGTGCCGCCTGGCACGCGCGCCGCGCGTGGTCCTCGTGAGCAATCGGCGCGCCGAAGAGCGCCATGATCCCGTCGCCTGTGAACTGGTTGACCGTGCCCTCCCAGCGATGCACGGCGTCGAGCATGATCTGGAAGGCGCCGTCCATGACGATGTGGAAGTCTTCGGCGTCGAGGGCTCCGGCCAGCTCCGTCGAGCCTTGCACGTCGACGAAGAGAACGGTCACCTCCTTGCGCTCGCCGCGAAGCGCGCGTTCCTCGGTCAGGATCCGCTCGGCCAGGTGGCGCGGTGTGTAGGACGCGGGCGCGCGGGCGACGGCGGGGCCGACGATGGTGGGGGCCTGGGGGCCGACGGCCAATGGCGTGCCGCAGGCGTCGCAGAAGCGTGCGTGGTGACGCTGGCCCTTGCCGCAGGCCGGGCAGCGGGCCTCGAGGGCGGCGCCGCACCCGTCGCAGAAGCGGGCGCCCGGGCGAAGATCCTGGGCGCAGGCCGGGCAGTTCACGCCGGGGCCGCGACGATCACTCGTCGTGCAGCGCCGTATTGGCTAGGGTCGTGAAGATCGTGTTGAACATGCAGAACGCCGCGAAGCCGATCATCTCGCGGACGTCATCGGGCGTGAGGCCCTGGGCTCCCATCTCGCGGAAGTCCTTGGGCCTGACGTCCATCGCGTCCAGGGCGAAGCGCAGCACGTACCGTACGAAGGCCTGTTCCCGCTCGGGGAGCGGCAGGGCAACCGGGTTGGCACAGATGCCGTCCAGCGCGGCCTCGTCGAAGCCCAGCGCGATCAGCCCTCGGCGCGAGGAGCCGAAGCAGCCAGTGCACCGCCGGGCGTGGGCCACCAACATGAACGCGAACATCCGGGCCTCCCAGGAGAACCTCGAGCGTCCGGAGCGCTGATTGAACAGATTCGCTTCGGCGGTCACCTGCGCTTCGAGGATCCAGGGCGTTGACACGTACGCGAGCCGGCTCTCGGGTACCGTCGTGATGCCGCGCAGCCGCTTCAGCTCGTCCAGCCAGTGGGACGCCGCGGGCGGGATGTTCTCTTCCTTGGGAAGGTCGAAGAAGGCCATCGGTCAGTCCTCGCGCAGCGCCGTGTTGGCCGCCTTGGTGGAGATCGTGTTCATGAGAGCGTGGGCGGCGCATCCGGTCTCCTGTACGTCGGTCGGAGAGAAGCCCTGGGCTTGGAGCTCGCGAAGTCCCTGGGCTGGAGCTCGCTGGGGTTGGTCGCGATGCGGAGCGCGTACGTCACGAACACGTGCTCGCGCTCCGCCAGAGGGAGCACGGACGGATTGGCGCACAACCCGTCGAGCGCCGGCTCGGCGAAACCCAGCTTGGTCAGGCGTCCGCGCGAGGCGCCGAAACAACCGTCGCACCGCCGGGCATGGGCGACGACCATGAAGGCGATCACACGGGCCTCCCAGGAGAACACCGACGGGTCCGATGGCCTGAACAGGCTCGCTTCGACGGTCACGCGGGGCTTGACGATCTGCGGAGAGGGCGCGTGCGTTACCCAGTCTCCGCAGCAAGGTGTCGACACCGCGACGCGCTTGAGCTCGTCCAGCCCGGGAGCAATGTCCTCGTCCCTGGGGATGTCGAAGAAAGCCATGGGGCACACTCTTTCCGGCTGAGTACCTGACGATAGATCACGGCTCCGTGCCACGCAAGTGCCGCCGCCGTGCAACACCGCCGCGCGAGTGCCGCAACCGCAAGTATTACGCCGGTCTGCCTCTCCCACAATCGACCGAATCCCCTGGACTTACCATTTCAGTGTGCCTAGCGCGGCCGGCGCCAGTCGAGCATATGAACCTTCCACGATGAAGCGGTAGCCACGGCGGGCGCCCTCCGTCATCGAAGACCTCGCACTCGAGGCGCAGGTTCCGCAAAAGCCGCGATCTTGGGGTGGCGTATAGTGATGTCCTGATGGACTACTCCTTCCTCGTCGACACCTACGCGAGCGAGCGTCTGAAGACGCTCTCCGTGTGGGCGATGTTCAACGACGCCGACCTCGACGTCCGCCCCCACCCCAATCTGGCTCGCGACCGGACGTTCCGTGAGCACATGGTTCATCAGTGCACGAGCGAGGACAAATGGTTCACCGGCATGTTCAAGATCGACGTCGGGGCGCCCCCGCTCGCGGCCGAGGAAACGCGCCTGGCGTTCATCCGCCGCTACGCCGAGGACTCGGCCAAGCGGCTCGCACGGCTGGGGGAGAAGGATGCGGGTTGGTGGGGCGAGGAGGCCGCGTTCTTCGACACGGTTCATAGCCATGCGTGGATCATGGTGAGACGCATTGCGCACACCGCGCACCATCGAGCCGAGCAGACAACGCTCCTCAGGCTTCTCGGCCGTCAAGTCTGGAGCGTCTACGGGCCGTCGGTCGATACGGGCGGGCTCCCGGCAAACGGGGCCCGCACGATCTATCCCTACCCGAGCATCGAGGCCCTCATCGCGGGCGAATCGCGTGGAGGGGGGAAGACCGTGCTGCCTGGCCCGGGTCCACTCCCGAGCACGGAGCGCCCGCGCTCATAGTCGAGACCCGCCTAGTCTCCCCACGCCCGCCGGGGGAACGCTATGCTCTCCGCAGGCTGCCGGGAATCGCACTACCGGCCGGGGCGCTGGAGGCGGTCATGACGACATTCGCGCGCGGGGTGGTAATCGCTGGGGCTCTGCTAGCAATTGTCGCGTCATGGCCGGCGCCCAGCCTGGCGGTCAGCTTCGCGGACTTGCCGCCGGACTGGGTGGAGGTGTCGCTTCTCCAGGACCGGCTCCGGATCCGTGCCCCGGAGGGGGCGAGCCTCGAGCCGCCCACTGTCCAACTCATGGCCGCTCCGGAAGCAGAAGAGAGAGTGCGCCGGCTCATCATCGATTCCGGCCTCCTGCGGTTGGTCGCGCTCGTCGGCGAGATGTTCCGCGTGAGTCCGGGCGGCCTGGCGCAACACGCTTCCGAAATCCTGAAGGAGGTGGAGAGCGACACGCGGGGCATGCCGGCGTCCGTAGTGCGCAGCGAGGTTACCGCCAGCGGCCTCGAGATCCTCCAGTACGAGCCCCGCGCTCCGGCGAAGATCGGGGATGCCAATCTCGTGAGCGGGATGCTGATACGGCACCCCGATGGCACGGTACAGTTCCTCCGCTTCTACGTCAACGATGCGGCGCTGGCCGATCTGCCCGCGGCGCGTCGACTGATCGCCGACATGGTTGCCTCGCTCAGGCCCGGACCGCGGCCGCTGCCGTCGGGCACGCGCGCACAACT
>Ga0310812_10000734_pt1 | contig 11705 bp, 8 predicted proteins | sample NN3metagenome_FD_205747 | JGI IMG/M metagenome (GOLD analysis project Ga0310812, IMG submission 205747) | Soil microbial communities from experimental microcosm in Duke University, North Carolina, United States - NN3 | ecosystem: Engineered > Artificial ecosystem > Soil microcosm > Unclassified ...
CCGCACCAAGCTCTCGGTCTATGTCGCGACCGCGGCGGGGACCGGGATGGTCGGCGCGCTCATCTATCTCCAGAAGGCGCGCATCTCGCCCGATTCGGCCTTCGCGGTGCTCGATTGGACGGCCTACGTGATCTTGATCGTCGTCATCGGCGGCATCGGCACGATCGAGGGCCCGATCATCGGCGTGCTGGTGTTCTATCTGCTGCAGAGCTATCTCGCGAGCTTCGGCACCTGGTATCTTATCCTGCTCGGGGCGCTCGCCATCGTCATCATGCTGTTTGCTCCGAAGGGCATCTGGGGCTACGTCTCGGAGCGCTTCGGTCTCGTGCTGTTTCCGATCCGCCGCCGCCTCGTTCGGCCCGGCGACGCTCCATAGGAGGCTCGATTGATTTCAAGCTTGGACACGCTTCGGGCCGCCGCCACGCGCGTGAAGCCCTACATCCATCGCACGCCGCTGCTGCGCTCGGCTTCGATCAGCAAGCTCACCGGCCACGACATCTACCTCAAGGCCGAGATGCTGCAGAAGACCGGCTCGTTCAAGCCGCGGGGCATGACCAACCGGCTGCTGCAGCTTTCGCCCGAGGAGAAGGCGCGCGGCGCCATCACCTTCTCGGCTGGCAACATGGCGCAGGGCCTCGCTTTCGGTTGCGCCATCGCCGGCATCAAGGGCTTGGTCGTGATGCCGGCCGGGGCGAGCCGCTTGAAGGCCGAAGCGACGCGGAGCTACGGCGCCGAAGTGGTCCTGCACGGCGACGTGACCGAAGCCTATGCGCACTGCATGGCCCTGATCGAGAAGCACGGCTACACCTTCGCGCGGTTCGACGATGCGGCGGTGATGGAAGGCCACGCCTCGCTCGGGCTCGAAATCGTCGAGGATCTGCCTGATCTCGATGCCATCGTGGTGCCGGTCGGCGGCGGCGGGCTCATCGGCGGCATCATCATGGCGCTGCGCGGCTCGGGCTCGAAGGCGCGCATCTTCGGCATCGAGCCCGAGAACGCCGACGTGATGCGCTTGAGCCTCGCTGCCGGAAAGGCCGTGCGCTCGCCGCCGCGGCCGACCATCGCCGACGGATTGGCGCCGCCGTTTGCCGGCGAACGCTGCTTCCCGCTCGTGCGGGATCACGCCGAAGGCATCACGCTGGTGAGCGAGGCGCAGATCGGCGATGCGATCAAGCTGTTGCTGACACGCATGAAGCTCCTGGCCGAAGGCGCTGGCGCAGCCTCGCTCGCCGGCCTCGTCTCCGGCAAGCTGCCGCTGAAGCCAGGCTCCAAGGTCGTGTGCGTACTCTCAGGCGGCAACATCGATCCGGAGCGGCTGAAGAGCGTTCTTTGACCCCTTTCGCGTGACTAGAAGGGGCTAGCGCCAAAATTCCTTGCTCGCGATGCGCGCGCCTTCGGCCATCGCCGCGAGCTTGGCCCAGACCACGTCGGCATCGACCGCGGCCTGGCCGACCCAGGTGCCGTAGCCGCAATCCGTGCCGGCGATGACGTTCTCGCGCCCGACCAGCTTGGCGTAGCGCCCGATGCGCTGGGCCACCAGCTCCGGATGCTCGATGAAATTCGTCTTCGATTCGAGCACGCCGGGAATCAGCACCTTCCCCTCGGGCAATTTCACCGTCTCGAACAGTTTCCATTCGTGCGCGTGGCGCGGATTGGCGGCTTCGAACGAGATGCCCGCGGGGCGCGCGGCGAACACGACGTCGGCGATGTCGGCGAACGGCACGTCGCAATGATGCGGGCCCTCGTAGTTGCCCCAGCAGACGTGGATACGGAGCTGCTCGGGCGCGATGTTGGCGAGCGCGTGATTGAGCGCCTCGACATTGAGCCGCGCGCGCTTCTTGAATTCCGCGGTCGAGAGATCGCCGTATTGGATGTGGCGCCCCATCGCGAGATCGGGGCAATCGATCTGCAGCACGAAGCCGGCCTTGGCGACGGTTTCGTATTCCTGCTTCATCGCCTCGGCTATCGCGAAGAGATACTTCTCGTGCGTGGGGTAATGCTCGTTCTTGAAGAACAGCGCGATTACGCCCGGCGAGGCCGCGCTCATGAATCCCTCGGCGGCTTTCACCGCGCCGATGGCGGCCGTGAGATTTTCCGCGTCCGTGCGCGCGGCGCCCGGATCGGCCACCGTGATGGGGGCGTTGCAGGCCGGCGTCTTGCGCCGCGAGCGCCCGGGATCGCCGAACACGCGCTTCGCGAGCTCGGGAAAATCGGCGAGATCCTTATACGAGGTCACCGGATGAGAGCTGCCGCCGAAGCCGGCGAGGCGGTCCTTGATATAGGTGGCGTAGCTGGGCTTCGAGAGCTCCCCGTCGTTGACGATATCGACGCCGGCATCGGCCTGCTTCTTCACCACCTCGGCCACGCCCGACTTGATCCGCGCCGCCAGCGCCGCGCGATCGACCGGCACGCCCTCTTCCTTCGCATACATCATGCGGATGAGATCGGGCGGCCGCGGCAGGCTGCCGGTGTGCGTCGTCAGGAACCGCTCGGTGCTGCGCTTCATGTTTCCTCCCGGCGCGCGCGTTTGCGAGCGACGCTAGCACCGCAGCAGCGGTATCGCCAGGAAGGCCTGCTCCGGCGAATGGGAGCAATCCCACCGGGCGCGCGAATTTTGATCTGAGTCAAAGCGCGGGACCGGCCGATCCATATCCTGATTCTGGGGATCGTGCGAGCGCGCTGCGGCGCGCGGGAGGAACGGCCGTGCTTCGCTCCTTGCAACACGCTGCCTTGACCGTGCCTGATCTCGAGGTCGGGCGGAATTTCTACGCCAATATGGGCCTCGAGACGGCGCAGCTCGGCGACAGCCTCGTCTTCCGCTGCCCGGGCCGCGCGCAGAATCAGGTCCGGCTCACGGAAGGAAAGCAGAAGCGCCTCGCTTACGTGAGTTTCGGCACGACGGCGCGCGAGCTGCCCGGATTGAAGAGAAAGCTCGAAGCGGCCGGCACGAAGCTCGTCGACCCGCCCACGAAGGCCGGCGGCGAGGGCATCTGGTTCCGCGACCCCGACGGCGATCTCGTCAATGTCGTGGCGGCGCAAGACCGTCCGCAGAAGCGGCCGCCGGTCGCGATCAACAATGCCGGCGACTTCAAGCGCCTCGGCAAGCGCGGCGCGCCCAATCGCGACATCGAGGCCAAGCCGCGCCGGCTCGGCCATGTGCTTAAATTCTCGCTCGATCTTCAGCGCGCGATCGATTTCTACACCGGCTCGCTCGGCATGAAGCTCTCCGACCGCATCGGCGGCATGGCGGCGTTTCTCCGCTTTGCCGGCGACAGCGACCATCACACGCTGGCGCTGGCGCAGAGCCAGGGCACGGGCCTCCACCACATGAGCTTCGAGATGGGGAATCTCGACCAAATCCAATTCTGCGCCGGGCGCATGGTCGAAGCCGGCTACCGCGACGCCTGGGGCGTGGGGCGGCACATCTACGGCTCCAACTATTTCCACTACATCCGCGACCCGTGGAACAGCCTGGTCGAATTCTTCTGGGACATCGACTTCATCCCGGCACGCGCCAAATGGGAAGTGGAGAACGCGGCGGCCGGTCCCGAATCGCTCTATCAATGGGCGACGATGCCGCCGCCCGCCGATTTTCTCACCAACTACGAGCGCACCTGAGCGCGGACACGCGCATTCTTCCGCGCCGGCGCCGCGCGCTCGGCCAGCAGCACGTCGGCAAGTGCGCGCACTTTCGCCTGCGCGGTGTCTTTGCGCGAGATGAGGAGCGTCCGCGCCGAGCGAAACTCGCCGGCAAGCGCATGCACGCTGAGGCGGCGGCGCTCGGCATAAGAATCGAGCACGCTTTTCGGCATCAGCGCCACGCCCATGCCCGCCACCGCGCAGCCCAAGATGGCGTGGTAGGATGAGAGCTCGACGACGCGGTCGATGACGGCGCCGTCGCGCTGGAACCAGCGCTCGAGGCGGCTCCGGTGCGGGCAGCCGGGATGGAATGCGAGCAGCGTCGGCTTCTTCACGTCGCGCGGCGACGCAATGCGCGGATGGCCGGCATCGGCCACGATCACCAGCTCTTCGTCGTAGATCGGCAGCGTTTCGAGCCGCGGATCGGAGACGGGCTCGACGACGAGCGCCGCGTCGAGCGTGCCCGCCAGTACCTGCGGCGCCAGCGTGGCGGTGTCGCCGGTCGAGAGCTCGACCGATACGTCGGGGTAGCGCGCATGAAACGTGGCCAGGGGACGCGGCAGTCGCACCGCGGCGGTGCTTTCCATCGCGCCCAAGCGGAGCACGCCGCTGGGGCGGCTGCCTTGCACCGCCTCGCGCGCCTCGGCGGCCAGCGCCAGGATGCGCTCGGCATAGCCGAGGAGCGCCTTTCCCGCCGGCGCCAATTGCAGGCGCCGCCGCTCGCGCACGAACAGCGCCACCCCGAGTTCTTCCTCGAGCTGCTTGATCCGCGTCGTCACGTTCGACTGAACGCGGTGGAGGCGCTCGGCCGCGCGCGTAATGCCGCCGGCCTCGACGACGGTGCGGAAGACATGGAGATCGGCCAGTTCCATTGTTCTCTATTCGAGAATGAGTTTATCTTGATTATTCATTTTATGAGAATATCGCGCCGGCGTAAAGATCGGCCTTGCTTCCACCCCGAGACGAGGCCCGCCATGCCCAGCCCCAATTACGTCGACCATGTCCGCCGCGCACGCCGGCTTCAGAACGACGAAATCTGGCGCATTCTCGCCCGCGTGGGCCGCGCGCTCGGCCGCCTCGGCGCGGCTGGCCCGGCCTGGATCCGTGCCCTTCGCAAAGCCCGCGAGCGCCGCCGCGCCGTGGCCGAGCTCTCCGGCCTCGACCGGCGCGCGCTGCGCGACATCGGTCTCGACCGCGCGGGCATCCGCTACGCCGTCGATCATGGCCGCGAGGATCTTCCCGCCCCGGCCAACGTGAACGGCGCGCCGGCCCAGCGCAGCGTGGCTGGTTGAACACTGGCATGGTGTTTGGTTGAGTTGAACGCGAAGGCGTGGCGCGCGCCGGCAGCAGCGCCACGAAATCCGCGGCCGAAGGCCCGAAGTCGGCCGCGGCCTGAGCGGCCACTTAGGCGACGAGAGTCACCGTCGTCTTCAGCAGCGCGTCGGCGCGCGCGGCCGGGCCGACATGGATTTCGAGCGCGCCCGGCTCGAGCCGCGGCGCGAGCGTGGCGTCGAGGATCGCGAAGGCGTCGCAATTGAGCGTCATGCGCACGGTGCGGCGCTCGCCGGGTTTCAGCACCGCCTTCGCCATGGCTTTCAGCTCGAGCACCGGGCGCGAGACGCTGGCCACGGGATCGCGCACGAACAGCAGCACCGTTTCCTCGCCGGCCACCTTGCCCTCGTTCGCCACATCGACCTCGACCGTGAGCGTACCGCCCTTGCCCAACTTCTCCGGCGTCGCGCGCAGACTCGAGTAAGCGAAGCGCGTATAGGAGAGGCCGTGGCCGAACGCGAACAGCGGCTCGTTCGGCATGTCGATGTATTTGCTCGAATAGCGGAACGCGGGATCGATCGGCCGCCCGGTCGGCAGGCGCGAATAGAAGATCGGGATCTGACCCACCTCGACAGGCCAGGTGACCGGCAGGCGCGCGCTCGGGTTCCAGCGCCCGGTGACGACATCGGCGACCGCGTGACCGGCTTCGCTGCCGAGATACCAGCACGCGAGCACCGCGTCGGCGCGCTCGAACAGCCACGGCACCATGAGCGGCCGGCCCGCGGAGAGCAGCACCACGACCGGCTTGCCGAGATCGAGCACGGCGCGCGCGAACTCCGCCTGATGGCCGGGAAGCCCCGGCTTGGCGCGCGAGCCCGCCTCGCCGCTCATCCAACGCGCTTCGCCGAGGCAGAGGATGACGAGGTCGGCCGCCTGCGCGAGCGCCACTGCCTCTTTGATGGCGCTGCCGTCCGCGCCCTCCATATCGACGCCGCGCGCGACGTCGATGCGGCGGCCCGGCCAGGCGGCGCGCATGCCCGCGGCATACGAAACCATTTCTTCGCCGCGACCCGCGCCGGACCAGGGCCCGAGCATCTCCTCGTCCGAGTCGGCGAGCGGGCCCAATATCGCGACGCGCGCCGGCGCGTCTGCGATCGGCAGCCGATCGTTGCGGTTGGTCAGCAGCACGATCGAGCGCCGCGCCGCCTCGCGCGCCGCGGCGCGATGCTCGGCGAAGCGCTCGGCCGTCATCACCGGCGCGGCCTTGCGATAGGGATCGTGGAACAGGCCAAGCGCCACCTTCAATGCGAGCACGCGACGCACGGAAGCGTCGATATCGGCGATGGCGACGAGGCCGCGTTCGAGCGCCACCGGCAGGCCGCGCGTATAGGCCGTCGCCATCATGTCGATATCGACGCCGGCCTTGATCGCCAGCGCCGCCGCCTCGGGCAGGTCCGACGCGATGCCGTGCGCCATCAACTCGGCGACGGCGTTGTAGTCGCTGACGAGCACGCCCTCGAAGCCCCAGCGCTCGCGGAGGATTTGCCGGAGCACGCCCGGATGCGCGGTCATCGGCACGCCGGCGAGATCGGTGAACGCCGGCATGATCGCGGCCGCGCCGGCTGCGACTGCGGCATGGAACGGCGGCAGATATATCTCGTGGAACGCGCGCTCCGAGAGCTCGACCTGCGCATATTCGCGCCCGGCCATCACGGCGCCGTAGCCGGCGAGATGCTTGGCGGTGGCGGCGACGCTGTCGGCGGCCGTGAGATCGCTACCCTGGAACCCGCGCACCTTGGCCTCGGCTAGCCGGCAGGTGAGCCACGAATCCTCGCCCGCGCTTTCGGAGATGCGGCCCCAGCGCGGATCGCGCGAGACGTCGAGCATCGGCGCGAAGGTGAGCGTGAGACCGTCGGCGGCCGCCTCGATGGCGGCGATGCGCGCGGTTTTCTCCCATAAGCCGGGATCGAACGCCGCCGCCTCGGCGAGCGGGATCGGGAATACCGTGCGGTGGCCGTGCACGACGTCGAAGCCGAAGAAGAGCGGGATGCCGAGCCGCGTCTCCTCGACCGCCACCTTCTGCACCTGGCGCATCAGCGGCGCGCCGAACAGGTTCAGCATGCTGCCGAGACGGCCCTTCTTGAGCTCGGCCATGTAGTCGGCGGGCATGCCGGGGCCGGTAACGGCGAGATCGGCGGTCAGCATGTTGAGCTGGCCGATCTTCTCGTCGAGCGTCATGGCGCCGAGGAGCGTCTCGATGCGCGCTGTGTGATCTTGTCGTGTCATCCGCCGCCCGCCTCGTTTGAAAACGCGCCTTCGCCGCCGGGGTTCATCACCGCGCTTCGGTGCCTGACAAATATCAATGCGCGCTCGGCCGCTAAAGCCTATTGAGATGCGGCACGCTCGCGGCGCGCGGGCGATTGCCTGCTGCGCCGCCGCTAGTACGGCGGCGATTTTTCGCCAACGCAACGGCGAAAAGCATCAATGGAATCGGCGGTTAAGCTTTACTTCACACCGCTTCCCCAATATAAACGTCAAAGCGACGCTAAGATTCGGGTAATAAAAGCACCGGACGGCGACGTATTTGACAAATAAAAATTGAAGAGAATTCAGGGGGTCCTGTTCTGGTCGTTGCGGCCGGAGCGCTGGCTCTTATTTGAAGGACGAAGTCGAAGAATGGGGTAGCTCGGCGTAGCGCCGTGGACGGGCAACCGCGGCGTGGAACGAACGGGGCAAGACGCGGGGTCATGGCGCAACTGCTGTGCCTGTTGCGCGCGCTTTGCCATTCGCGTTACCGGTCGCGGCTCGGCGCATTCGCCTTGCTGCTGCTGGCCGTCGTCGGCGCCAATACCTACGGACAGATCCGCCTCAACGCCTGGAACGGCTCCTTCTACGACACGCTCGAGCGCCGCTCATGGTGGCTGCTCGGAAGCGAGCTCGGCACCTTCCTCATCATCTGCGGCGGCCTCCTGCTGCTGGTCGTGGCCCAGACCTGGCTGCAGGAGATGATCAAGATTCGTCTCCGCGAGTGGCTGACGCATCATCTGCTCGACGACTGGTTGGCGCCGAAGCGCGCCTATCTGCTTTCGCATGCGGGCGAAGTCGGCGTTAATCCGGACCAGCGCGTCCAGGACGACGCCAAGCATCTGGCCGAGCTCACCGCCTCGCTCGCCTTCGGCCTTCTTCAAGCGACCCTGCTGCTCGTCACCTTCGTCGGCGTGCTCTGGGTGTTGTCGAGCCAGGTCGTGTTCACGCTCAACAAGCAACCGTTCACCGTGCCGGGCTATATGGTCTGGTGCGCGCTGTTCTATGCGGCGGCGGGCTCGTGGCTGACATGGCTCGTCGGGCGCCCGCTCATCCGCTTGAACGCCGAGCGCTGCGCGCGCGAGGCCGATTTTCGCTTTGCGCTGGTGCGCGTTCACGAATCGGCCGAGGCCATCGCCCTCCATCGCGGCGAGCGCGACGAGCGCGAGATCCTGAACGGCAGCGTCACCGGCGTCGTCCATATCGGGCGCGAGATCGCGCGCGGCGTGGCGCGGCTTACCTGGGTCACCTCGGGTTATGGCTGGCTGGCGCTGGTCGTGCCGGTGCTGGTGGCCTCGCCCGGCTATTTCAACGGCGCCATGACCTTGGGCGGCCTCATGATGGTGGTGGGCGCCTTCAACCAGGTGCAGCAATCGCTGCGCTGGTTCGTCGACAATTTCGCCACCATCGCCACCTGGCGCGCGACGCTGCTGCGCGTGATGGCGTTCCGCGACGGGCTCTCGCACCTCGGCGCCGCAGAGCAAGAGGAGGCCGCGGCAAACGAGACACGCATCACGGTCGGCGCGCATCCAGAAGGCAAGCTTGCGTTCAAGGCATTGAGCCTCGCGCTGCGCGACGGCCGCGCCGAATTCGACGCGCCGGTGGTCGAGATCGAGCGCGGCGAGCGCGTGCTGATCGTGAGCGAGCCCTGCGCCGACAAAGGCAAGCTTTTGCGCGCCATCGCCGGGCTATTGACGCGCGGCGAGGGCACGATCCTGCTGCCGCCCGCGCATGAGGTGATGTTCGTGCCGGCGCGGCCCTACATGCCGCTCACGACGCTGCGCGCGGCCGTCACCTATCCCGACGATGCCGCGAATTTCGCCGACTCGGCGGTATACGCCGCCTTGGAGCGCGTGGGCCTCGAGCATCTCATCCCGCGCCTCGCCGAGCGCGAGCGCTGGGACAAGATCCTGCAGGGCGACGAGCAGCAGAGCGTGGCGCTGGCGCGGCTGATCCTGCACGCGCCGCGCTGGGTGTTCGTCGAGGATACAACGGCGGCGATGAACGAGGAACACCACTTCCTGCTGCGCAGCATCTTCAGCCGCGAGCTCGCGCACGCGACGCTCGTCAGCTGCACGACCAGCCCGGCGCTCGAGGGCTTCTATACGCGGACGATCGCGCTGCGCGGGCGGCGCACCAAGCCCGCGGCGCGGCCGGTCGCCTACACCGCCTCGATCGCGGCCTGACCGGCGCCGCCACGGCGCGGCCCTCTTGCGCGCGATGCGCAAGTGCCGATAACTCCCGGCCATGACCCCTAAAACGCCGCGGCTCGACGATGCCGCGCTGCTCGATGCCGTGCAGCGCCAGACCCTCAAGTATTTCTGGGATTTCGCGCACCCCGCTTCGGGCCTCGCGCGCGAGCGCAGCAACGTGGCGTTCGACTACGGCCTCGAGACCGTCACTTCGGGCGGCTCTGGCTTCGGCGTGATGGCGATCGTGGCCGGCGTCGAGCGCGGCTGGATCGCGCGCCCCGCCGCCGTCAGGCACCTGCTCAAAATGGTGCGCTTCCTCGCCAAGGCCAGTTCGTATCACGGCGTGTTCCCGCACTTCCTCGACGGCGAGACGGGCCGCACGATTCCGTTTTCGCGCAAGGACGACGGCGGCGATCTCGTCGAGACCTCGTTCCTGATGGCGGGGCTGCTCGCCGCACGCCAATATTTCGACGGCGCCGGCGAAGAGAGCGAACTGCGCGGGCGCATTCAGAGCCTCTGGAGCGAGGTCGAGTGGAATTGGCACACGCGCGACGGCGAAGACGTTCTCTATTGGCACTGGAGCCCGAACAACGGCTGGAGCATGAACCACCAGATTCGCGGCTGGAACGAGTGCCTCATCACCTATGTTCTCGCCGCCGCGTCGCCGCGCTATGCGATCGCGCCGTCCGTCTATCACAGCGGCTGGGCGCGCGACGGCGCCATGAAGAATGGAAAAAAGTATTTCGACATCGAGCTGCCACTCGGGCCCGAGGCTGGCGGTCCGTTGTTCTTCGCGCATTATTCCTTCATGGGCCTCGATCCGCGCGGGCTCAAGGACCGCTACGCCGATTATTGGGAGCAGAACCGCGCGCACACGCTAATCAACCGCGCGCACTGCCGCGCCAATCCCAACCGCTGCAAGGGCTATGGCGATGCCTGCTGGGGCCTGACCGCGAGCGACAACGACACCGGCTACAGCGCGCACGCGCCCGACAACGACCTCGGCATCATCACGCCGACCGCGGCGCTCGCCTCGATGCCCTATGCGCCGGCGGAGAGCCTCAAGGCGGCGCGGCACTTCTACGAGCATCTCGGCGAGAAGATATGGGGCGATTACGGCTTCAAGGATTCCTTCAGCGAAAGCCGCGATTGGGTGGCGCCTTCCTATCTCGCGATCGATCAGGGGCCGATCGTCGTCATGATCGAGAACCACCGAAGCGGCCTCCTCTGGAAGCTGTTCATGAGCTGCCCCGAGGTGCAAGCCGGCTTGAAGAAGCTCGGCTTCTCGAGTCCGCATTTCGCCGCGTGAGTCGCACGCAATGACGCTGCCGCTTCGGGAATGGATCGAGCGCCAAGCGGCGATCTCGGCCGCGAAGATGGCCGGCGCCATTTCGGCGACCGGGCTCACCTTCCGCCGGCCCGGATTCGGACAGAGCGTGCGGCCGGCCAAAGGCTCGATCCTCGCTTCGCCGACCACCGACCTCGTCGATGCGCCGGATTACTTTTTCCACTGGCTGCGCGACGGTGCGGCGGTGATGGAGGCGATCCGCATCCTGGCGTTGCGCGCGCCCGACGCCGACGCCTGGCACGAGCGCTTCCGGGATTGCGTGCGTTTCAGCCTCGAACTCGGCCGGATTAGCGGCGAAGGCTTCCTCCGCAGCGGCGACTTCCGGCGCAACATTCAGGAAGGTTTCTTGAAATACGTGCGCGCGGATGACGACATCGCCGCGGTCGCGGGCGACCGCGCGCTCGACGAGACGCGGTTCAACGCCGACGGCACGCTCGACTTCATCAAATGGCCGCGCCCGCAGCACGACGGCGCCCCGCTCGAAGCGATCGTGGCCATGCGCCTCTGGCCCAACGCGGCTCCGGCGATGCGCATGCCACTGACCGAGCTTATCCGCCGCGATCTCGACTATGCCGCCACGCGGCTCGATGCGCCCTGCTACGATATTTGGGAGGAGGAGCTCGGCCTCCACTACTATCCGCGCCTCCAACAATTCACGGCGCTGAACTCCGGCGCCGGGTGGATCGCGACACAAGGCGACACTGCGCGCGCCGACACCTATCGCGCCGCTGCGAACACGCTCGCGCCGGTCCTCGACGGCTTTTGGTCGGCGGAGAAAAGCTTCTATCAGAGCCGCATGTCGCCGCCCGACGCGCCCAACCCCAAGGCGCTCGACATGTCGGTGATCCTGGCCGTGCTGCATGCGGGCTGTGCCCGCGGCCCACACAGCGTCGCCGACGAGCGCATGCGAGCGACGCTGGCGCGGATCGAGCGTCATTTCGCCTCCACTT
>Ga0310812_10000736_pt1 | contig 11688 bp, 9 predicted proteins | sample NN3metagenome_FD_205747 | JGI IMG/M metagenome (GOLD analysis project Ga0310812, IMG submission 205747) | Soil microbial communities from experimental microcosm in Duke University, North Carolina, United States - NN3 | ecosystem: Engineered > Artificial ecosystem > Soil microcosm > Unclassified ...
TCTGCGCATCGCACCAAGCATATACTTTTTCTGCAGACACAACTTCATCGCGTTCGCCCTGCGCCAAAACAAAAGGACATAAAATAGGAGGCAAGGTATCCATCGCAAAATTTACAACCGGTGGCGCAACCAACAATAATTTTGTCACCGGTATCTGCGTTGCCGCCTTTGCAACAATATAACCACCAAAAGAAAAACCACCCAACCATAACGCTAACCCCGTTTGCTGTTGTTGCATCCAGTCAATCACCGCAAACAGATCTTCTAATTCGCCCCTACCCTGATCAAACACTCCTTCACTGCGCCCCACGCCACGAAAATTAAAGGTAATGGTATTCACACCTAACTGCTGAAATGCTTTTACAATCGTCGTTACCACTTTGTTGTGCATGCTCCCGCCAAACAAAGGATGCGGATGACAAACAATGCCCCACGCCTGCTGCGGCAACCCTTCAGATGCGTAACGTTTTATTTCTAACAACCCCGCAGGGCCCTTTATCAGTTCTGTTGTGGTTGTTTCCGACTGTGTCATTATCATAAACGCGCACTCGCTTTCACTAAACGATCTTGAATAGCTTCCCAATCCGCTTCTTGTGGCACCGTTTCTATTAATAACAAACGATAAGCACCATGATCTAGACTACGCAAACAATGATAAAGATCATGCGCATACGCCAATGCCACTCGCGGCAAGTATAACACTTTCACACCTGGCAATTCAGGAAAATTCGCACTGTGTACAATCACAGCAACAGGCAGCGCCTCTGCCGACAAACACTGTACACGCTGCTTCAACAGATCAAGCGGCAACATTTCTGTTGGCGTCCTGGGCGCATAGTGCAATATGTGCTGACCAGGCACTCGTACGTTCCGTCCCGGCTGTTGTACACGCGTCACTTTTTGATGTAACACTTCTTCAATCATCTTTGCTGTAATCATGCCAGGACGCAATATCACAGGCACCTCAGTAGAAACATCCACAATGGTGGATTCTAAACCCACATCACATGCTTCTCCATCCATAATCAAATCAATTTCTTCACCTAACTCCTCTGCAACAGCCGCTGCCGTAGTCGGACTTAAATGCGTAAATTTATTGGCTGAGGGTGCCACCACGCCACTCCCAAATTTGCGCAACAGCGCCAACGCTATCGTGTGACGCGGTATACGTAAACCCACCGTCTGCTGACCACCCGTTACCACATCCAATACATCCGCACGTTTAGGGAGAACCAAGGTCAGCGGCCCTGGCCAGAAGGCCTTCGCCAACACCCATGCGACATCTGGTATTACAGACGCCCACTCTTCTAACATCTCTGCCGCTGCCACATGCACAATCAAAGGATGATTCAGCGGGCGCTCCTTGACTGTGAAAATTTTTTGCACAGCGGCTGCATTGCGTGCATCGGCGCCTAGGCCGTACACCGTCTCCGTCGGAAAGGCAACCAGCCCGCCCGCTCTTAAAATATGCACTGCCTTATCTATCTCATCCATTTTTTTTGAAAATCTCATCCAATAAAGGTAATATGGTTGTTTAAAAGCTAACTCTTATCTTATGACGAACCTACAAGTGATAGAAGCAACACCCGATGCGCCCGCGCCAATTATCCCATTGGCGACAGTAAAAGGCACGGCCGTTGTTGATTTACCAAAAGATTTATATATCCCCCCCGACGCAATGAAGGTGTTATTAGAAACCTTCGAGGGTCCACTTGATTTTTTATTATACTTAATTCGTAAGCAAAATTTAGACATTCTCGACATTCCTATTGCAACCGTCACCCGGCAATATATGGAATACATTGATTTAATGCAGGATTTATCCCTGGAACTGGCTGCTGAATATTTGGTCATGGCCGCTATTTTAGCCAATATCAAATCGCGCATGCTACTCCCACAACAAATCAACCCGGATGAAACAGAAGAAGACCCTCGTGCCCTGTTGGTCAGACGCTTGCAAGAATATGAATGCTATAAACAAGCAGCACTCGACCTGGACACGCTATCGCGTGATGAACGCGATACCTTTCTTGCCGAAGCAAGTACCGACATGATCGCTATCAGCAAACCGCTACCGGAAGTTGCACTACCGGAACTTGTTAAAGCACTGATGGATGTTTTCAAACGCGCGGATCTCAATACCAAACACCGTATACAACTCGATGCACTGTCCGTACGCGAAAAAATGATACATATCCTTACTTGCATGCAGAGCACAGAGCACGCGCTGTTCACAGGTCTTTTTAATTTAGAAGAAGGTCGATTGGGCGTTGTCGTCACTTTTTTGGCAATGCTAGAACTGCTGAAGCAAGGTGCTATCGAATTTGTGCAATCCGAAGCATTTGCGCCTATTTATGTTCGAGCACGACAGGGGGCATCAATAGGTGATGCAATCGCAGACCTGCCAGCCACAGAGCCGTAAGATAAACGCCCGCAGCTGTCGCGAGCAAAAAACCGAGATGCAGTACACGCCAGCCCGTTGGATGATGGATCCATGTTTCTATATCACCCGCCCCCCAAAGCAAATATAAAGCCAACAGCGTATTTGCCAACGTTAGCCGTATTGTGAATGCCCGCCAACCCTCACGCGGCCGATAGTAACCACGTAATCGCAGAAAATAAAAAAGAAACCCTGTGTTAACGATAGCAGCCAGCGATGTTGCAAGCGCAATACCAGCGTGTTTCAATGGCCAAATCAGCATTATGTTCAATGCCGTATTAGTCAGCATGGCAATCACGCCAACCCGCACAGGCGTACGCAAATCCTGCTTCGCATAAAAGCCCGCTGCTAATATTTTCACTAACATAAATGGCGCAATCCCTAAAGCAAAAGCCATTAAGCTTTCACGCGCCATTAACACAGCAAAGCCATTAAACAATCCTCGCTGAAACAATGTACTTAATAAAGGACCTGCCAATACCGCCATCACAACACCCGCTGGTATACCAACCAGCAAAACAGCTCGCAAGGCCCAGTCTAAGGTGAGAGAAAAAGACGCTTCAGATTGCGCAGCGTGGTGCCTGGAAAGATGCGGTAAAATGACTGTAGAGATGGCAACGCCGAATACACCCAGCGGGAACTCCATTAAGCGATCCGCATAATATAGCCACGACACACTGCCAACAACCAGCAAAGAAGCAAATAAGGTATCGATGAGCAAATTCACTTGCCCAACAGAAACACCAAACAACGCAGGCACCATTAGCTTTAATACTTTTACGACACCTGGGTCACGGAAATTGATATATGGACGTGGTAGCAAGTGTAATGATTTCAAGAATGGCCAAGGAAAGAGAAGCTGCACAAACCCTGCAATAAAGACGCCCCAAGCCAGGCCAATGATTGGTGTGGTCATCGCGGGAGATAACCACCACGCCGCGGCAATCATACAAATATTTAAAAAGACCGGTGTGAACGCAGCCACCCAAAATCGACTATAGGTATTGAGAATGCCTCCCAAAAAAGCTGTCAGTGAAATCAGCATGAGGTAGGGAAAAGTCACGCGAAGCATCGTTACCGCCAATTCATAACGCGGCCCCGTTGTTTCAAAACCAGGCGCAAATGCCCTGACAATCCAAGGAGCCGCTATGATTCCTAATAACACAATGACTAGCAAAGTAAATCCTAGCGTTCCTGCCATGGCATTAATAAAACGCTGTACTTCTTCGTGTGATTTTTGTTTTTGGTACTGGGCTAACACAGGTACAAAAGCCTGCGAGAAAGAACCCTCCGCGAAGAGTCGTCGCATGAAATTGGGTATTTTAAAAGCGACAGAAAAAGCATCAAAAGCCATGCCAGCGCCGAACAAACTGGCTGTGACCATATCGCGCACAAATCCAAAGATTCTCGAGATGGTTGTCATACAAATGACGACTGTTGTTGATTTTACCAAACTTTTGCTCAAAATTTTACCCCATACGTGGCAGTAATCAGAAATTGAAAAAAGAGTTTACTACATTTTATCTATAGAAAGTACTTCTAAAAAATTGACAACCGCATCAAGTACAGGCATATTAAGGTCTTTTTGTAGTTACCGAAATTTGGAGAGAATACCCTTGGCTAATACAAAGCAAGCAAAGAAGCGCGTTCGCCAAGCTGAAAAGCATCGACGCCACAACGCTAGCATGCGTTCCATGCTCAGAACCTACATTAAGAAGGTAGGACTCGCTATCACGGCTGGTGATCGCCGCGCCGCATTGGTCGCGTTACAAGAAGCAACCCCCATCATCGACCGTATGGCGACAAAGGGTATTATTCACAAGAATAAAGCAGCCCGCCATAAAAGCCGGCTTACGCTTCATATTAAGAAAATGGAAGAAAAAGCAGGTATGAATCCTTAGCCGCGAGTTGGACCCCCAGGTTGCGCGCTCCTGTATAAGGACATAACATCAGTGACATTTTTCTCACGCGCCTACGGCGCTTAACCGTGGGTGTATTGCCATTACCGTTGAATAAATCGCAAATGCTTTGGGGCACTCGGTGTAACCGAGCCGCGACCGGCAGGGAGTCACTGTGCTATAACTTTTAGCTGAAATTTCTTACTTCATGATATTAGGGTGCCATTTAACGGTAGAAATGTTGCATTGTTCTATACCAGCTTTTATCAGATTCATGTGACGCTCCCTTACGGTCGCGGCTCGGTTACACCGAGTGCCTCACAGAGCATTTCCGATTTATTCAACAACGCCCCCTCTGGGAGAAGGTGCCCGGCAGGGCGGATGAGGAACGGGATGAAATTCGGTATTTGTGTATTCAACTTACCCATTCCTTAAGGTTCTCTTAAGTATCCCCATGTATAATGTCGCGACAACTTACACAGAAACACTGTTGAACAAGAGAGAAGAGAAAGAGATTAATAAAATTGTATAAAATAAATACATATTTCGCTTCCTACACAAAGCAACGGGGAAAATAACATGGCTACTGTTATCAACATTCGACCAAAATGGGCGATGCCCTTTGAAGTCGAGCCAGTAGAAAAACCGTCAGAAGCGCCTTATACCTATTATAAGAATAGAAAAAGATCGAGCGAATCACGTGCTACGAGATTGTCCAGAGATGGCGTTGAATGGTTCGTTGCGAAACTCAGAAAACGAGCAGAATTTTTCGTTACACTATTCGCCGTTTGCGCTGAAGTCTGCAATATTGGTCTTGGTGTACGTGTGGCCACCAATTTAGTGCCATTCCTGATGACGTTACCTGGCGTTGGCCCTGTCTTAGATCTCATTGTCGTGATATTGGATACATGTATCTATGTCTTTCGTGCTTTTGTACGTCTCGCACTCCTAGCCGCCAGACACATTGGCATAGTAGTCGATGATGAAAAGTATGGCGCGCATCCTCATCAAACCAAAACAGACCTGTTTGCTCTTTTCTTATTCGTAGCCGCCGTTTCAATCAAAGTACTTTCTGTGTTAGGCATCATTTTAACCGGCCCTGTGAGCACACCTATTGTTTGGGCGCTGGGAACCACTGCTTGTGCAATCATTTGGATAACAGACTATTGTTTTACAGCATCGCAGGCAGGCAAAGCAGCTGACAAAGCTCAGACTGATCTAACGCGCGCCTTAGAAGAAGCAAAGCACTTTATAAAAAATAAAAAGGACGCTCTTCCTCAGTACAATCCGCCCAGTGCAAACACAAGGGGAGCATTCGAGCATCAATGCCAGAACGGCTTCCTTATCAAAGATACACATAATGACGTGACCCGTACTTTTGAAGCAGCGATGAAAAAAGTAAAAGCAACGGAACAGACTTATAACACCATCAAGAAAGAAGCGACCGCCAAGAAAAACTCCCAGCGCTTATACTTCGTTATATTAATAGGCGTTGTTTTACTTGTTGTGCTTGGAACATTAGCACCTATCATACCTGCAGCGTTGGTTCCACTTTCGGCCTTTTTTGGTAAGGCCGGCGCCATCCTATTAGCGCTTGTCAACATTGCGAGGATCACCAATTACTTTAGGAAAACGCTAGAGAGCCTTGTGACATACATTATGAAAAAGCGAGGGAACACAACCGAGAAGCCAGATCCCATACGCCAAGCATTGGAAAAAGAACTCTGTGATATCTATACAAACAGCAACAGGAACAGTCATGTCATCAAAAAACAGGAGCCCGTTATTCAAACAAAAGACATACCGAAAAAAGACACGCCCAAGAAAGCACAAAGCACACCTAAATTGAGAAACTTTTCGATCTTCCATCGCCGCCGTGTGCCACCACTTGAAGCACAAAGAATAGCAACGCTACGTAAACGCAGGTAGTAATAAATACCGTTCCCCTTCTGCCCTGTCGGGCACCAGCATAACCGAGCCGCGACCGTCAGGGAGCGTCGCATGAATCTGATAAACGATGGTATGGAAAGCAGTATTCCATTTTATGCGTCTTACCAGTATCATAGAACTCATTTTTTAGCACTCGCTTTTCAAGGAAGATAACAATGAGAAAATCTCACCAACGCAGACTTTTAAAAGGCAAAGACGAAAAGGACGCCTCCTCAGGTGAAGGACAAGCAAGCGACCCCGGTGATTCAGTCGATGGCGCATCACAACATGATATACCGCCCGATAGTGGAGTATCATTACTTTTCTCCGTCGAATTGTTCTTTAGCCAAGCGCCCGCCTTTCTAGAGACACTCATCTCGTGGGCAAACCCAACACATGAAAATGGTACCGGCATCGAAGAACCCGCAATATCACAAAGAGACCTTATTGCTACTTATGTAAAATCTGAGGAAAATGAACGCACTCAGCGCGTACAAACTGCCATTAAAGTAGCAGCTGGCAGTTTTGCAACCGGTGGTGCCGCAGGTGTAGCTGGTGCAGCCGGCGCAGCTGGCGCAGCAACACTCGGCTTCATGGGGGGAGTAGCACTGCTGCCTGTCGCACTGCCTGCGGCGGCCGCAGCTGGTTTCTCTACACTGATTGGCGGTCTATTTGGTGTAACATCCGCTAATGCCTACAAAGATAAGTTAGAAACAGCATATGGATATATCTGCCACGGAAATTACCATTCAGCAAATGAACTACTAAAACAGATCCTCGAAGTAAATCCTGCTAAAAGAGCAGTAAGGGAATTATTCTTAAAAAATCGAACCTTTGCTGTCGCGCATTTTTTATATGCAGAATGTGCTTTTTCTGAGGGAAATTATGCTCTTGCAATAGCAGAGTATGAAAATGCCCTGCGCAACGCAAAACAATCAAAGAAAAAACAACGTGAGTTGCTTTTTCACATATTACCCTCTTATGCAGCATTCCTAGAACGTGTTGATAATACAGCATTACCAAAAGACTTCGATAAAGCAGAAAAAACAAGAGAAATCATTAGACTATTAAAAGAGAATGGCTTTAATAATCATTTCACCTCCTATCTCGACATGTGCAATCGCATGAAAGCATTATCTCAGACAATAAGAGAAAGAGATTTTTCTAAACAACAAGATGATATAAACGCATTAGTCGCATTAGAAATGGAATGCCCTGTCACTGACATAGGCGATGGCAGAGCACACTGTCTTGCCATTTATTTTCTGCTATTTAAAAGCATGCTGAGTGCCTTGATATCGCTGCATGCATGCAATGTTCAATTAGACCAGAGCATCACTTTATTAACCAGATGCACTTCACAAATAGCAATGCTCAGATCGAAAAGACACGCTATATTAACAGACACAATGTACATATCGCTTGTAGCGTTAGTCAAAGAACACGCCAAGAATATTTACTCTTACTATCTCACGAAGGGAATTCCGATTGACTACACATTCATTTTAAACAATCTTCAGATACCATTTCCGGAAGCAAATCAACACAGTGCTAAAATAGAAGAAGGTGCGACTGCAATGACAGAACAGTTACACGCATTGCTAGCCGTGATAAAAAACGATTTTGATATGCACTGTGATTCCATAGATCATTGGCTAAACACCTTGCGCACATTAGATGCTGATTCTTTAAACAAAATTTCCAGAAAAGGTGAGAGTTTCCTTCATATACTGGCGCAAATACCACCCGGCCAACCGCGTCTCACTGCTAACAAAATAAGAGAAGCAACAAATAAATTAAAGTCATTTTCTTCGCACAGAAGTTTTCCCTGCCCTCCTGCGCCAGAAGGGTCCCCTCTCCCCAGAGAAAGCTGGCACGAGAATGAAACACCTGTTGGGATGCTTAGGGAATTAAAAGACCCGTACGAATTACTGACGCTAATTGGCGATGAATCACCGATGATTAGACAGACATCGCTTGATAAGCTAGATCAGTTTACTGAAAAATTCTGCGAAAATTATTACGAAGACAATCTTTTACTATTGACTGGGCCCGAAGGTTGTGGAAAAACAGAGGCAGTTGACTATTTAGCAGAAAAGATTGGCGCTACTGTCCACCAATGGCGTATAGCCGCAACGAATGATCAATTTGTTAATGCCTTAGCAACCAGAATTGAGGAATTCTTTGAAGCCGCAAAAACAAGGGCAAGAGAAACTAAAGAGACACAAATTCTATTGATTGATAATATAGATGTCATTCTACCTAAACTGACAGGAGAAGCTCCCGCGAATGGACAGCATAATAGCGAAGCAGACATTGCCAGTTTTGTAACAGGATGCGACGGCTTGAAGGGACACCGTGTCATATTGTTAGGCATTACCAAACGACCTTCCGCACTGAATCCAGCTATCATGAGTCGTGCTCATTCTGGCAACAGCATTGAATTTTCCACACCCGATGAAGCAGAACGCCTGAAATTGCTTTCAATACTATTAAAAGACAAGAAAATTTCAGAAGAAAACATTAAGATGCTTGCAGAGAAAATGCGCTTCTATTCTTTTCGTCAGATAAAAAATTTTATTGAGAATTTTCATAATATCTATAACATCGACTTAGCAGTATTAGAGAAAAAATTCAATGCAAATGCTACCCGCATAGAGAAAGAATTCAATGATAATAGAGATTATTGCGCTTCACTTTTTATGCCTTCTTTTGCGCGTGATCCATCCACAGATTCTATTTTATTATTAAACCCTGAGTTAGCAGCACAGGTTGAGTTTATTGCAAGAAAGAAATTCTATACAGACATGACACCACATCTCCTCCTCTATGGCCCACCTGGCACAGGCAAAACAAGCTCAGCTAGAATTATCGGACAAATGTCGAATCGCCAAGTCATTGTGATAAGAGACGACTCCATGTCCAAATGGGAAGCGATACTGAACAGGGCTAGTGCATTAAGAGCTATTGTCTTTATTGATGAAATAGATAAATTTTTACAGGCTGTTGCACCGAATTGCGCTAACCCGGATTACGTTCACAAACTGCAAGTCGCAATGAGTGGTATCATTAAAAACAATATATTATTCGTAGCCGCAACAAATAAAATAGACTACATACCAACAGCTATTATGAGTCGCTTTCAGAAAATAGCATTACTAAAGCCACCCACTGCTCAATTTCAGATAATGATAATACAAAGCATTCTAGTGGAAATTAAACAAGCAGCTTCTACGCGCTATCGTTTTCACGTAGACGAACAATTAGACAAAGAAATGTCTATGCAAGAGATACGACTGGCACCCCGTTACAGGGACAAAATGGATGCCAGGGGAATGGAAAGGGCAATCAAGCGGTTCATAGAGGACCTCTTCACTTATATAGACCAAACGCAGCCGACTGGTCCCAGCACAGATATTTGCATTACTTTCGAAGATATTGACAGTTATATGGGAGTCGGGCAAAAAAGTGATGGAGCGGGACCATCAAACAGCGAGGCTCCCAGCAGCAAGGGATACCCTGGGCTTGCGTACTTTGCCAAACATCATGCGAGACTCTTTGCCTCTCAGTCATGTGAAGACGAAAGCGAAGGGAAACCAAAAATGGTACCTCTTGACCCAGATGAACGTCTGCAGCGTTTGAAATCAGGCAGTTACGGTACCGGGCCGTGACCAACCGTGAGGGAGCGTCACATCAATATCCCCTCATCTGCCCTGTCGGGCATCTTCTCCCAAAGGGGGCATTGTTGAATAAATCGGAAATGCTCTGCGAGGCACTCGGTGTAACCGAGCCGCGACCGTGAGGGAGCGTCACATCAATATCCCCTCATCTGCCCTGTCGGGCATCTTCTCCCAAAGGGAGAAGACATGCGAGACTTGGCTTCAGAGGGAATAGTTAGCAATTACTGCTAGTAACAAGCCTGCGCACGCTTTCTCACTTGCGCTTTCGTTAAGTCCTCAATATGCGTCGAAACACACCAGCAATGACCGAATGGATCCGTGATCATCCCAGAACGATCGCCATAGAACATATCCGCCACAGGACGCACCAGCTCTGACAGCTGCTTTCACCACATCGTCTACTTTTTTGATATAAAGATGAACGACAAATGAGCAACCATCCTGCTTCTTAGGATGCTGCATACCTTTCTCTGAGCAAGCACCTGATAACATCACTTTAGAATCCCCAATTTTTAACTCGGCATGCATAATTTTCCCACCATGCTCCATGGACAATACTGACTTCGCCCCAAACGCTTTCTTATAAAAAGCAACGGCTGCTGCAGGATCATCAACAATCAAATAAGGTGTAATAGCGTGATAATCTTTAGGAACAGGAGATACCTTCCTCTGCTTAGTCTTAGCAGCCATCTTCTTAGCTGGTTTTTTCACGGATTTTTTCACTACTTTTTTAACAGCTTTTGTTTTTTTCTTTGTTGCTTTCGGCCTAGCCATCATCTTTCTCCTAATTAAATAAGCGTGGCTGCATTCTAATAAGATTGAGATTATTTGCAACAAAAATTACATTATTTTTTCGATTTGCGGGAATAAAACAGCATAGACGTTAGGATGACAGGCAATAATACCTGACCGCAAAACATTTTTTTGGTTGAACAAGAAGGAAGAACCATCTAGTTGTCTCACCCATCCGCCCGCTTCTTGTACTAATAACACACCTGCAGCAATATCCCACTCGCTTTTCGGTGTTAGGCTAAAAGTTGCATTCGCTTTGCCACAAGCAACCAAAGCCAGTTTATACGCGATTGAGCCTGTTTCTTGGATACGATATTGCGCTCTAAAACCATCCCAGTCGCCTGCTTGACACTCAGTGCGGCTCGCCAGTATGTGTAATTGCGCAGGAGAATGAGTAAGGCAAAACATTCGCTGGTGGTTATACCAGGCGCCTTCATTTTTTATCGCATAAAAGAGCTCCTCTGTGGCAGGATTATAAACACAAGCTAAAACGGGAGTTTGATCCACCACAAGCGCCACAGAAATAGCAAATTCAGGGATATCCTTCGTGAATTCTTTTGTCCCATCAATGGGATCCACTATCCACGTATACTGGGCGCCTAAACGGCTCTCATCATCTTTTGTCTCTTCAGATAACCAACCATATTGTGGGAAAACACGACATAAGGCTTCTTTTAGCAAGGCATTGACAAGTAAGTCCGCTTCTGTGACCGGCGAACAATTGGCTTTTTGATCAACAGAGAACCCCTTTTTTCTGATCTGCTCAGCTGCTTTCCCTGCTTGTTGCACAGCATCTAACAATACCGTGCGTTCCCTTCTAAACATGACATGCTCTCCAGAATACAATTTTTCCGACCATCTCTGGCGCTCAGTCTCGCATGTCTTCACCCTCCGGGAGACGACGCCCGGTAAGACCGAGCCGCGACCGTGAGGGAGCGTCATATGACCA
>Ga0310812_10000742_pt1 | contig 11643 bp, 15 predicted proteins | sample NN3metagenome_FD_205747 | JGI IMG/M metagenome (GOLD analysis project Ga0310812, IMG submission 205747) | Soil microbial communities from experimental microcosm in Duke University, North Carolina, United States - NN3 | ecosystem: Engineered > Artificial ecosystem > Soil microcosm > Unclassified...
ATCACCACGAGCGTTTCGACGGCAGCGGGTACCCCGACGGGCTGCGCGGGCCCGCCATCCCCCTGGGCGCGCGGATCGTGGCGGTGGTGGACGTCTACGACGCGCTCACCTCGGATCGTGCCTATCGCCCGGCCCTCGCACCCCCGGTGGTGATCGACCGACTGCGCCGCGAGGCGGGCCGCACCCTCGACGGCGATCTGGTCGCGCTCTTTGTGGATTTGCCGAACCATGGACCTGCTGACCGCGCCGTTTGAGGCCGCGCGCGAGCACGCCCGCCCCACCGTGTGGCGGCCGTTCGTCGCGGTGAGCGCGGTGATGCTCGCGGTGGTCGGCTCGGGCCGGGTCCTCGTTCTGCAGGGCGGGGTCCTCGCGGATCTCGGCGTGGCCCTCGAGGGCGTCGGGGTGCACGGCGGATTCATCGCGCAAGGCCTCGTGATCGCGCTCGAGGGGCAGGGCGCGTGGGCGGGCAGCGCGCTCCGGGTGGCGGCCATGCTGCTCGCGGGATTCCTGCTCGGTCGGCTCGCCCCGTGGGGCGGCCTGCTGCTCGCCGCGACGCCGCTCGTGCTCCTGCAGGAGTGTCGGCAGTATCCGATCCTCTCGCGCATCGGCGCGCTCGAGCCCGTGCGGCCGGGGAGTCTCGCCATCGGGCTCGGGGTGGGGGCCTTCCTTGGCGCGCATCTCCTCATCACCGCGTCGCTCACCTTCGGCTATGGGGTGAGCGTGGCGGGAGTGAGCGCCTATGCCGCCGCGGTGGCTTACGACGTCGGCGCCAACGCGCTGTCGGCCGAGTGGCTGTTCCGCGGGGCGCTGTTCTCTCACTGGTGGCGCTACTGGGGTTTCTGGGGCGCTGCCGTCACCTCGACGGGGCTGAGCCTCGTCCGCTACCTGCTCGACCCGGCGTTGCCGCATACCGTGGAGGCGCGCGCCGGCGCCATCTTCTATCTGGCCGCGCTGGGCGTGGCCACGTCCGTGCTGCGCGCCTGGAGCGGCAGCCTGCTTCCCGGCTACTGCGCGTCCGTGGCCTTCTTCGCCGCCTATCGGACGCTCGTCGTGTGGTAGGGGCCCCGCTCGCCCTGCTCGTCGCCCTCACCGCCGCCATGCTGTGGGAAGGCGGCGCGCCGGTGTCACCGGTCCGCCACCTCTTCCTCGTGCCGGGCGTGTGGGCGGCCCTCACCGCGGGCGCGCAGGCGGGCGCCTTCGTGGGGCTCATGGCCGGCTTTCTCCAGGCGCCGCTCGTGCTGCCCGCGATCGAGCGCGTCGGATTGACGGGCGGCGCGCTCGACGGGCTGGTGTCGCTGGTCACGCCCGCCCTCCTCGGCGCGGTGGCGGGGCATGTGCGGGACCAGGCCTTCGCGGGCGCCCGCCGGCTCGACGCGCTCCTGGAGATTCAGCGCCGGCTGGCCGCCGACGAGCCCATGGCGGTGCGGCTGGATGCGGTGGTCCACGTGGTCCGCGGCTGCCTGGGGGCGCGCGCCGTGGGTCTCGTGGTGGGCTCGCCGGAGGGCCCGCCGGCGGTAGCCAGCGTGCCGCCCGGCGCCGCGCTGGCTCCGTGCTCGGCCGCCGCATGGTGTCTCGCGTCCGGAGGGGGCATGCGCAGCCGCGACCTCGCCACGGATCCGCGCGTGACCGTGGCGGATGTCTCGTCATCCCCGCGGCGCGCGATGGCGCTGCCGCTCGACGCGGGCGCGGGATCGCGCGGCGTGCTCGCGGTGGAGTGGCACGGCGAGGTGACCGAGGCCACCGCGCGCGCGGCCACCGAGATGGCGCTCCATCTCGGCCTGAGCGTGGAAAATGCACGGCTGACGCTGCGCCAGCGCCGCTTCGCCGCCGAGCTCGAGGAGAAGGTCGCGGCGGCTACCGCCCGCCAGCGCGACATCGACCGCGCAAAATCGGAATTCATCTCGGTCGTCTCGCACGAGCTCCGCACGCCGATCACCGCGCTCGAAGGATTCTCGGAGCTGCTGCTCTCGCGCCCGGTATCGCCCGAGCGCGCGCGGCGCTTTCTCGGCCACATGCACGCGGAAAGCCGGCGGCTCGGGCGCATCGTCACCGAGCTCCTCGATCTCTCTCGCATCGAGGTCGGGGTCGCGCCGGTCCTGACGCGGGAGCGCATCGATCTCGCCGCGCACGTGGAGCGGCAGATCGAGCTCTTCGCGGGGGTGCACGGCGGGCACCGATTCCTCTGGAGGGCGGCTCCTGCGCTGCCGCCCCTCCATGCCGACCCCGACGCTCTCGACCGCATGCTCCAGAACCTTCTCTCCAATGCGGTGAAGTACTCCCCGCGGGGCGGGGAGGTGCGGGTGAGCGCGCGGACCGCGCCGGGCGGGTTCGTGGAGCTGTCGGTCGAGGACCAGGGGGTGGGGATCGCCGCGGACGCGCTGCCCCGGGTCTTCGACAAGTACGTCCGTATCGCGAACCCGAAGACGGTCAGCGTCCGGGGACTGGGCCTGGGGCTCAGCTTGGTCCGGGCCCTGGCCGAGGCCCACGGGGGGCGGATCGAGGTCAGCAGCGAGCCCGGGAAAGGCTCCTGTTTTCGTCTGCTTCTGCCCGACTGAGGCAAGGATTTCTCCCGATATTCCAGCCATTTGAGTTGACACCCCCCCTCCGCGGCGTGTACGCTGACACTGCAATGCCGAGACGAGACGAGCTGGCCGGGCGGATGGCCGAGGCCGTGGTGCGGCGGCTGACCACGCGCAAGCTCGTGGAAGTCCGTGACGAGAGCCGGGCCCTCGAGGTGATCCGGCGCATCGTGTCGGAGAACCTTCACGCCGAGGAGAAGCTGGACGCCGACGCCCGCGCGCTCCTCATGGACCACGCCAAGGAGATCCGCGACTCGGCGTCGGACTACAAGCGCATCTTCACGCTCGTGAAGGGCAAGCTCGCCCGGGACCGGGGGTTCGTCCTGTGACGCGGATGAGCCGCGAGCGCCTCTTCTCGCTCGCCGATCGCATCGTCGCCGATCTCTCCGCGACCGAGGCGGTCTCGGCGCGCGGGCTCGAGGACGATAAGGTGCGCGGCCAGCTCCGCACCGAGGTGTTCCGCGTGCTGGAGGACGAGGTCAAGCTCGAGGAGTCCATCGACCAGGAGGTGCGCCGCACGCTCTCCACGTACTCTCGCCCCGCGCCTGAAGGCAGCGCGGAGTGGGAGATCCTCTACCAGAAGACGCGGGACGAGGTGTTCCGCAAGCGGTTCCGGCTGTGAGACGCCTCGTCGTCGGCATCAGCGGGGCCTCCGGCGCGATCTATGGCATCCGCTTCCTGGAGCTGCTGCGCGGCGTCCCCCAGCTCGAGACCCATCTCGTCATCTCGGACGCCGGACGGCGCACCATCGCCGAGGAGACGGATTGGGCCGTCCGCGACGTCGAGGCCCTCGCGACCCGCAAGTACAGCGACAAGGACATCGGGGCCGCGCTCGCGTCGGGCTCGTTCAAGACCGAGGGGATGGTGATCGCGCCCTGCAGCATCAAGTCCGCGTCGGCGGTCGCGCATTGCTTCTCCGATACCCTCATGGCTCGGGCCGCCGACGTGACGCTGAAGGAAGGCCGCCCGCTCATCCTCCTGGTGCGCGAGACGCCGCTCCACCTGGGGCATCTCCGCCTGTTGACGCATCTCGCAGAGGCTGGGGCGGTGATCTTGCCGCCGATGCCGGCCTTCTACAATCGTCCGAAGCAGATCGACGAGATCGTGGACCATACTTTGGCCCGTGTGCTCGACCGTCTCCGCTTGCCTCAGTCCCTCGTGCCGGAATGGCGGGGCGAGCCCCCCGCGCCCCCCGGTCCTCGGACCGAGCGCGTCTGACCGGCCCTTCCCGCACCCGTGAGCCCGCGATGACGGCCGCGCCCGACCTGTCCATCGTCATTCCTGTCTACAATGAGGAGGAGAGTCTCCCCCTCCTCTGGCCCGAGATCCGCGAGGCGCTGGCTCCCACCGGGCTCGTCTTCGAGGTGATCTTCGTCGACGATGGCAGCCGCGATCGCAGCGCGGAGATCATCCGCGCATTCCGGGACGAGGACCCGCGGGTGCGTCTGGTACGGCTCGAGGCGAACGCGGGGGAGACCGCGGCCACCGACGCCGGCTTCAAGACCGCCCGCGGCCGCTACGTCGTGAGCATGGACGCGGACCTGCAGAACGACCCGCACGACATTCCCGGCATGCTCACGCATCTCGAACAGTGGGACGCGGTGACGGGATGGCGCGTGAACCGCGCGGCCGGCGACTCCGTGGTGCGCCGCGTCTCCTCACGCGTCGCCAATCGCGTGCGCAACGCGCTCAGCGACGAGACCATCCAGGATAGCGGCTGTACCTTCCGCGCCTTCCGCCGCGAATGCCTGCGCGATCTCGTCCTCTACCGAGGCTTCCACCGCTTCATCCCGACGCTGCTCAAGATGCGGGGGTACCGTGTGCTCGAGGTGCCCGTCAATCACCGGCCGCGCCGCTTCGGGGAGTCGAAGTACGGCATCGGCAACCGCGCCTTTCGCGCATCCGCCGACCTGATGGTGGTCCGCTGGATGAAGGATCGGCTGCTGCGCTACGAGGTCGCCGAGGATGTGGGTGGCGCCGGAGCGCCCCGCTGATGCGCGTGCTCCTGGTAGGGCTGGGGCGGTGGGGAGAGAAGCACCTGCGCGTACTCACCGAGCTCGGCGTCGAGCTGTGGGTCGCGGAGCTGTCCGAGGAGCGGCGGGCCTTCGCGGTGAAGGCCGGCGTGGCCCCCGCGCAGGCGGTGGCCGACTACCGCTCGGCGTTGCCCCACGTCGACGCGGTCGACCTGGTGACGCCCGCCGACAGCCACCTCGCCTTGGCCGGTGCCTGCCTCCGCGCGGGCCGGCCCTGCTTCGTCGAGAAGCCGCTCACCCTCACCCTCGCCGAAGGCCGTGAGCTCGCCGAGGTCGTGCGCGCGACCGGCCGCGTGCTCCAGGTCGGCCACATCTTCCGCTTCCATCCCGTCACCGAAGCGCTGCGCGAGCGGCTCGCCAGCGGCGAAATGGGGCCGGTACGCTATGCCACCGGCCGCTTCGCCGGGTTCAAGCGTCCGCGCACCGACGTGGGAGTGACTCAGACCGACGCCATTCACTACTTCGATCTCTTCGCCTACCTGCTGGGCGCCGCGCCCACGGCGGTGACGGCGACGCTGCGCGACCATCTGGGGCGAGGCATGGACGACGTCTCTTTCAGCACGGTGGAGTACGGACGCGTGCCCGTCTTCGTCGAGGCCGGCTACTTCGCGCCGTGCACCTCTCGCGACTGCGTGATCGTGGGCGAGCGCGCCACGCTTGCCGCCGACTTCGGCTCGTCCGAAGTCGCGGTGCACGAGAACCGCCACGTCGCGGGCGCGGGCGGCTGGCAGGCGCCGGAAGGCCGCGTCCAGTGGTTCAAGGCGACCGGCGCCGAGCCGCTCCGCCGCGAGCTCGAGCTGTTCCTCGCTGCCGCGCGCGACGGGAGCGCACCGCCGGTGGACGTCACGGCCGGGCTCACCGCCCTCGCGGTGGTGGAAGCGGCGCAGCGCTCGTCGACGCTGGGCCGGCGGGTCACCCTGACGGAGCTGGTCTAGGCGCTGTGGAGCTCATTCACGGCCTTCTCGACGGCAGCCTGTCGCTGGCCGACCTCATTCGCTGGGGCGGCTACGTCGTGCTCGTCGCCATCGTCTTCTGCGAGACCGGGCTCCTCATCGGCTTCTTCCTGCCCGGCGACTCGCTGCTGATCACCGCCGGGCTGCTCGCCGCCGCGGGCGCGCTCGACATCTGGCTGCTGAACGTGCTGCTCATCGCCGCCGCGGTCATCGGCGACAGCGTGGGGTACGCGATCGGCTACCGCGCGGGCCCGCGCTTGTTCACCAAGGAAGAATCCCTCCTGTTCAGCCGCAAGCACCTGATTCGAACCCGCATGTTCTACGAGAGGTATGGCGGCAAGACCATCGTGCTCGCGCGCTTCATCCCGCTCATCCGCACGTTCGCCCCGGTGGTGGCAGGGATCGGGCAGATGGAGTATCGCCGGTTCCTCTTCTACAACGTGTTCGGCGGGATCGGCTGGGTGGTGAGCATGACCTGGGCGGGGTATTTGCTCGGCACGCTGATTCCGAACATCTCCCGCTACATCCACGTGGTCGTGATCGTGGTCATCGTGCTCTCGCTGATCCCCGTCGTCGTCGAGCTGTGGAAGGCGCGCCGCGATGCGTCGGTCGGCTCGTAGCTCCCCCGCCATTACCGGGTAAAAGCGAATCTACCGCGGCAAACGCCGCGCGTAGAGCGTCTGTCTGTGGGGCCGATGGACGTCGCGGGGCGCTGGCATCCCGGATGCTTTTCTCCCGTGGGGACAGTGTTCCGGCCCCAGGGAGGACGCCAATGCCCGAAAAGCAAACGATGAAGCGGGCCCGGCGCGACAAGCGTCAGGGCAAGTCCGCCTCGACCCAGGCGGGCGAGTTCGTGCGCGAAGAGATGCATCATGTCCGCGAGGGCAAGCACGGGGCGCGCTCGACGCGGCAGGCCATCGCGATCGGGCTCTCGAAGGCGCGACGGGCCGGCGTGAAGCTGCGGGCGCCCCGACGGGGCCGCGCCTCCACCGCGACGCCCGAAAACGCGCGACGGGCCCTAGGGCGCGGTCGGTCGCGGCGCGTGCCATCGACGACGCGCTCGCGTGCCGTCCGGGCGGCACTCCGTCGCGAGGGACACCGTGCGGCCTCGCGGGGCGCCCTGAGCCGGCAGGCGCGCGCCTCGGCCCGCCGCCGGGGTCCTCGCGCGCGGTCGCGCGCCGCGCAGAAGGCCGTGCGCTCCAAGAGGCCTCGCACGCGGGCGGCGGCGACGCGCAAGGCCGCGCGCACGCGCGCCCGCTAAGCGCTCCCGCGCGCATCGACGCCATGGCCGAGGACGGCCGCCGCGCCACCACCGCCGTCCGCGGCCTCTGGATCCGGAGAGCCCGTCGCGCGTACGCCGCCCGCGGAGAGCCGGCGGCGTGGCCGCTGCCTGCTCCTGATCACCGCGGCGCTGGTCGTGCTCGTCCTGCTGGTGGGCATTCCGTATTACCTCCACGCCCGCCATTTCGAATCGACCGATGACGCTTTCATCGAGGCGCGCGTGATTCCAGTCAGCTCCCGCGTGGGCGGGTTCGTCACGCGCGTCCACGTGGACGACAACATGCACGTCGCGGCGGGCGCGCTACTCGTCGAGCTCGATTCGCGCGACTTCGACGCCCGGCTCGCCTAGGCGCGCGCCAATCTCGGGGGCAGGCCGACGCCAACCGCGCGAGGACGGACGTGGCGCGCTACGAGGCCCTCGCGCGGAGGGAGGCGGTGTCCGAGCAGGCCCGGGACAACGCGGTCGCGGCGCGTACCACCGGCGCCCACGTCGCGCAGCTGCAGGCCGCGGTGGTCGCAATGGCCGCGTTCATGGAGATCCTCGACACCAGCATCGCGAACGTCGCGCTCCCGCACATCGCGGGAAACCTCGGAACCAGCAACGACAAGAGCACCTGGGTGCTCACCTCCTATCTCGTCGCCAACGCGATCGTGCTGCTGATCACGGGCCGGCTCGCCGGCGCGATCGGCCGCATGCGGTTCTTCGCGATCTGCCTCGCCGCCTTCATCGCGAGCTCGGTCCTCTGTGGTCTCACGCCCTTGCTCGCGTTCCTCATCGTCGCCCGGATCGTCCAGGGGGCGGGCGGCGGCGGCCTCCAGCCCATCGCGCAAGCCATCCTGGCCGACAGCTTCGCGCCCTAGCAGCCGGGCTCGGCGCCTACGAAGCGCAGCGGCAGGTCTACGCGCGCGTCTATCAGATGGTGCAGGTGCAGGCGCAGACCCTGGCCTACGTCGACGCCTACTGGCTCTTGGCCGCGCTGGCCGCGGTGACGGCCGCGCTCTCGTTCGTCCTCAAGCGGGGACGCGCCGGCTCGGAAGGCGCCGTCGCGGGGTGACGGCAACGAAGCGCACGCGCGCCGGCGGCTCTGGGGTAGGATGGGGGCGACGCGCGGGAGTCAACCGATTTTCAGTGGTGCCGAAGGGGGGACTCGAACCCCCACACCCTTGCGGGCACATGACCCTGAATCATGCGCGTCTGCCAATTCCGCCACTTCGGCCCGTGAAGCCTTACCAGGATACCGGCCGAGCGAGTGAAGTCAAGGGGGCCCGATGCCGGGCGAGAAGATCATCGCGACCAACCGGAAGGCGCGGCACGACTACGAGATCCTGGAGACCTACGAGGCCGGGCTCGTCCTTCGGGGCACCGAGGTGAAGTCGCTGCGCGACGGCCAGGTGACCTTCAAGGACTCGTACGCCGCGATCAATGGGAACGAGGCGTGGCTGATCGGCTGCCACATCCCGCCCTACCATCACGGCACTGACGCCAACCACGATCCCGACCGCTCGCGAAAGCTCCTCCTGCACCGACGCGAGATCTCGCGCCTCCTCGGCAAGACAGCCGAGCGCGGTTTGACGCTCATCCCCCTTCGTCTATACTTCAAGGAGGGGCGCGCGAAGCTTGAGTTCGGGCTGGCGCGGGGCAAGAAGCTCCACGACAAGCGCGCCTCGATCCGCGAACGCGATGAGCGGCGCGAGATGGCCAAGGAAGTACGAGCGCGGCAGCGGGCCTGAGGCCCCGCCGCGAGACAAGGGGGCGACTGGTTTCGACGGGGATCAGTGAAGCGCAGGCGGCATCTCGAGGTGCTCTCTCCTCGTAAATCCGGGAGCACAGTACTAGCTGCCAACAATCAGCTAGCCCTGGCGGCCTAACACCCGCTAGCGTCGGCCGAGCCGAGTCATCAGGGCACGGGAACCGACGTCATATTCTGGTGACTGGCTCCAAGCCGGGCCCCGAGGCGCGGAGCGAGATTTTCCGGGGCTGGCCGCTCGAGAAGCCCGCCGGTTGGCGGCGAGAGCGGCGAGAGCTGAAGAAAACCGGCTAAGGATGTAGATGCCTGCCGCCGAGGGTTTCCGGACGTGGGTTCGATGCCCACCGCCTCCACCAATAGACAGAAGGCCAGCCGGAATACCCGGCTGGCCTTCGTGCTATTAGGGGCGCCGCGCGAGACGGCGGATCTAGCTCTTCAGCTTGACCTCGACGCCCTTACCGGCGAGCGTAAACTTGACGCCGGTGCCCGTGCCGGTCAGCTTCATCACCACGCCGTGCTGGTTCTTCAGCGTGATCACGCCCGCTCCGCCGCCCACCGCCGCGCCAGCCTCGCCCGCGACGTAGTTTCCGGCGAAATCCGAGAGCTTCTTGAGGTTGAACACCTCGCCGGTGGCACTCACCTTGGCCACGCCGAGGTCGACCACGCTGAGCCCGTTGACGGAGAACTTGTGAGCCTTGCCCTGGAAGGTGAGGACGCCATCCCCCCAGCTCACGCCGACGCCGAGGGCGACCGACTTGCTCTCCACGGTGACCTTGCCCGACGGCGGCCCCTCCTGGGCCACCGCGAACGTTGCCGCTACCAGGATGCTGACCGTCACCATTCGTGTTATGAATGCCAGTCGCTTCATTGCGTGGTCCTCCTCGCGCCCAAGGGTGGCGGAACTCCGGGGTCGCCACAAGTACGACCAAAGTCTAATATCCCCCCGCCTGGGGCTGGGAGAGCATGCGGGGCGGCGTGCCCCACCCCACATCCACCCTGCGCGGAGCCTGAGATGATCGTGATCGCCCATTGGCTGGAACGTCGGGTCGCCAAGACGCTGGCGGTATGCCTCGTCGCCCTGCTTCTCGGCCCCCTTCCGGTATTCGCGCAAGACCAGCCGGGCCAGGAAGAGATGGGCCCGAAGCCCTTCACCCCCGAGGAGCTCGAGCAGATCGTGGCCCCCATTGCGCTCTACTCGGACGGACTGCTTGCGCAGGTGTTCATGGCATCGACCTATCCAGTCGAGATCGTCCAGGCGGCCCGCTTCCTGAAAGCGAATCCGAACCTCACAGGTGATGCGCTCAACGCGGAGCTGCAGAAGTACGACTGGGACGACACCGTGAAGTTCATGGTGACGGTGCCGCCGGCGCTGCAGATGATGGACGAGAAGCTGGACTGGACGCAGAAGCTCGGCGACGCCTTCCTCGACCAGCGAAAGGAGACCATGGACGCGGTCCAGCGGCTCCGCGCCAAGGCCCAGAAGGAGGGCAACCTCAAGTCAACGCCCGAGCAGACGGTGAAGGTCGAGCCCGCGCCTCCCGCGCCGCCGCCTCCCCCGCCGCCCCCGGGCCAGACAGTGACGGCTCCTCCTCCCGCGGCGCCCACCCAGACCATCGTGATCGAGCAGACGAATCCTCAAACTGTCTACGTGCCCACCTACAATCCCACGGTGGTGTACGGCGCCTGGCCGTATCCGGCCTATCCGCCGTACGCCTACTACCCGCCCGGCTACGCGCTGGCCGGCGCCGCGCTCTCCTTCGGCGTCGGCATGGCCGTCGGTGGCGCGATCTGGGGCGGCTCCAACTGGGGTGGTGGCGACGTCGACGTCGACGTCAACAAGAGCAATAACTTCAACAAGAACGTCAACCGGGAAGGCCGGCAGCGTCAGACGACCAACGTCGGTAGCGGCAACGTTGGTAGCGGTAATCGCCAGAACTTCCAGCACAACCCCGAGCATCGCAAGGGCGCGCAGTATCGGAACTCGGGGACGCAGCAGCGTTACGACAAGCAGGGCCCGGCGGGCGCCCAGAACCGCCAGGACTTTCGGGGTCGCGGCTCCGGTGGCGCCCAGACATCGGATCGGGCGGGGGCCGGCGGCGGCCGCGGTGATGCGGGCCGCGGCGGCGGCGCCTCCGCCTCCGATCGGAGCCGCGGCGGCGGAGACTTCGGCGGCGGTTCCGGGGGCGGCGGGGCCTTCCAGGGCATGGACCGCGGCGGGGACGCGCGCGCGTCCAGTCAGCGGGGGCAGTCGAGCCTCGGCAGCTCGGGCTCGCGCGGCGGGGGCGGCGGCTCCAGCTTCAGCAGCAGCGGCGGCTCACGCGGCGGGGGCGGCGGGTCCAGCTTCAGCGGCGGCGGGGGCGGCAGTGGGCGCTCGGGAGGCGGCGGCGGGCGTTCGGGCGGCGGCGGAGGATCGCGCGGCGGCGGCGGGGGAGGGAGACGGTGATGACACGCGAGCGATCGCGCAGCTGGGCTCGCAGTCTCGTGGTGGTCGTGGCCGCGGTGGCGTGCTTCGGCGGTGTGATGTCCGTCCCCAAATCGGACGCGCGCGGCGCGAGGCTCTCCGGCTCGCCGGAGGAGGTATACAAGGCCTTCATCGACGCGATGCGGGCGGGTGACCGCGCCGCGATGCTCAGGATGCTCGGACCCGAGGGGGCCGACATCGTGTCCTCGGGCGACAGCGTCTCGGACACCTCGACGTGGCGGCGCTTCGTGGAGAAGTACGACCAGGCGCACAAGGTCGAGGCGGGCGGCGGCAAGGTCGTGCTGCTCGTGGGCTCGGACGAGTTCCCGCTGCCGATCCCGCTCATGCCGGATGCCGAAGGCTGGCGCTTCGACACGGAGGCCGGGCGAGAGGAGGTTCTCGCGCGGCGGGTAGGTCGCAACGAGCTGGACACGATCCAGGTGTGCCTGGCCTATGTCGACGCGCAGCGCGAGTACTACGGGCTCGGGACCGGGCCGAACGGCATGCTTCAGTACGCGCAGAAATTCCTGAGCGTGCCGGGCAAGCACGACGGGCTCTACTGGCCGACCAAGGCCGCCGAGCGGCCGA
>Ga0310812_10000753_pt1 | contig 11521 bp, 8 predicted proteins | sample NN3metagenome_FD_205747 | JGI IMG/M metagenome (GOLD analysis project Ga0310812, IMG submission 205747) | Soil microbial communities from experimental microcosm in Duke University, North Carolina, United States - NN3 | ecosystem: Engineered > Artificial ecosystem > Soil microcosm > Unclassified ...
CGGCTTTCTGGCGCTCGCCGCACCGGCCGCAGCGCTCGATTACGATGCGGCGCTCCGCACGAGCCAGGCAGCGGTCGGGCGGACGCTCGGCGACTACGCGTTCACCGCGTCGGACGGCGCGCGCGTGCGGATCGGCGACTTCCGCGGCCGGCCGCTGCTCGTGAGCTTCGTGTACACCGGATGCGGGCAGGTTTGCCCGACGACGACGCGCTTCCTCGACAAGGCAGTGCGGGAGGCGCAGCGCACGCTCGGCGACGATGCGTTCGCCGTTGCGACGATCGGCTTCAACATGCCGTTCGACAACCCGGCGGCAATGGCCCAGTTCGCGCGCCAGCAGGGCATCGCCGCGCGCAACTGGAAGTTCCTGTCGCCCGACACCGCAGGCGTCGAGCGGCTCACCGCCGATTTCGGCTTCGCATACGAAGCGACGGCCGGCGGGTTCGATCACGTCGCGCAACTCACGCTCGTCGACGCGAGCGGCCGCGTCGTCCGGCAACAGAACGGCGACACGCTCGAGCCGCGGCTCCTCGTGACCGCGCTGCGCGACGTGGCCTCGGGACGCGCGGCGCCGGCGTCGGATGTCGGGCGGCTGCTCGAGCGCGTGCGGCTCCTCTGCACCGTCTACGACGCGCGCACGGGCAAGTATCGGCTCGACTACGCGCTCTTCATCGAGATCTTCGCCGGCCTGACCGTGCTCGGTGGCATCGCGCACTACCTGACGCGCGAGTGGCGGCGGCAGCGGCCGTCGCGCGTCCGCGCATGACGATTCCTTCATATTCGAGCTAGGACGCGGGCGGCACAGGGCGCACGCTCGGATCCGCAAGCAATGAGGCCACCGGCGTCTACGTATGCGGAGCGAGCTCCGCAGCGTGACGGCAGCGTACCGCTGGAACCGAATCGGAAGTCGGTGAAGGACCAAGGATCGCGGCTTGATCCAGGTCATATCGCGCAAAGGCGTGCGCCACTAGCATCTTCAGCATGCGCGCGTTACCTCCACCCGGCGGCAGTGCGTCGAATCCGGCTGCCGCGGGCTTCTTTCGCGCTCGCAACGACGCACGGCCATGCTGAAGCACCTGCAGCACGGTGGTCAGTGGTTGTTCATGCGCGTCGAGCGCCTGTTCAACCATGCGTTCGGCGAGGCGAACAATCCGCTCTACTACCTCGGCGCGATCACGTACTTCCTGTTCTGGATCGTCATCGCGAGCGGGCTGTACCTCTACATCTTCTTCAAGACCGGCGTCGAGGAAGCGAACGCGTCTGTCGAGGCGCTCACGAACGACAGCTGGTACGTCGGCGGCGTGATGCGCAGCCTGCACCGCTACGCGTCCGACGGCATGGTGCTCGGCATGCTGCTGCACCTGACGCGCCACTTCGTATTCGACCGCTACCGCAACTTCCGCTGGTTCTCGTGGATCTCGGGCATCGTCGTGCTGTGGATCGTCTACGTGTCCGGCATCAACGGCTACATGCTGCCGTGGGATCGGCTCGCGCAGTTCGTGACGGTGGGCACTGCCGAATGGCTCGACTGGCTGCCGATCTTCAATGGCACGCTGGTGCGCAATTTCATCTTCGAGGGCGCCGTCAACGACCGGCTGTTCTCGCTGCTGTCGTTCCTCCACATCGGCTTCCCGCTCGGCGTGCTCGCACTATTGTGGGTCCACACGCAGCGCGTGCCCGGCGCGAAGACGAACCCGCCGCGACGCATCATGGCCTGGCTCGTCGGCTCGCTCGTCGTTCTGTCGCTCGTGAAGCCGGCGGTGAGCCAGGGCGTCGCGAACCTCGGCACCGTCGCTCCGACGCTCGCTCTCGACTGGTTCTACCTGCCGATTTTTCCGCTGTTCTACCGCTGGTCGGTCGGCGGCGCATGGGTGCTCGTCGGCGGCGCCACGCTGCTCTTCGTGCTGCTGCCGTGGCTCCCGCCCAAGCGCTTCGCGCGCAAGGCCGATTTCAACGTGCTGGTCCATCCCGATCACCGCATCGTCGCCGGGCATGCCGGCGAGACGCTGCTCGAGTCGGCGCTGCGCGAGGAGATCGCTTTCCCGTTCGACTGCCGCAACGGCGGCTGCGGCGTATGCAAGTGCACGCTCCTCGCCGGGAGCGTCGATTACGGCCTCTACCAATCAGATGCGCTGAGCGACGCGGAGCGTGCAGCAGGCAAGGCGCTCGCGTGCTGCGCTACACCGCTCACCGACGTCGAGCTCGAATACGTGCCGCGCGTCGCGCCGGGGCGCCTCCCCGTGCACCGGCATCGCGCGCGCGTCGTCGCGCTCACGCGCCTCGCCGACGACGTGATGCAGGTGCGCCTGGCCGTGACCGGCGAACGCCCGTTGCGGTTTCGCGCCGGTCAGTACATCAACGTGCTGCTCGACGACGGCGAGAAGCGCAGCTTCTCGTTCGCGACCGCGCCGCACGCGGGCGGCGACATCGAGCTGCAGATCCGCCTCGTGCCGGGGGGACGCTTCACGACGCACGTGTTCGAGAAGATGCAGGTCGGCGAAGTCATCGAGTTCGAAGGCCCGCTCGGCTCGTTCTTCCTGCGCGAAGACAGCGACAAGCCGATCATCTTCGTCGCCGGCGCCACGGGCTTTGCGCCGGTGAAGAGCATGCTCGAGCACGCGTTCCACGCGGGAGTCAAGCGCGACATGGTTCTCTATTGGGGCGTGCGCTCGAAGAAGGATCTCTACCTCGCGGATCTGCCGGAACGCTGGGCGGCCGAGCATCCGAACTTCCGCTTCGTGCCCGTGCTGTCGGCGCCTCGCGCCGAGGACAACTGGCACGGACGAACGGGGCTCGTCCACGAAGCGATCCTCGCCGACTATCCGGACCTGTCGGGGCACCAGCTTTACGCATGCGGATCCGTGCAGATGGTCGAGGCGGCACACCCGGCGTTCGCCGCGCAGGGACTCGCGCAGGACGATTGCTTCTCCGACGCGTTCAAGCTCGCGCCGCATCGCGCGCGCACGTCGGCGACCGCGGACCTGGTGAAGCTCGGGGGTACGTGACATGGCCGAGCCGGCAGGCGTGATGAACCGGATCCTGCGCTACGCGGCGCAGGCCTTGCTGTACGCGGCGTTCGTCGCCGTCATCGGCTACTTCTCGACGTCGCCCGCGTACGAGCATTTGCCGGCTGACGAGGCGCTCGTGAAGCTTTCACTCACGCATGCGGGCATGCGCAAGGAGGCGTGCCGCGAACGCTCGGCCGAAGAGCTCGCGAAGCTCGCGCCGAACATGCGCGCACAGACGGTCTGCCCGCGCGAGCGCGCGCCGGTCAGCGTCGAAATCGCGCTCGACGGCGCCCCGCTCTTTCAGGTGACCGCACCGCCGTCGGGCCTCGCCAAGGACGGGGCTTCGACCGTCTACCGGCGCATTCCGGTCCGTGCCGGCAAGCACCGCATCCAGGCGCGCCTCGCCGACGGGCCGAGCGGCGCGTTCACGTACACGTCAGACACGACGATCGACCTCGACCCCGGCCGCGTCGTCGTCATCGACTTCGATCCGGCGCACGGCGGATTCGTCTTCCGCGGATGAGCGATGCGCGACACGATCCGGCGCGGGCTGCAGCGGGTCGAATCGGGGTTCGACGCGGCGTTCGGCGCGCGCGCGAATCCGTGGCGTCATCTCGGCGCGCTCGCGTTCTACCTGTTCTGGATCGTCGCGGCGACCGGCGCGTGGGTCTACGCGGCGTTCGACACGAGCGTCACCGGAGCGTACGCATCGGTCGAGCGCATGACGGGCAACGAATGGCCGCTCGGCGGCCTCGCGCGAAGCCTGCATCGCTACGCGTCGGATGCCTTCGCGCTCGTCGTGCTGCTGCACCTGGCTCGCGAATGGCTGAACGGCCACGCGAAGGGCTTTCGCTGGTTCTCGTGGGTGTCGGGCGTGCCGCTGCTGTGGCTCGCCTACGCGTCCGGACTGGGCGGCTATTGGCTGGTGTTCGACCGCCTCGCGCAGTTCAGCCTCGTCGCGACGACCGAGTGGCTCGACGCGTTGCCGCTTTTCGGCGAACCGCTCGCGCGCAACTTCATCGCGGGCACGGCGGTGAGCAACCGGCTGTTCTCGCTGCTCATCTTTCTGCACATCGGCATCCCGCTGTGCCTGCTCGCCGGGATGTGGATCCACATAGAGCGCATCAGCCGGCCGCGCACCGCACCGCCGCGGCGCATCGCCGCGGGCATGGGCCTCGCCCTCGTCGCGCTGTCGTTTGCATTACCCGCACGAAGCGACGCGCCGGCCGATCTATCGTACGTGGCGTCGACACTCTCCCTCGACTGGTTCTACCAGGGCATCCATCCGCTGCATTACGCGACGTCGCCCGCGTTCGCCTGGGCAGTCACCGGCACGTTCACGCTGGTGTTGCTGCTGCTGCCATGGATGCCGCCTGCACGGCGCCCCGCACCGGCGCGGGTGGATCTCGCCAACTGCAACGGCTGCGGCCGCTGCTTCGCCGATTGCCCGTACGTCGCCGTCACGATGCGGCCGCGCTCGGACGGGCGGCCGCTCGTCCGCGAGGCGGTCGTCGACCCGGACCTGTGCGCGGCATGCGGCATTTGCGCCGGGGCGTGCCCATCGTCGACGCCGTTTCGCAGCGTCGAGGCGCTCGCGGCGGGCATCGACCTGCCGCAGCATCCGATCAACGCGCTGCGCACCGCGCTCGAGCGGGCGCTCGCAGGTCTGCGCGGAACGCCGAGAATTGCCGTATTCGGCTGCGACTGCGCCACGTCCGTTGCGCCATTGCGCGGCGCAGACACGGCGGCACTGTCGCTCGTTTGTTCGGCGATGCTGCCGCCCGCGTTCGTCGAATACGCGCTGCGCAACGGAGCCGACGGCGTGCTCGTGACCGGCTGTCGCGACGGCGATTGCGCTTATCGACTCGGCAACCGCTGGACCGAGGAACGGCTGGATGCGCGGCGCGAGCCGCATCTGCGCAAATCCGTGCCGCGCGAACGCATTCGCGTCGCATGGCACGGGCCGTACGACGATGCAGCGCTCGCGCGCACGCTCGCCGACTTTCGCGCGGCACTGCGCTCGCTGGGCGCCAATCGCGCCGCCGCCTCGAAGCGCGCCGCGACCGGCGCCCGGCCAGTCGGATCGGAGGATCGACATGATGCTCACCCGAACGCAACGTGAGCCCGCCGTGTACGCGCCCCGCGGGGCGTGGCGCGGCCTGTTCGGCAATGCACGCACCACGCATCGCTACGTGCTCGAGATTCCGCAGGACGAACGGCGGACGCTGGCTTTGCGCTGGCTGGGCCTCGGCCTCGCCGCGTTGATTGCCGCGGGCGTTCTATCGATTCTGCTCGTGCTCTCGCGGACGCCCGGCCTCGCGCGCATCTTCCCGGTCGCCGATTTCTTCCACGTGGCGCTGGTCGCGCACGTCGACCTTTCCGTGCTCGTCTGGTTCGCGGCGTTCGCCGGAATGCTGTGGACCCTCGACACCCGCGCGCGCGCCTTGCGCATTGCTTCGCTCGGCCAATCGCTCGCCACGGCGGGCACGGTGGCCATCGCGCTGGCGCCCTTCCTCGGGCAGGGACGGCCGGTGATGGCGAATTACGTGCCGGTGCTCGACGAGCCGCTGTTCCTCGCCGGGCTCGTCACGCTGGCGGCGGGCGTGGCGCTGATCGTCGTGCGCGGCATGGCGCTGTCGGCACCGGTGCGGGTGCGGCTTGCCGGCGCCGACGCGCTGCGCTTCGGCGTCAACGCGTCGCTCGTGTCGACGGCGGTGGCGCTGCTCGCGTTCGCGTGGTCGTACGCCGCCGTACCGGCGACGCTCGAGGCGAGGGCGTACTACGAGCTGCTGTTCTGGGGCGGCGGCCACGTCCTGCAGTTCACGTGGACGCTGCTGATGCTCGTCGCCTGGCTGTGGCTCGCCGACGCGTGCGGCGCACGCGTGCCCCTGTCGCCGCGCGTGGTCACGCTGCTGTTCGGCATCGGGCTCGCATCCGTGTTCGTCACGCCCATCATCTATCTCGCGTACGGCGTCGGCTCGATCGAGCACCATCGGCTGCTCACGTGGCTGATGCGCTTCGGCGGAGGGCTCGCGATTCCGCCGATCGCGCTCGCAGTCGTCTACGCGCTCGCGCGCACGCGCAAAGTCGCGAGCGACGCGAAGCCGCTCCGCGCATCGCTCGCCGCATCGATCGCGCTGTTCGGCGCCGGCGGCCTGATCGGTTTCCTGATCGACGGCAGCAACGTGAGAATTCCCGCGCATTACCACGGCTGCATCGTCGGCGTGACGATCGCGATGATGGGTCTCGCGTATCTGCTGTTGCCCGCGCTCGGATGCGCGCGGCCCTCGGCGCGGCTCGCCACATGGCAGCCATGGATCTATGGCGGCGGCCAGCTGTTGCATATCGTCGGCCTCGTGTGGTCGGGCGGCTACGGCGTGCAGCGAAAGGTCGCCGGCAGCGAGCAGGTGCTGCGCACGACGCAGGAAGTGGCCGGAATGGCACTGATGGGCATCGGCGGCCTGATCGCGATCGTGGGGGGTCTGCTGTTCGTCGTCGTGATGCTGCGCGCCATCCTCGGCAGCCGTGCGCGATGGACGGCCTCGTAAACGACCTCGGACGCGATTGGGTGCGGCGCCTCGTGGGGCTCCTCGCCGGCGTCGGTGGCGTGCTCGTGCTCGTGGTCATCGTTTCGAGCGCGTACCTGCGCCTGAGCGATGCGGGCCTGTCGTGCAGCGACTGGCCTGCGTGCTATGGCGCGATGCACCACGCCGCGGAGGCGACGAGCGGCGAACGGGCAGCGCGCCTTGCGCACCGGTTCACCGCCACCGGCGTGACCGCGGTGCTGATCGCGCTGTTGACGGTCGCGCTGCGGCAGCGGCCGCGCCTGCGCCGCGTCGCGGCGATCGCGGGCGCCGGCCTTGCGATCGCAGCCGCGCTTGCGGTGATCGGCGCGGTATCGTCGGAAGCGGCGCGCGATGCGCCGCTGCCGGCCGTCACGCTTGCCAACCTTGCCGGAGGTTTCGCGCTGCTCGCACTGATGGGCTGGTTGCGAGAGGAGACGCTCTCGCCGTCGAGAACGCTTGACCCCGCGGCGAGTGCGCCTGCTGCTGCGGCGGCACCACGCTGGCTGGGGACGCTCGCCGGGTTCGCGCTCGCTGCGCTCGTGGTGCAAGTGCTGCTCGGTGGACTGGTCAGCGCACGGTTCGCCGGGCTTGCCTGCCCGTCGTTCCCGCTGTGCGGCGCCGATGCGCCACCCGGCTCGTGGCGCAATGCGTTCAATCCCTTCGCCACGCTCGCGCTCGATGCGTCGAGGACGGTCGTGCGCCCGGCCGCGCTCGCATCGCTGCACTGGGCGCATCGCGTCGTCGCACACGTCGTGCTGCTGCTCGACGCGGTTCTCGCCGTCGCGCTGTATCGCGCGAGCCTGCGCCGCTATGCCGTTGCGGTCGCCGCGTTCACGATTGCGACGATCGCGCTCGGCGCCGCGTCGGTGCTGAACGCGCTGCCGCTCGGAGCGGTCCTATCGCACAATTTCGTCGCCGCGCTGCTGCTCGCGACGCTGGTCGCGCTCAACGCGCGAGTGCGCGCGCGTCAGTCGGTGTAACGCGGCGGATCGGGGTCCACGCCCCACCCTTCAGCCGGCTTCTCCACCTTGTCCATCCAGCGGCGCACCAGCGCAACGTGCTCGTGCTCCTCGCGCTGCAATTCGCGCGCGGCATCGCGCACCGCGGGCTCGTTCGCCATGGCGGCGAGACGCTCGTAGAAGCGCTCGGCGCGCTCCTCGCACGCGAGCGCGATGGCGAGCGCGTGCCACGGCTGCATCAGGTAATGGACGTCGTCGCCGCGCGGCGTCTCGGGCCCCTCGATTGCATCGAGCCACGGGTCGCTCGCCACGGCGGGCGGATCGCGCCATCCCATCTGCGTCATGATCGCCTGCGCGTGGCCCGCCTCGATCGTCGCCATCCTGCGGAACAACTCGGCGACCTCGACGTTGTTGTGAGTCTCCATCGCGTCGCCGAACTCCGCATAGCGCTGCGCCGCTTCGCGCTCCATCGCGAGCGCGAGCGCCATGAACTCCGCCAGCGTCTTCGGAACGCCTTCCTGCTCGACGTGCGCCGAGCGCACTTCCATTGCCGCATTCATGCCGGGACCTCCTCGGTGTCGACGCCGGCGAGGACGAAGTCGTTCTCGAGGTCGGCGAGCTCGCAGCGGGGGCTCGTGCGCCCGTGCGCGTACGTCGGCCGATCGCCCTCGAACAGCACGCCGATGTTGAAGCCGTCGTCGCTCATCAGGCGCCGGGCAGCGCGCGCCGCATCGGTCGTCGGCGCCACCGGTGCGGGACGCGCGAGCTCCTTCCATTCGCGCTGCTCCGGGCGAAACGTCACGCACGGGCTCAGGATCTCGACGAACGAGAAGCCCGGATGGAGGATCGCCTGCGCGATGATCTCGGCGGTTCCGTTCGGATCGCCGGAAAACGCCCGCGCGATGAAGTTGGCGCCCGCCGCCAGTGCGATGACCAGCGGATGGAACACGCGCATGCCGGTGCCGCCCGGCGCGAGCTTCGAGTCCCAGTCCGGCTCGGTGGTCGGAGACGGCTGGCCCTTCGTCATTCCGTACACGTGGTTGTCCATCACGATGTACGTGAGATCGACGTTGCGCCGGCACGCATGCAGGAAGTGGTTCCCGCCGATCGAATAGCCGTCGCCGTCCCCACCGGCCACGAGCACGGTCAGCTCGGGACGCGCGACCTTGAGTCCGGTGGCTGCGGCCAGCGCGCGTCCATGCACCCCGTGGAACCCATAGCAATTCGTGTACGCGGGGATGCGCGACGAGCAGCCGATCCCGGACACGACCACCACCTCCTCCGGCGCCACGTTCACCTTGGCCAGCGCTTTCGTCACCGAGCTCAGCACCGAATAGTCGCCGCAGCCGGGACACCAGATCGGCTTGTAACTCGACTTGTACGTTTGCGCCGTGCGCGGCGCGCAGACTGCGACGTCGTTCATGCGCCCCTCCACGCGAGGATGGCGTCCGCGAGCTCCGCGGGACGCAGTGGCAACGGGCCCGGGCGATGGAAGCTCGCCGGCTTGCCGGGCAGGTCGTAGACCGAGCGCAGGTAACGGTAGAACTGCGCGCCGTGGTTCTGCTCGACCACCAGCACACGGGTCACGCCGTCGAGCGCGCGATCGAGGGGCTCGGGCCGCGCAGGTGCGAGCAGCCGCACCACGAGCAGGCGCACGTTGACGCCGCGTGCCGCGAGCCGCGCGAGCGCCTCGCGCACCGGCGCCGCGGCCGAGCCGAACGTGATCACCGCCGCTTCTCCCTCTCCTTCGACGTCCGCCCATGCGGCGCCGTAGTCGTGCATGACCAGCTTGCGCTGCCGCTTGTCGAGCTGCACGCGGTGATCGCGTGCCTGACTGCTCGGGATCGCCGCTTCGGTGTGCTCGAGGCCGTCGGCGGTGTACACGACGCCCGGCGTGCCGGGTATCGCCATCGGCGACACACCGTTCTCGGTGTCGCGATAGCGCTTGTAATCGGGCACGTTCGCCGCTGCCGTCAAGCGGCGCGCGACGCCGGCGCGCTGCGGCGGGACGTCGAGGATCGCGCGCGACTGGCCGAGGAATTGGTCGGAGAGCACGATTGCGGGCGCCTGCAACGCTTCGGCGAGTTGCACCGCCCATTGCGTCGTCGCGACGCAATCGGCAATCGATGCGGGTGCCAGCACGAGTCGCGGCGCATCGCCATGCAGGCCACCGACGGCGAACGAGAGATCGCTCTGCTCGCTCTTGGCCGGAATGCCGGTCGACGGGCCGCCGCGCATCACGTCGACGACGACGATCGGCACTTCGGCGGCCACCGCGAGGCCGATGCCTTCGGTCATCAACGCGAGTCCCGGTCCCGCGGTCGCGGTGAGCGACGGAACGCCGCCGTACGACGCGCCGATGATCATGTTCACCGACGCGAGCTCGTCCTCCGCCTGCACGAGCGCGCCGCCCACTTTCGCAAGCGCGGGTGCCATCCATTCGAGCATCTCGGTTGCGGGCGTGATCGGGTACGCGGCGACGAACCGCACGCCACCGCGCAGTGCGCCATAGCCCGCGGCCTCGTTGCCGCTCAGCAGCCATCGCGCAGGCGAATCACGCACGGCAGCATCTGCGTTCGATCGCGACGCGGCGCGCGCGAGCGGCCGCACGCCCTCGATGCCCGTTGCAGCGGCGATGCCCGCGCGCAGCGCCGTGAGGTTGGCTTCGAGTCCCGCTTCGCCACGCGTCCACGAGGCACGCAGCGCCGCCTCCAGCGCACGCTCCGGTAGCCCGGCCAATGCGCCCGCGAGGCCAAGCGCCAGCATGTTGATCCAGCTTCCCGGGATGGCCTTGGCCATCTTCTTGAGCGGCAGCGGGACATAACGAGCGCCGCAGGCACGCAGCGCCTCGGGCAGATCGCCCGCGTCGGGATCGCCGACGATCACGCTCGCCGGCGTCAACGCAATTTCGTCGGCGAAGCGATGCAGGTTCAGCCAGTCGATCGCGATCAGCAGGTCGAAGCCGTCGTCGAGCGAGTTCACCGGCCGCGGCGCGAGCCGCACCAGCGCCGCCGCCTCGCCGCCGCGGATCTGCGGCCCGCTCGTGCGCACCATCAACCCGTAAAAGCCCGCCTTGCCCGCAGCTTCGAGCAGCAGCGAGCCGGCCGTCATGACGCCGCTGCCGCCGCTGCCGGCGACGGCGATCGACAGCGATGTCGCGTCGGCGTGCGCCGGCACGATGGCCCGCGGCCTCGCCTCCTGTTCCTGCGTCGTTGCCAGCATCATCACTCACTCCGTCGCGCCGCGATGGCGACAGTAGACGCCCGATGGGAAGCGCCATGCGTTGACCCAGATCAAGGTGCACGCAGGGGCGCGAGACGATCATCGCCCTAAATCGGTATTGCAGTACCACAATTCACCGAGCACCCGAGGAATCCCCCGATGCGTATCGATGGCTACCGCTGGCAGATGACCGCGGGGAACGCCCCGCTCGTCCGAACTGCAGTCGCGTTCGAGCCCGGGCCCTCGGAGGTCGTCGTCGCCGTCGCCGGCTGCGGCGTCTGCCACACCGACCTCGGCTACTTCTACGACGGCGTGCGCACCAACCAGCCACTGCCGCTCGCGCTCGGCCACGAGGTGAGCGGCACGGTGGTCGCGACCGGCCCCGAGGCCGCGTCGTGGCAGGGCAAGGCGGTCATCGTGCCGGCGGTGCTGCCGTGCGGCGAGTGCGACCTGTGCAAGCGCGGGCTCGCGACCATCTGCCGGCACCAGAAGATGCCGGGCAACGACATCCACGGCGGATTCGCGACGCACATCGTCGTGCCGGCGCGCGGGCTGTGCGAAGTCGATCTCACGCGCCTCGCGCGCGCCGGCCTGACGCTCGCCGAGGTTTCGATCGTCGCCGACGCGGTGACGACACCCTATCAGGCGGTGCGCCGCGCGGGCGTGCGGCCGGGCAGCCTCGCGGTCGTCGTCGGCGCCGGCGGTGTCGGCGGCTACTGCGTCCAGATCGCGCACGCGGCCGGTGCGAGCGTGGTCGCGGTCGACGTCG
>Ga0310812_10000763_pt1 | contig 11434 bp, 8 predicted proteins | sample NN3metagenome_FD_205747 | JGI IMG/M metagenome (GOLD analysis project Ga0310812, IMG submission 205747) | Soil microbial communities from experimental microcosm in Duke University, North Carolina, United States - NN3 | ecosystem: Engineered > Artificial ecosystem > Soil microcosm > Unclassified ...
CACAGCGACCGCCGATAGCGGCAGTCGCGCAAGGCCGGCACGTAGCGCGCCGCGTCGCGCCGCATTCTATCGAACCAGCTCGGCAGCGGGAAAGCGGGCCGATGCGGGGCGGCGGCATCCGCCGACCGGGCCGGATCGTCGATCCACTCGTAGTGCGGCGTGTAGCTGACATGGCTGAACGACGACAATCCCTCGGGCGGGAACGGCATCACCGAGAAGAACGGCCCGCACATGACCGTGATGCCGATGCCCTCGAGCGCCGGCGGCAGTTCGACCAGCGCGATCTCGGTCGCCTCGTGCTTCAGGCGCACCGTCTCGAGCCCGCTGCGGGCGAGGATCTCGTTGAGGCGCGAATAGGTGCAATTGTAGACATGCGCGCAGTGGAGCTCTTCCGCCTCGCCCGAGCGGAGATTGCGGAGCTCGACCCGGAAGCGCGCGCCCGGCTCGGGCACGATCCGGAGCGCCGCGCGCCGCGTCAGCACCTCGATGCCGCGCTCCTCCAGCCGGTGGCGCAGAATTTCGCGGAGCTTCGCCGCGTCGAACGCGTATTCGCGCACGCGATAGACGTCCTCGACGAACTCCTCGTCGAAAAGGCGCCGGACGTGCTGCGGCGCCGGCTTCAGCTCGGCGCCGATCCGGCGGCAGAACTGCTCGAACTGGGCGGCGGTGACGTTCGAGCGCTGCCGGCTGATCGCATAGTACTGCTCGAAATCGGCGACGATGGCGGCGCCGAACTCGGCCGCGAAACGCGGCGCGTTGACGCGCGAGCGCAGCGCGGTCAAGACGCTCCTCGGATAGTGATAGCCGTTATGGACGCGCGCCTGGTTGTTGTAGGAGGCGCGGCGCATCAGATCGTCTTCCTCCTCGACGACGAGGATGCGCGCGTCGTGGAACAGGCCCGCGAGCGTCAGCGCCGCGAAGCAGCCATAGGTTCCGCCGCCGATGACGACATGCGTGCAATCCATGGGGCCATCTTCGCAGGCGCGCGGCCTCAGGGCTAGCGGGCCGCGGCCGATCCCGCGCGGCGGAATTGCCGCATTTCGCGCTTCAGCTGCGAAATACCGGCGAGATAGAGCAGCGAGAGGTTCACGAGGCGCGCGCCGGATTTGGAGTTAGGCTGATCGGTCCAGGTGACCGGCATGTCGAGAATGCGCGCGCCGGCCCATTCGGCGCGCACGACCAGCTGTGCGACGAAGAACCAATCGTCGGTGAACGCGTATTTCGCGGCCAGCGACTGATAGAGCGTGCGATCGACGAACTTGAACCCGCACATGGCGTCGGAGAACGAGACGCGAAGCCGGACGCGCAAAAGGAGGTTCAGCACCCGCGACAGGAACGCCCGGAGCGGCGTGCGCTTGCTGACGCGGGCGCCGGGCTTCAAGCGCGAGCCCATGTAGAGGTCGTAGCCGGCGCCCCGGGCGATGTCGTCGTAAACCTCTTTCAAGTGGCGGAGGTCGGTGGCGAGATCGATGTCCATGTAGCCGACGAAATCCGCCTCGCTCTGGCCCCAGGCCGTCTTCAACGCAAGGCCGAAGCCGCGCACCGGCAGCCGGATATAGCGCACCGTGGGATGGCGCGCGGCGAGCGCCTGCGCGATCTCGCCGGTGCGGTCGGTCGAGCCGTTGTCGGCGATGCAGATCTCGTACGAATCGATGCGCTCGGCGCGGCAGAACGCCACCGTCCGCTCGACCGACTCCGCGAGCTGGGCTTCCTCGTTCAAGACCGGGAAGGTGATGTGAAGACGCGGAGCGCCCATGCGGCAGGCTGTCAGTGGCAACGCGGCCGTTCTTATCCTGTCGGCCGGAGGGGCGCCAGCAGCAGCGCGCTTACTTCATCAGCGACGGCAGCCACAGCGAGATGACGGGGAAAGCGACGAGGATGGCCAGCCGCACGAGATCGGCCATGATGAAAGGCACCACGCCGGAAATGACGGTGCGGAGCGGCATCCCGGGCACGACCGCGGCGATGACGAAAAGGTTCATGCCAACCGGCGGCGTGATGAGCCCGATCTCGACCACGCAGACGACAAGGATGCCGAACCAGATCGGATCGAAGCCCAGCGATTTCACCAGCGGGAAGAACAGCGGCAGCGTGATCAGCAGCATCGACAGGCTGTCGAGGAAGCAGCCGAGGATCACGTAGATCACGAGGATCACGACCAGGACCATGTAGCGCGACAGGCCCGAGGCGACGATGGCGTCGTTAAGCAGGCGCGGCAGGGTCGAGGTCTCGATGAAATACTGCAGGATCGACGTGCCGATGAAGATCATGAAGATCATCGCCGTCGTGCTCGCGGTCTCGCGCAAGCTGTCGATGAAGACGCGCCAGGTGAGGCGGCGCGTCATTACCGTCAGCAGGAACGCGCCGAACGAGCCCACCGCGGCGCCTTCGGTCGGCGAGAACACGCCGGTGTACATGCCGCCCATCACGACGATGAAGAGGATGAGGACGGGGGCGACGCCCTTGATCGTGTTCGCGCGCTCGCGCCAACCGACACGGGCGCCCGCGGGGCCCGCGCCGGGGCGATAGCGCGCGACGAGATAGGCCGCGGCCATGTAGCAGATCGTGGCGACGAGGCCCGGCAAGAAGCCGGCGAGGAACAGCCGCCCGATCGACTGCTCGGTCAACAGCGCGTAGATGACCATGATGATGCTCGGCGGAATGAGGATGCCGAGCGTGCCGCCGGCCGCGAGCGTCCCCGCCGAGAGCCGGTCGTCGTAGCCATGGCGGCGCATTTCGGGCACGGCCACGCGCGCCATCGTGGCGGCGGTGGCGAGGCTCGAGCCGCAGATGGCGCCGAACAGCGCGCAGGCGCCGAGCGTGGCCAGCGCCAGCCCGCCCCGCCAATGACCGATCAGCGAGTAGATCGCCTGATAGAGCGAGCGCGAGAGCCCGGCATGGGCCGCGAACACGCCCATCATCACGAACAGCGGGATCACCGAGAGCGTGTAGGGAAACACGGTGGCGAAGGGCTGCGAGCCGAGCACGAAGGCGAGGCCGTTCCAGCCGTTGATCAGCGCGCCGCCGACGATGCCGACCGAGGCCATCGCGATCGCGATCGGCACGCGGAGCGCGATCAGCGCCAGGAGGACGGCCATGCCGAGGCCGCCGATGAGGGCGGGTGACATCGGCTCAGGCGCCGGGATCGCGCGCGGCGGCGGGCGCGGGATCGGGCTCGCCGCGCCAGAGCCGCGCCAGGGTCTCGCCGGCGAGCGCCAGGCAGGCGAGGCTGGAGAGGGCCAAGCCCAACAGCAGCGGCAGCCAATAGATTCCGAACGGGAAGCCGAGCGTCTGCGTCGAATCGCCGGCCGTATGCTCGCGCCAGGCCTGCTGCGCGCCATACCAGGCCATGAGCGCCAGCGACCCCACCGCCAGCGCCAAGGCGAAGAGCCGCAGCACCTGCTGCACGCGCATCGGCAGCGCCTTGGTGAACATGTCGATGGCGACGTGCTCGCCGGTCAGGAACGCGGCCGGGATCGCGAGTAGCGCCGACCACATCACGGCGAGCTGCATCAAATCCACCGTGCCCGGCACGCCGGCGCTCGACACCGAGCGCAGCGCGATGTCGGCGATGGTGACCAGCACGGCGGCGAGGAGCAGCGCCTGGGCCGCGTTGGCCAGGCGCTGCGCCAACCCGCGCAGCGTATCGACGAACGCCGTCATCGCCCGCGCTTCGCCGCCGCTACTTCTCGTACGTGGCGATGAGCTTCTGCATCTCGGCGAAGATCTCGCGCACGTTCTTCAGGCCCCGCTTCTCCTCTTCGGCGAGGTACTTGTCGATCACCGGCTGGAGCTGCTGGCGCCACCTGTTGCGCGTCTCGGCCGCCACCGGCTCGACCGTGTGGCCGCGCTTCTTCGCCGCGTCGACCGCCTCTTCGTCCGTGTCGCTCCAGATCTTGCCCCACTTCTCGGCCGTGAAATGCGCGGCGCTGACCTCGTCGAATACCTTGCGCACGTCCGGCGCGAGCGAGTCGTAGCTCTTCTGGTTCATGATGATGTACTGGGTCACCACGTAGCTGTCGGCGTCGAGGTGATGCGAGAGCACCTCTTGCAGCTTGAACGCACCCACCGGGCCCCACGGCATCACGACCGCGTCGATCGTGCCCTTCTCGGCGTTTTCGTAGATCTGCGTCGGCGGCAGGCCGACCGGCGTGGCGCCGATGAATTCCAGCATCGCGGTGATCGGCGGCGTCGGCGAACGCACGCGCATGCCCTTCAGATCCGCGATATCCTTGATCGGCTTGGTGCGGCTGTGGATCGAGCCGGCGTTGGTGGAAGTGAGCGTGATCATCTTCACGCCCGGGTAATCGGGTGCGAGATACTTGCCGTACATCTCGTTGAGCACCTTGGTGGCGGTGCTCGCCTTCCTGACGACGAAGGGCAGCTCCATCAGCACGGTGCGCGGATGGCGCGCGCGCGGGACGCCCGGCAGCGCCAGCGAGATGTCGACCGCGCCGGCGCGGGTCTGGTCGAACTGCTTGTTGATGTCGCCGAGCGCGCTGCCCGAGGCGTAGATCGCGAACGTCACCTTGCCGCCGGTCTTCTGCGTGATCTCGTCGGCCCAGGGCTTCAGGACGCGCGTCTGGTTGAAGTGCGACGAGGGGAAAATATGCGAGATCTTGAGCTCGACCGTCTCGGCCGAGGCCAGGCTCGCCAGCGCGGCGATGCCAAGGCCCGCCAGCGCGGCTCCATAGGCGATGCGTCTCATGGTGCTTGCTCCCTTTGGCCGTTGTTCCTGTTGGGCGAGGCCGCTGCCCGGCCGTCACGCAGCCTTGGCCTCCGAATAATCGACGAGCTTGGACTTGTATTCGCTGCGCGGCAGCGCGCCGCTCGGCAGCAGCACGATCTCCGCCGTAACGACGAGCGCCGAGCGGATCGCATCGGCGATGGCGGCGGCCAGCTGCGCATCAGGTGCAGCGCCCGGCGTCAGTTCGACCGCGACTTTCAGCGGCGGCTCCTGCTTGACGCCCTTCTTGGCGGGCCTGACCGCGATATAGCCGCTCACCTTGGGCTGGAAGCGGTTGACGATCTCGCGGATCGCCGAGGGAAAGACGTTGACGCCGCGCACGATCAGCATGTCGTCGGTGCGGCCGATGCAGCGCGTGCGCAATGTGTGCCGGCCGCACGAACAGCGCTCGGTCCAGACGCGCACGTGGTCGCGGCTGCGGAAACGCAAGAGCGGCGCCGCCTCGCGGCGGATGTGGGTGTAGACGAGCTCGCCCTCGGCGCCCTCGCGCATCTCGAGCGCGCGGCCGCTCTCGGGCTCGATCAGCTCGACATGGACGAAGCCGGCGCCGCTGAAATGCATGCCGGACTGCGCCTCGCATTCGCCCCAGAGCGAGGCGGCGATGTCGCCGAGACCCATCGCCTCGTAGACCTTGGCGCCCCACGCTTCTTCGAGCCTGCGGCGCATGTCGGGCTCGCCGCCGCCCGGCTCGCCCGCGACCATGATCCGCTTCATGCCCGATTGGCGCACGTCCCAGCCGTGCTGGCGCGCCCATTCGGCGATGTAGCTCGCGTAGGAGGGCGTGCAGGCGATCGCCTCCGGCTTCAGGAGCTTCAGCGCGGTGACGAGCCGCTCGGTGTTGCCGGTGCCGATCGGGATGTGCGTGACGCCGATGTTTTGGAAGCTCTCGAGCGCCAGGCCCGCCACGAACGGACCGGCGTTGTAGGTGGTGATCAGCGCCTCGCCGGCGGCAAGGCCCGTGCGCGAGTAGGAGCGCGAGCCGATCGCGACCCAATCGGCAATGTCGCGCCTTGTGAGCGGAATATAGCTCGGGACGCCGGTGGTGCCGCTGGTCGAAAACACCCGCTTCACGTCGTTGCGCGCTGCGGCGAGGTGCGTGCCGAACGGCGCCGCCTCCTGCTGGCTCTGGCGCAGCTCGTCCTTGGTCGTGAACGGCAGCGCGGCGATGTTGTCGAGCCCGCCCGCGGCCGCGGCCGCTGCCATGCCCGCGGCCGCGAGCTTCGCGCGATAAAACGGCGAGCGCTCGAAGAGATAGGCGAGCTGCGCGCGATAGACGGCGTCGTCGGCCTTGCGCTGCGCGGCTGGATCGAGCGCCGCGTCGCCGAACGGGAACGGCGCCGTCATGCGCGCGCGCTCGCGCCGCTGTGGTCGATGGCTTCCTCGGCCTTGGCCGACAAGAAGAAGCCGATCGGGCTTTCGCGCTCTTCGGCGAGGTGGCCGATGATCCCCGCCGTGCGCGCGAGGATCGGAATGCCCTTGATGGCGGAGTCGGGAAAATCGAGATCAAGCAGAATGGCCGCGATCGGGCCCGAGACGTTGAGCACGAGCGGCTTGCCCCAGGCCGCCGCCGCGGCACGCTCGAACCGGCGCAAGAGATCGAGATGGACGCCGGCGGCGCCGCGTTGCTCGGCCAGCGCGATGAGGCGTTGCGAACGCGGATCGACCGGCTTGTGCAGCGGGTGCCCGAAACCGGGCAGGCGCCCGCCGCTGTTCTTGATCTCATCGGTGAGCGCGCGCACGACGCGGTCGCGTTCGGTCTCGGGCTTGCCGGCCGCAGCGGCGGCGGCGCGGCGCAACAGCGCGGCGCACAGTTCCGAAGTGCCGAGCACCACCGTGCCGCAGCCAAGGATGCCGGCCGCGACGGCGCCTTGCAGCGCATCGGGCGCCGCCGCCAAGGTCATGCGCGCCGCCTGCACCGTCGGCGTGAGGCCGTGCTCGGCGATCGCGACGAGCAACGCATCGAGGAAGAAGCGCTGATTCTCGGTCGGGCGCTTGCCGGTGACGTGGAGGAAGAAGAATTCCGTGAAACTCAGCTGGCCGATGAGCTCGGTGGCGAGGTCGTGGCCGCGCACCGTGATCGCGCGCGCATCGGCCGTCGAAATCGACGTCCGGGCCGCGCCCGGCTTTCCGATCATCATGGACGTCCTCCCGCGCGGGTTCTCGTTTGACTTTGTCCGCTTAGCGGACAAATATCCGCTCTGCGGACAAGACTAAGGCCGAGCCGTCCGATGTCAAGCGCGCCCAAGGCAAGCGGGGAAGACGACCGCGATTTCGTGCGCGCGCTCGCGCGCGGCCTCGCCGTGATCGAGAGCTTCGACGACACGCGCGCGGCGATGACCTTGAGCGACGTGGCGCGGCGCACCGGCTTGAGCCGCGGCGCCGTGGCGCGCGTGCTCCACACGCTCGAGACGCTCGGCTACCTGAAGAGCGACGGGCGGCACTTCTCGCTGCTGCCGCGCACCCTGAAGCTCGGCTACGCCTACCTCTCCTCGCAGCCGCTCTGGCGCATCGCGCATCCGATGCTCGAGGCGGTGGCGCGCGACACCGGCAACGCCTGCTCGCTTTCGGTGCTCGACGGCGAGGAGATCGTCTACGTCACCTGGGTCTCGGCCGGGCGCCTCGTCTACGACTATGTCGGCGTCGGCGGCCGCCTGCCCGCGTTCTGCGCCTCGATGGGCCGCGTGCTGTTGGCGGCGCTGTCCGGCCGCGAACTCGACGCGTTCTTTGCCAAGGCCAAGCTTGTGCCGCGCACGCCCAAGACGATCACCGATCCCCAGCGCCTGCGCGCCGTCCTCGCCGCCGTGCGCCGCAACGGCTACGGCACGCAGGACGAGGAGATCGAGCCCGGCCAGCGCGCGGTGGCGGTGCCGGTCGTCGACGAGGCCGGGAACACCATCGCTGCCATCAACGTCACCGTCGCCGCGCACCGCGCGACGATGAAGCAGATGATCGATCAGTCGGTGCCGGTGCTGCGCCGCGAAGCCAAGCGCCTCGGCGAGGCGCTGTCGCTGGTGCCGGCGCGCGATCTCTCGGTGGGAAGAGCGGCGCGCGTGCGGTGAGGCATTGGCCGCGTAAGGGCGCGAGACGCCCTACCGCGGCAGCTCGCTCGATCCCATCAGGAACTCGTCGACCGCGCGCGCGGCCTGGCGGCCTTCGCGGATCGCCCAAACGACGAGCGATTGGCCGCGGCGCATGTCGCCGGCCGTGAACACCTTCGAGACCGTCGTGCGGTAGTCGTTGGTGTCGGCGCGCACATTGCCGCGCGGATCGAGCTCGACGCCGGATTGCTCGATCATGCCGGGCTTGGTCGGCCCCAGGAAACCCATCGCCAGCAGCACGAGATCGGCCTTCAGCTCGAACGCGCTGCCGGGGATCTCGCGCATCTCGGTGCGGCCGTTGGCGCCTTTGACCCATTCGAGCCGCGTGCATTCGAGCGCTTCCACGTTGGCCTTGCCGACCGCGCGCTTGGTCAGCACCGACCAATCGCGCTCGCAGCCCTCTTCCTGCGAGGAGGAGGTGCGGAGCTTCAGCGGCCAATCGGGCCAGGTGAGCGCCTTGTTCTCGTGCTCGGGCGGCTTCGGCAGGATCTCGAGCTGCGTCACCGAGGCGGCGCCCTGACGGATCGAGGTGCCGATGCAGTCCGAGCCGGTGTCGCCGCCGCCGATGACGATCACGTGCTTGTCCTTGGCGCTGATCGTGCCGCTGGGCGCGGCCTTCTTCTCGGCGTCGCCCGCGCCGCGCTTGTTCTGCTGCACGAGGAAATCCATCGCGTAATGGATGCCGGACAGCTCGCGGCCCGGCACTTCGAGATTGCGCGGCCACTCGGCGCCGCCGGTCAGCACCACCGCGTCGTAGCCGTCGAGCAGCGACTTGAACGGGATCGTCTTCCCCACCTCGACGCCGGTGCGGAATTCCACGCCCTCGGCCGCCATCTGCCGCATGCGGCGGTCGATGATGTGCTTCTCCATCTTGAAGTCGGGGATGCCGTAGCGCAGCAGGCCGCCGATGCGGTCCGATTTCTCGAAGAGGGTGACGCCGTGCCCGGCGCGCGCCAGCTGCTGCGCGGCCGCCATCCCCGCCGGACCCGAGCCCACGACGGCCACGCCCTTCCCCGTGCGCCGCGCCGGCATCTCGGGCACGATCCAGCCTTCCGCCCAGCCGCGATCGACGATCGTGCACTCGATCGATTTGATCGTCACCGGGTTGTCGTCGATGTTGAGCGTGCAGGCTTCCTCGCACGGCGCCGGGCAGATGCGGCCGGTGAATTCGGGGAAATTGTTGGTCGAGTGCAGCGTCTCCAGCGCGGTCCGCCACTGGTCGCGATAGACGAGATTGTTCCAGTCCGGGATCATGTTGTTGACCGGACAGCCCGAATGGCAGAACGGAATCCCGCAATCCATGCAGCGCGCCGCTTGCGTCGAGCAAGCGGATTGCTCCATCGGCCTGATGAATTCCTTCCAGTTGGTCTTGCGCTTCTCGACCTTCTCGTAGCTCCGGTCCTGGCGCGCAATTTCCAAGAAGCCGGTCGGCTTCCCCATGGTTCACTCCAATCCGATCAAAAAATCACAGCCGCGAAGAGGACAAAGTCGCCACGAAGGCACGAAGAGCACGAAGGAATGAAGAATCCGCGCCAAAGGCGCGGGGAGTCACCTTTTTCGTGACCTTCGTGCCTTCGTGGCAAATCTTCGCCTCCCCGGCTCCTGTTCACTTCACTTACTCCGCCGCCACGCGCGAGACTTGGCGCTCGGCTTTCATCTCGAGCAGCGCGCGGCGGTAATCCTTGGGCACGATCTTGACGAAGCGCGTGACCGCCCGGCTCCAGTCGTCGAGGAGGGCTTTCGCCCTCGCGCTGCCGGTGTGCAAATGGTGGCGTTCGACGAGGATCCGCAGCCGCTCGGCGTCGAAGCGCAACGGATCGCCCATGCCGCTATCCGCGACGCTCGGCGAACGCTGCTGCGGCCGCTCGGGTTCGTCCTCGCCGGTCTCGCCTGCGGCGACCTTTTCGAGGTCGACCATCGCCGGGTTGCAGAGATCATTGAAGCGGCCGTCGGGATCATAGACGTACGCGATGCCGCCCGACATGCCAGCCGCGAAGTTCCGGCCGGTGGCGCCGAGCACGGCGACGACGCCGCCGGTCATGTATTCGCAGCCGTGATCGCCGGTGCCCTCGACGACGGCCACGGCGCCCGAATTCCGCACCGCGAAGCGCTCGCCGGCCACGCCCTCGAAATAGGCCTCGCCCGCGATGGCGCCGTAAAGCACGGTATTGCCGACGATGATGTTCTTCAGCGGATCGCGCTTGGCCTGCGGCGGCTGCTTCACGACGAGGCGCCCGCCGGAAAGGCCCTTCCCGACATAGTCGTTGGCGTCGCCGACGAGCGTCGCCGAAATGCCGCGCGCGAGCCAGCCGCCGAAGCTCTGCCCCGCGGTGCCGGTGAAGCGCAGCGCGATCGTGTCTTCGGGCAAGCCCGCGTGGCCGTAGCGCCTCGCCACCTCGCCCGAGAGCATGGCGCCGACAGTGCGGTGGATGTTGCGGATCTCGCGCTCGATGCTGACCGGCTCGCCGCGCTCCAACGCCGGGCCGGCCGCGGCGATCAGCTCGTGATCGATCGCGCGGTCGAGATGATGGTTCTGCTTCTCGCAATTGTAGATCGCGACGCCGGCCTTGGCCTGCGGCTGATAGAGCAGCTTCGAGAGATCGATGCCCTTGGCCTTCCAATGGTCGACGGCGCGACGCATGTCGAGGCAATCGACGCGGCCCACCATCTCCTCGAAGGTGCGGAAGCCCAACTGCGCCATCAGCTCGCGCACTTCCTCGGCGACGAAGAAGAAGAAGTTGATCACGTGCTCGGGCTGGCCGGTGAAGCGCTTCCGGAGCACCGGGTCCTGAGTCGCGATGCCGACCGGGCAGGTGTTCAAGTGGCACTTGCGCATCATGATGCAGCCGGCGGCGATCAGCGGCGCGGTCGCGAAGCCGAACTCGTCGGCGCCCAACAGCGCGCCCACGACGACGTCGCGGCCCGTGCGCAGGCCGCCGTCGACTTGCACCGCGATGCGGCCGCGCAGCGCGTTCAGCACCAGCGTCTGTTGCGTCTCGGCGAGGCCGATTTCCCAGGGCGAGCCGGCATGCGTGAGCGAGGTCAGCGGCGAGGCGCCGGTGCCGCCCTCGAAGCCCGCGATCGTCACGTGATCGGCGCGCGCCTTGGAGACGCCGGCGGCCACGGTGCCGACGCCGACCTCGGAGACGAGCTTCACCGAGACCCGCGCCTTGGGGTTCACGTTCTTCAAATCGTGGATCAGTTGCGCCAGATCCTCGATCGAATAGATGTCGTGATGCGGCGGCGGCGAGATGAGGCCCACGCCGGGCGTCGAATAGCGCACGCGCGCGATGTTCTTGTCGACTTTCCGGCCCGGAAGCTGGCCGCCCTCGCCCGGCTTGGCGCCCTGCGCCATCTTGATCTGGAGATCGTCGGCGTTGACGAGATATTCGGCGGTGACGCCGAAGCGGCCCGATGCCACCTGCTTGATCGCCGAACGCAGCGAATCGCCGTTGGGCAGGCGCTTGTAGCGGTCGCTCTCCTCGCCGCCCTCGCCGGTGTTCGACTTGCCGCCGATGCGGTTCATCGCGATCGCGAGCGTCGAGTGCGCCTCGCGGCTGATCGAGCCGAAGCTCATGGCGCCGGTGGC
>Ga0310812_10000764_pt1 | contig 11430 bp, 10 predicted proteins | sample NN3metagenome_FD_205747 | JGI IMG/M metagenome (GOLD analysis project Ga0310812, IMG submission 205747) | Soil microbial communities from experimental microcosm in Duke University, North Carolina, United States - NN3 | ecosystem: Engineered > Artificial ecosystem > Soil microcosm > Unclassified...
GAAGACCGTCACCGCGCGCTGGCCGACCGGCATCCGCGCCGGCGCCGAATTCATCATGCCGACGACGCGGTAATCTGTGTTGTCGTCCTCGCGAAAGCGGGGACTCATCTCTCCGGCCACGTGCCTACGCAGCAGACGCCGGTTTCGTGGACGGTTGGGTCCCCGCTGTCGCGGGGACGACAATGTTGGTGGCTTGTGTGGCTTCGGATAGCCTCGTCGCCATGAGAAAGAGGGTTGAGAAATGAAAGCGACCAACCTCACCATCAACGGCCAGCGGCTTTGGGACTCGCTGATGGAGCTCGCCAAGATCGGCGCCACCGAGAAGGGCGGCGTGTGCCGACTGACGCTGACCGAGCTCGACAAGAAGGCACGCGATCTCTTTGCCTCTTGGTGCAAGGCCGCGGGGGCCACGATCACCGTCGATCGCCTCGGCAATGTGTTCGCGCGGCGTGCGGGCCGCGACCCGAAGCGCGCGCCGGTGATGACCGGCAGCCACATCGACACGCAGCCGACCGGCGGCAAGTTCGACGGCGCCTATGGCGTGATGGCGGGTCTCGAAGTGCTGCGCACGCTCCACGAGACCGGTATCGAGACCGAGGCGCCGATCGAGATCGCGGTGTGGACGAACGAGGAAGGCTCGCGCTTCGCGCCGGCGATGATGGGCTCGGGCGTGTTCGCCGGCATCTTCAAGGAGGAGGAGATCAAGGCCAAGACCGACCGCGAGGGCGTGACACTCGACGCGGCGCTCAAGAAGATCGGCTATGCCGGGCCGGAGCCGGTGGGCGGGCGCAAGGTGGGCGCGTTCTTCGAGTGCCACATCGAGCAGGGCCCGATCCTCGAGGCCGACGGCAAGACGATCGGCGTCGTCACCGGCGGCCAGGCGCAGCGCTGGTACGAGGTGAACCTCACCGGCTCCGAATCCCACGCCGGCACCACGCCGATGGAGCGGCGGCGCGATGCGCTGGTGGGCGCCGCGCGCATCATCGACAAGGTCAACCGCATGGGCGTGGCGCGCATGCCGCTGGCGCGCGCCACCTGCGGCGTGATCGAATCGCATCCGCAATCGCGCAATACCGTGCCGGGGCGCGTTTTCCTCACCGTCGAGTTCCGCCATCCCGACGAGGCCGAATTGAAGAAGATGGACGAGGAGTTCCGCGCCGAGGCCGCGCGCTTCGCGGGCGAACTCAAGCTCGGCCTCGACATCCAGCAAATTTGGCATTTCCCGGCGACGCCGTTCCACGCCGATTGCATCGCCGCCGTGCGCGATGCGGCCCAAGCGCGCGGCTACGCCCACCGCGATATCATCAGCGGCGCCGGCCACGACGCGCTCTATATGGCGCGTGTGGCGCCCACCGCGATGATCTTCGTGCCCTGCGCCGACGGCATCAGCCATAACGAGATCGAAGCGGCCAATGCCGACGACCTCGCCGCCGGCTGCCAGGTCCTGCTCGACGCCATGATCCGCCGCGCCAACGCGCCGGCGTGAAGCGGAGGTAAACAGGAGACGCAGAGGCGCAGAGAAACGGAAAAAGGCGGCCCTTGGCCGCGCAAACATTCTTCTCCGCGTCTCGGCGTCTCCTGTTTATTTGTCGGCGTCGCCGCCTGACGGCGGCACACGCGTAGCGTCGGCGCGGCCGCGGGATTGGTGTTTGCGGCGTTTGAGGTTCTCGCGCAGCGCCTCGGCCAGGCGCCGTTCGCGTTCGGCGCGGGCATCGGCCCGGGCGGGCGTGATGTTGGTCTTGGGCCTGTTTTCGTCGCTGTTCATCGTCCTTGCTGCGACAGCGAGTCCGCGGAGACGAGGGCGGCGAGGCTTGAACGGCCCGCCGGGCGAAGGCATATTCCCCGGACCGCCGGCGGCCTTCCCGCCGGCGTCTCTGCCTCAATCGTGCCGCCGTAGCGTAGTGGTAGCGCAATCCCTTGGTAAGGGATAGGTCGTCAGTTCAATTCTGACCGGCGGCACCATTTCTCTCTCAGAAGCATCTCAGCCGGTTCACGTCGCTTTCGCTTCGAGTGCGTCGAGCACGCGTTCCGGCGTCATCGGCAGCTGCCGCAGGCGCACACCGACGGCCTGGGCGATGGCGTTGGCGATCGCCGGCGAGACGCCCGGCAGCGGCACCTCGCCGACGCCTTTGGCGCCGAACGGTCCGCTTGGCTCGGGAAACTCGAGGATGATCGGCGTGATCTGCGGCGGTACGTCGAGAATGCCGGGCACGCGATAATCGGCCAGCGACGGGTTGGCGAGACGTCCGTCGTCGTCCCAGATCATTTGTTCGTAGAGGGCGAGGCCCAATCCGTGCGTGAAGGCGCCCTGGATTTGCCCCTCGCAGGCGGCGCGGTTGATCGCCTTGCCGACGTCGTGCGCCGACCAGGCGCGCAAAACCTGAACGCGGCCGGTCAGCTCGTCGACTTCGACCTCGACGCAGGTCGCGCCGAAGGTGTAGACGCCGAGATTCGAGAACGCAAAGCGCTCCATCAGCGTGCGCTTCGGGTCGAACTTCTCGCCGTCGTAGACCAGCCCGTGATAGCCCAGGATCGGGCCGCCGACATGGAAAAGCGAGCGCATCGCCACATCCTTGAAGCCGAGTTCCTTGCCCGGCACGCCGACGAGGCCGACCTTGCCGCCCTCCCGAAGCTCGAGATCCGCGGCCGAGCATTCGAGCATCTCGGCGGTGTGCTCCATGATCTTCTCGCGCACGACGGTCGCGGCCGCCTGCACGGCGCGCCCGGTCATGTAGGTGCTGCGGCTCGCCGCAGTCTTCCAATTGTAGGGCGAAAGATCGGAGTCCTGGCTCGCATAGGCGATGCGCTCCACCGGGATCTTGAGCACGGCGGCGCAGATTTGCGTCATCGCGGTGTCGGAGCCCTGGCCAATGTCGACGCAGCCGGTGTTGAGCGCGACCGTGCCGTCCGTGCGCAGGTGCACGCTGGCGCTCGTGCCCATCAGCCCCGAAATGCTCGTCGTCGAGGAAAAGCCCACGCCGCGCTTGCGGCCGGGCGCCGGCGGCGGAAGCGGGGGTGCCGCCTTCTGCGCCTTGCGAACTTCGCCGAGGCACTCGCGCAGCGCACACGTGTGCAGCGTGTGTCCGCCCACCCAGTGGTCGCCGGGCTGAGCGGCGTTCTTGAGCCGGAGCTCGAGGGGATCGATGCCGAGCTTTGCCGCAAGCTCGTCCATCTGCGACTCGCCGGCAAACGTCCCTTGCGGATTGCCGAAGGCGCGGAACGAGCCGGCCCGGAGTTTGTTGGTGTAGACGGCGCGGCTCACGACACGCAGGTTGGGGACGCGGTAGGGCCCGCGCACCATCAGCGAGCAGAAGGCGAGCACGTTCGGGCTCTCGTCGGCATAGGCGCCGCCGTCGAGCGTGATGTCGGCCTCGCGCGCGAGGATCAGTCCGTCGCGCGTGGCGCCGGTCTTGATCCGGATGCGCGAGGGGTGCCGCGATTTCTGGATCTCCATGTCCATCGCGCGCGAGAGGACGAGCTTCACCGGCTTGCCGGTCGCGCGCGCGAGCCATGCGGCGATCGAGTGGATGTTGGTCGCGTGCTTGCCGCCGAAACCGCCGCCCACGCGCGGCACTTGCGCCCGTACTTGCGACATCGGCACGCCGAGCTCGTCGGCGACGCGCGTCTGCACGTGGTGGACCGACTGGCAAGCGGCGATGACGGTGATGCGCCCGTTCGCCTCGACCTCGGCGAGCACGCCGTTGGTCTCGAGATAGGCGTGCTGCTGCGCCTGGGTTTGGAAGGTCGCTTCGAGAATCACGTCGCACTTTGCCCAGGCCTGATCGACATCGCCCTCGACGAGCCGCGAGCTCCACATGAGGTTGCCCTGCGAGCCGCCTTCCATCGTGCGCACATAGCTCGCAAGTTCCTCGTGGAGAATCGGTGCGCCCGGCGCCAGCGCCGCGTCGATCGTCAGCACCGCCGGCAGCGGCTCGTAATCGACTTCGACCAGGCGCGCGGCGAGCGCCGCCGTCTCGGGATCGCGCGCCGCCACCGCCGCGACCGGCTCGCCGACGTAGCGGACCTTGCCCGTCGCCAGCATCGTCTCGTCCTTCAGCATCGCGCCGACGCGCCGCACCGGCACGTCGGCGCCGGTGACGACCGCGCGCACGCCGGGCAGCGCGCGCGCCTTCTCGACATTGAAGGAACGGATGCGCGCATGCGCGAACGGGCTCTGGACGAGCGCCGCATGCAGCATGTTGGGGCGGACGAAATCGTCGACATAGCGCGCGGTGCCGGCAACCTTGTCGCGCGCCTCGAGGCGGGGAATGCTGGCGCCCAGCGGGTCGGCGGTGCTCACGATTGCGCTCCCGCGGCGCGCAGCGCCGCTTCGACGATCTTCACATAGCCCGAGCAGCGGCAGAGATTGCCCGAGAGCCCATGCCGCACGGCATCGGCGCTCGGCCGCGGATTCTCGCGCAGCAGCGCATCGAGGGTCACGACGAAGCCGGGCGTGCAGAAGCCGCATTGGATCGCGCCGGCGTCGAGCAGCGCCTGTTGGACCGGATGCAGCGCCGATGCGCCGGCCAAGCCTTCGATCGTCGTCACCTTGCGCGTGCCGACATTGGCCGCGAGCGTGAGGCAGCCTCGCACCGGCCGCCCGTCGAGCTGAACAGTGCAAGCGCCGCAGACGCCCTGATCGCAGCCGCGCTTGCTGCCCGTGAGCCCGCACTCGGTGCGCAGCACCTCGAGCAGCGTCGCCTCCGCGCGGGCACGGACCGGCGTCGGCTCGCCGTTGACGGTGATCTCGTATTCGAGCGTTTCGCGCATGGGCTATGCCAGCTTGCGTTTCGCGGCGGCCACGGCGCGCGCCACGATGCGGGGAATGAGCTTGCGCCGATAGGCGGCGCTGCCGCGGAAATCGTCGATCGGATCCGCCGCCTCGGCCAATGTGCGGGCCGCGGCGGCGATATCGGCCTCGCCCAGCGGCGTGCCGATCAGCGCCGCCTCAGCCGCGGCCGAGCGAATCGGCACCGGCGCGCCGCCGCCGACGGCGATCTGGACCGCCGTGCAGCAGCCGTTCTCGACCGCCAGCATGACGGCGGCGGAAACGACGGCGAAATCGCCGTCGACGAGCGAGCACTTCTCGTAGTGCGCAGCGCCGCCGCGCGGCCCCGCCGGCACTTCGACGGCGGTGACAATTTCGCCAGGCTGCAACGCGGTCTCGTAATAGCCGCGGAAGAACTCGGCCGCGGACACCGCGCGATTTCCGGCCGGGCCCGCGATGTGCATTGTGGCGCCCGCACACAAGACGACAGCGGGATAATCTGCCGAAGGGTCGGCATGCGCGATCGAGCCGCCGATCGTGCCTTGATTGCGGATGGCGGGATGTCCGATGAGGCCCGCGGCCGTGGCGAAAAGCGCTCCGGCGGGCGAGCGCGGCGTCAAGCGCGCGACGTCGGCGTGACGCGCCATCGCGCCGATGAGCAAGGAGCCGTCGGCGCGGCTTTCGATCCGGTCCAAGCCGGGGATCGCGCGCAGCGAAACGATCGTCGACGGCGATACGAGGCGCGCATTCATCATCGCCACGAGCGATTGGCCCCCGGCGAGGCAACGCGCCCCGTCTTCGCCCAGCAGCGCGATCGCGTCGGCGAGCGTTTCGGGCAATGCGAACTTCATGATCCGGCCATCGACGGCGTGGCGCTAGCGATTTTTGGGCGAGCCGCACGAGGGTAAGGGCGCCGCCTTCGCTGGACAATACGGAACACGATCATGTTCGACTCGATGTTTCATTCCAGGCCGAATTGCCGCGGGAGCCAGGTGACGGTGTCAGGAAACACGACCATCAGGAACAACGCCACGACGAGCGGAATGAGGAACTGCCAGATCGAGCGGACGATCTCCCCGATCGGCACCTTCAACAGCGAACTCATGACGAACAGCAGCAGCCCGTAAGGCGGCGTGATCATGCCGATCATGAAGTTGACGGTCGCGACCACGCCGAAGTGCACGAGGTTGACATCGAGCGCCCGCGCGGCCGGCAGCAGGACCGGTATGAAGACTAGGAGCAGCACCGCGGTATCGAGAAAGCAGCCGAGGACGAGGAAGGCGACGTTGACGAGCAGCAGGAATTCGAGCTTCGAAAGTTTGCCCGCCACGAACATCTGGGCGAAGCGGTCGGCAAGCTGCTCGCTGGTGATCGCATAGTTGACGATGAAGGCGCCGGCGACCAGCAGCATGACAGTCGAAGAGGCGTGCACCGAATCGTGGATGACCGCCAGGAACTGCTTGCGGCCGATGCGGCGGTACACGACGGTACCGAGGACCAGCGAGTAGAAGGCCGCGATCGCGGCGGCTTCGGTCGGCGTGAAGAAGCCGCCCCAGATGCCGCCCAGCAGCACCGCCGGCAGCGTCATCGGGATGGCCGCGCGCGCGAGCCGGCACGGCACTTCGCGCAGGGTGATGATCTCGCCGTGGGGCAGGTTGAGGCGCCGCGCCGCGATGGCGACCGCGATCATCAGCCCGACGGCCATCATGAAGCCGGGCACGACGCCGCCGAGGAACAGCGCGCCGACCGAGGCCTTGCTGAGCAGCGCATAGATCACCATCGCGATCGACGGCGGAATGACCGGTGCGATCGTCGCGGCAGCGGCGACGAGGGCCACGGAAAAGCCCGGCGGGTACTTGGCGACGTCGCGCATCATGCGCACCGAGACGAGGCCGGGCCCCGCCGCATCGCTGACGGCGCTGCCGCTCATGCTCGAGAACGCGACGCTGACGAGGATGGAGACGTGCCCGAGCCCGCCGCGCATGCGGCCGACCATGGCCGACGCCGCCGACCACAGCCGCTCGCTGATCGTCGCCGCGTTCATCAAATTGGCGGCGAGAATGAACATCGGGATCGCGAGCAGCACATACATCGTCAGCATCGTCGACAGCACCTGGTCGACGATGAGGCCGATGTCCTGGCCCTTGACCATCAGGTAGCAGAGGCCGCTGGCGAACATCGCGTGCGCGATGGGCACGCGCAGCAGCGCGCCGCCGGCGAACACGCCCACCAATGTCCAGAAGGCGAGGCTCATACGGCGGCGTCGGGCGTCGCAGCTTCGCCGCCGCCGTCCGCGACGTGCTGCCGCCACGAGGGCGACAACATGCGGATAACCGTCGCGATCGAGCGGAACACAATCGCGGCGAAGAACAGCGGCAGGCAGAGGAAGACGAGATCGAGCCGCCACTCGAGAATGTCGGTGTACTTGCCTTTGAGAAATAAGATGTAGTCGAGGACGCTCGGGAGCGAGGCGGCAAAGACGGCGCCGAACGCGACCGCGGTGAAGAGGTTGAGGATGCGGCGGCCCTGCGGCCCCAGCTTCGTGTAGATGAAGTCGATCGAGACTTGCTCGCGATCGCGGATCACGAAGGCCGACATCCAGAACACGATCCAGATCGAGGCGATGGTCACGAACTCGTCCGACCACTGGATCGGCTGGCCAGCGACATAGCGCATGAACACCGCGATGATGAACGTCGCAAAGACCACCACGAAGGCCAGCGCGCCGATCCACCGCGTGATCGCAAAAGCGCGCTCGAGCATCGCGGATACGCCGCCGGAGGGCGCTGCCTTCGTCACAGGGTTGGTCGCGCCCGTTCGGTGCGTTGAGGCGCAGGCGTGCCTATTTCACCGCGGCGATGGCTTCGGCGAGACCCGGCTTCCACTTCGCGGTCAAGCCGTCCTCGGTCAGCTGCTTCGTCATGGCGGCGCGGAACGCCTCGCGATCGGGCGTCACGAACTTGATGCCCTTCTTCTCGAATTCCTTCGCCAGCGATGCCTCTTCGCTGACCGTCTCCTTGTAGAGCTGCTCCATGGCATCAACAGCCGCCTGGCGCACCGACGTCTTCTGGCCCGCATCCATCTTGTCCCAGGCCTGTTTGCCGAGCACGAAGACGAAGGGCTGGACGAGATGGGCGGTCAGCGTCACTTGCTCGATGATCTCGTCGACTTTGGCCGCGCGGGTGATTGGCAACGGGCTGTCGATGGCGTCGACGGTGCCGGTCTTGAGCGATAGGTAGATTTCTGTGACCGGCATCGGCACCGGTGTGAAGCCGAGGCCCTTGCCGATCGAGATCGCGGCGCGGCCGCCGGGCTGCACGCGGAGCTTCAGGCCCGCCCAATCGGCCGGCGTGCGCACGGGCCGCGCCTTGCGGAGATTGATCTGGCGCGTGCCGATATAGCCGACGTCGAACGCGACGAGGCCCATGCGCTTTTCCATTTCGGCATAATATTCCTTGCCGATCGGGCCGCGCATGACCTTCATCAGATGCTCGGAATCGCGGAACGCGTAGGGCGCGCTGAACACGCCGTATTCCGGCATCGTCTGCTCGATTTCGAAATAGAGCGGCGTGGCCATTTCGAGCTGGCCGCGCTGGATCGCGGTGACCTCTGTGCCCTGGCGGAACAGCGATCCGCCGGGAAACACTTTCACCTGAATCTTGCCGGGGTTGGCCTTTTCCACCGCGGCGCCGAACGCGCGGAGCGCCACGACGGCGGGCTCCGATTCGGGTGCGACGGTCGAGATCCGGATTTGCAGCGGCTCTTGCGCGGTTGCAAGCGAGCCGGCGAGCGCGAACAGCGGTGCAAGGCCGAACGCGCGGAAAGCGTTCTTCATGGTCATCCCCCCTCGGCGCCTTGCTGCCGCACAGGATTTCGGCAGGTAAGCCGCCTATCCAAGCGCAAGCAAGTCTAGCGGCGCTCGGTGTCGAGTCAATAACAAACCTTATTCGCTTTTCGATCGGCGGTAGCGAACGCGCGATTTTTCAGCGCCGCGGCGCCGCAAACACGTCGGCGACCCAATCCGCGATCCAATCCACGGCGATGGAAAACAGATCGCCCTGGCAATGCTCGACGCCGCCTTCCGCGGCGCTGAAGATCTTCAAGTCGCGGTGCGGGCTGTTGACGGCGCCGTCGATCGTCCGGTGCGCCTGATCGGCGGAAACCTGACGGTCGTTCTCGCCGTGCACGACGAGCAGCGGACACTCGATCTTGTGCGCGACGTCTTTGAGGTTCATCGCGGCGATCTTCGCCGACGCCTCCTCGATGTCGCGCGCGCCATAGACGTGGAGCGCGTGGTCGATCCAGCCGGTGATCGAGCGCGCCGCATTGGGATCGCGCAGGATGCGGCCATGCGATTCGGCATTGTCCCAACGCGCGCCCCAAGCGACGCAGCAGGCGAGGCGCTTCTCGAACGCCGCGGCGCGCGGCGCGTAGTAGCCGCCGAGGCTCATGGCGATGATGCCGACGCGCGCGCGGTCGATGTCGGCGCGGGTCTCGAGATAGTCCATGGCCGCCGCCGCCCATTTCTCGCTTTCGGGCGAAGTGGGCAGATTCTGCAGGCGCAGCGCGGCGCCGATGCCCGGATGGTCGACCATGAGGGTGGAAATGCCGCGGCGCGCGAACTCGTGCGGCATGCCCGAGAGGTGCATCCACTCTTTGCTCACGTCGAAGCCGTCGAAATGGATCATCGCCGGACGCGGTCCCGCGCCGGGCGCGCGATAGAGCAATGCCGGCAACTGCGTGTTTCCGTAGGCGATATCGACGAACTCGACCGGTTCGCCGCGCAATTCCACCGATTTGCGGAACGCCGCGAGATAGGCCGCATAGAGCACGCCTTTCTCGGGTCCGTGGCGGCTCGCCATACGCTCCGCGGTCATGAAATAGACGGCCGCGCGCCGATATTTGCGTCCGGCGCTGAACGGATGGCCCGCGCGCTCGTCGGCCTCCGCCAATGCCTCCACCTTGCGGGCAAGCCCTGACCAGCGATCGACCCATTGCTTCTGCGCTGCGGGATTGTTGCGGGCATCCGGCAGCTTGGCGGCCTCGAGCAGCGGGCGGCACGCTTCGTCGACCTCGCTGAGCTCGCCGCCGCGCTGCACGGCCATGAGAGCGGCGGTGCTCCAGGAGTAGTGGTTCGGGAAATATTCGAACATCCGGTCTCCGATCTTTCCGGCGCTCGCGCGATCAAACGCGCGTTTGTGCGCGCTCGAGCAAGTTCGTGTCGATGATCCGCCCGGCGTCGGGAGCGGGGTCCGGCAGCAGGCCGCATTCGCGGCGCAGCGCGACGACTTCGTCCCAGCCGGCGCGCGACGGCCGAAGGCCGAGAACGATCTCGCGCACGAGCCGGTCCGCCGCCGGCTCGGAATAGCGCGCCGCCGTGAGCGCGGCGCGCGCAGCCGCGGCGTTCGCCGGCTGTCCCGCCCAGGCGTTGGCCGCGAGCAGCGCCGCCAAATAGCGCGACAGCGTCTCGGCATTCTCATCGATCCAATCCGTGCGCGCGGCGACCGCGATGCCGGGATAGTCGGCCGCGATGTCCTCGCCCTTCCACAGCACCTTGAAGCCCGCCGCGCGCGCCATGTCGTCGAACGGCGGCACGAGGATGGCCGCCGCGGCCTTTCCCGCCTTCATCGCCTCGAAGCGCTGACGGACGCCGCCGAGCGGTTCGAACCGGCACTTCTTCCAATCGATGCCCGCACGCATCAGCGCGCGATAGAGCACGAGAACGAAGCCGTTCGTGGCCGAATCGACCGCGATCACATTGGCGGCCGCGTCGCGCAGGCTCGCGTAAGCCGGAATGCAGCAGAAGCGCATGACAATGGTGCGGTCGAGCTGCGCCACGATCTTGAGGCCTGCGCTGCGCTCGGCGTTCCAGGCGATGACGTTGTCGAAGGCGCCGAGCCCGATGTCCCATTCGCCCTCGGCAAGGCCCTGGCCGATCTGATCGGACGAAAGCGTGAGCGTGGTCTCGACCTCGACGCCGAATTGCTTGTACGTGCCGAGATGGTCGGCCCAAACCAGCGGGGCAGGGGGCACGAAGAGAATTTGGCGGATCTTGCTCATCGGACGCGCTCCGCGGCAAAGACGCGGGCGTAGATACACTGCGCTCTCGGGGTCGGCAATCGCGATCAAGTCCCGTATACCGAGCAGCGCGCGCGTTCGGGATTGAAGCCGTCGGACCTCACGCACGCAGCGATTCGAGGATGCCGCGCAACCGGCGAATGCCCTCGCCGATGTCGGCTTCCGAGCACGCGCCGTAGCCGAGGATCAAACCTTGGCGGGGCCGGCGCAAATAGAAAGGCTCGATCGAATAGAGCCCGACGCCGCTCTCGTAGGCGCGCCGAATGAGCTCGTCGGCGTCGATGTCGCGGTCGAGAAAGCCGGCGACGTGCAGCCCGGCGTGGCTTTCCAGCAGGCGGAGGCGCGGCCCGAAGAATCTGCGCAGCGCCGCGATCAGAACCTCGCGCCGCCGGCCGTAGACGCGCTGCATCTGCCGCATGAAGCGATTGAAATGCCCCTCGGCCATGAACTCGGCCATCACGCTCTGCTCCAAGGCGGGCGTGTGGCGGTCGAGGAGCCATTTGGCCGCCACGAACTTCTCGCGCAGCCAGGCCGGCACCACGACGTAGCCGAGCCGCAAGCCGGGGAACAGAACCTTCGAGAAC
>Ga0310812_10000765_pt1 | contig 11424 bp, 10 predicted proteins | sample NN3metagenome_FD_205747 | JGI IMG/M metagenome (GOLD analysis project Ga0310812, IMG submission 205747) | Soil microbial communities from experimental microcosm in Duke University, North Carolina, United States - NN3 | ecosystem: Engineered > Artificial ecosystem > Soil microcosm > Unclassified...
CGGGGCCGGCACGGGGGCACGCCCCGCACCGGACGCGAGGCGTACGTGTACGGGCCAGGCGACACGCCGTACTTCGGCACCACGCAAGGCCACTTCCCGTTCAATCCCGACGCGACGACCCAGCCTGCCCTCCGCGAATTCACCGGGCGCGACGAGGTTCGCCACCTGCGCACGCACGGCGACTTCATCATCGCGCGGCGCTGGATCCTCTCCCGCGAGGTGCTGCGCGCGGTGGGCAATCTCCTCGGCGGCATCTTCTACCACCTGCTGATCTTCGCGCTTTTCCTCATCGCCTTCAGCGGACTCTACTGGGGCACGGTGCTGCTGATGACGGGCTCGACGCTCGCGAACATCGTCCAGCTGCCCCCGGCAGGCTACGTTCTCGCCCTGCTCGACTGGCCGCTCGCCGGCGGGGTGGGGCGCTGGGCCCTCTTCTGGTCGGTCGCCATCGGCGCCGTCGTCACCTTCGCGAGCTTCTTCATCGCCGGGCGGGTCCCCTACGTGGTGCCGGAGCGCGTATTCTTCGTCGAGGGTCAGTCGGTGGAGGAGAGCCGCGAGTACGCCTCGCTCTGGGCCGTGTTCATCGTGAGCCTCGTCACCGCCATCCTCGTCACGTGGCACTACGTCGCCCGGACGGGGCCGCGGCTGTCGTATCTACTCCTCCCCCTCGGCGTCTACGTGGGCGGGCAGGCCACCGCACTCCTGCTCCATCCCTTCGTGTCGATTTCGAAGCGCTTCCTGCGCAACGACCGCTCGCGCTTCGCCGCCGCCAAGGGCATCTTCAACTACCTCACCGCGATCTCGCTCGTGGTGGTGTGGATCCCCTACCTCGCCTACTGGGTCTACGGCGCGGGATTCAGTCTCCGGACGATCGGGAGCTGGCTCGGCAGCGTGGTGGCCGCCCGCTTCCTGGTCATGATCAAGGGGGCGAGCGCGGCGGTGCCCGCGACATCGTGGATGGGGCGCCTGGCCACCCTGTCCACCGGCCTCCGCAACGCGCTCCTCGCGGTGTGCGTGGCGGTGATCCTGCTGGGCGGCGTGGTGCTGGTCTGCGCCGCCCTCATCGCCCTCACGCCGCCGGGGGCCGCGCCGGTGCTGCTCGCCTTCGCGGTGGGCTTCGCCGCGCTGGCATTCTTCGGGGCCCTCGGCGTGGCGCTGGACTTCAACAGTCTCTCGCTCCACTACTTCTACCGGGACCGCCTCGCCGAGACCTACCTGCAGACCTTCGTGCCCCGCGCCGACGCGCGGCGGGTGGGCTTCCAGGTCCCCATGCGCGACGACGCGGAGATGCCCCTCACCCACGTGCACGGGGTGGCGCGCGGCGCCGAGGTCGCGGGCCTGCCCGCAGTCACCGCCTCCCCGCTCCACCTCGTGGTGACCGCGCTCAACCTGACCTCGAGCCGCGACATGGCCCGGCGCGACCGCAAGAGCGACTATTTCGTGTTCTCGCGCCTGCACTGCGGCTCGGAGACCACCGGCTACATGGACTCCGCGCGCTACCGGAGCGGCGAGACCAAGCTGGCGCGGGCCATGACGATCTCGGGCGCCGCCGCGTCCTCCGCGATGGGCAGCCGGACGTTCCTCGCCCAGTCCTTCGCGCTGACCCTGCTGAACGTGCGCCTGGGGCAGTGGATCGAGAACCCGCGCTACAAGGACGGCCGCTACGCGCATCGCATGGAGGGCGGCGTGTTCTGGCCGCACTACCTCCTGCGCGAGATCCTCGGCGCGACCAACGCCAACCGTCGTCTCGTGAACCTCTCCGACGGGGGCCATACCGGCGACAACCTCGGCATCTGCCCGCTGCTCAAGCGGCGCTGCGCCATCATCGTCGCGTGCGACGCGGAGGCGGATCCCACGCACACCTTCGGCTCCCTCACCGAGGCGCTGCGGCAAATCTACATCGACGAGAACGTGGTGGTGGACATCGACCTCGACGAGCTGCGCCTGGACGCCGCCACCGGCCGGACCCGCTCGCATCACGCCCTCGGCGTCATCCACTACCCGCGCGTCATCGACGAGACCGGGCGTGAGATCCATCCGCCCGAGACCGGGTACCTCGTCGTGCTCAAGTCCTCGCTAATGGGGAGCGAGCCTGCCACCGTGCTCAACTACCGTCAGGAGAATGCGGACTTCCCCCACCAGACCACGGGGGATCAGTTCTTCGACGACGATCAGTTCGAGTCCTATCGCGCGCTCGGCGAGGCGGTGGCGTTCACGACCTTCGCCAACACCGCGGAGGGCGCCTGGAACACGAGCGCGCGGGACTGGGAGCGGTTCTGGGGCACCGGTACCTGATGGTAAGATGAGTCCACATGAGCGCTCCCGAGCGGCGGAAGACCGTGATGGTGGACGTGGGCGGGGTGCAGGTGGGCGGCCGCCGGCCCATCGTCGTGCAGTCGATGACCAACACCGACACCGCCGACGTGGCGGCCACGGTGGCCCAGGTCAACGCCCTCCACGCCGCGGGCAGCGAGCTCGTGCGGGTGACCGTCAACACCGACGCGGCCGCGCGCGCCGTCCCCGACATCGTCAAGCAGGTCACGGTGCCGGTGATCGGCGACTTCCACTACAACGGCCACGTGCTCCTGACCAAATATCCCGCGTGCGCCAAGGCGCTCGCCAAGTACCGCATCAATCCAGGGAACGTGGGCGGCAAGCACCACGACGACAACTTCCGCGCCATCGTGCAGGTCGCCATCGACAACGGCAAGCCGGTGCGGATCGGGGTCAACTGGGGCAGCCTCGACCAGAACCTCCTCACCCAGATGATGGACGAGAACGCGAGGAGCTCGCAGCCGCTGGACGCGCGCGACGTCACCATGAATGCCATGGTAGAGAGCGCGATCCAGTCCGCGGAGCTGGCCGAGCAGACCGGCCTCGGGCACGACCGCATCATCCTCTCCGCCAAGGTGTCGGGCGTGCAGGACCTCGTCGACGTGTATCGCAAGCTCGCGCCGCGCTCGGACTACCCGCTGCACCTCGGCCTCACCGAGGCGGGCATGGGAGCCAAGGGCATCGTGGCGAGTACCGCGGGCCTGGCCCTCCTGCTGCAGGACGGTATCGGCGACACCATTCGCGTGTCGCTCACTCCCAAGCCCAACGGCGACCGCACCGAGGAGGTGCAGGTCGCACAGCTCATCCTCCAGTCGCTCGGGCTGCGGAGCTTCCTCCCGCTGGTCACCGCGTGCCCCGGCTGCGGCCGCACCACCTCGACCTTCTTCCAGGAGATGGCCGAGGAGATCCAGACCTATATCCGCGACCAGATGCCGGCCTGGAAAGACCGCTACGCCGGGGTGGAGGAGCTCAAAGTCGCGGTGATGGGCTGCGTGGTGAACGGGCCGGGCGAGTCCAAGCATGCCGACATCGGCATCTCGCTGCCGGGCACCTTCGAGGAGCCGAAGGCCCCGGTGTTCGTGGACGGCGCCCTCAAGCTCACCCTCAAGGGCGACACCATCGTTGCCGACTTCCTGAAGATCCTCGACGACTACGTCGAGAAGCGGTACCGCGCCCGCGCCTAGCGTAAGATGGCATCGAGGAGGTACGAATCATGATGCCGCAGTTCGGCGACAACGAGATGAAAGTGCTTCAGGCGGTGCGCCGGAGCGCCATGGATGGATATCGCCTGCTCTCGGTCACCGGTCTGAAGCCGCAGGCGCTGGTGGACGCGCTGCTGAAGCTCGAGGGTGTGGTGAACGTGAAGGGTGAGCTCGTGGAGGGGCGGGTCGGGGAGGCCTACGTCGCGCTGCCTCCCAACAACCGCAGCTTTGTGGACATGGTGCTGGCCAAGTAGACGAGGCCCGTGGCCGGCTTCGCGTCGCCCGACGTCCCCGCCTATGTGTGCTACGCGATCATCGTCGTCTTCGGGATCGTTGTAGCGGTCGGTACCATCAATCGCCTGCTCGAGGGCTACCCCGATCACTGGGCATTCGCCAGTACGTGGGGCCTCTTCGCCGCGCACGCCGCGGTCCCGGTCATCCTCTTCTGGCTTCTGGACTACACCGGCGCCATCCACGACACGTCGATCCTCGCCGCGATCCTGGTCGCCCTGGGCTACCGTCAGATCTTCACGGGAAGTGTCCAGGGCGTTACCCTGCCCGGCCAGGCGGCGGGATTCTGGAAGCCCTTCGAGGCCTGGGTGGCCGCGGTGGCGGACAGGATCGGGACGAAGCAAAAGCTCTATCTGGACCGGTTCGACGAGAAAGTGCGCTTCCTCATCTTCACCGATCCGCAGCGCATGGCCAGCCTCGAGACCCTGGTGCTCTCGATCTCCCAGGACGTGCCGGCCCTGCAAACGGGGCTGGCGGCCATTCCCGCCACCGGCAACGCGGAGGCCGATCGGCGCCGCCGACTCGACATGCTATGGCGAGATCTGCGCACGTCACGCCCGCGCGACTACGGCTGGCTCCTGTACAAGCGGGACATCGTCCGGCGGTGGCGATATTGGATGTGGCTGGGCAATGGACGAGCGAAGCTCATCTCCGGCGCGAGCCTGGTCGTTGGCCTCCTCCTGCTCGCGGGTCTGTCGACCTGGATGTCGGGTGCCGAGGGCGGCATCGCCCGCCGGGAAGCGAGCATGCTTCGCTACCATCAATGGCGATTCCTCAAGCCCAACGTGACCGACCGGGATCAGTGGCGCAGCCAAGAATTCCTGGCCGAGCGCCTTCATGCGGTAGGCGCGGACGCGGGGCGACCGGCGGGCACGGCGCCACCCTCCGACGCGCTATTGAGCCCGCTCCTGCGAGAGCTGCGCTTCGCCTCCATCGGGGACCGGCAGGCCCGATCCATTCTCGCCCTGGTGGTAAACGGCCACGCCCCTGCCGTCGATGTCTACGTCGTGCCAGAGTTGATCGAAAGCCTGCGGACCGCATCCGAGGGAGTCCGGCTCCAGATCCGGAACGCCCTCGTGGCCATTCAGAAGGCCGACTACCCGACCGCGAAGGTCCCGGACGGTCTCTCGACCTGGGAGCCGAAGAAAGACGAGTCGGCCGGCGACATCGACGTGCGCGTCCGCGACTGGCACGTCTGGTGGGAAAAAGCGCAGAAACCCGCGTCTCCAGAAAAGGCGCCGGCGGGTAGCGCGCCGCGGCACTAGCCGGAACGCCCGGTCCTCACCCCTTCACTTCCATCAGGTAGGACGTGAGGTGGCGGATCTTCGCCGCCCGCATCACGAACACGTCGCAGAAGACAAGATTCAGCGTGCCGCCCTCCTTTCGAGCGCTGCGCACGGCGCCCTCTGCCACGACCACATCGCTCTCCTCGACCATCCGCGCGACCCGGATGGTGGGATGGCCCACGAACGCGTCGTTCTCGATCTCACGGTCGAAGGCGGCCTTGCCGACGGCGTGAAACGCCCCGGGCACCACCCACTCGACGTCGTCGGTCAGACAGGCCAGGATCGCCGCGTGATCCGTCCGCTCGAATGCCTCCATGTACGTCCGCACGGTGTGCTTGTTCTCGCTCATGACGGCGAGGATATCGTCGGGGGCGGCGAGTACACCACCTCGAACTGCTCGCACACGACCGGCATGTCCAGCGCCGGGTCTCGGCCGAGCTGCTGGCATTCGCGCGAGAAGAAACGCCAGTGCGCGTCCTTCCACCAGCGCAGGGTTCGGTCGCTCTCTCCTTCTCGCGCGGCGAAGCTCTCGCTGACGGCGTCGAACGGAACGATGTCCACCTGCGTAGTGCGAATGACACACCGGGGCGCGCCGCTCCAGTCGGTCACGACGCTGAGCGCGCCGACGGTGGGAAGGGGCTTGCCGGTGCACTCGTTGGTCCACAGCAGTCCCGCCGTCGCGCGCTTCTGCCGCGAGAGGACGAGCGCGGCGAGCGCATTGGCAGTGGCCTCGTTGTCGTCGAAGTGGAACGCCTCGTAGAAGAGCGGCCGGGCGTCGTACGCGATCGACGCCTGGAACCGCTCCCAGAACGGCCGGACACGCTCCGGAATCTCCATCGAGGAAGAGGATAGCCACGGAGCGGTCGCGACGCTATAGAATCGCTTCGTGACCGCGCCCGCCCGGCCCCGCCTCGTCCATCTCGCTGAGTGCACCTGGCCCGAGGCGCGCGCGCTGGCGCGCGATCGGCGCAGCGTGGTGCTGCTACCGCTCGGCGCGGTGGAGCAGCATGGCCCGCATCTGCCGCTCCTGGTGGACTGGCTCGGCGCCGAGGAGCTGGCGCGGCGGCTCGCGCCGCATCTCGCCCGCGCGGGCTGGCGGCCGGTGCTGGCGCCCGCGCTGCCCTACGGGGCGAGCCCCCTCGCCGAGCGCTGGCCGGGGACGGTGTCGCTGCGCGGCGCCACCCTGAGCCGCGCCATCGTGGACATCGTGCGCGGGCTCGCGCGCCACGGCTTCCGGCGCTTCGTCCTCACCAACTATCAGGCCGACCCCGGGCACGTGCGCGCGATCGCGACGGCCCGGCGCACGCTGCGGCGCGCGCGCCTCACCGTGCTGGTCGCGGGCTTCTCGCCCGAGCCCGAGGAGCAGGCGCTGATGCTCTCCCCGCTTGTGCTTCGTCACATGAGGAGCCCGAGGCCGGAGCGCGAGTGGCACTCGGGCGAGATGGAGACCGCGCTGGTGCTCGACGCGCGGCCGGCCCTGGTGCGCCGGGCGATCGCGCGGCGGCTGCCGCCGAGGTGGATTGATTTTCGCGCGGCGCTCGCGCGCGGAGCGCGGCGCTTCGAGCAGATGGATCCCGGCGGACGGGGCTACTTCGGCTGGCCCGCGGCGGCGCGGGCGGCCACCGCGCGCCGGGTGATGGCGCTGCGCGCGCGGCTCATGGCGGCACGGATCACGGAGGCCCTCCAGCATGCCCGGCGTTGAGGATCGGATCGCGGTGGTGACGGGCGCGGCGAACGGGCTCGGCCGCGAGATCGCGCGGGTGCTGGCGCGCGCGGGAGCCAAGGTCGCCCTCGGCGACCTCGAGGCGGATGGCGTGGAGCGCACCGCCGCGGCGATCCGGCAGGAGGACGGGGAGGCCGTGGCCATCGCCGGCGATCTCACCGAGGAAGGTCCGGCCGCGCGCCTCATCGAGACGGCGGTGGCGCGCTGGGGCCGGCTCGACATCCTCGTGAACAACGTGGGCGGGAGCCGGAACGCCAAGATCTGGGAGATGCCGGCGGCCGACTGGGACTTCGTCCTGCGCTTGAACCTCCGCAGCACGTTCCTCTGCACGCGCGCCGCCGCGCCGCACATGATGCGCCAGCGCTACGGCCGCATCGTCTGCATGTCCTCGGGCGCGCGCGAGGGCACGCCGTGGACCGCGTACTATCAGGGCGGCGCCGCCTACTCCGCCTCCAAGGCCGGCATCCACGGCTTCGTACGAGACGTCGCGCTCGAGCTCGCCGAGCATGGCGTCAACGTGAACGCCGTCGCGCCCGGCCCCATCGACACCGAGCGCGCCGGCCCGAACCTCCGTCGCCTCGACGCGACGGTGGAGTTCAGCCCGTCGCGGATGACGCCGCTCCACCGCATCGGCGAGCCCATCGAGGTGGCCCACGCCGTCCTCTTCCTCGCCTCGGACGAGTCTAGCTACATCACCGGCCACACCCTCGCGGTCGCGGGCGGGCGCTGAGACGCGCGCCGCGCGCCCCATGAGTTGACACGTCTCGGCCCCGGCCGCATAGTGACGGCAGCCTCGTCGTCACCTCAAGGAGCCGTCATGGTCAACGCCCACACCATCGGAGAGTTGAAGCGCGCCGGCTACACCCCGAAGACCGTCAAGCAGGAGCTGCGCGACAACCTGATCGCGCGCCTGCGGTCCGGCCAGCCGATCTTCCCCGGCATCATCGGCTACGAGGAGACGGTGCTCCCGCAGATCGAGAATGCGATCCTCTCCGGGCAGGATATCGTGTTTCTCGGCGAGCGCGGCCAGGCCAAGACGCGCATGGCGCGCTTGCTCGTGGAACTGCTCGATCCCGAGGTGCCCGCCCTCGCCGGCTGCGAGACCAATGACGATCCCTTCGCGCCGATCTCGGCGGCGGGCCGCGCCCTCCTCGCCGAGAAGGGCGAGGCCGCCCCGATCGTGTGGATCCCCCGCGACCGGCGCTACGGCGAAAAGCTCGCCACGCCCGACATCACCATCGCCGACCTCATCGGCGAGGTGGACCCGATCAAGGTCGCCGAGGGCCGCTATCTCGCCGACGAGCTGACCATCCACTACGGGCTGCTCCCCCGGACCAATCGCGGCATCTTCGCGATCAACGAATTGCCCGATCTCGCCGAGCGCATCCAGGTGGGCTTGTTGAACATCATGGAGGAGCGCGATGTCCAGATCCGCGGCTACAAGGTGCGGCTGGCCCTGGACCTCTTCGTGGTGGCGAGCGCGAACCCCGAGGACTACACGAACCGCGGCCGCATCATCACCCCGCTCAAGGACCGCTTCGGCTCGCAGATCCGCACCCACTACCCGCGCAAGCTCGAGGACGAGATCGCCATCATGGACGCGGAGCGGACAGAGTTCCCCGCCGCCGGCTTCGGCCTGCGGACGCCCGAGTACATGAAGCAGATCGTGGCCGAGCTGACCCATCTCGCGCGCAAATCGTCGGAGATCAGCCAGCGCTCGGGGGTGTCGGTGCGCGTCACCATCTGCAACTACGAGAACCTCTTGTCCAACGCGCTCAAGCGCGCCATCCGCCTGGGCGAAACGCAGGTGACGCCCCGGGTGACCGACCTCAGCGCCATCGTCGCCTCCACCAGCGGCAAGATCGAGCTGGAGTCGGTGGGCGACGGCGCGGAGGACAAGATCCTCGCCAAGCTCGCCCAGCGCGCGGTGCTCAACGTGTTCAACCGCTCGTTCACGGGCGGCGAGCTCGACGAGGTGGTGTCCGCGTTCCAGGGCGGGTTGCGCTTCGAGGCCTCCGACGACATGCCCTCCGCGGAGTACGTGCGCCAGATCGGCGAGGTGCGGCCGCTCCACGCCGCCGCCAAGAAGCTTGGCGCGGGTGATCCGCCCGGCGTGGCCTCCGCGGTGGAGTTCGTGCTCGAGGGCCTCCACCTCTCGCGCAAGCTCAACAAGGACGTGCACGCGGGCCGCTACCGCTACCGGGGCCAGTAGGAGGCCGTCGTGCTTTATCGCTACTCGCGCTGGGACGGCTCGCAGGATGTCCCCGATCCCGACGCGGACGACCTCCTGGAGGCGATGTCCGACGACCTCATGTCGGACGGCGACCTGTGGAGCGCGCTCCGCCGCCTTTTCCAGCAAGGCGCGCCCATGCCGCAGGGCGGCCGCATGCCCGGCCTGCAGGACATGGTGAACCAGCTCCGCAAGCGGCGGCAGCAGCAGCTCGAGCGCTACGATCTCGGCTCCGCCCTGGAAGACATCAAGAAGAAGCTCGACGAGATCCTGAAGACCGAGCGCGAGGGCATCGAGCGCCGGCGGGGGGACGCGCGGGCGCGCCGCGAGAAAGGCGAGATCACGCCCGAGCAGCAGGGCCAGCTCGAGCAGATGGCCGCGCAGCGGCGGCAGAGCCTGGACGCGATGCCGAAGGAGCCGGCGGGGCGCATTCGCGGGCTCCAGAGCTACGAGTTCATGGATCCCGATGCCCACCGCATGTTCTGGGAGCTCATGCAGTCGCTGCAGCAGCAGATGCTGCAGCCGTTCATGCAGGGCCTCCAGCGCTCCATGCAGAACATGACGCCCCAGGACATGGCGCGGATGCGCGAGATGCTGCGCGATCTCAACCGCATGCTGCGCGAGCGCGCGGACGGCAACGAGCCCGACTTCCAGGCGTTCAAGGACAAGTGGGGCCAGCACTTCCCCGGCGTGGAGAGCCTGGACCAGCTCCTCGAGCAGCTCGGCAACCAGGCCGCGCAGCTCCAGTCGCTCATGGACAGCATGTCCCCCGCCCAGCGGCGCCAGCTCCAGGACATGATGCAGTCGCTCTTCATGAAGGACGAGCGCCTCGAGGCCGAGATGGCCCAGCTCGCCATGAACCTCGCCGAGCTGATGCCGATCGACGAGATGGCCCGGCGCTACGACTTCCATGGCGATCGGGAGGTCACGCTCCGTGAGGCGATGAAGCTCATGGAGGAGCTCCAGAAGATGGACGAGCTGGAGCGGCAGCTCCGGCGCGTCCGCGATCCCAAGGACCTCGAAGGGCTCGACCCCGCCGAGGTGGAGCGCCTCCTCGGGGAGAAGGCCGCCCGCGAGCTGGAGAAGCTCCAGGAGCTCACCAAGAAGCTGGAAGAAGCCGGCTATCTCGAGCGAGACGGCGACAAGCTCGAGCTGACCGCCCGAGCCTTGCGGAAGATCGGCGACAAGGCGCTGCGTGACATCTTCGCGCACTTGAAGCGATCTCAAGGAAACGCTGATGAACGCGCTGGAGCGGCAGGGCCCGGGCACGCCGGTGCGCCTGACTCCCGACGACTTCGAGGTGTTCCGCACCGAGCTCTCGACCCAGGCCGCCACCGTGGTCATGCTCGACATGAGCCGCTCCATGATCTTCAACGGCTGCTTCCTCGCCGCCAAGAAGGTCACCCTCGCCCTGAACGCCCTCATCCGCGGTCAGTTTCCGCGCGACCAGCTCCACATCGTGGGCTTCTCCCTGTACGCGCGCGAGTTCCGAGCCGAGCAGCTCCCGGGGCTGCACTCGAGCGAGTGGAGCGTGGGCACCAACATGCACGCCGGCTTCCAGCTCGCGCGGCGGCTTCTCGGCCGGCAGAAGGGCGGCAACAAGCAGATCATCATGGTGACGGACGGCGAGCCCACCGCGCACATGGAGGGGCTCGAGGCGGAGTTCGCCTATCCGCCCACGCGCCGTACCATCCAGGAGACGCTCAAGGAAGTGCAGCGCTGCACCCGCGAAGGCATCACCATCAACACCTTCATGCTCGAGCGCAGCGAGATGCTGATGGCCTTCGTGGAGCAGATGGCGCGCATCAACCGCGGCCGGGCCTTCTTCGCCACCCCGGAGCGCCTGGGCGAGTACGTGCTCGTCGACTACGTGGGCTCCAAGCGGCGCAAGACGGCCTGACCCCGCCCGTCAGGGCATGCAGAGGCCCGCGCCGTCGTAGGGCACGGACGGCGGCGGCGTGGCGCGGATGCGATCGAGGCCGGGAAAGTCCGCCCGCCCGAACAACGCGGCCAGCGCATCCTCGTAGATTAGGGTCCAGCCCGGTTTGAGGCGGAGCAGATTGTCCGCCGGCTGGGACCGGTGCACCAGGGCGAGGTGCGTGTCGTAGTCGCGGAGCAACGCGTCCCAGTCGCCGAGGCCCAGCTTGAAATCGAGGTTCTGGGCGTACGTCCGATCGTCGTAGGCCGTCTCCCTCCGCCCGTCCATCGAGATCTTGACGGCCGGCGCCACGTGATACATGGCGTAGAGCCCCCAGTCGAAATCAATGGCGAGATTGCCATTGACCCCGCTCGCGCGAAGCAGATGGATGGCACGCACGGGCTGCCCAAGGCCCAAAACGGGATCGATGACAATGCAGC
>Ga0310812_10000767_pt1 | contig 11409 bp, 10 predicted proteins | sample NN3metagenome_FD_205747 | JGI IMG/M metagenome (GOLD analysis project Ga0310812, IMG submission 205747) | Soil microbial communities from experimental microcosm in Duke University, North Carolina, United States - NN3 | ecosystem: Engineered > Artificial ecosystem > Soil microcosm > Unclassified...
CATCTACGGCGGCGTCTATGATGAAGGCTCGCCGCGCAGTGACTCGCGCGGCTTCCGTCTGGATGTCCTGGAGGCGGCGCGGCCCCTGCGCTTCCCGGTGCTGCGCTGGCCGGGGGGCAACTTCGTGAGCGGCTACCACTGGCAGGACGGGGTGGGGCCGAAGGACGCGCGGCCCCGGCGCAGCGAGCTCGCGTGGTACGCGGAGGAGTCGAACCGCTTCGGCACCGGCGAGTTCATCGAGTACTGCCGCGAGCTGGGCACCGAGCCCATCATCTGCGTGAACATGGGCTCCGGCACCATGGACGAGGCCCAGGCGTGGGTGGAGTACTGCAACGGCACCGGCAACACCTCGTGGGCCAACCTCCGCCGGGCCCACGGCCACGCCGAGCCCTACCGGGTGCGCTACTGGGGCCTGGGAAACGAGATGTACGGGGGCTGGCAGATCGGCAACCTGGAGGCGCGGGACTACGTGAAGAAGGCGCGCGCCTTCGCGATGGTCATGAAGCGCACCGACCCCTCCATCCAGCTGATCGGCTGCGGGCAGAACGGCTGGAGCGAGTGGGACGAGGTGGTGCTGGACGGCCTCGCGGAGCTGGTCGACTTCCACTCCATCCACCTCTACACCGGGGGACCCGACCACTACACGACGGTCATGCAGTCTCACGAGGCGGAGCGCGCGGTGCGCATCTGCGCGGCCCTCATCGAGCGGGTGCGCCACGCCCGCCAGATCGCGCACCCGATCCACATCGCGTTCGACGAGTGGAACGTGTGGTGGCGCACCCGCAGCCACGAGGACCGGGTGGGCGGGGTGGAGGAGCGCTACACCCTGACCGACGCCCTCGCGGTGGCCACGTACCTGCACGGCTTCATCCGGCACTGCCGGGTGGTGCGCATGGCCAACTTCGCCCAGCTCGTCAACGCGATTGCTCCGATCTTCACCCGAAGAGACGGGCTGTTCCTGCAGACCATCTACCACCCGCTCCGGCTCTACGCCGAGCACACCGGCCCGGTGGCCCTCGACGTGCACGTGGACGGGCCGACCTACGCGCTGCCGCCCGCGCACGAGAACGGCGCCCAGGGGGGCCGCGTGCACCACGTCTCGGATCTCGGACCGTTCCCGCTGATCGACGCGGTGGCGAGCTGCGACGAGGCCGGCCGCGAGGTCACGGTGGCCCTGGTCAACCGCGACCGCGATCGCGACCAGGCCGCCCAAATCGAGGTGGCGGGCGCCGACGTGACGGGCGACGTGATCGGCTGGGAGGTGAACGGCCCCGACGCGGGCGCGATGAACTCGTTCGAGCATCCGGACCGGGTCGGCGTTCGCGACCGTCGCACGACGGCCACCGCCGGCGGCCTCGACTACCTCTGCCCGGCCCACTCCATCACCCTGCTCAAGCTCCGCACCCGCTGATCAACTCACCCTCTCCCCTCAGGGGAGAGGGCAGGGTGAGGGGTGGTGTGGTCGCGCTACCCCTCCGCCGCCACCACCCCGAACGCCCGCTCCGTCGCCCCCAGCGTCCGCGCCACGTCCTCCTCGGTGTGCGCGGCCGACACGAACCAGTTGTGGCTCGGATGCGCGTACGCCCCGCCCCGCGTGACGATCGAGCACCAGCGCCGGATGCGCCCGCGCTCCGGATCGTCCGCGAAGCGGATCACCGGCATCGCCGCCTCCCCGGTCGGCAGGAGCGGTACCCCGTGGCGGCGCGCCTGCTCCGCGAGGCCGTCCACCAGCAGCCCGCCGATCCGGCGGATGTGCCCGATGGCGTCGGTGCGCTCCAGCACCTCGAGGGTGGCCAGCGCGGCCGCAAAGGCTCCGCTCGCGAAGAAGAAGGACCCGGTGAAGTAGATCCGCTCGGCGGCGGCGCGCAGCGGCTCGCGGGCGAGCGCGGCGGAGAGGGGATGGCCGTTGGCGATGGCCTTCGAGTAGCAGATGAGATCCGGCGCGGCGCCCCAGTGCTCGCACGAGCCGCCGAGGTGGAAGCGGAAGCCCGCCCGCACGTCGTCCATCGCGAACAGGGCCCCGTGGCGGTCGCAGAGGGCGCGGAGGCCGTCGAAGAAGCCGGGCGCCGGCGCGGCCCCGGTCTGGTGGTCGAACGGCGTGGCCATGACCACCGCGACCTCGCCGGCGTGCGCCTCGAAGCAGGCGCGGAGGCCGTCCAGGTCGTTCCAGGCGAACTCGAGCAGGTCCTCGCGATAGTGCGTCGGCACACCCGGGAGGTGAGGCAGCGCCCACGGGCGCGCGGCGTGATACGCGCCGCGGACGCGCACGATGCGCGGCCGTCCGGTGTGGGCCCGGGCCACGTCGACTGCCCAGCTGGTGGCGTCCGCGCCGTTCTTGCCGAAGACCACGAAGTCGCCGCGAGGGGTGAGCGCCACGAGCCGCTCGGCGAGCTCGACCATGCGGGGCCCGGGCAGGGGCAGGCAGTCGCCCATCGCGACCTGCTCGGCCACCGCGGCCTCCACCGCCGGGTGGCCGTAGCCCAGGATCATGGGGCCGTAGGCGCACATCCAGTCGACGTACTCGTTGCCGTCCACGTCCCAGACGCGGGCGCGCTCGGCCCGGGCGAGGAAGCGAGGGTGGCCGTCGCCCAGGGCCGCGCCGTTCTGATGGCCGTACATCCCGCCCGGCAGCACGCGGCGGGCGCGCTCCCAGAGCGCGTGACTGGCGGTCAGGCGCGGAGCGGGTCCCGTCTCCATCGCGCGGGCATGATAGCACCCGCGCCGGGTGCCGCGGCGGCGGCCGCGCCTAGTGCTTGACGCCGAGCGCGGTGACGGTCGACTCGTCGGCCCGGCCGGTCACCGGGAGCCCCTGCCGCCGCTGGAACGACCGCAGGGCCTCCGCGGTGCGCGGGCCCATGGCCGCGTGCACCGGCCCCGCGTCGTAGCCGCGCTTGCGGAGCGCGACCCGCACCGCGCTCAGCCGCTCCTCGTACCGGGTCACCAGCACCGAGGGCTCGTGGCTCCGGTAGTACTCGCCGCGCGCCATCAGGCTCCGGTCCCACCGGGCCGCGAGGGAGAGCCCCCCCTGGATGACCGCGAACACCGAGAGCACCGACACCGCGGCGAGGAGCGGAAAGAGCACCATCGGCTGCATCATCCGGTGGAGCGTCATCGCCTGGAGCGGCCGCCCGACGCGGTGGAGCGTCATGGTATTCATGACCGCGCATGAGTGCAACCGACGTGCCGCGCGCGCACTCGTCGATTTCCTCGAAGATTCGTCGACGCACGGGGGGGCGCGGCGCCGGCGCGGCGGGAGCGAGTGAAGAGACTACCGGGTGGAAAGTTCGTCCATCCGAGGGGGGCCGCACGTCCCGAAGGCCTGCCCTGCCTCGTGCTCCGGACCTCGCGGTTCTTCCCGGAGGCGGCCGGCCGCGCCGAGATCCGCCACGCCTACGCCGACGGGAACGTGAAGGTGAACGAGCTGCTCTACCGCCGAGTGGACCTGGAGGACGTGGTCAGCGCGCACCTGCTGGCCCTGGAGCGCGCGGCCGCCATCGGCTTCGGTCGCTACGTGATCAGCGCGACCACCCCGTTCACGCGGGACGAGCTGATGGCGCCGCGCGCCGACGCCTCCGCCGTCGTCGCCGGGCCTTTCCGGCGTACGCCGCGATCTACGCCGCTCGCGACTGGCGGATGTTCCCCGGCATCGAGCGCGTCTACGTCAACGCGAAGGCCCGTGACGCGCTCGGCTGGCGTCCCCGCCACGACCTCGGCACCGCGCTCGCCCGGCTCGCGGCCGGCGAGGAGACGGTGAGCCCGCTGGCCCGCCGCATCGGCACGAAGGGCTACCACGACGGAGAGGTCGCGGGGCGGCCGTCCCCTCTGCGCTAGGCGCCGCCCGCGAGGTGCGGGAGCACCGCGGCCGAGAAGAGCCAGGTGCCCTCGGGGCGGGGCACGTCGGCGAAGTTGACGGTGAGGCGGTACGCCCCCTGCGCGACGATGCCGAGGAGGGCCTCGGTCACCTGGGCCGGCGTGCCGACGAGCTGGATGTCGTCGAGCGAGCGGATCCAGGGCGCGGCCTTCAGGCGCGCCACGTCGCGCTCGCTGTCCGCGATCAGGATGCCGACGCGGACCACCTGCTGGATGGCGTCGTAGTCGCGCCGCGCCTCGCGGCAGTGCGCCTTCAGCACCTCCTGCTTGTGGGCGTAGGCCTCGGGCCCCTTCCACACATAGTTCCACCAGTCGGCGTGGCGGGCGACCACGCGGAGCAGGAACTTCTCGCCCGAGCCGCCCACCATCACCGGCGGGATGGGCCGCGGGCGCGGCTCGCAGTGCGCGCCCGCGATCGCATAGTGCTCGCCCCGGTAGTCGACGGGCCCGCCGGCCCACATGCGCCGGATCAGCTCGATGGCCTCCGCGAGCTGGGCGATGCGCACCTTCGGGGGCGGGCAGGGCCAGCCGTAGGCGTGGTACTCCTCCTGGTTCCAGCCCGCGCCGATGCCGAGGATCACCCGGCCGCCGGAGAGGGCCTGCGCGGTGGCGGCCATCTTGGCGAGGTGCGCCGGGTTGCGGAAGCTGTTGCAGAGCACCTCGTGGCCGCAGAGCTTGTCGGGGTAGCGCGCGAGCGCCCACGTCAGCAGGGTCCAGCCCTCGGCCACCTTGTTGGCCCCGTACTGCACGTGGTCGGGCAGCCACAGCGAGTCGAACGGCGCGACCGTCCGGTCGTAGTAGGGGAACGTGTCCTCCACGAGGCGCGACCAGACGTTGAGACCGACCGGGATCGGGCCTGAGGCGGCCATGGCGCGGTGATCCTACCCCGCCGGGCGAGCGGCCGTCCAGGCGCGCGGCCGGGGGTGGGCTATACTCGGGGGACCCCGATAAAAGGAGCCTCGTCCATGTCGTCACGCCCCGCCGCGCGCCTCGTCTCGATCCTCCTCGTGGGTCTCGCGGTATGGTCCGGACGCGAGGGATCCGCCGAGGCGCAGCCGCTCAAGAGCGTGGGCGACGAGCGGGTCGTCGGCCGGAACCGCACCGGCGAGGAGTGCCGCCTGCGGCTCATGGAGAGCCGGACCGAGCAGGGCTTCTTCGAGCGCTACGCTCTCTTCTGCGAGGGCTGGAGCCAGCCCAGCGGCGAGGTGCGGCGCTTCGGCGTCCCGCGGGACTCGACGCCCGAGAAGGTGCTGACCGAGGGCTGGTATCCCAAGGCCTACGAGACGCGCGTCGGCGACTGCAAGCCGGTCGAGCCCACCGCGATCTCCGCGGGCGGGTCCGCCGGGCTCCGGGAGTGCCGGCGGCTCGACGGCGGCTGGCACGTGCTGGTGGTGGGCGCGGTGGTGGGCCGTCGCGGCTACGGCCTCGAGACGTTCCCGACCAACCTGCCGCTCCTCGAGGTCGCGGTGGAGATCCTGGAGGGCAAGCGCAGCATCGATCAGCCGGGCGCGCCGCCGCTTTCCGCCGCCATCCGGCGCGCCGAGACCATGGTGGGGGCCAGCGGCAAGCTCATCGGGGTGCAGGACATCGGCGCCCGCGCGAGCCTCTACCGGCTCGGGCAGCTCCAGAACTGGGCCGCGCACTACCCGGAGTCCGAGGCGAGCTTCCGCCGGCTGCTGGAGCTGGAGGAGCGCCTGCTCGGCAAGGACGATCCGGCCTCGGCCAACACCTGGAGCTGGCTCGGGCTCGACGTGGGCGACCAGCGCCGCTTCGACGAGGCGGACCAGATCTTCGCCCGGGCCGAGGCCCTGCTGAAGAACGCCCTGCGCGGCGACGACCACATCCGCTACCTGAACCACCGCGCGCTCGTGGAGCGCCTGCGTTCCGACTACCCGAAGGCGATCGCCTACGCGGAGGACGCGGTGCGGCTGAGCCAGCAGGCGGGCAGCCCGGACTCCACCCGCATGGCCTGGAGCCTGCTGACCCTGTCGCTCGCGCAGCGGCCCGCGGGCCGGCTCGACGACGCCCAGGCGAGCGCGGAGCGCGCCCTCGCGATCCTGAACAAGCCCGGCACCCAGCCCGAGTTCCGCCTGTGGTGGGCCGGCGAGGGCTACGCGCAGCTCGGCTCCATCCTCCGCGAGAAGAAGGAGTTCGCGGCGGCGCGCGCGGCCTACGACAAGGGGCTCGAGCGGCGGCGCCTGCTGCTGGGCGACTCGGTGCGTGTCGCCGAGTCCTACCTGCTCCTCGGCCGGCTCGGCCGCGCGGAGGGCAACCTGGCCGCCGCGGTCGCGGACTACCGGAAGGCGGCGGCCATCCAGGTCGCGGACCGGCCGACGCGCGAGCGGGCGCGGGCCGACTGGATGACGGGCTACCTCGACACCCTGATCGACCTGGGTCGCGCGCAGCCCGCCGAGCAGGCCGCGCTCGGCGCGGAGGCCTTCGCGGCGGCGCAGATCCCGCGCGGGGGCGAGACCGCGCGCGCGATCACCAACATGACCGCGCGGCTCGACGTGGCCGACCCCGCGGTGCGGACGGCGGCGCGCGAGTACCAGGAAGCGAGCCGCGAGCGCGATCGCCTCCGCCAGGCCCTCGCGGTCGAGTCCTTCCGTGAGTCGGAGGGCCGGAACGCGGGGCACGAGGAGGCCCTCAAGCGCGACCTCCGCGCCGCGGAGGAGAAGGTGGCGAGCCTCGAGGCTCGGCTGCAGGCCGAGCTGCCCCGCTACGCCCAGCTCACCGCCGCGAAGCCGGTGCCGGCGGCGGACCTCGCGGCCCTGCTGCGGCCCGGCGAGGTCCTGGTGCTCTTCCTGCCCACGGCCGAGGTGACCTACGTGTTCGCGGTCCGCGACGGGCAGACCTCCGTTCATCGCGCCGCGGTGCCGCTCGAGGAGCTCACCCGGCGGGTGCGCGCGATCCGGACGAGCCTCGAGGTGGCCGACGGCAAGCTCAAGCCGTTCGACACCGCGGACGCGGCCGCCCTCTACGATCGGCTGCTCGCGCCGCTCGGGGAGCGGCTGAAGGGCGCCACCCATCTGATCGCGGTGCCCGCCGGCCCCCTGCTGAGCCTGCCGCTGGGGCTCCTGGTGACCCGGGCCCCCGCCGCCGCGGAGGACTACGCGCAGACCGGCTGGCTGGGGCGCGACGTGGCGATCAGCGTGGTCCCGGCGGTATCGTCGCTCGCCTCGCTGCGCCGGGTCGCGGGGCGCGGCGCGGCCACGCGTCCCTTCCTCGGCGTCGGCGACCCCGACTTCGCGGGCGCGCCGGGCGCCACCCGCGGGCTCCAGGCGCTCGGCGACCTCTGCCGGCAGGGCGCGCCGGTGGACACCGCGCTGGTGCGCGAGCTGCCGCGGCTGCGCGAGACCGCGCGCGAGCTCGAGCAGATCGCGGCCGCCCTCGGCGCGGACCGGGCCAGCGTGATCACCGGCGCGGGCGCGACCGAGCGCGCGGTGCGGAGCGCAAGCCTGGCCGACTACCGGGTGGTCGCCTTCGCGACCCACGGGCTCCTGCCCGGCGAGCTCCGCTGCAAGTCCGAGCCGGCCCTGGCCCTCACCCCGCCGGCCACCGCCACCGCGGCCGACGACGGGCTGCTCGACGCGAGCGAGGTGGCGCTGCTCGAGCTCGACGCGGACTGGGTGCTGCTCTCGGCGTGCAACACCGCGGGTCCCGACGGCAAGCTGGGCGGCGAGAGCCTGTCCGGCCTCGCGCGCGCGTTCTTCTACGCGGGGGCCCGCTCGGTGCTGGCCTCGCACTGGGCGGTGGCCTCGCGGGCCACGGTGGCGCTGACCACCGGCGCCTTCGGCGCGATGGCGCGCGACGCCACCCTCGGGCGTGCCGAGGCGCTGCGGCGGTCCGCGATGACGCTGGCCTCGGCGAAGGAGACCGCGCATCCGTTCTTCTGGGCTCCGTTCGTGCTGGTGGGCGACGGGGGCGCGCCGGCCCGGCCCTGACGCGTCGCCCCGTCCGCCGCCCGCGCGTCTCCGGCGGGCGGTTGACGGCCCCTCGCGCCGGGGGCAGACTTCGCTCATGCGCGGCCAGCCGTCGTCGCCGAGGGGGGACGTGCCGGTGAGGCGAGAGGTCGTGCGGGTCGAGCCGCTGTCGAACGACCGCGAGACCTGGAAGGCGCCCGCCGTGGTCACGCGCACCGAGGACCAGACCGAGACCGTGCTGCGCTTCTTCCCCCACGCCCGGCCGGCCCGGGCCTTCGTCAACGGGCCCGCGTGGCCCGGACGGTTCGACATCGAGATCGACCGCGCCGCCGCCCGGGCCTGACCAGCCGGCGCCGATCATGTTCTCCGTGATCTTCGAGGTGCAGCCGAGGCCCGAGCAGTGGGACGCCTATCTCGGCTACGCCAAGATGCTCCGGCCGGAGCTCGAGCGGATCGAGGGCTCGTCGACAACATCCGTTACCGGAGCCTCACCCGCGAGGGGTGGATCCTCTCGCTCTCGGGCTGGCGCGACGAGAAGGCCCTGGTGCGGTGGCGCACGCGCGCCGGCCATCACGAGGTGCAGGAGAAGGGACGCGGCGAGATCCTGCTCGATTACCACCTGCGGGTCGGCCAGGTGACCCGCGACAGCCGGCCGCCCGCGGGCCACGTCGTGCGCGAGCAGCGGCTCGACGAGACGGAGACCGGGGCGGGGACCACCGTGACCCTGATCGACGGCCGGCGGCCGGCCGACCGGGTCGAGCCGGCGAGGGCCGACGGCGTCGCGCGCTGGCTGGGGCTCGCGCCCGCGGCCTCGGGCCTGCTCGGCTGGGACGTCTTCGCCGCGGTCCTGAGCCCCGGCGACGTGATCCTCCTGATGTCGTGGCGTGATCACGCCGCCGCGGAGGCCTTCGAGGGCGCCCTCGCCCTGCCGGAGGGCGCGCGCCTGCGTCGGGTGCGGGTGGTCCGCGACTACGGCATGTTCGATCGGCGGAAAGCGCCGCAGTACTACCCGGAGGTGCGGCGCGCGGAGGCGGCCCGGTCGTGAGGCGCGCGGCGGTGACGGCGCTGGCGATCGTCGTGGCGGCGGTGGCCCTCGCGCCGGTCGCGGCGGAGGCGCAGCGCCGGGGCGCCGGGGGCCGTCCGCCCGGCGGCGCGGGCTTCTCGGGCGCCTCGCCTCGAGGCTTCCACCACGGCGCGCCGGGCGCTCGCGGCTTCCCGCACCGCCGCTTCGGCGGCGTGGTGGTCCTCGCGCCGCCGCTCTTCTGGTACGGGTCGGACTGGTACGGCTTCGATTCCGGCTACCCGGGGCCGCCGGCCTACGCGCCGACCTACGGGCCCCCGGTGGTCTACGCGCCCTCGCGCGGCGGCAGCCCGAGCGGCGCGCCGCCCGCGCCGCCTCCGCCCAGCGTGGTCGAGCTGCCGACCGGGCGCTGGGAGCTGCGCGGAGACGGGATCAGCGTGCCGTATCGCTGGGTGTGGATCCCGAACCCGCCGACGACTCCGCCGGCGCCGCCCGACGGCGGCACGCCCACGCCCGCTCCGTCGAGCCGCCCGGAGCCGCCGGGCAACACGCGCGTGTACCGGTGGACCGACGCGGCCGGGACGCTGCACCTGACGGACCGGCTGGACCAGGTGCCCGAGCGCTATCGGGCCCCGGCGCGCGCCGCGAAGCCGTCCTAGACCGCGGCGCTAGCCGCGGAACTGCCGGCGGTCGCCGGCGCGAAGCCAGAGCCGCACGAGGTGCCGGCGCTGGTCCGGGTCCTCGTGATCCTGGTAGGGCGTGCGGCCGTGCACGATCAGCCGGTTGTTCAGGACCTGGATCTGGCCGCGCTCGAGCCACAGGTCGAGCCGGTGGGCCGGGTCACCCAGGAACTCGTCCATCAGCCGCACCGCCCGCGCGCCGTCGGCGTCGAGCGTCCGGCCGGTCTTCTCGTAGCCCCGCACGATGTGGCGCGCGTTGAAGCGCGTGCGCAGCCGGCCGTCCCACGCGAAGACGGGACGGAAGTTGGTCGCGGCCGCGTCGGCGGCCTGGTACTCCTGGTGGTCGCGGTAGAAGACCTCGTAGAGGCGGCGCAGCAGGGCGGGGTGCTCGGCGAGGAAGAAGTTGTGGGCCGCGGCCGAGCTCGACAGATGCTCATGCCGCCGCTCCGCGCCGGGCGCAGACAGAAGAGGCTCACGTAGCTCGGGGGCGCCTCGCCCATGCTGCTGTCGGTGTGCATCTCGAGGCCCTCGGGAGTGAGCGCGACCCGGGTGTCCTGGGTGTACTCCTGGCCGTCGTGGCGCACGTCGTAGATCACGGTGCCCTTCCACTCCTGGGCCACCGGCGGCTCGAGGAAGTTCATGAGGAGCCAGTAGAGCGCGATCGCCTCGTCGCGCTCCATCGCGTCGACCGGGAGCCGGTCGAGCATCACGAAGCCGGCGCCGTCGTCGAGCCGGGCGCGCACCTCGCCCATGAAGCGCGCCGTGGCGGCGAGCGCGAAGTGCTCGGGCAGCAGCAGGAGCGTGGGTACCGGGGCCCGCCGAAGCTCGGCGAGGGCCGCGTGGAGCTCGGCCAGGACCCCGGCCGGGATCGGCACCAGGTAGTGCTCGCGAGCCAGGAGGAGGCCGTGCCACGCGCGGGGCGCGGGCACCGCGGTCTCGAGCATCGGCGCGGCGGCGACGGAAGCCATGCCCGCGATTCTATCAGCCCGCGCGAAGGTGTCCGGTCGTCCCTTTATCGGCGCGGCATGTCGCGGGAGCGGGCCGGGCTCACCGATCTGGATCTGGTCGACCTCGCGTGCTTCCTGTCATACCAGGGCCCAAAGCCCTGATCTGGCTGGGGATCGGCCTAGTCCGTTTCTCGGTCTGGCGGACGGCCGATGTCCCCCGAAGGGGCCGCCTCGCGTAGCGCCGCCCACACGCGGGACGGCGACATCGGCAGGTCGAGCGCGCCGACCCCGCGCGTGCCGAGGGCGTCCAGGACCGCGTTGACCGCGGAGGGCAGGGCGCCGGCCACGCCCGACTCGCCCGCGCCCTTCACCCCGAGGGGGTTGGTCGTGCAGGGCACGCCGTGGTGGCCGACCCGCAGCGCGGGCAGGTCCCCGGCGCGCGGCATCATGTAGTCCATGAACGAGCCGGTGAGGAGCTGCCCCGCCTCGTCGTAGACCACGTGCTCGCCCAGGACCTGGCCGAGGCCCTGGGCGATGCCCCCGTGGATCTGGCCCTCCACGATGGTCTCGTGGACGATGTGTCCCACGTCGTCCACCGCCGCGTAGCCGACCACGGTCACCCGCCCGGTCTCGGGGTCGATCTCGACCTCGGTGACGTGGCAGCCGTTGGGGAAGGTCATCTGGGGCGAGACGAACTTGCCGGTGCTGTCGAGCCCGCCCGCGAGGTCGTCGGGCAATCCGGGCAGCGCGCGGGCCCGGGCGGCGAGCTGCAGCAGGTCGACGGAGCGATCCGTCCCCCGCACCCGGAATCGTCCGCCCGCGAACTCCACGTCGGGCGCCGCGGCCTCGAAGTGATGGGCGGCGATGCGGCGACCCTTCTCGACCGCGGCGTCGCAGGCGACCGCCGCCGCGCTGCCCGCCATCCTCATGGAGCGCGAGGCCACGCTCGGGGTGCCCGCGGGCACCAG
>Ga0310812_10000768_pt1 | contig 11399 bp, 14 predicted proteins | sample NN3metagenome_FD_205747 | JGI IMG/M metagenome (GOLD analysis project Ga0310812, IMG submission 205747) | Soil microbial communities from experimental microcosm in Duke University, North Carolina, United States - NN3 | ecosystem: Engineered > Artificial ecosystem > Soil microcosm > Unclassified...
CGGTCACTCCGCTTCGACGCAGAACGGCTTGAGCTCCGGGAAGGCCCGGGACGTCGGCGCGTTCAAGTGGCGCGCCAGCGCGCGGTCGCAGCGGGCGACGGCCGCCGCCAGGTCGTAGAGGTCGAAGCCCGGCCCCATTTCCAGGATCTCCTGGAGCGCGTGCCGGGTCTCCGCCGGGCCCGAGACGAAATACCCCCGGCGTCCCAGCAGATAGAGAAACGGCTCCCAGACGCTGCTCAGCGCGGCCCCGTCGCCCCGGTCGTAGCTGCCGGCCACCCCGCGGAGCTGCTCGAAGAGACCCCGGGCCCCGCCGGCTTCGCCCGAAATCAGCAGCCGGGTCGCCTCGCCGAGAAGGTCGTGCCACGGATTTCCCATAGACTACTCCGCGGGTCAGCGCTCCTCCGGAGCGCAGAAGTACGGTTCGCGCTCGCGGCGGCTGAACGTGAACGCGCGGTGCTGGCAGCCGAAGACGAACACGACCCGCGAGGAGAGCATCTCCCTCGCGCAGCCGACGATCTCCTCGGGACAGCGCTGCCCGCAGCCGGGGCATTCCAGGGAATACTCCGCCCCCTGCAGGTCCTCGACCCAGTCCGTCGAGCAGCCCCCCTCGATGAAGGGGCTGGACAGGTCGTACGCGCCGCACAGGATCCGGATGCGCATCGAGCGGGCCTCCTTACGCCGGGCCAGATGCGCCCAGCCGCGCCGCAGGTAGACCGGGTCCCAGCCCCCCGCCTCTCGCGAGTTCATGTCTACTTGGGCTTCTTGTGCGCGTCGTGGCAGCTCTTGCAGGCGTCGGTCACCGTCTTGAAGGCGGCCTTCGCGCCGTCCACGTCCTTCTTGTCCGCGGCCGCGATCACCGCGCCGCTGCCCTCGCCGAGGGACTTGGCCGCGCCCGCCCAGACCGCGTCCGGACAGCGGCCGTCCTGCATCAACGAAAAGCTGAGCTCGTTCAGGCACGACGCGTGGCAAGCCAGCGTCTCCCAGCCCTTGTCGTCGGCGGGGCCGGATTCCTTCAGCAGCTCGCCGATGCCCCTGCAGTTGGGCTGGGTGATGCCTTTCATCAGGAAGCGCGTCGCGGCCGGCCGCGTCTTGCCCTTCGCCACCTGCGCCCCCGCCTTTTCTCCCGCCGTGCCGACGAAGAGGCACAGCCCGAGCGCCCCGATGAGCGCCACGCCGATGTTGACCTTCTTGGACATGAAGCGACCCTCCCGTCTCTGTCCGATCGACCCCGCTCCAACCAGGAACAGAGTTGCCCTGGTCGCCTGTCCTGGATGCAAACGACGGGCCAAGTCGCGCTGCTCCTTCGCGCGACTTCGGCGTCGCGGACTTTTCTGCAGGCGGGGCGAGAAACTCCGCGTCCGCGGCGCGGGCCCGCCCCGAGGGACCGGGGTACGGGGTTTGCAGGATTCTCAGTGGAGGTTCTGATGAGACGGCTGTGGGCTCGGAGTCCGGCGTTGGTGTTCCTCCTGCTGCTCGGCGCCTGCTCCTTCGGTGATCGCCGGGTGCATCTGCGGCTCGCCCCTTCCCTCGGCGAGCCCGCCCTTCCCCGGGGGATTTCCCTGATCCTGGAGCAGCCGAAGGACGGCCGCCCCGAGCCCCACAGCATCGTCGGCGACGTCCGCAGCGGCCTGGGCGTGAAGACCGCCGACATCGTCACCGACGACAACGTCTCGGATTGGGTCCGCGAGACGATGGCCCGAGAGCTCCGCCACGCGGGCTTCCTGACCGTCGCGGCCGGCAATCCCGGCCAGGCGCTGCGGATCTCGACGACGATCCGCGCCCTCTCCGGCCGGGAAGGCATCGGGTTCGGCGCGACGGCCGCCCTGGAGATCCGGCTCCATGCGGACTTCGGCACGATCCTGGAGAAGACGTACGAGGCCGAGGACCGGCATCTGCTGGTGACCGAGAGCTCCGGCGACGACGCGGCCGACTCGCTCCACAACTGCCTGAAAAAGATCGTGTCTCACGTCGTGCGGGACCTGATCCTGATGGTCGAACGGTCTCCCGACTAGATCCGCCGTGGTATCGGAGGGGAGCATTGCCGTGAACCTGCTCACGCTGGCCGACTGGACTCCCCCTCGGCTCGAGGAATTGCTGCGCTTCGCCGTCGCGATCAAGCAGCATCCCCAGGAGTATCGCCGCGCCCTGGAGGGCCGCGTCCTCCTGATGATGTTCCAGAAGCCCTCGCTGCGCACCCGGGTATCGTTCGAATCCGCGATGGCGCGCCTGGGCGGCCACGCGATCGTCTACGACCTGGCGAACTCTCCCTGGGGCCTCGGGCGCGAGACGCCGGCCGACACCGCGCGCAGCGCGTCGCGCTACGTCGACGCCATCCTGGCGCGCCTCTTCAGCCACGATGACCTCCTGGCGCTGGCGGAGAACGCCACGGTGCCCGTCATCAACGGGCTGACGGACCTGGAACACCCCTGCCAGGCGCTCGGGGATCTGCTGACGTTGCAGGAGAAGTTGGGGCGGCTCGCCGGCGTCCGCCTCGCGTACGTGGGAGACGCCAACAACAACGTCACCCATTCCCTGCTGGACGCCTGCTCAAAGATGGGGATCCACCTGTCGATCGGCTGCCCCGCCGGGGCGGAATACGAGCCGGCCCCCGCGATCCTGTTGCGCGCCCGCGGTTTCGCGGCCGAGAGCGGTTCAACTCTTAAAGTTGTCCACGACCCGGAGGCCGCCGTCGCCGGCGCCGACGCCGTCTACACCGACACGTGGATGAGTTACCACATCCCGGCCGAGCGCCGCGAGGTCCGCGAGCGGACCTTGCGGCCATTCCGGGTTACGACGGCCCTGATGAAGGCCGCCAAGCCCGACGCGGCGTTCCTGCACTGCCTCCCCGCCTGGCGCGGCAAGGAACTCGACGCGGACGTCATCGACGGCCCGCACAGCATTGTCTTCGCCCAGGCGGAGAACCGCCTCCACACGGAGAAGGCGATCCTCCTCTCCCTGATCCGCTGAAATTCCCCGCGACGCGGCCCGAATTTCCAGGCAGCCCCGGGCAATTCCTTCGAAATTCGGGCCCGCGCGTCGTGGCACGTCGCTTGCAGGTTCTCTTATAGATTTGCTCTCTCGAACTCAGGAAGCGGCGCCCGAGGGAATCGGAAGTCCCTCCTCCGGCGACCCGGAACAAGACACGTGCCTTTGCACGAATCATCCGCTTCGGCGGTCCGGGCGAGAGCTTCCCGGGAGAGACTTGGGAGAGCAATCCGAGATGGGCCGTGGTCATCTCTCCGCGTCCCGGCTTCGGGGCGGCACGGAACGGCGCGAGCGGCTTGGGCGGCTGATGGAGACGCCGCCTCGCTCGGCCTCCCGCCCCGAAGATCTTATTTTCTTCATCACTCCCGGCCGGGCCGGCGACTCCTCCCCTCGGAGGGCCGCTGGCCCTTCTCTTGCTCCTTTTCTGTCGTCCGCGAGAAAGGAGGACCGACCATGACCGCCATGATGAAAGCCTTCGTCATGAAGGGCATCGGCGAGGTGGGCCTCATGAACAAGCCCATTCCCGAACCCGGACCCAACGACGCCGTCATCCGCACGACGGCCGCATTGATCTGCACCTCCGACACCCACACCGTGGCGGGCGCCATCGGAGACCGCAAGGACCTCACCCTGGGCCACGAGGCGGTGGGGGTCGTCCACCGCCTGGGCAGCGCCGTGCGCGGCTTCAAGGAGGGCGACCGCGTCGCCGTGAACGCCATCACCCCCTGCTTCCACTGCGAGAACTGCCTCCGCGGCTACACCTCCCAGTGCACGGCCATGCTGGGCGGCTGGAAGTTCGCCAACGTGAAGGACGGCAACATGGCGGAATACTTCCACGTCAATAACGCCATGGCCAACCTTGCGCCCATCCCCGACGCGCTGCCCGACGAGAAGGCGGTGTATTGCGCCGACATGCTCTCGACCGGCTTCATGGCGGCCGAGCACGCGGCCATTCCCATGGGAGGATCCGTGGCGGTCTTCGCCGAAGGCCCCGTGGGCCTGATGGCGACCGTCGGGGCGCGCCTCCTGGGCGCCGGCCTCGTCATCGGCGTGGAGAACGTTCCGCAGCGCCAGGAGCTCGCCCGCCGCTACGGCGCCGACGAAATCGTCGACTTCTCCCAGCGCGATCCGGTCGCGGCGATCCTCGACCTGACCGGCGGTCAGGGCGTCGACTCGGCGATCGAGGCGCTCGGCTCGGAGCAGACGCTCATGAACTGCATCAAGGCCACCCGGCCGGGCGGCACGATCTCGAACGTGGGCTATCACGGCCACGGGGATTTCGTCCGCATCCCGCGGCTCGACTGGGGCGTGGGCATGAGCGACAAGACGATCCGCACCGGCCTCTGCCCCGGGGGCGCCGAGCGCATGAAGCGCCTCCTGCGGCTCATCGTGTCGGGAAGGGTCGACCCGTCCCCCATGACGACGCACCGCTTCGGATTCGGCGACATCGAGAAGGCATTCGGGATGATGAAGACCAAGGAGGGCGGTATCATCAAACCGTTGATCACCTTCAAGTAGCGCGGCGCCAACGCGTGAGGGGTTCATGAGCGGAGAAGCCGCGGCCCGTCCGGCCTGGCTCTCCCTCCCGAACCTCCTCACGCTGTCCCGGATCCCGATGGCGGCGCTGGCGTGGATCCGCCCCCTCGACCCGGTCTACATCCTCGGCCTCATGGCGCTGGCGGGGCTCAGCGACGTGCTGGACGGCTGGCTGGAGCGGAAGCGCCGCGAGCGCCTGGGCCTGCCGCAGGGCGGCGAGTCGATCGGCGCCTGGCTCGATCCGCTATGCGACAAGGTGTTCATCCTCTCGGTCCTCGTCGCCATCACGTCCGCCCACGCCCTGCCCTGGTGGATCATCCCCCTGATTGCGCTCCGCGAGATTCTTCAGACGCTGATCGTCGGAGGCACGAGGGTCGTGCCGGCGCTGAAGCGGACGCTGCGGCCGCGCTTCAAGGCGAACGTGCTGGGGAAGCTCACGACGGTCGTGCAGTTCGTTACGATCGGCGCCATTCTGCTGAACCGCCCCGGCGCGATCCCGCTGGCCTTCGCCACGGCGCTGCTGGGGTTGATCGCGGTTGCCGTGTACGTGCGGCGGGCGATGCGGGCCTAGCAGCGCCCGAGGACCGGGCCCAGCGTCGCTTCGAGCGGGCCGACGCTGTGGCGCGCGGCCTCAGCGCCGCGAACGAAGACCAGCACGACCGGCGTCTCCCTGATGGAGTAGCGAGCCGCCAGGGACGGATTTTCGACCAGATCTACCTCAACGAAGGCGACGTCCGGATGCTCGCGGGCCGCTCGACGGAACTCATAGCGGCGGACGTCGCCCGCCCGGCGACCCGATTCGAGGAACAGCACGACCAGGGGAGACCCGTCGATCGCCAGCCGATCCTCCAGGGCCCAGTCGCTGATTTGTCGGACGTTCACTGAAGCACCACGTCGCGAAGGTAGCGGAAGTTGCCTTGCTCCCGATCCGCGAGGTCCGCGAAGACGTTCCGCGCCCTCCCCTCGCGAGCGTGGCTCGCGAGGACGCGGCAGAGCCGCGACGTCTCTTCCTCGAGAGACTCCGCCAGAAACAGCGCGATGTCGCGGTGGACCGGCCCTTCCCCGAGGGACTTCGCCAGCGATGTCAGGTAGCTCCGGATCAGCCGCAGCCCTTCTTCGGGTTTCGCGGAGATCGCCGGATCTTCAGGAAGGAGGTTCTCCAGCTGTTCGACGGCGGCCGCCTGGATCTGGGCGTCCAGCGACATCTTCCGTAGGAGCTCCAAGAGGGACTGGTCGCCGGGGTCGGCCATGTCGGCGATCTCCTCAATCCTCCGCGCCCCAAGTTCCAAGGCGCGTCGGCCGAGGGTCAGCAGCTCGGCCGTATCCAGGTCGCTGAAGTCTCGCATACCCAGTTCCTCCTGAGGCCCCACTAGAGCAACTGGGATGCCAGCGCAGAAGGCGGTCCGAATTCAGGAGATGGGCCTGTCGGGGCGGCGGGAATTCCGCCCGTCCGGGGAATTCCCCGCTTCCCGGGGCGGACGCCGGGGCGGATTCGGGCGGGCCCGGGACTTGCTTAGTCACAATGGAATGCTGAACCGGCAGGTCCGTCGCAAGTATCTCGTCCGGGAGGTGCAGGAAGCCCCCCGACTCTCCCACCTGAGCCACGTGTTCCCGGAGTGCGTTTATACCCTCATCCGCCAGGAGGACGGGAAATCGCTTCGGGTCCTCCTCCGGAAGTCTCTCGGGTGGAAGGCCGGAGACACGCTGGAACTGGACGAGGGGGCCGTCAAGGCGGCTTGCCTCCCCGGGTAAGACCAGCCTCGGAAGATTCCGCGACGGCGCGGAAATTCCCCTACTTCTTCAGCCCCGCCACGAATGCGTCGCGGCGCGCAGCCCAATCCGCGGGGGCGCTGGCCTCCCAGATCTTCATGCCCTTGATGAGGCTCGACTTGCCCCCCACCTCGAACCCGATGGCGTTCTTGGTCGCGTGGTCGATCCCCTGGGATTTGAGGTAGCCGGCCGGCTTGCCGTCGACGCTCATCAGCATCTCGTCCCCGACGATCTCGACCCGGATCAGGTGCCACTGGGCGAGGTCGGCCTCGACCTTGAAGCCCACCTGCTTGTCCTTGATGCTGTCGCGGAGCTTCTTCTTCTCCTCGTCCGTGGTCTTCGGGTCCTTCATCTTGTCGAAGATCTCGTTCTTCATGGCCCCGAACTTGTAGTCCGCGAGGTCGACCTTCCCGGGCATCAACGTGGCGCGCAGGATGTGACCCGCGTGCGCCTCCTTGTAGGCGCTGTCGTTGACCATCAGGTGGCAGGCGCGACTCCCGTCGAGCTTGGCGGAGTACTCCACCACGACGTCCTTGAACTGGAAGTTGGGCTTCACGTAGGCGTAGGCCCCGTGCTTGTCGTCGGGGTTCTCGCTCACCGTCACGGCGCCGTCCTTGATCTCGAAGAACCCCTTGCCGACCTTCCACTTCGGGGCCATGTCGGCGCGCGCGAAGTCATCCTCGAAGAGCAGCTTGCCGGCGGTCGCCTGGCCGCCTTGAGGGGCGGCCGCCACCAGGATCGCGAAGAGCATCGCCGCACGGTGCATCGTGAACCCTCCTTATTTCGCGGACACCACGCCGGTCGCGTTGACCTGGCGCTTGTAGATCTTTCCCTGCGTGAGGACGAAGAGCCAGTTGAGCCCGGGTCCCGAGAGCGTCACGCTGGTGATCGGCGCCGGCGTCGGCGCGAGGATCAGGCCGACGGGGCGGCCGTTCGGGTCGTACACCTCGACGCCCGACTGCGTGCTGACGTACCAGCGGCTCGCCGTGTCGCTCGTCATGCCGTCGCCCTTGGAATTCACGGTGTTGCCGAAATCCCGGTACGGGTAGACGGGCATGCGCGCGCTCAAGTCGCCGTTGGCCTCGATCCGGAATGCCCAGGCTGCGGCGCCGGCGTAGTCGGAGACCGAGAGCGTTCCCTGATCGGGCGAAAGCGCCAGGCCGTTGGGGGCCGTGATGCCGGTATCGACCACACGGTGCTTCCCGGGCCCTTCGATCAGCACGACCTGCTTCTTGCCGGTCTCGGTGACGTAGACCTGCCCCTTCGAGGTGACGACGAGGTCGTTGCAGCCGATGTCGGTCATCAGGACTTCGACGGCGCCCGAGGGATCGATCGCGATCACCCGCTTCTCCTTGTTGTGGCAGGCATAGAGGCGGCCGTCGGGTCCGAACTTCATGCCGCTGATGCCGGTCGCTTGAGCGTTGAACACGCTCGCGCTGCCGTCGGTTGCGATCTTGTGGAGTCCGCTGCCTCCCCCGAGATCGCTGTAGTAGAAGTTGCCCGCCGCGTCGCTGCAGGGCGCGTCGACGAACTTCCGGTCCTCGACCACCGCCTCCCAGCCCTTGCCGGGGATCAGCAGGCCCGACAGCGCGAGGTCGCCCTTCGCTTCCGGAGTCGGCGCCGGCAGCGGCTCCTCCTTGCGCCAGAGCCAGCGGAGGGCGTCGGGCAGGATCGCGCCGAGGTGCTTGCCGCCGTGGCCGTCCGTGCCGAAGACGGCCTTGTGGTCGTAACCCGCGAACGCGAGGGCCGCGACGAGGTCGTGGTTGCTGAGCGGCCAGTTGCCGTGCACGTTGTCGAGATCCTTCTCGCCCTCCTGGAGGAAGACGCGGATCGGCTTGCGCTCGGTCTTGCGGATCGCCGCCGGGTACCAGACGCCGCCGCGGATGTTCGTGAAGCTCCCGATGCCGCTGATCACCTTGCGGAACGCGTCGGGGCGGAACCAGGCGACCGAGAAGGCGCAGATGCCGCCGCTCGAGATGCCGACGACCGCGCGGTTCTCGGGCAGCGGACTGATCTTGGCGTGCTTGGCGACTTCGGGCAGCATCTCGTCGACAAGGAAGCGGGCGTAGACGCCGTCGGGCGTGTCGTACTCGTAGCTTCGCGTGCTGCGGGACTTGCCTCCCGGGGTCGCGGCCGGCACGGTACCGGGGTTAATGAAGAGCCCGACCATCGCGGGGATCTCGCCCTTGTGGATGAGGTTGTCGAGGACGATGGGCGCGCGGAACTGGCCCTTGGCGTTCACGGCGCCGCCGCCGTCCTGGAAGACGATCAGCGGATACTCCTTGGCGTTGTCGAAGCCCGCCGGAAGGTAGATCCAGCACTGGCGCTCGGTCCCGGGATAGACCTTGCTCTCCTTCCACGGGAATTCCTGCACCGTGCCCTTGGGGACGCCGGCCTGCTCCTGGGAATCGGGGCCGAGCGTGTAGTCGTCGGCACGGAGCGTCGACGCGGCGAGCAGGAAGGCCAGGGCGGCGAGCGGACGAAGGGTGTTCATGGCGAGCGGTTCCTCCATGGGTTAGGGACTCTAACACTACAGCGGGAGGAAGCCCTTCGGGGGCGGAATGGTGCGGCAGGCAGGATCGCCCTGCCTGCCGCACCGGAACCCCTACCCGAGGATGCGGGTGACGACGCCGCTGCCCACGGTGAGCCCGCCCTCGCGCATGGCGAAGCGCAGGTTCTCCTTCAGCGCCATCGGCTTCTGAAGCCGGACCGTGACCGCGGAAGGCTCGCCCGGCAGGAGCATCTCGATGCCCTCCGGGAACTCCACGGTGCCCGTCACGCCCGCCGTCTTGAAGTAGAAGTGCGGCTGATAGCCCGGAAACACGGGCGTATGCCGGCCGCCTTCCTCCTTCGCGAGCAGGAACACGTTGGCCTCGAAGACCGTCTGGGGACGGATCGAGCCGGGCTTCGCGACGACCATGCCGCGATCCACCTGCTCCAGCTCCACGCCGCGCAGGAGGACGCCCACGTTGTCGCCCGCCTGGCCCTCGTCCAGGATCTGGCGGAAGCGCTCCACGCTCTTCACTACGGTCGGGATCGGCTCCGGCGACAGACCGACCACCTCGACGGGATCGCCCGGGCGGACGATCCCCGCGACGATCTGGCCCGTCACCACCGTGCCGAGGCCCTTGATCGAGTGGGTGTCCTCGACCAGGAGTAGGAACGGCTTGTCCACGTCCCGTACCGGAACGGGAATGGAGCGATCCATCGCCTCCAGCAGGCGGAAGATCGGCCCGCAGTCCGCGCACGACCCCTCCGCGCAGCCGCAGTTGCGGGCGCGCAGGGCCGAGCCCCGGATGACGGGGACGTCCTCGCCCGGGAAGCCGTGCTTCCGGAGCAGGTCCCGGATCTCCAGCTCGATCAGCTCCAGCATCTCGACATCCTCCACCAGGTCGACTTTATTGACGAACACCACCATGGCCGGCACCTGGACCTGCCGGGCCAGGAGCACGTGCTCCACGGTCTGGGGCATGACCCCGTCGGTCGCGCTCACCAGGAGGATCGCTCCGTCCATCTGGGCGGCGCCCGTGATCATGTTCTTGATGTAGTCCGCATGGCCCGGGCAGTCGATGTGGGTGTAGTGCCTCGCCTCGGTCTCGTACGGCACGTGCGAGATCGCGATGGTCACCACCTTGGACTCGTCGCGGCGGCCGTCCTTGATCGACGCCCTGGCCACCTCGTCGTAGCTGGTCGCCTTCGCGAGCCCGCGCTTCGCGAGGAGGCCCGTGATGACCGAGGTGAGCGTGGTCTTGCCGTGATCGATGTGCCCGATCGTGCCGACGGTGACGATGGGCTTGCTGCGGACGAAGACGGTCTTGGACATGAGAAGATCTCCTTCACGGCGGACAGAGCCTGTCCGCGGGACAAATCAGGTCAGGAACACCCGCGAGCGCGGACCGCGCCCCGGCCGGGCGGGAGAGAGAGGGACCCTAGCGCGCCCGGCAGCGGGCGTGTCGATCGACGTGGGCCGGAAAGAGATGAAGGAACACCATATCGCGTCGATGGCTTGAACCGGCGCCGCGGCGAAAGGTTCGCGGGTAAAAAAAGAGGGAGGCCGGCTTACGCCGACCTCCCTCCGGGGGCGTCGTCCTAGGGCTCCAGCTCGACTTCCCAGTAGGCCCGGCTGAGGAACTGCTCCCACGACTCGCGCCGCTCGCGCGGCGACACGTGGGCGAGCGTCCTCCACGAGGGCTTCCGGGGGACCGTGCGGAGCTTCATGCCGGCCTGCTCGGGCGTCCGGTCCGCCTTGCGCTTGTTGCACTCCACGCAGGCGAGGACGCAGTTCTCCCACGAGGAGACTCCGCCCTTCGACCGGGGCACGATGTGCTCGATCGTGAGCAGCTCAGGCCCGGGCTGAGCGCCGCAGTACTGGCACGTGTAGCGGTCCCGCTTGAAGATGTTCTTCCGCGAGAACACGACCGACCGCTCGCCCTGCCCCTGGTACCCCTTGAGCAGAATGACCTCGGGCGGCACGAGCGCCAGCCGGGGCGAGCGGATCCGCTCGCCCTCGAGGCGGGCCTTGGCCCGCGACACGTCGTGCCAGGTCCGGAGGTCATGCGTCTCGTAGGTCTCCGGCTCGATGATGAGCGCCGAGCCCTTCGCGACGAGGCTGATGGCCTCCCGGACGGAGGTCACCTGGATGGGCGTCCAGTTCCGGTTCAGGACCAACGCCGGCTTTTGCAGGATTGCGTTCATGTCAGTCCCTGCTAATCGATCCAATAGATGCCGTTCGAGCCGAAGTTCTCCTGCCGCACCTCGGCATTGCGGTAGACCCGGCGCCACTCCGCCAGCACCAGCGTCTTGTGATCCGGATGGCGAATCGCTCCGCGGGCGTAGACCCGGCCCTCCCGGCGGACCACGAAATCCGCCCTGTGGGGACGGCCGTTGCCGCCCAACGACTCCCAGCGCCGAACGATGTACGGCGTCTTCGCCAGATCCATGGCCAGCAGGCGCTTCTCCAGCGTCGAGGGCGGCGCGAAGAACCACTCGCCCTGCCGCAGGATACGGCCCGCACCCGCGCGCTCGGCCTCCCGGACTTCCTGCGGCTTGAGCTGCCGATGAGCGTCCCGGACGCTCGTTCCGCCCTGGAACTGGGCCACGAACAGATG
>Ga0310812_10000770_pt1 | contig 11392 bp, 7 predicted proteins | sample NN3metagenome_FD_205747 | JGI IMG/M metagenome (GOLD analysis project Ga0310812, IMG submission 205747) | Soil microbial communities from experimental microcosm in Duke University, North Carolina, United States - NN3 | ecosystem: Engineered > Artificial ecosystem > Soil microcosm > Unclassified ...
CCCAACCAGACGCGCCGGTGAGCGGTCACCGTCAAGCTCGAGCAGCCCAGCGGCCGCCAGAGCGTCAGGTTGAGCGTTCGTTGATCCAGACAACGGATGCCACGGGCGGTGGTGCCGGCCTAGTTCCGGGAGGGGCCCCGCTCGGAACTGGCACGGGCGGAGCCGGTGGCGCCGGCTCCCGATTCATTCGCGCGTAGTTCGGGATCGCGAGCATCGGGCTGCCGTCGGCAAATGTGCCTTTGATGACCACCACGCCGCCGAGCAGATCGCCTCGCCACTCGGTCGACAACGGCGCATCGGGTTGGAGCACCTTGCCGATGTCTTGCACGTCGACCTTCTCGATGTTGTACATGATCGGCCCGTAGCGGAGCGCAACTTTGCCGCGATCCGCTTCGATCCTGTCGATGGCGCGCACGCGCTGGACTCTCATCGGCAGCTCGAGCTCGATGCGGTCGCCGGCTTTCCAGGTGCGGTCGATGACCGCGTAGCCATGCTCGATCACCGGTGTGACCGGCGTGCCGTTGACCGCGAGGGACGTGATGCCGTTGGCGTCGGGCGTGCTCGTGTATAGCTCGCTCACGTTCCGGTTCGGGACGCGGATGCGGACGGCAAATCGTTTGGCGGCCGTGGGGTTGACGGTGATCGAGACTTTTCCGTCCCAGGGGTAGGTTGTCTTCTGCACCATTTGCACATCGACGCCGGCCACGTTGTCGACAGTCAGCGTGCTGCCGACGAACAGGTTGATGTGGATGCCATCCGGACTCTTCGAGTACATCCAGGTCGGCATCGAAAGGAGGGTGCGCGGGATGTTGCCGGTGCAGCACGGCACGCTGTGCCACGACACCCGCGGCGTACGCGCGTCGAGCGGATTTGGGTAATAGAAGGTCTTTCCGTCCATCGCCAAACCGCCGAGCAACGCGTTGTAGATGGTTTCCTCATACAAGTCCGCGTATGTCGCATCGTGGTAGGTGAGGCCGAGCTTCCACTGGAAGAAGATCTCGCCGCAACTCGAGCACGATTCGCAGTACGCGTTGTTCCGCAGCGAATAATTGGGGCCGTAGCCCTCGGACGTCTCGCCGCTCGCCACGCCGCCGGTGACGTAATACTTCCGGTGGACGATGTTGTCCCACAGCGATTTGACGGCGCTGCGATAGTCGGGGTCGTGGGTCTCCATCGCGACGTCGGCCATGCCCGAGTAGTTGTAGGAGGCACGCACCGCGTGTCCGACGGCCTCGTACTGCTCGATCACCGGCAGATGGCTCTGGTCATACTCGGAGCGCTCGCGCTCGTTGCGCGCCGCGTAGTAGCGATTGTCGAGCAGAAACTTGCCGAGCCCGATGTACTTCTGCCCTCTTCCGGCGCCCTCGTTGTCGTTGACGAAGCGCCCGAAGCGGACGAGTGCCTGTTCCATCTCCTGGTGGCCGTCGTACCACGCTTTCTTCGGCGCGGGTCCGATGTTGTCGTACCAGCAATCGGCGAGCTTCTTGGCGGCGTTGTACAACCGCGTGTCCTTCCGCTCCGTCATCATGTAATGCGCGATCGCCGCCTCGAGGAAATAGCCGGCCGTGTAGCCTTCGTGGTCGGCACGACGTTCCCAATGATTGAACGGCCCGGGCGTCTGGTTGCCGCCGGCGTTGCTCACGCGCGGCAACGTGAACGCCGTCTGCATGTAGCCGTCCGGTTCCTGCGCGGCGAGAATGATCGGAATCCACCTGTCGAGCGTCGCGCGCATATCTGACTGCGCGCGGACGATCTCCGGATCGCCCTTCGCGTCGAGCATGAGCGCGATCGCCATCGCCTCGACGGCGTTGTGGACGTACGCGTTCGCGAACACGTAGCCCTTGTGCGGGCCGAACGGTTCACCGCGCAGCTTCTTCCCCGCTTCGATGAAGTTGTCGATCCCACCGGCGTTCGAGTCCGTGCGCTCGAGCTGCTCGATGCAGTGTGGGATCCAGCTTACGACGAGCGCCTTCATCCGATGATTCCACAGCGGGCTGTCGACCGACCACTTTCGCATGTGGACGACGTCCAGCTGCTTTGCCGGCGGCGAGGTCTCGACTTTGACGGTGAGGGTGGACGAAGCGGTGGTCTCGCCGTTCTTCGCTTCCAGCTCGAGGACGTAGACGCCCGGCTCGCTGAACGTCGCGGTCGTCGTGAGCGCGGCGGAATCGGCGAAGGTGACTTGACCCGGTCCCGAGCGCTTGCTCCACCGAACGGTCGGCGTGGGGCCCGTCGGCGCGGGCGGAAGAGAGTCGGCTTGCGCGGGGCGGCGCGGCGAGGAGCGCGGCGGATCGCCATACCCTGCCCAGCCGCGCAAATACGTCTTCCCCGGGAGTACGACAACGCGATCGACTCCGGCCACGCCGTTCACCGGCGCCGCGGAGCCGACTTCTCGACCTGGAAGGATCGCCGCCCGAAGAACTTGCGGTAGGGCCACGGAGGCCACGGCGGCCTTTCCGATCGTGCCGAGCATGTCGCGTCGGCTGAGGCCCGACTTCGCGGGATGATCGCTCATCAGAGTTTCTCCATTTCCCAAACATTCTACCGCGCGAAAGGCACGATGGACACCGGGGTCAGCGGCACCGAATGGGGTAGCGCCATCCAGCGGGAGGTGGGAGATTCGTCTCCTGACGACCATGTCCTCAGCCGACCGGACCGCGACGCCGCTCGAGGCGACTCAGTTGGATCGCCGTGCTTCCACCGCGCTGGCCGAGCGCTATCGCATTGACCACGTGCTCGGCCGCGGCGGGATGGCGACGGTGTACGCGGCCGACGATCTCAAGCACGGCCGGCGCGTCGCGATCAAAATCGTCGACCCGGCGGTGAGCGTCGCGCTCGGACCCGAGCGATTTCTGCGCGAGATTCGCGTCTCGGCGTCGCTACAGCATCCCAACATCCTGCCGTTGTTCGACTCCGGCGAAGCCGGCGATCTGCTCTACTACGTCATGCCGCTCGTCGAGGGCGTGTCGCTACGAGAGCAGCTCAAGCAGCAAGGCCAACTCCGGCTCGACGAAGCCATTCGCACGACCGAGCAAGTCGCGGCGGCTCTCGACTATGCGCATTCGCACGGCGTGGTGCATCGAGACATCAAGCCGGAGAATATTCTGCTCGATGGCGATCGCGCCGTCGTCGCCGATTTCGGGATCGCGAAGTCGCTAGACGCCGCGAGTGAGTCGTTAACGGCTACCGGCGTTGCCGTCGGAACGCCGACGTACATGAGTCCGGAGCAGAGTTCAGGCGAGCGGATCATCGACGGACGAAGCGACGTCTACTCGCTGGCCTGCGTGCTCTTCGAGCTGCTCGCCGGCGAACCACCGTTCACGGGAGCATCCGCGGCGGCCGTGATCGCCAAACGCTTTGCGGGCCCGCCGCCATCCGTTCGCGTCGTGCGCGACGGAGTGCCGCTCGCGGTGGATCGTGCAATCTCGCGCTCGCTCGCTCGAGCGCCCGCCGACCGGTTTGCTACCGCCGGCGAGTTCACGCGCGCACTGCGATCGGACGGCACGCGTGGCTTCGCGCGGCCGAAGCTGTTTCGTGGCGCTGTCGTCGCTGTCGTCGCTGCCGTAGCGATCGCCGCGGCAGCCGTCGGCGCTGGAGTCTGGACGATACGAAATCCGTCACGCACAGCCACGCGCGACAGCGTCGCCGTCTCTCTCGTCGCCCGCGGAAATGTGCTGGCCGATAAACGAACCGCCGAGGGTCTTCAGCGCGCAGTACCGCTCTACCGACAGGCGATCGCACAAGACTCCGTCTACACGGATGCGTGGGCCGGCCTCGCGCGGGCTCTACAGTTCGCATATAACTGGCGGTTTCAAATTCCGGGGCTCGCACCCGACTCCGTCATTCCACTGATGGTGCGCGCCGCCGACCGAGCGGTCGAATTGGACAGCGGCAGCGTGCTGGCACTCTTGGCGAAGAGCCAGGTTCTTCGCGTCGTCGACCCAATGAACTTGGTTCCGCGATTCGAGATCGTTCGTCGCGCACTGAAGCTCGACTCGACCTCGGTCGATGCATGGTATCAGTTGGGTAACCTCTGGCAGGACAGCCTCGAGCTTCATCGCGCCATCGATGCCTACCGTCGTGCCGTCACCATCCGACCCACGCACGCGAATTCGCTCGCGTTCATAGCCTTCGCGTACTGTTGGCTGCGACAACCTGATTCAGCGCTCGTCTGGGCTGACCGCGCGGTAAAGGTCGATCCGGAAAACGTGCTTGGGCGACAAGCCGTCGCCTTTGCGTATCGTGGACGCGGAGAGTGGGATGCGACCCGGCCTGCCTACGACGCCGTCGTCGTACTTGGCAACGGACCGGAGCAGGTCTTTGGCTTCGCCGGCCTCGCCGAGCTCGCGTGGCGTCGCCACGATCGCCGCGCCGCCGAAAGTATCCTGAGGCAAGCCACGGCGCACGCCGACACGCTGAACCCGACGATTCACGACGCGGCGTACCTCGCCTGGGGCTACGCGCAGACGGGACAGCCGGAGCGAGCGCTCCGTCTACTCGAGCACTTCGCCCCGCGCTCGGATAAGCATTTCCAACTGCATCTGAAGCGCGAGCCAACGCTCGATGCCCTTCGTGCGCTTCCGCGGTTCCAGGCCCTTTTGGTAGGTCCAGGTCAGTAGTCTCGGGATGCTCCGCGGATACCGGTCAGTCCCGACGTCGCGTCTTGACGAGGATCACTCCGTTGGCGCACCGGCAGTTCAGCCCGTAGCGGAATCGCGCGTCATTTGGGTGAAGAAACGCCACCTCGAGGATGGCGTCGATCGGAATGGTGTCGATCAACGACGGCTCGCCGTTGTAGACGTCGTCGACGTAGAGCGCGATCTCCGGTTTGCCGATAGTCGCTCGTCGTCCCGAGCCGATGAGAAACTCGGGGCGCAGCCGCTGAATCGCGCTCAAGGTCGATGTCATGTTCGGCAGCGCGAGGTCGCTCGGCGTCAGGGTCGTTGAGCTCGCGCGCTTCATCGGCGTGACGTCGCCGGCGGCGTCGAGACCGAATCCGCCTTGTTGTGCGACTCCGGTCGCACACGCGCTCGCCAGCGCGACGAACAGGTGGATGGAGAGCGCCGCATCGCGCGACCGCGTGTAGACCGTCATACCCACCTCTCACTCGCTCACTGTGGGAAAGGGTTACGTGAGTTCGCGAGAGATGAGCAAGGGAAAGGACTCCGGGTGTCCCGCCGCCGGTGTAAGCGGGCTTCGTTGGCGTACAACTTTCTCGGCCAGGAACGATTGAACGTCAGAGTGCACAGAGACACAGAGGCCGGTTTCGTACGGGAATCTTGCGCACGGCCGAACCCCGGCGAGTTTTCAATAGGCGCCCCCCTTCTCTCCCGGCCATGCGATTCGGCGACGTCCTGGCGACCGCGATCACCCAGATCCGCGCCAATAAACTGCGTTCGTTCTTCACGCTGCTCGGCGTCATCGTGAGCGTGGCGTTCCTGGTCGCGGTCGTCGCCGTGATCCAGGGGATGAACGCGTACGTCAAAGAGAGCGTCGCCGACGCGCTGATCGGATCGAACACCTTCCAGATCCGCCGCCTGCCGATCAACATCGCATTGATCGAGGATGCCGACTGGCTGCGGATGCAGCGGCGGCCGAAGCTCAATTCGTGGGACGTGAACTTCGTCCGCGCCGCGATCCCCGGCGCCGCCGGGATCTCCGTGCAGTCCGGGTTCCCCACGCCACGCAGCGACGTCGTCTACGGGAACAAGACCCTCGGCTCGGTGCAAGTGTTCGGCGTAACGCCCGAATACCAGACGATTCAGGACTACAAGTTCAAGTACGGCGAAGGGCTCACCGAGATCGACACACGCGAGCGACGCTACGTCGGTGTCGTCGGCGCGGACATCGTCGACAAGCTGTTCAACGGCATCAACCCCGTTGGTCGATCGATCCACGTGCACGGCATCCCGATCACGATCATCGGGACGATCAACGCCAAGGGAAAAGTGCTCGGCCAGTCGTTCGACGGATTCGTCATGCTGCCGATCACCACGTTCGAGTCGATGTATGGACGCCGGCAGTCGAACACGATCTCCGTGAAGATGACGGAAGCGAAGGACGTCGCGCCGGCGATGCAGGCCGCCGAGGAGGCGATGCGCGTCGCTCACCGGCTCCGGCCGGGCGAGCAGGACAACTTCTCGATCGAGACGGCCGACGCACTCGTGAACTTCTGGAAGCAACTCACTCAGGTGCTCTTTACAGTCATTCCCGCGATGGTGGCGATCGGCATCGTCGTCGGCGGCATCGTGATCATGAACATCATGTTGATGTCGGTGCGCGAGCGGACACACGAGATCGGGCTGCGGAAGTCGGTCGGCGCGCGCCGCGCCGACATCCTCAAGCAATTCCTCGCCGAGTCGGTGATGTTGGCGGTGATCGGCGGGGCGATCGGCGCGGCGGGCGGTTGGGGGTTCTCGACGTTGATCGCCGTCGCGTCGCCGCTGCCGGCGCGTGTGACGACCTGGTCGATCCTCGTCGCGCTCGGACTCGGCGCGGGTGTGGGCGTGATTTTCGGCGTGTATCCGGCGAACCGTGCCGCGCAGCTCGACCCCGTCGCCGCGATGAGGGCCGATTGATGCCGCTTCGAAGGATGTTCCAGCTCGGCGATCAGTTCAAAGAGAACTTGTGGTCGGCCGTCGATTCACTGAACGCAGCGAAGGGACGATCCGGTCTCACCGTGCTTGGCGTCGTGATCGGCGTGTCGACGGTGATGGCGATGGCGACGATCGTGTCGGGGATCCGCGATCAAATCGTCGAGACGATCGAGATCGCCGGGCCGACGACCTTCTACGTATTGCGCGCGTTCTCGCAGACGCCGATCAACCCGCAAGACCTCCCGGCGTGGATCCGGAACCGTCCGGAGCTCAAGCCGGAGGAGGCGGAGCTCATCCAGAAGCTGCCGGAGATCAAATACGCGGCGATCTGGGGGCAGATCAACAACAAGATCGAATTTGGGGGCTCTCACACGGGCATCGGCGTCGTGATCGGCGCGGACGACGGGTATCCCGAGATCTACGGCGGCGATCTGACGGACGGACGCTGGTTCACGCGCACGGAGGTGGCGGGCGGCGCGGCGCTCGCGGTGCTGAGCGTGGATGTGGCGACGAAACTTTTCGGCGCGATCCAGCCGATCGACAAGGTCGTCCGCATCGGCGGGCGGCCGTTCAAGGTGATCGGGATCTATCAAGCCGCGGCGAACATCTTTCAGCCGCCGGGCCAATCGACCCACGCGATCATCCCGTATCGCGCGATGGACCATCAGTTCTTCATCGACAAGACGAACGCGGCGTTCATTCCGGTGAAGCCGCGGAACGGCATCACGGTGACGGCGGCCGAGGAGGCAGTCACGATCGCGCTCCGCGAGTATCGGCGACTACGGCCGGCGGACCACGACAGCTTCGACCTGATCACGCAGGATCAGATTCTCGATTCGTTCAACAAGATCACGGGCGTGTTCTTCCTCGTGATGGTGTCGCTGTCGTCGGTCGCGCTGCTCGTGGGTGGGATCGGTGTGATGGCCGTGATGATGATTTCCGTCACGGATCGGACGCGGGAGATTGGGATTCGGAAGGCCGTCGGCGCGACTCGGCGAGATATTCTTCAGCAGTTTCTAATCGAGGCCTCCGCGCTGACTGGCACGGGCGGATTGATCGGGGTGGTGATTGGGCTGCTGTTGGGGCGATTGGCGAGTATCGCGATGAACGTTCACGGGACGACGCCTGTGAACCTGACTCTGCTCGCGGTGGCAGTGTCGGTAGGGATTGGGTTGGTATTTGGCGTGTTGCCGGCGAGGAGGGCGGCGAGGTTGGATCCGATCGAGTCGTTGAGATACGAGTGAGAGACGACGGGGTTCCCGCTCTTGTCCTCGGCGTCCGGGTCGAGGTCGGCTGATCACTCGACGGCTGTGGACTGACATCTGATGTCAGACGTCTGACCAGGCGTTGATTGGTGGCGGAGGGATCGTTTTGATTACGCTCGCGCACGCGTAGTTGGGTATGATCGCTCATCGGGGGGCAGCGATGGGTGATTTCAAGCGGCTGGTTGCGTGGCAGAAGGCACACGCGTTCGAGCTCGCGGTTCATGCCGCATTCAAGGGGCGCCGCTTGGCGGCCGCACCGGGGTTCCGCGGCCAACTGCTGCGCGCCGTCGGCTCGATTCCCGATAATCTGGCCGAAGGCTGCGGCAAGCGTTCGCGCCGTGCGCTCGCCAAGTACGCCGAAGACGCCTACGCCTCGGCGAAGGAAGTCGAGAACGACTTGATCAAAGCGCGCGACCTCGGCCTGTTGCCGAGAACGCAATGCGAAGATCTGCTCCGCCAAGGCGACGAAGTGTCCCGCCTCTGCTTCAGCCTCTCTCGCGTTCCCCCCGATCAACTCTCGCCGGACTGAAAATGTTGTCCCAACACGCCTGGTCTGATGTCTGACATCAGCTGTCAGTCCACAGCCGTCGAGTGATCAGCCGAGCTCGACTCAGCACGCCGAGCCCCAGAGTGGCAACTCTCACTTCTCGTTGCGGTATGAGTGATGAATGACGGCACCAAGGTCAAGGTGTCGTCACGTGCCTCCGCCGAAACGCATCCATCATCCGCACCAGCTCCGCATTCGTGAACGGCTGCCAGCCGTGCGGCTTCATCGGCCGGCCGTACTCGAACGTGAAATCCGCCGCCGGATTCGCGAGCTTCTTCGACTCCTGCTCCATCAGATACACGCCGAGATTCAGATAGTAGTTGTCCATGTCGCCGACGTACACGTGCATCTTCCCGGCGAGCTGCGGCCCGATCCTCGGCCAGTTCTGCCGAAGATTCCACGTGAGGTCATAGCCCTTGTCGCGCCAGTAGGCGGCGACGCTCTTGTCGATCACGCCCGTCGCGCGATCCCACAGACGCTTCGGGTAGCCGTCGGCACCAACGGGGCCGTACGCCGCGTCCCACGCGTCGAACTGTTGCCCGCTCCGCGCTTTGCTCCCGAGTACCGCCTCGAGTCGACTCATAAGGCGGAACGACAATAGATCCTGTCCTTCCGGGGTGCGGCTCATCGACCGCTCCGGCACCGGGGGCAACGCGTTGTTCGGGAAGAACGCATTCGAGTCGGCGTAGACATCGACCGTCTGATTGCGCCGGAAGTCTACCGGATCAGGATACAAGCACCACGCGCCGCCGAAGAAGTCGGGTCGCTGGATCTGTAACGCGGCACACTCCCAACCACCCGTCGATCCGCCGGTCAGGAATCGGGCGTTCGCTTCCGGAATCAGACGAAACTGCTTCTCGAGCGCGGGAACGAGCTCGGTGAGCAGCGCATCCTGATACGGACCGTTGTTCGCCGAGTTGACGGCGTAGGAGTCGTCGTAGTAGGGCGTCGGGTGCTGCCAGGTGATGGCGACGAACTTGGGAAAACCATCGCTCGTCCACGATTTACCAAACTCTAAGCCGCTCTCGCGCGCACTCGTCGGCGTCGGATCCCAAACACTCGGCTCGCCACCGCGTCCTCGCCCACCGCCCGTCGCCCGTCCCCCGTCGCCCGCAGTCGGATCGATGAAGCCGAACGGTGCGCCGAGGCCGAAGTGGCCCTGCGAGTAGACGGCGGGATAGCGCTCGTTCGGCGATGAGTCGAAGCCCCTCGGCAGGAGGACCGTCGCGCCGATGTAGACGGCCGCGCCCCAGAACTTCGATAGCAGCTCGCTCTTCATCTTCACGTGCTTCACCCAGCGCGTGTCCGTCGGCGGATCGAGCGGCGGAAGCTTCTTCGTGAGCGCGAGCTTCACCGTCGTGCGCGCGGCGGGGTCGAAATGCACCTTCACCACCTCGCTCACGAGGTTGCCCGGCGACGAGCTCCAGTGCTGTCCTTCCCACTGGTCGGCGTGCACCCAAATTGTGTGGCCGTCGGCGCGGTGAAATTGGGTGTAGACGTTGAGCAACGCCTGCACGTAGTAGTCGCCGGCCGGCATGTGCGCGAGATCGTCGAACGGGAAGCCGATCACGCGATTGCCAACCGTCGTCGCGGCGCCCGGCCTCCAGGCGTCGATGTCCATACCATAGAAGGGGACGCTGCCGCCGTAGCTGCCGGCCTGAAAGCGCGGCTCGCGCGCGTCGGTGCGGCCGAAGATGACGAATAGGCGGCCAGTGGTTGGACCGGTTGCGACGGACGGATCGAGGGTGACGACAGCCTGCTGCGCGACGACCGCGCGGGCACCGAGCGTCAACAAAAGCCCGGGGACGAAAAGACTGATGCGATGCATGATCGGGGGTGTGACTGTGAGCGTCGAATATTCCGGCTACTTGGAGTTGGGAAACTGCAGCTGTCGCATGAGTGCCTGGAAGCGCGGCTCCGTCCGCAGAGGATCGTAGAGCGGATCGGCGTTGACAAAGGCGAGATAGAACGAATGCTCGCGCACACCCCGCTCGAGCCAGTCCAGCGCGAGCTGCTTGTCGCCTGCGCCCAACGCGCTCTGCGCGAGCGCCTCGTGGGTCACGGGCCGCTTCTTGGAGAGCGCCACCAACTGTTCGTAAAGCGCGCGCGCTTCCGTCCGGCGGCCCGCCAGGCCGAGCGCGGCCGCCTTTGCTCCGGTGGCCAATCCGGCCTGAACCTCGATGCCGTCGGGAAAGTACTTCAGCGCCTCGTCGTACTGGCCCTTCAAGCTCAACGCGCGTCCCAGATCGAATCGCGCCTGCGTGTTCGAGGGATCGAGATCGAGCGCTTTTCGCAGGTGGGCGATCGCCTCGTCGTAGCGGCGCAGGTAGACGAGCGTCGTACCGAATCGAGCGTTTTCGGTTGGCGCGAGCCGGTCGAGCTTCACGGCTTTGCCCACCTCGACGAGCGCATCCTCGGTGCGTCCAAGCGCGACGAGCGGCCAGGCTCGGAACAGGTGCTGAGATGAGCTGGTCGAATCGAGCGCGACCGCCTTGTCCATGTACGTCAATGCCTGCCGCCAGTCCTGGTCGGCGAAGGTACTCCACGTACCCAGCGCCGTGTACCCCTCGGCGAGTGTGGAGTCGAGTCTGACGGCATGCTCGGCGGCGGCTCGTGCGACGTCGCGCACCTGCGCGGGGGCCATGTCGCCGAACCCGGGTTCCAGTGTGTACGCGCTGGACAGCTCGGCCCACGCCAGCGCATAGTCCGAATCCTTGGCGATTGCCTGCTTCAGGTAGTCGATACCCCGACTCATCGTGGCCGGCGTCCGCTGATTCCAGTAATAGTGTCCCTTCATGTAGAGAAGTTGGGCCTCGGAGTTCGGCGTGCGGCGCCGCGACGCCGACGCAGTCACCGCAGTGCCTAGCGTTTGCCGCAGCTGTGCCACGATCGTTTGAATCAACGAATCCTGGAGCGCAGTCAGATTGCGTATCTCGTCTTCGAACCTGCGGGAGTTGAGAATCTGCCCGTTCGCGCCGTCGATC
>Ga0310812_10000776_pt1 | contig 11339 bp, 8 predicted proteins | sample NN3metagenome_FD_205747 | JGI IMG/M metagenome (GOLD analysis project Ga0310812, IMG submission 205747) | Soil microbial communities from experimental microcosm in Duke University, North Carolina, United States - NN3 | ecosystem: Engineered > Artificial ecosystem > Soil microcosm > Unclassified ...
GTCAGGGAGTTCACCGTGACCGCCGAGTACGTAAAGGAGAGCGGTGAGGCATCGACGCGTCGCGTGGAGCCGCATGCGATGCTCATCAATTGGCCGGCTTGGTACCTCCTTGGCTTCGATCATCTGCGCGGTGAGCCGCGCATGTTTCGGTTCGACCGGTTTAGGGCGGCGCGAATGGAGGAAGGAAGTCCCTTTCGCGCGCGCGCCCGTGAGTACGCCGACCGGCTGAAGTGCCACGCCGAAATCGCCGTCGAGTCGGTCTGACGGCTCCGCCCCTCCCGTCGGGCAACAGAGCGGCGTAACATCCGACTGTTGTTACGAGGCGACGGAGTGGGGACATGACGACCAACGCAGCCCCCGGCGTATTCGAGTCGGAAACCATCGGCACGCCGCGCGGCGAGCGAAGCCGAGACGAGGCAACGCCAACGCGCACAACCCGGCCCCTCACCTGGCCGAGCGGTGAGGGAGTTCACGTCGTCCACGTCGCCGGAGAGCTGGCGCCATTCGCGCGCAGCGGCGGACTGGGCGAAGCCGTGAACAGTCTCGCGCGCTTTCAGGCCGCCTCGGGACTGCCGACGTCGATCGTCATGCCACTCTACGATACGGCGCGCGACAACGCGCCGAGTATCGAGCCGGTGGGCGCCGCGTTTCGCGTGCAGGTCGGTCCCCGTCACGAGACCGTGCGTTTGTGGCGACTCGTCTCGGCGCCCGACGACACGCTGGCGCAGGTAAAGGTCTACTTCATAGAAAGTGAAGAGTACTTCGCGCGTCCGTACATCTACGGACCTCCCGGAAGCGACTACCTCGACAACGCACGCCGGTACGCCTGCTTCTCCATGGCGGCGATCGCGTCACTGTCGCGCATCGCCGGCAAGAATCCGGTGCTGCTGCACGTTCACGACTGGCACACCGCGCTTGCCCCTGTCTTTCTCCGAACGACCCTCGCCGCGACGGAGGTTGCGCGGCGTACGAAGGTGGTGCTGACCGTCCACAACGCCGGGTATCAAGGACACTTTCCCCCGGCGACCATGACGGACCTCGGGCTCCGGGCCTCGCTGTTCAACTGGAAGCAGCTCGAGTGGTACGGCCATGTGAACGTGCTCAAGGGCGGACTCGTCTTCGCGGATGCGGTGACGACAGTGAGCCCAACGCACGCGCACGAGCTTCGCACACAGGCCGGCGGCTTCGGCCTCGACGGCGTATTCGTTCATCTGCGGGATCGCTTCGTCGGGATCACCAACGGTATCGATCAGCAGGTGTGGGATCCATCGAGCGATCCGATCCTCGCGACCACCTATTCGGCAAAAAACCTTCAAGGAAAGCTCGATTGCCGCGAAGCGCTCCAACTGGCGACAGGTTTGCGACCGACGGACGAGATGCCGATCGTCGCGATGAGCGCGCGCCTGGTTTCGCAAAAAGGGCTCGATCTCATTCTCGGCGACCCGAGCTACTTCGCGCTCGACGCGCAGTTCCTCTTCCTCGGCGCGGGCGAGCCGCGCTACGAACAAGCGCTCACCGCGATCGCCGAGCGCGCGCCGAATCGCATTTCGGTGCAGCTCAAGTTCACCGAGGAGCTCGAGCACAAGCTGCTTGCCGGCGCGGACATTTGCCTCATGCCGTCGCTCTACGAGCCGTGCGGCCTCACGCAGATGCGCGCGCAGCGCTACGGCACGATTCCGGTCGCGCGACGCGTCGGCGGTCTGGCGGACACGATCGAGGACGGGGTCACCGGTTTCTTGTTCGACGACTATACGTCCGACGATTTCATGCGCGCCGCGATGCGCGCGATCGATCAATTCGAGGATCCCGACGGCTGGCTCGTCATGGTGCGCGAAGCGATGGCCCGGGACTTCGGATGGGAGCGGTCGGCGGAGAAGTATCTGAATCTGTACCGGCGCGTCGTTGGCGCGCCGGTGAGTCCGTGACGGCTAGTCGCGCAGTTGAATTCCGTGTTGAGCGATCGCTGACATCGTCACATCGGCTTCCAGCGCTTCGTCCACGCGACGCCGGCACCACGACCTCACACGAAGCATCGCCCAGACGTACGGAACGGTAATGATCCAGAAAAAGATGAACGGAAGGAAGTAATACACCGCCGCTGGGGGCGCGGTTGACGGCGCCGTCCCGGACGGCGTCACGATCCGCGGGCCGAATTGCAACAGCAACAGGACGAGGGCGGGCGCGATCAGCGCCGCCAGAACACTTCGTCGAAGCGACAACTCGTATTCGAGCCGGCTCCTTCCCCCATTCGCCTCGTTACCGTCCACGCGAAATGTCCCGCTCGACAAGAACGGGACGAGCCACGTTGGCAAGACCCAGCGCAGGAAGACCGGGACGCGAAACTCCAGCTCGATGTCCGTCCGCGAGAGCACCCGGGCGCCCTCGCGCTCCAGCCTGTCCGCGCACGCGATGATCAACGCCCTGCTCGACGGGCGGGCCGGTGGCTGAGCCAGGTCGATCGCTCCGCGGATACTGATCGGAAAAGGCATAGTGAATCTCTAATCTGTCAAAACAAGAACGGCAGCGAGAGCGCTGCCGTTCTTGTCTTTGCGATCAATTCGACTACTTGCTCTTGTTCGCTTTCGGCGTGAATCGGCCCATCTGGTCGTGGTTGTCCTCTCCGCCAAACTGCGGCGCATCCGTCCCGCCGCCGCTCACTCGCTCGACGCGGAAGGTTTGCCGGTACGTCTGGCCACCCACGACCATCGTCACCAGGTAATCACCGGTGTTGGCGATGTTCGCGCCGGCGCCGCCAAAGCCACCACCGCCACCGCCGCGGCCACCAACCGCTGGCGGATTCATTCCGATGAGCGCCCAGATGCGGCCGATCGGATCGAGCGCGGCATCACCCGTCGCTCCGCCACCGCGTGCGCCGCGCCCACCACGACCGCCAGCCGCCGGCGCGGCAACGCCACCACGACCGGCTCCGCCGGCAAACAGCGCCGCCGTCGCCGAGTCGAGACCACCCGCGCCACCGCCACCACCGCCGCGACGACCACCGGTTGATTCGGCGGGACGCGCGCAGAACGTCTCCCACTGCGTCGTCGGGTGTTCGCATGCCTGACCACCCGCACCGCCGCGACCACCGCCCCCGCCCCCGCCCCCGCCGCCACGTCCACCGGCTGCCAACCCCGCGGCTTGCTGCGGATTCGTCAGGAACGCGACCTGTTGGCGCACCGTCCGAATCGCCGCCGTGTCGTAGCCGGCCTTCTGCAGCGAGTCGAGCACCTGCGGCGCGCGCGCGCGGAGCAGAATGCTGTCACGACGCTGCGACGGCGAGAGCTCGGCCGCCACACGCGGACGCGTCTCCTGGAAGTTCCACGTCGCGTGGTGCACACCGGCGCCGCCTTGACCGTTGATCGTCGCTAGCGTGTCGCCGGCAACGTCGGAGATCACCAGACGAACGTTGCCCGGAGCGCTCGCCGCGAGACGATACACGATATCCGCGCCGAACGGCGGGTTCGCGTACGTCATCTCTGCTTGCGCGTACCCGTTGCCCGGCAGATTGAGCTGCGGACCCTCGCCCCACTGATACGCGGTCTTCGGCTTGAACAGATACGTTCCGGCCGCCATCACCTTCGGCGTCAGCTGCTCGAGCGCCGCGATGTCGACGACCCACAAGCTGCGGCCGTGCGTCGCCGCGATCATCTCGTGATCGCGCGGGTGAATCTGCAGGTCGAACACCGGCACCGTCGGGAAATTCGCCGAGAAGCGCGACCACGTCTGCCCGCGATCGATCGAGACGAACGCCGTCTTCGAGCTGCCGACGAACAGCAGGTCGCGGTTGTGCGGGTCTTCGCGAATGACGTGCAGGTAATCCGCCGGGCTCGCCGACGGCAGGTTGTTGACGATCGACCGGAACGTCTTGCCGCCGTCGTTCGTCACGAGCAGGTACGGCTTGAAGTCGTTCCAGCGATGGTTCTCCGCCGCGACGTAGAACGTGAGCGTATCGAAGTGGCTCGGCTCGACGCGCACGATGTACGCGTCCCACGGAACCCCGGCCGCCTGAATCTTCGGCGTCAGGTCTTCCCACGTGCCGCCGTCGTTGTGCGTGACCCACAGGTTGCCATCATCCGTCCCGGCGAGCAGGAAGCCCGGCTTGATCGTCGATTCCTGCAACGCCACCACCGTGCCGTAAGCTTCCGCGCCGGTGAGGTCGAGCGTGATGCCGCCCGTGTACTTCTCGACGGTGTCGAGACGGGCCAGACGCGCCTTTTCCTGTGCCGGATTGGTCTTGACCGAGAGGTCCGGCGAGATCGGGAACATATCTTCGCCGCGCTTTAGAGATTTCAGAACGCGGCTTCCGCCCAGATAAAAGACCTGCGGGTTGTGCGGCGAGAGGAAGTACGGCGACTCCCAGTTGTAGCGGATCTGGAGGTCGGCGCTGTCTTTCTTCTGGATCACTCTGTAGGCGTCGATCTTTCGCTGCACGTCCGGCGTCACCGGCTTGAGCGGATCGCCGCGCACGATCGCGATCGAATCCTCCCACATGCGGTAGCGCTCGTTCCACGACGGCTTGTTCACGCGACCGCGCTCACCCGTTTTCAGGTTCGTCTGCTGGATGCCGGCGCCCTGGCTTTCGCCCCATACCATGTTCGGGTCGGTCGGATCCTGCGCGGTGTAAAAGCCGTCGCCGCCCGAGATCGTGAACCAATACGTGTTGTTGCCGGGCGTCGACCGACGCTTGCTCGGCCCGCACCACGCGCCGTTGTCCTGCGCGCCGGAGCAGACGTTATAGGGAATGGCGTAGTCGAAGCTCGCGTCGTAGAACTGGCCGATCGGCAGGTTGCGCGGATACCAGAAGTTGCCGCCGCGATCGTACGTGATCGCGATGCCGCCGTCCATGCCGAGCACCCAACGCTCCGGATCATTCGGATCGATCCATAGCGCGTGGTCGTCGACGTGCACGCTCTGCGCGGCGTTCATGTTCGTCTTGCCGCCGTCGTTCGAGACCTGAAGGTCCGTCGACGAGAAGTAGACGCGATCAGGGTTCTTCGGATCGACACGAACCTGCGAGTAATAGAACGGACGCGTGTCGATGTTGTTCATGTGCTGCCAGGTCTTGCCGCCGTCCGCCGAGCGATAGAGTCCGTTCCCCGGCGGGCCGCGCTGGAACTTGACCGGACCCGGTTCGACCGAAACCGCTTCGGTCAGCGCGTAGACGATCTGCGGGTTGCTGCGTGAGATCGCGATGCCGATGCGGCCCTTCGGCCCTTCGGGATAGCCGCTACCCTTGATCTCCGTCCACGTGTTGCCGGCGTCGGTCGACTTGAAGAGGCCGGAGCCGACGCCGCCCGAGTTGAGCGAGTACGGCGTGCGGTAGCGCTCCCACATCGACATGTAGAGCACGTCGGGATTCGACGGATCGATCGCGACGTCGATGGCGCCCGTTTTGTCATTCGCTGGGGCCTTGATCAGCTTCCACGTCGTGCCGCCGTCGGTCGTCTTGTACAGACCGCGTTCACCGCCCGATTTCCACGCCGGGCCGAGCGCCGCGACGTACACGGTATTCGCGCTGCGCGGATCGACCACAATGCGGCCGATATGCTGCGAGTTGGTCAGACCGATGTGCGTCCAGTGCGCGCCGCCGTCGGTCGACTTGTACATCCCGTTGCCCGGTTCGATCGTGTTGCGCGAGTTTGGCTCACCCGTGCCCGCGTAGACGACGTTCGTGTCCGACGGCGCGATCGCCAGCATACCGAAGGCGATGATGTCCTTGTCGTCGAAGATCGGCCGCCAGGTGATGCCGTTGTTTCCCGACTTCCAGATGCCGCCGCCCGCGGCGGCGACGTACAACGTCTTCGACGGACCGGGGATGCCCTGCACGTCGGACACTCGCCCCATGAAGTTCGACGGTCCGATCTGACGCCACCGGAACGCCGCGATGACGCTCGAATCCAACCCTTGAGCGGCCACCGGTACCGCAAAAACAGCCGCCATCGCGCAGCCGGCGAGGGCGGTGATGACACGGGATCGTTGCATAGCGAATCCTGCTTTGGTGGGGATGATTAGGCCAAAGTACGACACACAAGATACGGCGGGAGCACATGGGACCGTTGGGCAGTTAGGCGATGGAAACGGCGCAACGTGGCCTTCAGCTATGGTCGGCGGCGGCGGCCCGCTGGCAGCCGGCTCACGGCCGTCGCCGCCAGCGATGTTCGCTGTTTCCCGCCCCCTCGCTCAATATTGGTGTCATGCCTCTCGCCGCCGTCATGACTGGCCCCCGCCGGCCCCTCGAAGTCCGCGACATCCCAAGCCCCAACCTCGAACCCGGCGCCGCGCTTCTCCGAACGCTCTACTCCGAGGTTTGCGGCACCGACGTCCACCTCCACCACGGTCGTCTCGACGTCCCGTTCCCGATTATCCCCGGCCACGTGTCCGTCGGCATCGTCGAAGCGGCGCGGGGCAGGGTCGCTGACATCGAGGGCGACGCCATAAAGGAAGGCGACGTCGTCACCTTCCTCGACGTCCACGAGACCTGCAACAACTGCTATTACTGTCTCGTCGCGCGCCAACCGACCCGCTGCTTGAAGCGGCGTGTCTACGGCATCAGCTACAGCGCGAACGACGGCTTGCTCGGCGGTTGGGCCGAGGCCATCTGGATGAAACCGGGCGTGAAGATGGTGAAGCTTCCGCCGGAGCTGAACCCGAAGACCTTCATCGGCGGTGGCTGCGGGCTCGTGACCGCGCTTCACGCCGTCGACATGACCGAGCTCAAACTTGGTGAGTCCGTCGCGGTTCTCGGCGCGGGCCCGGTCGGCCAATCGTGCGTCGCCTTCGCCTCGCTCTCGGGCGCCGGGGAGCTGATCGCCGTCGGGGCGCCGAACGACCGCCTCGAGTTTGCCCGCCGAATGGGGGCGACGGCCACGCTGAGTCTCGAGATCCCACCGCAAGAACGTCTCGAGGCTGTCCGCCGGCTCACCGGTGGCCGCGGAGTCGACGCGGTCATCGAAGCGAGCGGCGCTCCTGAGGCAGTCAAACAAGCCCTCGACCTCGTACGCGACGGCGGTCGTGTGATCGTTTGTGGTCAGTACACGGATAACGGTCCCGTCGAGATTCATCCGCACTGGCAGCTCAACCGCAAACACATCGAGATCAAAGGTTGCTGGGGCGCTCGCTACGATCACTTCCACCGAGCCGCGGCCCTGACCGCTCGCTACGGCGAGCGGAAGCCGTGGCGAGAGATGGTCAGTGACGCGTTCACACTCGAAAGCGCGAACGCGGCGCTGCGCGCTGTCGAGGATCGAACCGCGATCAAGGCGGTGATTACGCCCAATCCCGAGTTGGTGAGGAGTAAGCTCAGCTAATCTCTGGTCTGATTACCCGAGACAGGCCCGATGCGCGGCCCCGTCTGCACGATCTGGTGGAGCTCGCTCCTATCCCGGCTAACGAGGACTGATGCTGGCTTATTTGTAAAGAATCATGTCCCTTACAGGCTACGGCTGCCCCGAGACCTGGGAGTCCAACCGCTCGGCCTATATCATGAAGACGTCGCGACGGTTTATCGCGACTCCAGCTCGAGGATCTCAGAGGCGCCGGCCACTTGTACACGACCTGTCTCTTCTGCCACTCCGACCTCTCCGCCAACCACTTCCTGGCGAGCTTTCCCGTTGGTCGTCGGTTGGCATTTGATCCGAAAAAGGGTCGGCTCTGGGTCATCTGTACGCGCTGCGGCCGGTGGAACCTTTCGCCGCTCGAGGAGCGCTGGGAGGCGATCGATCAGGCTGAGCGACTCTTCCGCGGAACGCGGCTCCGCATGTCGACCGACAACGTCGGCCTGGCGCGCTTCCGCGGCGGATTCGAGCTCGTTCGCATCGGACCGGCACTCCTCCCCGAGATCGCCGGCTGGCGATACGGGACGCGACTCGCCCGTCTCGAGCCTGAGCATCAAGCCGAGCGCGGACTTTTCCTCCGCGGCGCGCGTCTGATCGCGAAGGCCACCGCGGGGGCGCTCGTCCATTACGCGCACGCCGTGGGTTTCAGCGACGACGCCGTGTTGCGCATGCGAACCTTCCGCCGCTCGCGCGGCGTGCTGCTTCGCACGAGCGACGAGTTTGGACATCCCGTCATTGTCCGGTACGCGCACCTCGGCGCGGCGGAGTTGGTACGTCCCGAGCAGGACGCGCCCTGGCAGCTCAAGCTCCACCATGACAGCGGGATCGCGACGCTGGCCGAGTCGCCGGCACTGCGCGTCGCCGGAAAGATGCTCGCGACACTCAATTTTGGAGTGGCGACCCAGGGAGAGCTCAATCACGCCGTCGCGAAGCTCGACGAAGCCGGCGATCCCGAAGGCTACTTCACACGCGTGGCGTCGCTCGCCATGCGTACGTCGTGGGGACGTTTCCCGGACGCGCCGCAGCACGGTGAGGATGCACCGAAGGGCACATTCGCCGAGCGTCTCGCGCTGAACCTCGCCAGCCGGTCCTTCTGGGGGCACGGCGGCACGGGCAGCGACCAACAAACGCCACTTTATCGTTTGCCGGCCGTCGACCGCCTCGCGCTCGAGATGGCGGCCAACGAGGACATCGAGCGTCGCGCGCTGGCCGGCGAGCTCGAAGCGCTCCACGCCGCGTGGAAGGACGCCGAAGAGATCGCGGCCATCGCCGACGAGATGTTCACCGACGGCGTGCTCGAGGAGTTCAAGCGGCAGTACTTCGAGCGGTTGGCGCAGGCCGAGGACTGACAACGGGGCGGGATTGAGCCATACTCTCCATCGATTGCGACGGAGAATCCGGCACATGCGACTGAATGACGTTCTCGCGGGCGTGCTCGCCGCGGCCTCGATCGTTTCCGGCTGCGGCAACGGCGGCAACTCAGCGCCCGCGGCGGCGACCGCCACCGTCACTGGCGCCAGCATCGCCACGCCGCCGCTCGCGGGCGTGACCGATGGCGAATGGAGCATGCCGGCGCGCGACTATGCGAGCAGTCGCTTTAGCAATCTCTCACAGATCACGCCCGGCAACGCGAAGAATCTTCTCGACCGGCGTGCTGCGCGGCCACGAGGGGCAGCCGCTCGTCGTCGGCAACACGATGTACGTCATCACGCCGTACCCGAATGTCGCCTACGCGATCGACCTCACACAGCCGGGGTTCCCGCTCAAGTGGAAGTACCGCCCCGAGAACGCGCAGGCGGCGATCGGCATCGCCTGTTGCGACGTCGTGAACCGCGGCGCCGCCTTCGCCGACGGCAAGATCGTCTACAACCTGCTCGACGGACACACCGTCGCCGTCGACGCGGCAACCGGGACGGAACTGTGGCGCACCAAGATGGGCGACATCAACAAAGGTGAGACGATCACCATGGCGCCCATCGTCGTTCTACGCGCAGGATCGCGGCGCGAACCTCGGCATCAGCACCTGGCCCGGTGAATCGTGGAAGGTCGGCGGCGCGGTGGTGTGGGGATGGATCTCGTACGATCCCGCGCTCAACCTCATCTATCACGGGACTTCCAATCCAGGTCCGTGGAACGGCAACCAACGGCCGGGCGATAACAAGTGGAGCGCCGCGATCATCGCGCGCGATCCGGACACCGGCGAGATGGTCTGGGCCTTCCAGCCGACGCCGCACGACATGTGGGATTACGACGCCGTCAACGAGAATATTCTCGTCGACTTGCCGATGAGCGGCGGCACGCGGAAGGCGCTCGTCCACTTCGATCGCAATGGCTTCGCCTACACGATCGACCGCGCCACCGGAGAGGTGCTGCTCGCCCAGCCGTTCGTGCCGATGAATTGGTCGTCGGGCGTCGATCTCAAGACCGGACGCCCGAACGTGAACGTCGACAAAGCGACGGCGCAAGGAAAGAACGTCAAAGACATCTGTCCCTCGCTCGAGGGCGGCAAGAATCAGCAGCCCGCTGCCTTTTCACCGAAGACCGGTCTGTTCTACGTGCCGACGAACAACCTGTGCATGGACTTCGAAGGACGTGAAGTCATGTACATCGCTGGAACTCCGTACATTGGCGGCAACGCGCCGGAAAAGGGCGGACCGGGCGGTTACAAGGGTGAGTTCATCGCCTGGGACGCCGTCCACGGCAAGAAGATCTGGGGCATCAAGGAGCCGTTCCCCGTCTGGAGCGGCGCCCTGGCCACAGCGGGCAACGTCGTTTTCTACGGGACGCTCGACGGCTGGTTCAAAGCGGTCGACGCCACCAACGGAACCGTGCTCTATCAGTTCAAAGTTGGATCGGGCATCGTCGGCGCGCCGATGACGTACACCGGGCCCGACGGCAAGCAGTACGTCGCGGTCTACGCCGGCATTGGCGGCGACATGGGATTGCTCATTGCAGGAGATGTCGCCGCCAACTTGCCGTTCGACGTGCGCGAGCGCGGCACGACGCTCCCCGACCTGGCGCGCTACACTTCGTGGGGCGGCATGTTGTTCGTCTTTTCGCTCTGATGGAGAGATTGCTCATGCATATTCCATCGTTCGTGCAAGGCATGCTCGTCGCCGCCGCACTGGGCGGCGCCGCCGCGTACGCCGCGCGGCAGTCGCCAGCGCGACAGTCGCCGCCGCAGCAAGGAACGCAGCCGACGTATTTCGTCGAGCACCCGGATCACATTCAGCCCGGCCTCGCCCGGGCGGGCCGCTTCGCCTCGCTCGTCAATCCGTTCCAGGGCAACGCGCAGCGCGTCGCCGAAGGCTCGAAGCTGTTCATCGCCTACAACTGCATGGACTGTCACGGCGCCGACGGTTCGGGCGCGATGGGACCGAGCCTGCAGGACAGCCGCTGGCATTTCGGCGGAACCGCCGGCGACATCTATCAATCGATTTACGAAGGCCGGCCCGACGGCATGCCGGCTTGGGGCGGTCGTATCGCCGACGATCAGATTTGGCGCCTTGTCGCCTACGTGCAGACGTTATCCAAGGGCCACGACGTCGCGACCGAAAACTTCACCGGTAAGACCATTGCCCGAAGCGGCCACTGATCCGAGCCGCGACGTCATTCTCAGCACACTCGTCGAATCGTACAACGGCCCCGCGTGGCACGGGCCGTCAGTGCGCGAAGCGCTCGGTGGAATCGGCGCCGACGTCGCCTTTCGCAAACCCGCCGCGGACAGAAACTCGATCTGGGAGCTCGTGCTGCATCTCGCGCACGGGCGGCACTTGCTGACGTCGCGCACATTGAACGGCGAGATCGATCCGTTCCCCCGCGCGATTCGCGAGCCGTGGTGGCCCGTTTCCCCCGAGCGCGCCGACCCTGCCGCGTGGGAGGCAGACCTCGCGCTGCTCGACGACACGCAGACGCGTTTGCTGAGTGCAATTCGCAACGCCACTCCCGAGCGGCTGGCGCGCGTTCCGGCGGGCGCCGACCAATCCATCGCCCGTCAACTCCTCG
>Ga0310812_10000778_pt1 | contig 11325 bp, 8 predicted proteins | sample NN3metagenome_FD_205747 | JGI IMG/M metagenome (GOLD analysis project Ga0310812, IMG submission 205747) | Soil microbial communities from experimental microcosm in Duke University, North Carolina, United States - NN3 | ecosystem: Engineered > Artificial ecosystem > Soil microcosm > Unclassified ...
CGACGATCACGAACACCGATACCGGCGACCGCACGACGGTGATGTTCAACCCGGAGGAGTACACCCTTACCCGCGGCAATACATTCGCCGAGGTCGGTGTGCCGGGGCTGCGCTCCCCGCTGCTCCAATTCGTCCACGGCGCGCTGCAGACCCTCGAGATGGAGTTGCTCGTCGATACGCGCGAAGCGCACGGCGCCGGCACCACCGCCGGCCAGGACGTGCGCGAGATCACGCGGCGCATCACGAGTCTGCTCGACATCAATCCCGAGACGCATGCGCCGCCGGTCGCGCTGTTCACATGGGGGCAGCTCACGTTCCGCTGCGTCCTGACGCGCGCGACGCAACGCTTCATTCTTTTCCGCCCAGACGGTGTTCCGCTTCGCGCGCGTCTCACCGTTGCCTTTAGTGAGTACACGAACGCCGAACTCGAGTCGAAGGAGACAAAGCGTGAGACGGCCGACTACAGCAAGGCGTACGTCGTCACGCAAGGCGAGACGCTGAGCGACGTCGCCGGACGCGTGTACAAGAATGCTGAGCTCTGGCGCCCGATCGCCATCCGCAATGGCGTCGAAGATCCTCGCGTGCTCGCCGCCGGCATGCGACTCCTCGTCCCCACCTTGCCGTTCCGCGATCCCGAGACGGGCGAGGTCACCGCCTGACATGAGCGCGAGCGTCAGCCCCCTGCAGGCGCGCTACGCGCCCGATTTCAAGATCCGGATCAACGGCGACGATCTACCGAAAGCCGTGCGCTCTTCGGTCGGAAGCATTCGCTTTGAGGACGGCATGCAACGCGCCGATCGCGTCGAGATCTCCGTCGCCAACACCGAACTGCGTTTTCTCCAAAAGCACATTCGGGGGCTCGGCTTCCAGCCGTTCCCGACCGCCGTTCGAATCGGCCCGGTGCAAGCCAGCGCGACACCGAGCGGCGTCTTCGACGTCACGAACACGCTCTCGCTCGCACTCGGCTACTCGCCCGGTTCTCTCACCGACGTCTTTCTGGGGGAGATCACGGGCGTGCAGGCAGCCTTTCCCTCGAGCGGGACGCCCACGTTGACGATTGTCGCGCACGATTATCTCCAGCGTCTGTCGCAGGGCAGCGCCGCGCGCGGCTTCGGGCCGATACCCGACTTCGTCGTTGCCGCGATTCTCGGGGCGGAGAACCTGCTCATGCCGATGATCGATCCCACGCTGGCTGCCGCGGCGTCGGCGATGTCCGCCGTCGGCATGATCTTCAGCGGCGCGGGAATCAAGCAGAAAGGCCAGACCGACCTCCAGCTCCTCGACGAGATCGCGCGACGCTACGACGCCGAGTACTGGGTAGAAGGCACCGTCCTGCACGTGTCGCGCTTCCTCAAGCAATACACGCCGAGTGTCACCCTCACGTGGGGCGAGTCGCTCATCGATTTCTCGCCGCAGGTGAGCACCGTTGGATCGGTGGCTGGTGTCTCGATGAAGTTCACTCTTCGCGAAATCCCGATGGACTTCCTCGTCACGGCGGGCTGGGATTTCGATCGCGAATCGCTGTCGATCAGCGTTACGCCGGGTCAGGCGGGTCAGGGCGCTCCCGGCGTGAGCGGACCGTCGTTCACCATCATCGATCAGCCGATCACGAGTCCGGCGGACATCGCCAACAGCGCGCTTACCATCGTGCGCGAATTGCGCCGACGCCTCAATGCCCGCCTCACCGCGACGGCCAACATGATCGGCGATCCGCGCATTGCCGCCGGCGCCGTCGTTCGCATCGAGGGTATCGGTCCGGATTTCAGCGGCGATTATCGCGTGCGCAGCGCCACGCACACCATCGACGGCGGCGGATATCGCACGTCCTGTCAGTTGTATAAGGAGATCATCCCGTGATCGACGAAGTGCTGGATCAGATCGAGACGGCGCTCATCTCGATGCACGAAAAGCTTCCCGGCGTCGTCGTCGGCACCGTCTCCAGCCTGTCCGACCCGATGTCTCTTGGGCGCGTGCAGGTCAAGATCCCGGCGCTCGACAGCAGCGACAGCGTTCCGTGGGCTCGCGTCGCCGTACCGATGGCAGGGTCCCAGATGGGTATGTACTTCATCCCACGGGTCGACGACGAGGTCCTCGTCGCCTTCGAGCACGGATCGCCGACGGCACCCTACGTCATCGGATGCTTGTGGAACGCCAAGAACCCGCCACCGGAGTCGTCGCCGCTCGCCGAGATCCGCAAGATCGTGACACCGGCTGGCATCGAAGTCACTCTCGCCGATCGGCCGCCGACGGTCACCATCAAGACGCCGGGCAACGAGAAGATCGAGATCGCGCCGGCCGGGATCACGATCGATTCCAGCACGAGCAAGATCGAGATCTCGGCGAAGCAACCCAACGTAAAGGTCACCTCCGGCGGCAACACCATCGAGCTCGCCTCGGGCGGCGTGACGATCAACGCCTCGCCCAGCCTCACGCTCAAGGCCGCCTCCTCGATCGAAATCCAGGCAGGCGCGTCGTGTACTATCAGCGCGCCCGTAGTGAAGATCAATTGAGACTCATTCAGGGATACTCATGCCTCCGGCCGCGCGCGTAGGAGATCCGACGGGACACCCGGGCGTCATCACCGGGCCGGGCGTTGCGACCGTGCTGCTCAGCGGCATGCCGGCCGCCGTCGTGGGCGATCTCCACACCTGTTCCTTTCCGCCGCCGGCTGGGCCGCACCCGCCGTCGCCTTTCCCGTCGGGCAGCACCAGCGTCTTGATCGGCGGTCGGCCGGCTCTTCGACTCGGCGACGTCGCCGGGTGCGGCGCGCCCATCGTGTTCGGCGCCCCCACGGTGGAGATCGGATGATGGCGACCGCTCCCGATGGCAGCCGAGCGTTCCTCGGCATCGGATGGTCGTATCCGATGCGCGCCGAGCCGCGCGGCGACGTCGCGATGTCCGTCTACGATGCAGACGTTCGAGAAGCCGTGCTCATCATCTTGGGCACGTCTAAGGGAGAGCGTGTTATGAGGCCCGATTTCGGCGCGGGGCTCAATGCGCTGCTGTTCGAGCCGGTCAGCACCACGACCGCCGCGCTCGCGCGCCAGCGCGTCGAGGAAGCGCTCGTGCTTTGGGAGCCCCGCATCGACTCCGTCCAAGTCGACGTCAGCACTGAGGACGCCGCGCTCGGCCGTCTCCGGATCGAGATCGCCTACCGCGTTCGCGCCACGAACACGTTCTACAATCTCGTGTACCCGTTCTATCTCAGCGAGGCGAAGTAGCGTGAACGGCACGCTCGATCGCCCGTCCGCTCCAGTAGTCGATCCGCGCACCGCGGACGACGTCGCCGCTGACGTCGAACGTCGCGCGCCGGCGTACACCCCGACGTGGCGACTCGGCCGTTCCGGCCCCGGCGCCGCCGCGACCGCGGCGTTCGGCCGGTTCATGCGGGCGTTGATCGAGCGCGTCAATCGCGCACCGGACAAACACGAACTGGCATTCCTCGATCTGCTCGGTGTCGACCTGTTGCCAGCGCACGCGGCGCGAGCGCCGCTTGTCTTTACGCCGCTACCGGGCGTTGGCGACTCACAGGTGCCCGCCGGCACGAGAGCCGCCGCGAAGATCGTCGGTGGACAAGTCGTCTTCGAGACCGAATCGCCGATTGGTTTGGCCGGAGCGCGTTTGGCCGAAGTGGTCACGGTGTGGCCCGGGAGAGACCAGTACGCCGATCACAGCGCGGCGCTCGCCGGCGGACTGCCGACGACGCTGTGGTCGGGCATGATCGCCGTCGACCACGAGCTCTATCTCGCCCATGACGTGCACTTCGCGCTCGCCGGAAAGTGCTCGGTGCTCATCGACTTTCGTCTGGAGCGGAATGGCAGCGAGCCGCTCGCGCTCGCATGGCAGTATTGGGACGGCTCGATGTGGCGCGATTTCAAATCGTTCGAGAACGACGCCACCGATCCCTCCAAGAGCTTCGACGGCACCGCCGGTCTCACGAGAACCGGTGTCGTGCGGCTGGCCGCCGATTGCTGTGAATCCGAGCAGCTCGTGGTGAACGGCGTCAAAGCGTTCTGGCTCCGCGCGCAACTCACCACGCCGCTCCCTCCGATGATGGGCCGAACGCTGCCGACGATCGATCGAATCTTCGTGCGTTCGATGATCGATCGCCGAGTCGTCGGCGCGACCGGCCTCCCTCCAGACGCGGCATTTGCCAACGGATCCAAACTCGACGTCTCCAAGACGTTCCAGCCGCTCGGCAGCGCCGCGACTCCAGGCAGCGTGATGACGCTCAAGCACGAGGAGGCGTTCTCCAAGCCCGGTGCCACGGTCACGATCGCCATGGTGCGATCCAAGACGCCCGCCGAGCGCGGCGACGATCTCACCGCGGCATACCAGCTCGACGTCAACGCCGCCAAGACGTTGATGGACTCGCTGATTCTGAAGCTGCAGACCGACATCATCCCGGCCCTCGTCGCTATCCGCGACGGGGTGCTTACCGGCGTCGCCGGCCTCACGTGGGCGTTGATCATCGATCCCATCAAAGCCGCTTTCACTGCGCTCAGCGATCAGCAGACAAACTGGACGTTGGACTGGTTCAAAGGGCTTTGGAACCTCACGCAGGCCGTGTACGAGACGACCATTGGCCCGATCGTCGACCTTATCGCGGGCTTCGTTGGGGCCGGAGGGAATGCGGGCGGAATCTTTGACTCGATCAAGGATGCCTTCGCCACGGCGTTCAACGTTGTTGCGGCGCAAGTCAACAACCTCACGGCGCTCGTGAACAGCTTGCTCACCTTCACGCCGGAATCAGCGGCGGTCGCGCTCGGAGCCAAGCAGCCCGTGATGATGGCGCCGGCGGTCGCCTGGGAGTACTGGGATGGTAGTGCGTGGCGCGATCTCTCTCCCACGTTCACCGGCGCCGGCGCGCTGACATTCGAGTCGGCGCCCGCGACCACGGTGACGCTCACGTTCACCGTGCCCCCCGATTGGGAGCCGATGACGCTCGATGGTGTCACCGGTCGCTTCATGCGCGCGCGCCTCGCCAGCGGCGGCTATGGTGTGCTGCGCACGACGAGCTGGAAGGATCAGGTCACTCAGCTCATCGACTTCCTGCCCATCATCGAGAATCGTCCGCCGTCGCTCGACTCGCTCACACTCGGTTATCTCTACCAATCGCCAGGCGTGCCACCGGATCGCTGCGTCACGCACGGCGATTTCGCGTGGATCGATCGCTCGATCGACGTCGCCTCTCCGGGCAACCCGTTCGAGCCCTTTGCGCCCGTCGCGGATACCGCGCCGACGCTTTATCTCGGCTTCGACGGCCCTCTTCCCGCGGACACGATCGGCGTGTGGTTCGACTTCGCGCAGACCGATGCGCAGGCGAGTGGCCCGTCTGTGCGCTGGGAGTACGCTGACGGCAACTCGTGGATTCCGCTGTCCGTTGAGGACGAGACCGACGGCCTCGTTCAACCGGGGATAACGAGAATCAACTACCCCGGCGTCGCCGAGATCCCGACCACGCTGGTCATCGCGGCCGCCGACAGTACGGTGCAACTGCGCTACGAGCGCACAGCGTCGTCACGGTTCAACCCCGGCGATGTGATCTGGATCGAGAACGACGGCAAGGGCGAGCTCGCGACAGTGCGGGACCGCGTTGATGACATGCTGACGCTGGTGACACCCCTCGCCAAGTCGTACGCGCGCGGCACCGCCTCGCGTGCCCGGCTCGCTCGTTTTGGCAATCCGCGCGCCTGGCTGCGTGCACGACTCGCCGAGCCGGTCGATCCGCCGATCATGCCCGTCGGCGCGATCACGCCCAACGCGGTGTGGGCATCGCAGCGGCAGACATCGAGCAACGAGCTCCTCGGCTCGAGCAACGGACAGGCCAGTCAGGTTTTCTTCACACGCGACACCCCGGTGCTTCCCGGCGAGATTGTCGAGATCCGAGAGCTCGAGGGCGCGCGCGCCAACGTCGAGTACGAGCTGCTCCGCCGCGAGCTTCTCGACGCCGGCGGCACCGATGCGGATCTGCGCGTCGTGCGCAACCCGCGAACGCTGCAGATCTCCGAAGTGTGGACCCGGTGGCGGCCGCAGCGAACGCTCCTCTTCTCCGGTCCCACCGATCGCCATTTCGCCGTGGAGCGCACACGCGGACGAGTTCTCTTCGGCGACGACCTCCACGGCCGGATCCCGCCATCGGGAACCGACAACGTTCGGATCGTGCGGTACGCATCGGGCGGTGGCGTCATCGGCAACGTCCCCCTCGGCGCGATCTCGCAACTCATGAGCGGCGTAGCCGCGCAGAAGATTATGAACGCGCGCGCGGCGGAAGGTGGTGCCGACGGCGAGCGCGCCGAAGATGTTCTCTGGCGCGGTCCGCGCACGGTGCGGCACCGGCGTCAGGCTATTAGTCAGCTGGACTACGAAGCCCTCGCCCGCGAAGCATCACCCGCTGTCGCGCTGGTTCGTGCTCAACCCTCGACCGACGCAAGTGGCCGACGCACGCCGGGCGCCGTCACGCTCTTCGTCGTGCCGCAGAGCACCGAGCCGCGTCCCATGCCTGCCCTATCGTTGCTGCGCGATGTGCGGCAATTCCTTTTGGCCCGGATGCCGGTCGGAGCGCGTGCTGGGCTCGTCGTCGAGCCGCCTCGCTATCAACTCGTCGGCGTCGAGGCGAGCATTGCCGTCCTTGCCGGTCGCGAGGCCGGCGCGGTCCGCGAAGCGGTCATCCGAGCGCTCGCGGCTTTCCTCCATCCTCTGACCGGTGGCCCCGGCGGCAGTGGCTGGCCGTTCGGGCGCGACGTTTTTCTCTCGGATATCGCCGCCATGCTCGAAGAGACGGATGGCGTCGACTATGTGCAAACGCTCATGCTCGTCTCCAACGGTAATGCTCAGGGAGATTCGGTCGCTGTGCCGCTCGACCGGCTCGTTGCCGCCGGCGATCTGCGTGTCACGCTCGCCCCGGGAGTGGGCTGACACATGCCGTTGCCACTCCCGAATCTCGACACGCGGCGTTGGGCCGATCTCGTCGAGGAGGGCCGTGCGCTCATTCCGCGCTACGCCCCATCGTGGACGGACCACAACGTACACGACCCCGGCATCACGCTCATCGAGCTGTTCGCGTGGTACGCCGAGGGTGCGATGTATCGGGCGAATCGCATCAGCGACTCCGCTCGTCGAAAGTATCTCTCGTTCATCGGGTACGATTCACGCCAACCGGAGCCGGCCGAGCTTCTCGTTGGTTTTCATTTCAACGGCGCGGGACCCGTGGAGCTCCCGCCAGAGTTGTTGCTCGAGCACGCCGACGCCGATCTTCCCGCCACGCGTGCTCGCTTGACGGACGCGATTACGCTAGTGCCGGGTTCCATCGTGGCACTGCTCATCTCCGGCGGCGGCGGCTTGGTGGATCGCAGTCGCGCTCTCGACGCGCCGCTCGGATTGCCGCTCTTCGGCGATGATCCGGCCGTCGGCGCCGCGTTCATGATCGGCCTCGATCAACCACTGCCCGTCGGAGTCTGGACGAGCATCGGTATCGAGCTCACCAACGCGAACAGCGCCCGTTTAGAGCGCAGTCGCTTTTTCACCGAAGCCGCCGAGAAACGCGCGAGATGCGCGCGTCCGCCGCGACGTCCGTGCACGCCCCGATGCGGCCATCCCTGCGATGACGAGGCAACGCTCGGGCTGAACAAGGAACCGCGTCCCCAATCGTGCTCCGGCGATTCGCCTCGCGTCGAGTGGGATTACTTCGGCCCAACCGGCTGGTCGAGCGTCGGGGCCGCCAATCTACGCGACGAGACCGAGGCGCTCACCTGGTCTGGAATCGTTCACCTACGTCTCGATGCTCCGATGATGCAGTCGTCACTCGGTGGCACGGCTCCGCGCTACTGGTTGCGCTGCCGCCTCATCAACGCGGCATACGATAGTGCTCCCCGGCTCGGGACCATCGCGCTCAACGCCGCCGTCGTCACTCAGGATGAGCGGCCGCTCACCTCGTTCGTCATCGACAGTGGTGCCGTGCTCGCCGGCGCGCCGCCCATCGCCTTGGGGACCGACTTGGGGTTGGACCTTTCCTTTATATATGAAGGGCGAGTCGGGACTCTCACCGTCGCGCCGGAGGTGGGGGCGGCACCTCTTCGCGCGATCGCCGCCGACTTCGTACCTCCCGCGGCGGGCGCGGATGGTTTGGTCCAGCTCACGCTCATCCCACTGGGCGCGGCGAGTGGTTTGCCACGCCAGCGCTTGCAACTTCGCGATCGCGAGATTGTTGACCTTGCGCTTTGGACGTACGAGCGCAGCAACTGGCGCGGGTGGAGTCGCCGGATCTCGCTGGATGCGTCGTCTCCCACCGACCCGCATTTCACGCTGAATGCTACGGAAGGAGAGATCACTTTCGGCGACGGCGAGCGAGGCCGCATTCCCGATGCTGATTCGCCGGTGCTGGTCTCGTATCGCTACACTCGCGGCGCGGCGGGCTCGATCGGCGCCGGCGTGTCATGGCGCATCGCCGACACACCGATTTCGCGCGCGGTGCTCGGCGCCGGATTCGCCGCGGCCGTCCAAGACGTCGTGCAAATCGACGGCCTCGCCGTCGCGACGCCAGGCCGCGATGAAGAGAGTCTCGCTCAGGCGGCACGACGCGCCGCCGAGGCACTTTGGTCGCACGAGCAGCTCGTCCTACTCTCTGGCGATCCCCCCGCAGAAACCCTGGATCAAATCGACCCCGACGCGGTGCGCGCCGCCACCGTGCCCGCGCGCGGCGCGACCTCGCTCGATCTCGAGCGGCTGACCCTTCAAGTGCCGGGCACCTGCGTTCGTCGCGCGCGGGCGTGGCCCTCGCTCGACCCACTCGCGCCGGGCACGCTCGCTATCGGAACCGTCACCGTCGTCGTCATGCCGGAGCTGCCTGCCGGACGTCCGGTCGCGAGCCCGCGACTACTTCGGCGCGTGAGACGCTATCTCGCGCGGCGATGCATCGTGGGCACGCGCCTCGTCGTCACCGGAGCCACGTACGTCGAGATCTCGGTCACGGCAACCGTGACGGCGTTGCCGGGCGCCGATCAAACGCGCGTCTCCGCCGACGTGACGAAAGCGCTGAACAGCTTTCTCGACCCGCTCACCGGTGGACCGGCGCAACGCGGGTGGCCGTTCGGGCGCGACGTCTATCGCTCGGAGGTCCTGGCCACGATTGACGGCGTACGCGGTGTCGATCATGTGCTCTCACTGTCCATGACGGCCGATGGACGAGCGATCGACTGCGGCAACGCCTGCATCCCACCGGTGGCCTCGGCGTGCGCCGGCCAACACTCGATCACGGTTGCGCGATGAGAGCGAGTCGCCTCCGCCCGCTTCCGCGCGTCCGCTACGCGAACGGCGATCTGGTCGCAGCCGCCGACCTGTCCGCCGAATTCGCGGCCGAGTGCGCGCAACGCGCCATCCATGTTCGAGCCCTGCATCGTACGTGGGGGATCGCGCTCGGCTTCGCGGCCGGAGTCACGAACGCCGGTGACCGTCTCGTCGTCGGACCCGGCCTCGCGTATGACGTCTGCGGCCGTGAGCTTGCCATCGACCATCCGATCGTTTTCCCCAAACCGGTTCCACCGGCGGGTGCCGCGGGAATCGGCTGGTGGTTCGACGTGGTCCTCAACGGCGCAAGAACGCCTTCGCTCCGCTACGCGTTCGCGGGCGTGCAACTGAACGTTGGATCGCCGGCACCGATGCTCAGTAACGACGTGCGACTTGGCGAGGACGTACCGGTGGCGCGCGTGCTGCTTGCCGCAGGCGCGATGGCGCAACCGACGTTCGCGTTTCGACGTGCCGCGCGCGGCGTCGGCGCTCGCGTGGTCACCGGGCGTATTCCGGCGGGACACGCGATCGCGCAGTCTCCGCGCCGCGATCGCTGGACCTGCTCGATCGATTTTGCCGACGCTCACTTCACCGAGCCACCGTTCGTGTTCGCTACCCTTGAGCAGCATCCGCTTCTCGGGGTGATCGGCGCGGCGCAAATGAGCTCCATTCTCGGGCCGTTCGTGCATGTCGGTGCCGCGACGACCATGTCCGCGCTGGTGAGCGTGCGCTTCGCGCTCGCTATCGGAAGCGGCTTCGTGTGGCCCGCGGGGTCGATCACCACATTGCCGGTACCCATCCGCTGGCGGGCCATCGCCGCAGTTCGTCCGCCGGTGCCCGTGATCCGTCTTGGAGAGGCGCGCTCGCCCTCCGGTGAGGCCGAGGCGCTCGCCACGCCGGACCTCTCGACGTTCGGGGCCGTGCTTCCCGGCGGGACCATTCAGCCATGAGGGTTCGTTAACGATGACCGCGCCCGGCGGTATCATCCCTTCGCTCCAGCGTCCCGCGTTCTTTCCCGGAGAGCGGCTGGTCGCGAGCGATCTCGCAGCCGTGCAGCTGTACCATCGCGAGCTGCGCTGGCTTCACAATCGCGCTCTCCACGACTGGGGTGTCGCGCTCGGCCTCACGGTGACGGGGAACCGCGGCGACAAGACCGTCCACATCAATCCTGGCGCCGCCGTCGATCGCGGCGGCCGCGAGATCCTGCTCGCTCAAGCCGTCGATCTTCAGCTTCCGGCAGTCGCGGGCACCGCAGCCGGTGATCCGATGGACTTCTACATCACCGCTTCGTACGTCGAGGACGGCGACCTGACCCCGGAGACGCGCGGCGGCGATTGCGATACCGAAGGCGCGGTGCGCCTCGCGGAGCGATGCCGCCTCCGATTCCAACACACCGCGTCCTTCAACGGCTCCGATTGGGTGTCCGGCGTCGACCTCGTGCTGGCGAGCGCGCGAATCAAGGATTGCAAGTTGGCGTCGCCCGTCGCGGCCGATGATCGCCGCGAGATTGCTCGAGGCGGTCCGTACGTCGCCGCCGGCGCCACGATGGACGGCGCGACCCCCTGGGACATCTGGAAGATCGGCGGCACACCGGTCGGCGTACAAACCACCGTCAGCACGGCGAGCGCCGGGTTTACCAACACGCCGAGCTATGAGGCGAGAGTCGAAGGCGCGACGAGCGTCAACGTCGGCGGCCTGTTCGTCGTTGCCGGATACCCTGTCGTATCCAATCCAACCCCCAGCGAGTTCACCTTCGGGGTGTTGCTTCCACAGGGCACCATCGCCGGCGCCGATCTCAATCGCAAGACCGCCGTGTACACGAACGCCTTCCTGAATCAACTCATGAACACTCTCAAATGGCACGTCGTCTGGTCCGGAGTTGAAGGATGAGCGAGTGGCGCGGCGACACGACATATCGCTTTGTCAACCTCGAGCACACGTGGCCGAACTGTCGGCTCACCGGAATCGAGAGCGACGGCGGTGTCCTCCGGCTGGCGCATGTGCCGAGTCGAGCGGCGATGCTCCCGACGCAGTTGGAGG
>Ga0310812_10000779_pt1 | contig 11304 bp, 10 predicted proteins | sample NN3metagenome_FD_205747 | JGI IMG/M metagenome (GOLD analysis project Ga0310812, IMG submission 205747) | Soil microbial communities from experimental microcosm in Duke University, North Carolina, United States - NN3 | ecosystem: Engineered > Artificial ecosystem > Soil microcosm > Unclassified...
GATCGCCTCCCCCGAAACGGTCCAGACGGCCTGGCATGTGATCCGCGACTTCCTCGCGCCGAGGCTCAAAGGCCAGGAGATCGCGGCGCCGGGGCCGATCTCCGAAGTGTTCGCGTTCGTCCGGGGCCACCACCGGGCGAAGGCGGGGATCGAGATGGCGGTCCTCGACCTCTTCGGGAAGGCCCAGAATCGGCCGGTGTGGCAGATCCTGGGAGGCGACCGGACCGAAGTGCCCGTCGGCGCGACGCTGGGGGTGGAAGAGTCGCTCGACGACCTCCTCGTCCGGGCGGACGAGGCGCTCGCCCGCGGCTACCAGCGCCTCAAGGTGAAGATCCGGCCGCGATGGGACCTCGAGCCGCTCGAAGCGATCCGGCGGAAGTTCCCCACCGTGGCCCTCATGGCCGACGGCGGGTCCGCGTACACGCCCGCCGACGCGGACCATCTGAAGAAGCTCGACGGCCTCGACCTCGTCGTGCTCGAACAGCCGCTGGGAGGGGACGACGTCGTGGACCACGCGAAGCTGCAGTCGAAGATCCGCACGCCCGTCGGGCTGGGCGAATCGATCAAGTCCTACGACGACGCGCGGCGGGCATTCGAGCTCGGATCCTGCCGCTTCGTGAACGTGGACCCGTCGCGCGTGGGCGGACCGTACGCGGCGAAGATGATCCACAACGTGGCCCGCGCCCACAAGGTGCCCGTCTGGTGCGGCGCCGCGCTCGAGACCGGCATCGGCCGGGCCCACCACCTGGCGCTCGCGACGCTCCCGAACTTCACGCTCCCCGGCGACGTCGAGGGAAGCGGACGGTACTATGCCGAGGACGTCGTCGATCCGCCCGTCACGGTCACGGCGGAAGGCACCATCCTCGTGCCGAAGTCTCCGGGCATTGGCTATAATGTCGTCGAGAAACGGCTGAGCCGGTACGCCGTTCGAAGGGAGCCTGTGCTGTGAACCCGAGGACGTCCTCTTCCCAAGGTCGGTTTCGATTCTCTATTCTCGATTCTGACGTTCAGGCCCGCAGGGCCTGAACAACCAAGTATGTCCTGTCCTAAATGCAACGCCGCGCTGCCCGAGGGCAGCGTGTTCTGCAACAAGTGCGGCGTGTCGCTCGCGCCGCCTGCGCCGGGACTCCATCCCCTTCAGCCGCCGATCGCCAACGTCGCCCTCGAGCCCGAGCAGGAGCTCTGGAAGGGCCGCTTCTCCGGCAAAGCGCAGGGACTCTGGTGGGTGCTCTGGTTCATGGAGATGCCCCTCCTGCTCTTCCTCTGGTTCCGCTTCGTCCCGGCCGACGTCCAGAAGGGCCCCTACGCCAAGTGGGCGTTCGTCGCCGCCGCGGTCGTGCCCGTCCTGCTGATCCTGTGGAATCTGATGGTCGAGAAGATCTCGACCCGCTACCGCCTCACGACCCATCGCCTCTTCAAGGAGACCGGGATCCTCTCCCGCGAACTCAACGAGATCGAGCTCGTCCGCGTCGACGACGTCGCGGTCCGGCAGAACCTCGTCCAGCGCATCTTCAACGTCGGCATCGTCACCGTCATCGCGCCCCACGACCAGACCGAGCCGCGTCTGGAGCTCGTCGGGATCGAGAACCCGATCGAGGTCAAGGAGATGATCCGGACCCACGTCCGGCTCCGTCGGAAGGGCTCCCTGAACGTCGAGAACATCTAGTGCCGGCTCCGCGCAACCGGACGCTGCAGCTCACCGACGCCGACCGACGCTCCGTCGTTCCGGCGCTCTCCGGGCGCGCCCTTCCCGACCGCGTGTACTGCGCCGACGCGCTCGACGGCCTGAAGGCGAGCCCCGAGGCCGACCTGATCTTCGCCGATCCGCCGTACGACGCCGACCCCGACTGGCACGCGCTCTGGATCGCCGAGGGCGCACGCGCCTTGCGGCCGGGAGGCTCGATCTACGTCTGCTGCGACTGGACGTTCTCGAGCGCGATCCAGTCGGCGCTCGCCCGCCACTTCACGGTGCGCAACCGGATCACCTGGAAGCGGGACAAGGGTCGCGGCGCGAAGCGCAACTGGAAGCAGAACATGGAGGACATCTGGTTCGCCACGAAGGGCGACGACTATACGTTCAACCTCGTGAAGTGGAAGAAACCCGTCATCGCGCCCTACCGCGCGAACGGGAAGCCCAAGGACTGGGTCGAGGAGAACGGAGAGCGGTACCGGATGACTCACCCGTCCAACATCTGGATCGACTTGTGCGTGCCGTTCTGGTCCATGCCGGAGAACACGCCCCATCCGTACCAGAAGCCCGAAAAGCTGGTCGCGCGGGTGATCGAGGCCTCGAGCCGACCGGGCGATCTGGTCGTCGATCCCTTCCTCGGCTCCGGCACGACGGCGGTCGTCGCGCGCCGGCTGAAGCGGAAGTTCCTCGGCTTCGAGATCGAGGCCGACCACGTCCGGCTCGCGCTCAAGCGGCTCGCCGACCGTCCTTAAGGCAGCGCGTAGATCCGGACTTCCTCCGGCGGCGACTCCTCCCGGAACATCGTGCGCAGTCTCCCGCGTCTCCGGATCTGGAATGTCGCCGAAGGCGCCTGGTCGGGACGCTCGAACCCGGCCGGCGGCATCAAGCCGTGCATCCCGCGAAGCTGCGCGATCCAGGTCTCGTTGACGACTCGGACGTGCGGTCCGGCAGGGACCGTCTGGAACCAGGTAAGCCATTGACGCGTGTCCCGATACCCGTCGTAAAGGCGGAACAGGTACATCGTCCTCGGATCGGAGACGACGGTGCCTGACGCGGGGAGCTGATCGTACGCCAGCCGGGCGCCTTCGGTCAGCCGGCGGGCGTCGGCGCGCAGGATCAGCGACGCGCCGATCGAGCTGACCAGCAGGACACCCGCGATCGCCACCGTTCGGACCGTCCGCCGGTCCCTCAGGAGGTCCGCGACCAGGATCGCGATCGGCACCTCCGCGAGGAGGAAGATGCGCGGATGGTTCCGGAGCGCGGGCTGATAGGGGATGAGACGGATCGGCCAGAGGATCAGCAGGAGGACGAGGACGGCCGCCCAGAGCATCACGGGCCGGAGGCGCTCCTCCTTCCGCCGCAGCGCGAGTCCCGCGGAGACGAGGGCCACGGCGGGCAGGAGGCCGAAGAAGGCGAAGCCGACGGAAGCGGGATTGACGAACTGGACGAGCGCGGAAACGATCAGCCCCGCCGTGGCCGCGGCCGACGGATGGAGTCCCGCGACATCCTGGCTTTGCGCGACTCGGATCGAGGTGAAACGGAAGAGCGGGTCGCCGGTGAGGATCCCGTAGACGAGCGCCTCGCCGGCGATCACGGCCGCGAATCCCGCCGTCGCCCACGCGTCGCGGAGCTTCGGCTTTCCCGCCACCGCGAGCATGGCGGCCAGGCCGAAGAATGCCGACTCCTTGAACAAGTGGCCGATGCCGAGGACGACGCCCGCCGCGATCAGGCCGGGGATCCGGTCCGACTTCCGCGCCGTGAGGAACAGAAGGACGGCGCCCGACAGAAACACCGCGAGCGGCAGGTCCGTGTGGGCTTCGGTCGCGAAGAAGACGTCGAGCGGAAAGATCGCCAGCAGCGCCGCCGTCCGCCAGGCGCCCGCTTCGTCGGTGAACTCGCGCGCGAGCCGCCACGCGAGAGCGATCCCCGCGAGGGAGAAGACCAGGTTCGGCAGCACCAGCGTGAATGTCCCCGCGCCAAAGATTGCGTAAGAGGCCGCGATCGCCCCAAGGTAGCCCACTCGGGTGGAGAACACGTCGGCGGCGGCGTGATGGCTCCGCGTCAGGACCGCGTGGGCCATGTCGGAGTAAACGCTGTCGTCGGATCCCTGGGCGCCGATGAAGAGGAGGAGGCGCCAGGCCAGCGCGCCGCCGAGGAGTGCGCTCCATCGGACTGCCGGCGAGAACCGCATGTTCTATCCCTTGCGGGCACGCACGCCGATTCTGGCGCAGAAGCGATGGACCGGGCAGAGGTCGCAGGTGGGGCCGATCGGCTTGCAGACCGCCTTGCCGTGGGCGACGAGCGCTTCGTTGATCACCGGCCAGAGGCGCCGGGGGACGAGCTCGACCAGCCGCCGCTCCGTCTCTTCGGGCGTGCGGGTCTTCATCCATCCCATCCGGTTCGAGACGCGATGGACGTGGGTGTCGACGGGGATTGCCTGACGGCCGAACGCGTAGACGAGGACGCAGTTGGCGACCTTGCGGCCGACGCCCGGATACTCCATCAGGCCCTCGATGGTCCGGGGGATGTGCCCTCCGGCGGCCTCGACCATCCGGGCCGTCTCCTGGACGTACGACGCCTTGGTCCGGTAGAAGCCGATCGGCTTGAGGATCTTCTCCACGCTGCGGCGGTCGGCCCGCGCGAGCGCGCGCGCCGTCGGATATCGCCGGAAAAGCGCCTCCGTGATGACGTCCGTCATCTCGTCGCGCGAGCGTGCGGAGAGAATCGTGCCGATCAGCGTCCGGAACGGCGACACCCGCCGCTCGGACCAGCCGCCGAGCATCGTCAGCGGATACCGCCCGGAAAGCTCCTTCAGGATCCGGGCGATCGGGACGGCCACGCTATTTCCCCAGCTCGCGTCCCGTCAGGACCTTGAACGCCTCGAGGTATTTCTCGCTCGTCTTCTGGACGATGTTGTCGGGAAGCACGGGTCCGGGCGGCTTCTTGTTGAACTTGATCTCCTCGAGGTAGTCGCGGACGAACTGCTTGTCGTACGAGGGCGGCGAGATTCCTTCCTTGTAGCCGTCCCGGGGCCAGTAGCGGGAGGAGTCAGGCGTGAGGACTTCGTCGATGAGCGTGATCGCGCCATTCACGCGGCCGAATTCGAACTTCGTGTCCGCCAGGATGACGCCCTTCGTCTCCGCGTAGGCGCGGCCCTTGCCGTAGATCGAGAGGGTCAAATCCCGGAGCTTCTCGGCCGTGTCCTTCCCCACCGTCTGGGCCGCCACGTCGAAGCCGATGTTCTCATCGTGGCCGGTGACGGCCTTCGTCGCCGGGGTGAAGATCGGCTTCTCGAGTTTCGCCGCCTGCTTCAGGCCGGCGGGCAGCTGGATGCCGCACACGGCGCCCGACGTCTGATAGTCCTTCCAGCCGCTGCCGATCAGGTATCCGCGCGCGACGCATTCGATGGGGAACGGGTCGGCCTTCTTCACCAGCATCGACCGGTCGCGGAGGATGTCTTTGTACTTCTTCACTTCGGACGGCATCTGGTCGACGTCGCACGTGATCATGTGGTGCTGGACGCCGAGGTAGTTGAACCAGAATTCGGACAGCCGATTGAGGACCTTGCCTTTGAACGGGATGCCGTTGGCCATCACGACGTCGAACGCGCTGAGGCGGTCGGTCGTGACGATCAGCAGGGAAGTGCCCAGGTCGAACATGTCGCGGACCTTGCCGCTCGAGACGTGCTTGAGGCCCGGAAGCTCCGTCTTGAGAAGAACGCTCTCTCCCATCGTGGTGCTCCTTTAGGTTGCGGCGATCAGTTTGGCCACTTCCCGGGGGTGGCCCGGGACGGCGCCCACATAAACTTCATAACCCGGACACGGGAACGGCTCGACGGCCGCGGGATGGAGGGACTCCCCGGCGCCTGACTTCAGCGCGAACGCGACGGCGGGGGTCGTCGACCGCTGGATCCTCGGCTTTCCGAAGATCGACGCGGCGGGGACCATCGCGCGCGACTCGGGCGACGCGACGAGGCGCATGAGCTGCTGGCGCGTCTGCTCGGGGGGCAGCCCGCGCAGGCCGCCCTGCGGGTCGCGGCGCCGCGCCGTCTCGTCGAGCGCTTCGGCGATCGACGCCTTTGCGTCCTCGATCGCCGGCGTCAGGTCGGGCACGTTCTCGAACTTCGAGAACAGCATCCGCGCGGCGATCTCCGGGTAGCTGCTCAGGACGGAGGTGCGGACGTAGATGCTCTTCTCCAGCCCGTGGAGGCGGCCGGAGGGTTCGAGCGCCACCCAGCCGTCGGCCACGAACCGCGCGCCCGACATCTCCATCAGGCCCCAGATCGGCGTGGGATGGATGACCTCCTTGGGGTAGACCAGCGCGATGCCGCGGCCGTTGATCTCGACCGCCGCCGCGTGGATCAGGAACCCCGCCTTGCCGATCAGGCGTCCGAGCGCCTCCATGGCGCAGGCGCGGAGGTCGCCGTAGTACGACGTGTTGAAGAGGAAGACCTCCTGCCGGGCGGTCGAGAAGTACGACGCCTCCGGCTCCGCGGCGACGTTGATCATCGCGTGGACGACGAGCGCCGGCTCGCGGGAGACCGTCTGGCCCGTGACCTCCTTCCACTCCGCCTCGGTCGGGAAGTTGTCGCGCCAGAAGTCGGCGAGGTGGTGGGAGTTGGAGAACAGGCGGATCCGCTTTCCGAGCACCACGGCGTCGTGGATGAACGACTCGCGCCCCTCGATCGCGCGCGCCGCGTGGGTCCGCAGCCGCTCGAGGAGCGAGGCGTTCGAATCGGGATCGAGGCCGATCGAGACGCGCGCGCGCGTCTTCGTCAGCACGTTCGAGAGTCCGATCAGGGTCCCGGGCGATTCGCTCATAGTCTGTTCACGTGGCAGAGGGCCAGGGCGATCGCGTCCGCGGCGTCGGCCGGGGGCGCATCCTTGAGTCCCAGGGTCGCGGCGACCATGCGCTGGACGAAGTCCTTGGTGGCCTGGCCGTTGCCGGTGGCGGACTTCTTGACCTGCGCGGGGGCGTAGTCGAACACGCGCGCCCTGGCCACCGCCGCCGCCAGCATGCAGACGGCGCGGCCCGCGTTCAGCGTCATCGCATCCCGGACGCTCTTCCCCACGAACGGCCGCTCGATGACGACGTGGGCCGGACGATGGCGGCGGAAGAGCCGCTCGATCCCCTTGTGGATCGCCAGCAGCCGCTCGGGCAGGTCCTTGCCCCGGACGAAGACGCAGCCGCACTCGGAGAGCGACGGCTTTCGGCCGTTCACCTCGAGCACCGCGTAGCCGGTGCGGATGGTGCCGGGGTCGATCGCCAGGATCTTCATCAGGCGGCCTCCAGCGACAGTCGGTGCGACAGGCGGTCGTGCTCCTGCCACAGCTCCTCCGGAAGCCGGTGGCCGAACTTCTCGAAGAACGTCTTCATGTCCGCCAGCTCCCGGGTCCAGGCCTCGACGTCGACGGAGAGCAGCCGGCGCAGCGAGTCTTCGGGCAGGTCGAGGCCGGCAAGGTCGAGCGACTTCGGCGTCGGGAGAAATCCGATCGGCGTCCGCATCGCGTCCGCCTCTCCGCGGCAGCGGGCCAGGATCCACCGGAGGACGCGCAGGTTTTCGCCGAAGCCGGGCCAGAGGTAGGAGCCGTCGTCGCCGGTCTGGAACCAGTTCACGTGGAAGATCGCGGGCGCTTCGTCGCTCTTGGCGCCGACCTTCAGCCAGTGGTTGAAGTAGTCGCCCATGTTGTAGCCGCAGAACGGGATCATCGCCATCGGGTCGCGGCGGATGACGCCGACCTGGCCGGTGGCGGCCGCCGTGGTCTCGGATCCCATCGTGGCGCCGAGGAAGACGCCGTGGCGCCAGTCGAACGCCTCGAACACCAGGGGCGCGACCCGCGCCCGGCGGCCGCCGAAGAGGATCGCCGAGATGGGCACGCCCTGCGGATCGTCGAACCGGGGCGAGATGGCCGGGCACTGCCGGGCCGGAGTCGTGAACCGCGAGTTCGGATGGGCCGCCTTCGACAGGCTGCCGCGGGTCCAAGGCTTCCCCTGCCAGTCGATCGCCTCGACCGGCGCGGGTTCATCCGCCCCTTCCCACCAGGGGGTACGGTCGGGCTTGAGCGCCACGTTCGTGAAGATCGTGTTCCGCCCGATCGTCGCCACCATGTTGGGATTGGTCTTTGAGCTCGTGCCGGGCGCGACGGCGAAGAACCCGGCCTCGGGGTTGACCGCGTACAGTCGCCCGTCCTTCCCGAAGTGCATCCAGGCGATGTCGTCGCCGACGGTCCAGACCTTCCAGCCCTTGTGGGAGGCAGGCGGGACGAGCATCGCGAGGTTGGTCTTGCCGCACGCGCTCGGGAAGGCCGCGGCGATGTAGGTCACCCGGCCCTCGGGATCCTCGAGGCCGAGGATCAGCATGTGCTCGGCGAGCCAGCCTTCGTTGCGCCCGATCCAGCTTCCGATCCGCAGCGCGAAGCACTTCTTGGGGAGCAGCGCGTTGCCGCCGTAGCCGGAGCCGATGCTCCAGATCAGCCGCTGCTCGGGGAAATGGCAGACGAACCGCCGGTCGGGACTGAGGTCGCCCAGCGAGTGGAGCCCCCGGACGAACTGGTCCGATCCGCCCAGGTGGTCGAGGGCGACCTTCCCCATGCGGGTCATGATCTTCAGGCTGGCCGCGACGTAAGCGCTGTCGGTCAGCTCGATGCCCATCCGGCTGTAGGGGGAGCCCGCCGGTCCCATCAGGTACGGGACGACGTAGAGGGTGCGACCCCGCATCGCCCCCCGGAACAGGGGGGTCAGCTTGTCGATCGCCTCCCGGGGGGACATCCAGTTGTTGGTGGGCCCGGCGTCGTCCTTCTGCTCCGTGCAGATGAAGGTCAGGTTTTCCGACCGGGCCACGTCGGAGGGATGGCTCCGGTGGAGGTAGGAACCGGGATTCTTTTGGGAATTGAGCTCCAGGAGGGTGCCGTCCTGGACCATCCCGGCGATCAGGGCACGGTACTCCTCCTCGGATCCGTCGCACCAGTGGATCCGGTCCGGCTGGGTGAGCCGGGCGCATTCATCGACCCAGTCGGTCACGGCGGGGTGCAGCGACGCGGGGGACACCGTGGCGTTATAGCATGACTTTCCACGACTCGCCACCATAAGAGGCATGCCCCCAGGGGGGGGTGGGAACAAAACAAACCCAGCCTGGAACAAAAAAGACGGTCTTTTTTGTTCCAAACGACTGTCCATTTTGTTCCCGGCTATACTTAGGCGCATGACGGCCGCGCTGGCGCTTTCGATCGATTGCGACGGCTGCACGGTCGAGCGGCTCCACCGGGTCTTCCGATACTGGGCCACCGCTGAAGCGACGGAATTCGGTCCCGGCCTCCACCTGCCGGTCGCTTCTTCTATGTTTTCCTACTCGCGCCATCCCGGCGCGCCGGCCCAGGCGGCGTATCTGGACGGCGACCGGGCCGGACTCCTCGACGCGTGGCGACGGGGATGGATCGACAGCCTCCACGGCCTGGGGGATTTCGCCGCGGAGCGGCCCTGCACCCGCGACCTGGCCCGGCAGGCGTTCGAGGCGATGGCGGCCGACGGCATCCGGATCCGGGTCTGGACCAACCACGGCGGGCAGGAGAACGTCCAGAACCTGCTCCGGCCCGGGACGCTGGGCGATGTCCCGGGGGCGCCCTGCTACCTCGCCGACCTGGCGGCCGAGTACGGCATCCAGTACCTCTGGGCGAGCGAGCTGACCCCGGTGATCGGCCAGGGCCGCGACGTCTCCCCGGCGGAGTACTATTCGGCCCAGGTCGACGCCTCCCGCCTGGCCCGATGGGTGGCCCGCGCGGCCCACGGCTGGAGCGAACGGCTGGTCCGGAAGGCGAACATCGAGCCGTTCTCCGGCAACCGGCTCGTCGACCGGCGAACCCTGCGCGACGGCCGCGAGATGTCGGTCTTCCGCCGCTACGGCCGCTGGCGGTTCGACACGATCTCGCGCCTTCCCGCCATCCTGTCGCGGGACGTGCTGGACCGGCTGGCCGCCTCGAACGGCACGATGATCGTCTATCTCCACATCGGTCCGTCGGGCGACGAGACGCCCGAGACGCTCCGGGCGGGCATGAAGGCGCTCGACGACGTCGCCCGTCGGGCGAAGGACGGAACCCTTCAGGTGCTCAAGACCGTCGACCTGCTCGACCGCTACCGATAGTTCGGCGGGAGATCGAGCAGCACGAACTTCCGGACGAGCTCCGGATCGCACGACTCGATCTGCTCGCGCGTGACCGTGAGGCTTTCCGGAAGGAACTCGTCGACCGCGCTGTATACCTCGGCATACCGGTCGGAGATGAACTTCCGCTTCAGCCGGAGGGCGCCGCCCTCCTCCTGCGCGTCGTAGATGGGGTTCAGCTCCGTGCCCGTCACGAAGTAGTCGGCCCCCGGCCAGACCTTCGGCTCGACCCCGGCGGTCAGGGTGATCACGTCGTTGGGCGATACCTCGGAGCCGGTGAGATCGAGCGTCCGCCGCTTCAGGAAGGCGTCGAGCAGATCCCGGTCGCGATGGAGCCGGGGGCTGCGCGCGGCGAACATCGACCGATACGCCGCGGGCTCGAGCGGCGCCTGACCGCCGCGGGCCTGGAACGACGGGTCGGCGAGCCGCGACAGCAGCAGCGGTCCGCGGACCGTCCTCATCAGTTCCTGGGCGGCGCCGACGCGATCCGGCAGGTAGTTGAACGTGTCGGAACAGAGGGCCGCCTCGAAGGCGCCGTCGCGGAACGGCAGCCGCGTCGACGCGTCGGCGCAGACGAACAGGGCGGACGGCGCGACGAACCTCTTGGCCAGGTAGACGAGCGTGAAGTTGAAGTCGAGCCCGACGATCAACCCGCGAGGGATCCGCTTCGAAAGCGCGGCGGACAGGTGACCGGCGCCGCAGCCGAGATCGAGGACCGGACCGTGCGTCAGCGGCGTCAGGAGCGCGGCGGTGCTCAGGTAGGAGAGATCGCTGAACCGGTAGCGGAAGTAGTCGAGGTCGTTCGTCCGCCCCAGCCGCGCCGCCAGGTCGAGAAACGTCGCGTCGCGGTCGGCGAGGGCGTCGATGATCTTCCCGGTCGGCGGGAAGAGCCGGCGCGCGATCTTCGCGGCGAGGCCGTCGACGGGCGGGAGATGCCTCGCCAGCACCTCCTCCAGCCGGAACGATCGGTTCCTGGCCCAGTCGGTCAGGAGGGGAATGCCTTCGACGACGGGATAAGAGGCGCAGCCGCAGCGGAGCGCGTCGGGCTCGCGGGTCAGCGGTCCGCGGCAGGCCGGACAGGCGAACAGGTCGGGCATCTTATCGCTTCGTCGCCAGAACCGAAAAGGTCGGGCTCCCCCACGCCAGCAGCGCGGGGCAAAGCCGGAACATACCGGCGACGGCGCTTTTGACCAGCCGGAACTTTCCTGAGAAGGGTCCGGTGTGGGGAGAGCGGAGCCGCGGCTCGAATCCCGCCTCGCGGAGCATCCGCTTCACGAGCGACGGGTTCAGCGGGTACTCCTCGTACTCGCCCGACTCGGGATGGCAGACGAGATGGCGTCGCGGGTTGCGGAGCTCTCCGGTGCGGAGGAACTCGTCGACGGCGTCGAACATCTTCCGTCCGTAGAGGCCGCGGGTTCCGACCGCGCAGGCCTGGAGCTTCTCGGCGGGCAGGTCGGGG
>Ga0310812_10000780_pt1 | contig 11291 bp, 9 predicted proteins | sample NN3metagenome_FD_205747 | JGI IMG/M metagenome (GOLD analysis project Ga0310812, IMG submission 205747) | Soil microbial communities from experimental microcosm in Duke University, North Carolina, United States - NN3 | ecosystem: Engineered > Artificial ecosystem > Soil microcosm > Unclassified ...
CAAGGCGGCGGCGGAGATGGATACCGCCGAGAAGAAGCTGTCGAGCGGAGCGCCGACGTCGGCGCTGCAGCCGGAACAGCGCGCGCTCGCGCAACTTCAGCGCGCCGAGGCCGTGTTCCGCGAGATTCAAGTGTCGATGGGTGGCGGCGGCGGTGGTGGTGGCGGTGGAGGAAATAGAACGGACGCCCAAGACCTCGCCGACATCTTCGAGCTGCAAAAGGATCGTCTGCGCAACCAGTACGAGACGGTGCAGCGCGGACAACAGCAACAGCAGCAGTCGGACAATCAGGTGGACGAGACGGCGGAAAAGCTGCGCCAGCTCGCGGCGCGTCAGCAGCAGGAGAACGATCGCGCGCGGGCAAAGGCTGACAGTCTGGCGCGCATGGGGCAGTCCGGTTCGTCGGGCGGGCAGTCGCAGCGCGATCTCGCGCAGCAGACGGAAGAGCAGGCACGCCAGCTCGAGCGTCTCGCCCGCGAACAGCAGAACCAGCAGATGGCCGACGCGGCGCGCCGGCTGCAGGACGCGGCGAACAACATGCGCAAAGCCGCGGCGAGCTCCGGTGGCCAGAAGACGAGCGAGACGGCCCAGGCACTCAAGAATCTCGAGGACGCCCGTCGCCTGCTCGATCAGGAACGCGGCGGCCGCTCGTCGCGCGATATGAACGACGCGGCCCGTCAGGCGCAGCAGCTCGCCGACCAAGAGAAAAAAGTCCAGTCGGATGTCCAGAAGCTCGGGCAGACGAGCGACGGCGGACAAAAGCAGCAGCTGCAACAGTCGATCTCGGAGCAGAAGGGCGTGATGGCCGATGAGGTCAAGGACCTCAAGTCGAAGCTCGATCGCATGGCGCTGGACAACAAGAAGAATCAAAAGGAGCTGTCGCGCGCGCTGGAGACGGCGGCCGATACGCTGCGGGGTCGTAAGCTCGAGGAGAAGCTGCGCTATACGCAGCAGGCCGCACGCACCGCTCCGCCCGACTGGCTCAACTCCGCCGAGCAGCAGATCGGCAACGATATCTCCGACTTGGGCCAACGCATTGCGCAGGCACAAGCGGCCGCGCAGAACGGCGAAGGCCAGCGCCAATCGTCACAGTCGGTCGACAAGGCGCGCGATCTCGTCCGCGGCCTGGAATCGATGGACGAGCGCATGCGGCAGCGCGCGGAGCAGCAGAACGCGCAGGGGCAGCAGGGGCAGCAGGGACAGCGGCTTCAGAATCAGCAGGTACAGCAAAACGCCCAAGGGCAGCAGGCAGCGGGACAGCAGGCCCAAAACCAACAGGGACAACAGGGGCAAGGACAGCAGGCCAAAGGACAGCAGAACCAACAAGGCAATCAGAATTCACAGAATTCGCAACAGAACGCTCAAGGGCAGCGCCAGGGTCAGCAGGGGAATCAAGGACAGCAGGGACAACAGGGGCAGAACGGCCAACAAGGCCAGCAGGGCCAAAACGGTCAGCAGGGCCAACAAGGGCAAGGCGGGCAGCAAGGGCAGCAAGGCCAGCAAGGCGGCGGGCAAGGAAACGCCAACCGTCAGCTCGGCGGTGGCGGAATGCCGAACAGCGGTGGCATCCCGCGCGGCGGACAATTCCAGCAGGGGCCGGCGCGCTTGTCGCCCGAAGATGCTCAGCAGTTCAGCCGTGAAGCGCAACAGCGGCTCGCCGACGCCGAAGCGCTGCGCCGGGAGCTCGCGAAGAATGGACAACCGACGCGAGAGCTCGATAAGGCGATCGAGAACCTGCGGCAGCTGACGAACCCGAACTTCCTCGCGGATACGAGAGCGGCGGCGGATCTTCGCGCGAAGACGATCGAAGGGTTCAAAGACTTCGAATTCGGGTTGCGACGCGCGATGGGAGAAGATTCGACACGAGTGATGCTTGAACGAGCGGGAGAAGTACCGCCGGCCTATAAGCAGCACGTCGAGGAGTACTACCGGGCGATCGGCAAAGGCAAAAAGCCGTAACGGCGCTAAGACCGGAACGGCGGGAGAGCCCGAAGAGGCGGATACGCCCGAAAGGGCGGATCAGCCCGAAAAACCGGATAAGCCCGAAAGGGCGGGTGGGCCCGAAAGAGCGAGCAAATGGCGAAACGGCGACGAGAACCGGATTCTCGTCGCCGTTTCAGTTGATATCGCTCTTTCGGGCTTTCCCGCCCTTTCGGGCTTATCCGCCGTTCTGGGCTCACCCGCCGTTCCGGGCTTTTCCGCCGTTCCGGGCTCTCCCGCCTCAATCAGTTTCTCAGTTCGTCCTCTCGCCCTTTCCCCCGTCCGGCCTGGATCGCCTGCCTCAGCATCCTCTCGAGCTCTTCCTCGTTGGCCTCTCGCCATCCCTTCGGTACGACAGTCAGGCGTCGTTTCGCGTATTTCGATTCGAAGCAGAGCCAGCCCTCTCCGTACTCATCGGGCAGGTAAGACCATTTTGCCTGAGTCTCGCCTCGCTTTACCTCGAACACTGTCCACTCGACGCCCGTGGAATCAGTAAAGTGTCGCATCAGCGCCTGCCCCCCTGTCTGCTGCCCGGACCGCGCGTTTCCACAGCTGCGGTCTCCAGAACCCGATCTGTGATTTGCAGGTCAGGTGCCAGGGGTGACACCGAGCACGGACAAGCGATGGCCTCCCTCACGCCAATGGCGCGAGAGCGCGCTCTAGCTCGTCAAGAGGTCCGCGAGCGTGGCCGTGTCGATGTTTCCTCCCGACACTACACAAACCACCCTGCCGCGTCCTGCCCGGCCTGCCAGCGCGGCGGCGACTGAAGTCGCGCCTGCGCCTTCAGCGACGATTCGCGCTCGCTCGACGAGCAAACGGACTGCGGCGGCGACCTCATCGACCGGCGATACGAGCGCCCCGGCGACCAGCTCGCGGACGATCGGCCACATTTCAGGAAGCACGCCACGGCCGCCGATTCCGTCGACGAAGCTCGCGACGCGCTCGACGGTGACCGGTGCGTCCGCGGCGAGCGCGGCGGTCAGCGGCGTCGACGTCGAAACTTCGCAGCCGAACACACGCGCGCGGGGGGCGAGCGCGTGGATCGCCGTGGCGATGCCGCTCGTCAGCCCGCCGCCGCCAAATGGTACGAGCACCGTATCCACGTCGGGCAGATCTTCAACGATCTCTAAACCGATCGTCCCGTTGCCGGCCATGACATCGCGGTCCGCGACCGGGTGAATGAAGCGGCCGCCGACGCCGGCGCGCCCGAAATCGGCGAGCGTCTGCCACCACTCGGCGTACGGCACCTTGGTGATCCGTCCGCCCAGTCGCTCCACGGCCTCGACCTTCGTCTTTGGCGCCGAGTCGGGCATCACGACTTCGCAGGCGACGCCGAGCGCGCGAGCGCCAAATGCGACGCCCTGGGCCATGTTGCCGGCGCTCGCCGTGTAGACGCCTTCGCGCAAGTCGTCGCGATTCAGCTTCGCGATCGCGTTCCCCGCGCCGCGCAGCTTGAACGAGCCGATCGGCTGCAGGTTCTCGAGCTTGAGATAGATCTCAGCGGGCGCGTCGACCTGAAGTCTGACGAGCGGCGTCCGCGTCACCAACGACGCGATCCGCTCCCGCGCGGCGCGAATATCGTCGATCGTCGGCGGCTCAATGCGCCGCATGCCGCGCGCCGCCGAGCGAAACCTCGGTGCCGACGCCCAAGCGGCGGGCCTCAGCCAGCACGTGGTTCGCGGCGCCAAGATCTTCGATCGCCAAGCCAAGCGACTTGAAGAGCGTGATCTCGTTGACGTCACGCCGCGCCGGGATTTTGCCGACGAGGATCTCGCCGATCTCGCCGACGATGTGATCGGGCGTGATGTCTCCGTCCTCGAGCGGGATGATGATGTCACCCGGCTCCTTGAGCGCCGACTCGCGCCGATCCACATAGAGCCGCGAGCGCACGACGGTCTCGGTGTCGATCTCCCGTGCCGCGCGCACCGAGGCGCCGACGGCGTTGATGTGCGTCCCCGGTGAGAGCCAGTCGCCGAACAAGACCGGTTCGCGCGCCGACGTCGCCGCGCAGACGATCTCCGCGTCACGCACGGCTGCTTGTCCGCTCTCGGCGACGCTCGCGTCGAGGCCAAAGCGCTCGCGCGCGGCCGCCGCGAGCAGCTCGGCGTTTTCGCGGGTGCGGCTCCAGACGCGGAGGGTCTTGATTGGCCGGACCGCGCACATCGCCTCGAGATGAGAGTGCGCTTGCACGCCGGCGCCGAGGATGGCGAGCGTGGAAGCGGTCTCGCGCGCGAGCAACCGCGTGGCGACGCCCGACACCGCGGCCGTGCGGATCGTCGTCACCGACGTCGCGTCCATCATTGCCGCCAGACTGCCGTTGTCCGGATCGAACAGCAGCACCGCGCCCTGATGCGAGTCGAACTCGGTGCCGTGATTCCCCGGATACACGGTGATGATCTTGGCGCCGATCGTCTTCGGCACACCCAGATACGCCGGCATCACGGCGAACGCATCGCGGGAGTCGGGCATCAGCAGCACGGTGCGCAACGGCAGCAACGCCTCGCCGCGCGCGAGGGCGGCGAGGGTTTGCGTCATGAGGTCGATGCACTTGTCCATCGGCAACAGCCGCCCGACCTCGTCCTGCGACAGAACAATCATGGCGTCTTCGGCCGCGCCTACTCCTCGGCCATGAAGGGATACTTGTAATCCGTCGGCGGCGAAAACGTTTCCTTGATCGTTCGGGCACTCACCCAACGCGTGAGGTTGAGCTTCGATCCCGCCTTGTCGTTCGTGCCGGATCCGCGTGCTCCGCCGAACGGCTGCTGTCCGACGACGGCGCCGGTCGGCTTGTCATTGATGTAGAAATTGCCCGCCGCGTTGCGCAGCGCCATCATCGCCTCGCGAACCGCGGCGCGGTCGTTGGCGAACACGGCGCCGGTGAGCGCATAGGGTGACGTCGTATCGATGACCTCGAGCGTGTCGTTCCACTTCGAGTCGTCGTAGACGTACGCGGTGACGACCGGTCCGAAGATCTCTTCGCAGAGCAGCCGATAGTCGGGCGTCTTCGCTTGGACGAGGGTCGGCTTGATGAAATACCCTTCGTCGCCCTTGGCGACGCCGCCCGACACGATCGTGGCGTTCGACTTCGCGTCGTCGAGGTACTCGCTGATCTTCTTGAACGCGCGCTCGTCGATCACCGCCCCGACGAAATTACGGAAGTCGGCCGGGTCGCCCATCCGCATCTCGTCCATCATGCCGGTGACGCGATCGCGCACGTCGTTCCACATCGAGCGCGGAACGTAGACGCGGCTCGCGGCCGAGCACTTTTGACCTTGATACTCGAATCCGCCGCGCGCGATGGCGACGGCCAGCGCCTGCGGATCGGCCGACGGATGCGCGACGATGAAGTCCTTGCCGCCGGTCTCGCCGACGATGCGCGGATACGTCCCGTACCGCGACATGTTCGCACCGATCGTCTTCCACATGCTGTTGAACACCGCGGTGCTGCCGGTAAAGTGCACGCCGGCGAGATCCCGGTGCGCGAGCAAGGTGTTGGAGATCTCGGCAGCGTCACCAGGGACGAAATTGATCACGCCCGGCGGCAAGCCCGCCGCCTCGAGCAGCCGCATGATGTAGTACGCCGAGAGCATCGACGACGACGCCGGCTTCCAGATGACCGTGTTGCCCATCAGCGCCGGTGCGGTCGACAGATTGCCGCCGATCGACGTGAAGTTGAACGGCGAGACCGCGTAAACGAATCCTTCGAGTCCGCGATAGTCGAGCTGATTCCACATCGTCGACGTCGACGCCGGCTGCTCGGCGTACAGCTCCTGCGCGTAGGCGGCGTTGAAGCGCCAGAAGTCGATCAGCTCGCAGGCGGCGTCGATCTCGGCCTGGAACACCGTCTTCGACTGGCCGATCATCGTCGACGCGTTGAGCGTGGCGCGCCACGTCGTCGCGAGGAGCTCCGCGGCCTTGAGGAAGACAGCGGCGCGGTCTTCCCACGCCCAGTTCGCCCACTCGGCGCGCGCCTCGCGCGCGGCGTTGATCGCCTGTTGGACGTGTGACGCCGACGCCTTGTGGTAGTCGGCGAGCACATGACGGTGATTGTGCGGCATCACCGATTGCGCCGTCTCACCCGTGCGAATCTCCTGACCGCCGATGATGATCGGGATCTCGACGCGCTCCCCCGTCATCTGCTTGATGCGAGCTTTGAGCTCAGCGCGCTCCGGTGATCCGGGCGCGAACGACTTCACGGGCTCGTTGACGGGAATCGGAACGCGGCGGGTTCCGTTGAATCCCACGAGCGGGGCCGATCGTGGGTGAATGGTCTGCGCGGCCTGCTCGGACTCGGCGGCAACGCGCTCAGGAGCGGTTCGGACGGCCATTGATTGAATCCTCAGGGAGTCGCGGCGGGCGCACGTCACCGCCGATCAGAAAACATAGCGCGCTTTTCGGGGTTAGGACGAGCGGCTATTGTCTCGTCATGCGTGCTCACCCGCTGCCGCTGATGTTCCTTGTCGTGCTCGCCGGTTGTGGGCCGGAACCGGTCGCGTGGAGCGACCCCAAGCCGATCGCCGCCGCTGAAGGGCCATCCCGGCTCGTGGTCGATTCTACGGGCGTGGCGCGGTTCGTTGCCGATACGGTTCGTCCCACCATCGCACCGGCGGTGCCCGGACTGTGCGCGGGCACAATGCGCTCGGCTCAGGGGCGAACGCGCATTTTTGCCTCGTGGTGGAGCGTGCGTCGGGACAGCAGCGCCGTCTTGTACGTCGCCGCGTCGCCGGACGGGCGGAGCTGGCAGCCGGCGCTGAAGGTGGACACGACCGACGTGAGCACGAACGGCTGCGCGCGACCGTCGCCGGCGCTCACGACGGTGGGTGACGATGTGTACGTTGCCTACTCGATGATCGCGCCCGAAGGAAAGGGAGTATTCTTCGCGCATTCGATGGGCACTATGCTCCATGCGCCCGTTTCCGTGATCTACGGCGAACGACTCGTCGAGGCAGGCATTGCGGCGGACGAGCACCGCGTCGCCGTGGCCTACGAGGAGCCAAACGGAAACCGTCCACAAATCGACGTGGCGATGTCCGTGACGCAGGGTCATCTCTTCGACTGGCACACGATTGCCTCGCGCGGCATCGACGTCGCTTCGTCTCCAGCGGTCGCGATGTCGGGCCCGTGGTTGGCGGTCTCGTGGCTCAACACGCAGCCTTCCGGCGGACCCACCAACCGCGTGGTGCGGGTCGGACGAATTCAATAAAACTCACATGGCACACTTCTACGGCGCACACACGATCAACAACGGCGGAATCCACATGGCGGCACGCCGCGCGGGCGCGGCGAACATGCGCGCCATGCAGGCGTTCACGGCGATCCCCAATTACTACGGCGACCGAATCTCGATCAAGCCGGAGCGCGTCGAACGCTTTCGTGCCGCGCTCGGCGAGGCGGCCATCGATCCAAAGTTCGTGATCGTGCACGCGGCGTATGTGCTGAACACGGCGACGCCGGAAGACGACAAGAACATGCGGGCGCGGGCCGGATTGGCGAAGGAGCTGGAACGCTCGTCGGCGCTCGGCGTGGGCTGCGTTTGCTTTCATCCGGGCGCGGCGACCGACGGCGACCGTGAGGCCGCGGCCGAGCGCGTGGCCCGCGCCATCGTGCAGGCGCTCGAGCATGTGCCGAACGGAACGACGCGCGTGCTCGTCGAGAACACCGCCGGCGCGGGACGCACCTTCGCGAAAACGGCCGGCGAAGTGGGCGCGATTCTTCGCCACGTGCCGCCGGCGCTGCGCCATCGAACCGGCTACGGCCTCGACACCTGCCACCTGTTCTCGTCGGGGTACGACCTGCGGGATGCCGGTGCGGTGTCGCGTGTGCTCGACGAGTTCGAGGAGGCGACCGGAGAGCCGCCGGGATTTTTCCATCTCAACGACAGCGAGGGCGGTCTCGGATCGAACAAGGACCGCCACGTGCTGATCGGCGATGGACAAATCGGCGTCGCGCCATTTCGCGAGCTGTTCGCGGATCGCCGCTCGCAGGGAATTCCGCTCGTGCTGGAAACGCCGCAGCTGAATCCCGAGATCGCCGACGACGATCCGTCGCCCGATCCGTACGACGTGCAGATGATGGCGCTGCTCGAAAGCTTCGCACACTGAGGTCTCGATGAAACGATTTTCGGCGATCGGCGCGATCGCGTCGGTCCTGCCCGCGCTCTGTGCCGCGCAGGCCGCGCCGGAGCGGGCGTCGTTCGCGCTTCTTCTGCGCGGCGACACAATTTTCGACGAGCGGGTTACGCGCACGCCGACCGAGCTGCGCGGCGAGTTTCGCGACAAGCTGCGCGGCGCGCGCGTCTCGTATACGGCAGCTCTGGCCGACGGTGTGGTCACGCGTCTCGAGGCGCGCACGTTCCGCGCGGCGACGGACACGACGGGGGAGCGGGCGACGTTCGTCGTGACTCCGGACAGCGTGACGGGCTCGATGAACGGCGCGGCGCCGTCGCGCTTCCGGCTGGAGGGAAATTCACAGCTCCTCCTCAACCCGGCCGTCGCGTTCATCGAGCAGATGGTCCTCCGTGCGCGGGCGACGGGTCGCGATACGGCGACGTTCCCGATCTACATCGTCGGCGCACCGCAACAGCAGCTGACGGCGCACGTGCAGCGGGTCGGCGCGGATTCGGCCGTGGTGACGTACGCCGGCGTGAGTATGCGGCTCGCCGTCTCTCCGAGCGGTCTTGTCCGAGGGGGCGTCATTCCGGCGCAGGGCATTGTGATCGCGCGCGGCGTCGAGGTGTCGTCGCTCGCCGCGGCCGCTCGCGTGGACTATGCGCCGCCGCCGGGAGCGCCATACACGGCGGAAGACGTCGTCGTGCGGACACCCGATGGGCTGCGTCTCAACGGGACGCTGACCCTCCCTCGCGATCGGCCGCGCGGCGGTCTGCCCGCGGTGGTCACGATCACTGGTTCCGGGCCGGAGGATCGGGACGAGAGCTCAGGGCTCGTCGCCGGGTATCGTCCCTTCCGCGAGCTGGCCGACACGCTGGGCCGTCGCGGAATCGCCGTGCTCCGCCTCGACGATCGCGGCGTCAACGGGTCGGACGGAGGAACAGCTCCGGCGACGAGCGAAGATTTCGCGAACGACATTCGCGCCGGCGTCGCGTATTTGCGCGCGCGGCCGGAGATCGACCGTCGGCGCGTTGGACTCGTTGGTCACAGCGAGGGCGGCATCATCGCGCCGATGATCGCGGCGACCGATACCGCGATTCATGCCATCGTGCTCATGGCGGGAACGGCATCCACCGGGCGCGAGATCGTGATGGGACAGAACCGCTACATCATCGACAGCGTTGCACATCTCAGCGGCGCGCAGCGCGACACACTGCTGGCTCGCGCCGGCCGCGCGGTGGATTCCGCCGCGAAAGCTCCAGGGTGGCAGGGCTTTTTTCTCAACTACGATCCCAAGCCAACGGCGGCCCGCGTGCGCTCCCGGGTATTGATTCTCCAGGGAGAAACCGACCGTCAGGTACCGCCGTCCGAGGCCGAACGTCTCGGCGCCGCGTTCCGCGGGGGCGTCAGTCCGAGCGTGACCGTGCGCATGTTCCCGACGACGAATCATCTCTTCGTCGAAGATTCGAGCGGCGCCTTCGCCGACGCGGCGGGCCGGCTGCGGTACCCGATGTTGCCGTCGCTGCGGGTGAGAAAGGACGTGTTGGGGGCGATTGCCGAGTGGTTGGCGAAGAACCTCTGAGCGTTTTCCCAGCGAGCGAAAGCGAGCGTACGGCCAGCAAAAAAGCGCAAATGCGAGCGATTCTCAGAGGGAAAAACCACGATCCCCAGAGTGAGAAAACCGCATTTCCCTATTGCATGCTACGCCGAGCACTATACTTTTCACCCTCGAAGAGGTCGATTTTCATAGGGAAAACGGCGTCTCTTCGAACGCATCAACCCACAACCATTCCATCTACCGGGAGAGCGAATGGCTGCAAAGAAGGGTGGAAAGAAGTCCGCCAAGAAAGGCGGCAAGAAGGCGGCGAAGCGCAGCGCGAAGAAGCCGGCCAAGAAGGCGGCGAAGCGCAAGCCGAATGCGGCGTTCATGAAGGCCATGCAGCCGGATGCGGCGCTCGGCGCGGTCGTCGGCAACAGCCCGATGCCTCGCACCGAAGTGACGAAGAAGATCTGGGGCTACATCAAGCGCAACGGGCTGCAGGACGCAAAAAATCGTCGCATGATCAACGCCGACGACAAGCTGAACGGAGTGTTTGGTGGCAAGAAGCAAGTCTCGATGTTCGAGATGACCAAGCTCGTCAACAAGCACCTCAAGTAGTCGTCGACGGCTCCACTCTTTCGTGGGCTAGCGGGGGAATGCCACTGGCATTCCCCCGCGGTGTTTCTGGGGGAGGGAGTGAACCCCGCGGGCGACCCGCTCCGTATAGATTCGCACACCATGGCAAAACGAACTCAACCCCCCGCCAAGAAGAGCAACACCGTCGTCGCCGCGCGACGGGGCGCGGGTGGACAGAAAACTTCGCAGCCGATGGGGCGCTGGCTCTGGGAGAACTTCAAGTCGCTCGCCGGCGCTGTCGCCATCTATCTCGTGGTGAAGACGCTCTTCATCGAGGCGTTCCGTATTCCGTCCGGCTCGATGATCCCGACACTGCTCGTCGGCGATTGGCTGTTCGTGAACAAACTCGCCTACGGCCCGACGGTCCCGTTCACGAACACGCACCTCCCCGGTTACACGACGCCCAAGCACAACGACGTCGTCGTCTTCGTCTCGCCGTATCAGGGCGACGAAGCCGCGGCCGGCCACGATCCGACGCCGACGCTCGTCAAGCGACTGATTGGCGCGCCCGGCGACACGCTCTACATGCGCGAGGGGGTGCTGTACCTCAACGGCATCCCCCAACGACAAGGGTTCGCCGCGAGTAACCCGAAGCTGGACGGGAACGAGGTGAGTCCGCTCTTCGACTGGCAGCATAAGATCGAATTGAAGAACTCTCGTTTCGGTCCCGCGCCCACCCAACCGACGCACGACAATTGGGGCCCACTCCTCGTTCCGGCCGATCACTTCTTCATGATGGGCGATAACCGATACTGCTCGAAGGACAGCCGGTATTGGGGAATCGTCCCGAAGGCGAACGTCCGCGGACGCCCGCTCTTCATCTACTACTCGTACGTCCCCGGCCCCGGCGAGGACAGCGGGTTATGCAGCGGACAGGTGAGCGATCGGGCGCTGCCGTTCGTGACGGACATTCGGTGGGGACGGCTCGGGCATTGGGTTCGGTAAGTGGTGTGTACGCGCGGCCCGGCGGGCCGCGCTGTGTGTACTGCCGCTTCGCGGCTGTGTGTACTGCCGCTTCGCGGCTGTGTAG
>Ga0310812_10000782_pt1 | contig 11281 bp, 6 predicted proteins | sample NN3metagenome_FD_205747 | JGI IMG/M metagenome (GOLD analysis project Ga0310812, IMG submission 205747) | Soil microbial communities from experimental microcosm in Duke University, North Carolina, United States - NN3 | ecosystem: Engineered > Artificial ecosystem > Soil microcosm > Unclassified ...
CGATGCCTGGGCCGACGCAGGAAGAATTCAACGTGGCCGTGACCGTGGCCGAGGGCTCCGGCCGCCACGTCGCCGCGCACGCGACGACCGCCGAAGGGATGAAGCGCGCCGTTCTCGCCGGTGTAAAGACGATCGAGCACGGCGACAACGGGACGCCCGAAGTGTTCAAGCTCATGGCCGAACGCGGCGTCTGTTACGTGCCGACCGTTTCAGTCGGTGGACGAAACAAGAAGGCCGTCCTCGAGATGGCGATGGCCGCCGGCGTGACGATCTGCAACGGCGCCGACTCGGGCCCGGTCGCGCACGGTGACAACGCGCGTGAAGTCGAAGGTCTCGTGGCGAACGGCCTGACTCCGTTGCAGGCGCTTCGCGCCGCGACGATCAACGACGCCAAGATGCTCGGCATGGGCGACCGACTCGGCGCCGTGAAGGCCGGCTACCTCGCGGATCTCGTCGCGGTCAAGGGCGATCCGACGAAGGACATCTCCGCCATCCGCCAAGTCCAACTCGTCATGAAAGGCGGCACCGTTTACAAACAGCCGTAACTGTCGTCAGCGCGTCCAGATCGCGATGAGCCCGCAGAGCTTCCCATCACCGGTGCCGCCGTACTGCACCGGAATTGACGCGCCTCCAGCGAATACCTCGATACCGTAGATATCGGCCGGCGGCGGCAAATCACGCAGATCGAACGCGCCGGCGCCCGGCTTCGGTCGCTGTGGGATGCCGTTCACGACGACCGAGAGATAGCACGGGACCAAGGCGCCAAACCGGGAGAGATTCGATCGCGCACTCTCCACCGTCACGCTCATCGTGTCGACGACCTTGATCGAAGCAATCCCCGTCAGCATTTGCCAAAGACTCACAGGGTTTCGCTGCTTGATGTCGTCGCTCGTGATCGTCGCCGTGGCCGCCCGGAGCACGCGCCGTGTCTCGAACTCGTCGAACCGACCCCGGCCGGATCGCAACACTCCTCCGACGACGCGCACGGTGTCGAGCACGGGCGCGTCAACTTCGGTCATGACGATTGGTACGGTATTGCGCCCCGGTTCGATCGTTGCGGCAAGCCGGCCGGGCTTGAATCCAACGCGTCGCACCTGAATCTCCACCACGCCAGGTTCGACGTCCGGCAGTAGCGCGCGACCGGACGTCCCTGTGACGACCGTTCGCGTTGGCCCGCGTTTCGGACGCGCTTCGAGCTGGGCATTCGCGAGTGGCGCGCCGCGAAGGTCGAGCACGGAGAACTCGACGAGGGCGGCGGCCATGCTCGGGCTGGCGCCCGTTGGGATGAGAAGCTCTCGGTTCGACTTCTCGCCGATGACCGTCGGCCGCGCGACCAGATCCACGGCGCCGAACACGCCGGCGAGTCGAGTGCGGCGAACGTCGGCGCCGGAATCGGAGAGCACTCGCACGGTGAGTGGTGTGTTCACGGGAACACCGCAGATGCGCCACGTTCCCTTTCCGTCACTGAGCGTGCCGAGCGTCTTTTCGGTGTATCGGAGCAAGTCTCGTCGTGCGCCGTCAATGATGTCGAAGTTGCGCTGCCAAGTAACGACGACGGCCGCGTGGGCGAGTGCTGTTCCGTGCTCCGTCGCCAGCGTGCCGCGCAGCAAGCCTTCGCCGTCGGCGACAGAATCTTTCGGGCAGACGCGGAGCAGCACGTCGCGCGGCGTGGGAAGCAAGACCGTGTCGACGCGGTCGTCGATGCGTGCCTCGACCTCGAGCGACACCGGCGGCACGCCGAGTGAGTCGAGCATCGGAGCGCGGAGCTCGGCTCGATATCGGCCGCCGAGGACCGGAGTAAATCGAATACGCCCATTCGCATCGGCCGTCGCACTGTAGTTCGTGCCCTCGAGCGAAAGCCGCGCGCCTGCGCCAGAGAAGCCGGAATCGCGCGACACCACGTCGATCTTGATGGCCGGTCCGAGCGCGGTGTAGAGCACGGTGTCGCGTTGCATCACGCGCGTCACCTCTCCCCCGCTGACTTGCACGGCTCGCACGATGCTTGTCGTTGCCGACATCACCACACGGCCCAACCCGTCGCTCGTCGTCCGGGAACGAGGCCCAAGCTGAGGCATTCGAACGTTCCATCGACTCACCAGCCAACGACCACCAGTCACGCGCAGGAATTCGACGCGGCCGCCCGGCTCCGCCGGCATCGCGGCATCAGGCTGATTCGTGTACTTGAACTCCAACAGCTGTAGTTCCCCGGCCCGACGGTCCAGCCAGACAATCCCTTCGATATCACTCGCGTCGCGACGGTCGCGAGCCGGCGTGAATCCGACGCCGATGAGCGTCGGGGCTTCCCGCGGCGGTTCCTGCAAATGAAAGCAGTGTGCGCTGGCAAACCGCTCCGACAACAAGACGTCGGCATCGGGAGCGAAGAACGTCGTGCCGCCTCCGTCCGTAACGACGTATCCCGCGGAATCGAGCCACTCGGCGGAATGACGACTCTTGAACGCGTGTGTCGTCGCCTCTCGAGTCGTTCGCACGCGTTGCGCGCGCACCAGTCGCGCGGTGGAGTCGAGCGTCCGATCGTACTCGATCCATTCGGCGACGAGCGGCTCGCCTTCAGCGCTGAGTTGAACGGTTTGCATCGCCTTCTGCGCTTCTTGCCAGAGGCGGGCGACCATCATCCCGCTGTCGGCGCTGATGCGACAGGTCTCCCGGTCGCGCACATTGATTCCCGAGAGGATGACAGCCTCGCCGGTTAGCACGATGCGAACCGGTCCGGCGCGGCCGCCGCTCACGGTCACCGATGGACCTGGCGTCGGGCGATAGCCGATGCGCAGGACTTTGAGATCGAACCGGCCATCACCGGGCAATGGCAGGCGGAATTCGCCGCGGGAATTCGTGAGCGCGGTGCCGGCGGCTTTGCCGCGCGGGTCGTTCGCCTGAACGATCACGCCAACAGCCGCCGAGCTGTCGCGCAGCACGACAGTGCCGGAAACGACTTGTGCCGCGAGGCTGCCCGCCGCGAATGCAGCGATAGCCCCAGCCTGGAGAACCCGCGTGATAATGGACATGTCCCGTCGCCCGAGCAGGCGACGGTGAAGATCGATCAGGAGCCCGCCTTCGTCCAGACCAGAATGACGCCGCAGCCCCGGTTGTAACCGGCGAACTGTGCTGGTATGGTCGAAGCGCCGGCGTACACTTCGATCCCGGCGAGGTCCTTAGGGGTCGGCAGCAGGTCGAGATTGAACGGCGTCGGCAGCGGCACTTGGTCCAGATAGACCTGCATTGGGCAGGCGCCCATCGACGGGTTGCCGCCCTCACGGGCACTCAGCGCGAAGTATTCCGTGATCACACTCGTGTGGCTCGGCGAAACGTTCACGGACGTGAACTTTCGCATGAGCTCCGTCGTGAAAACGGTATTCGCTTTGTTGATCTGATCGAGCGTCAGGAATTGACCGACGCCAAGCTTTCTGCGCGCCTCGAACCCGGAGAGCCGGTCGGCGGTCGACGGTTCACTGACGACGACCGTACCGAGCGTCGTTACGGCCTGCGCTTCGGCGAGGGTGTACGACACACGCAGCGTATCCGAGGCCGCGATGTCCACGACGCTCGAAACGGGACGGTAGCCCACGCGCTTCACGACTAACAAATACTGGCCCGCCGGCACACGGACGATGCGAAAGCGGCCATTCGGTCCCGTGCCGACGCGTATCGGCGTCCCAAGAATCGAGACGAACGCTCCTTGGAGCGGAACGAGATTGGTATCGCTGACCGCGCCGTCGATCGTGCCGAAGCTGCGCGCGCGCTGGGCGCTGTCTCGGCGAGCTAGAGCGGTTGGAAGCTGCGCGCCGGCAACCGACATGAGACCGAACAGAAGCAATGGGGCGCACAGCAAACGAGATCTGAAATGCATAGGAATCACAGCAACTGAGAGAGTGTGCGAATAGTACCCTGCCGGGCGCGTATTGCTTCCTGAACGAAGCGAAAGGCCGGAATCGAGGAATCTCGATCCCGGCCCTCGCCTTCAATCAATTAGACGACCAACTATGCAACCCCAGATCAGGGCGCGCAGTTGTTGAGCCCATTCGGACCGAGGAACTCGCCCGACTGCCCCTGACGCACGAGGCATTCGGATTGTGGAATCGGGTTGACCCTGGCAACGAAATTCTTATTCGGGCCCGAGGGAACGTCGAGCGGAAGCTGGTCGAGCTTGCCGTACCGGCGCATGTCGATCCAGCGGTTGCCTTCCATCAACGTCGAGAAGCGCTTCTCGTACAGAATGCCATCGAGCACCGCCGCATCCGACGACGATGCGGTCAGCGTCGTGGGCGGGAGGCCGCCCGAGTTCACACGCACCGTGTTAATGTCCGCGATGGCTGCCGCCTTGTTCCCCGTCGCGAGCATGGCTTCGGCGTGCAGCAGGATCAGCTCTTCGTTCCGGAGAATCGCCACCGACGAGTTCTGCGCCGGCCAAATGCTGAAGCCGAGCGTCGTCGTTTCCGTCGTCGGCAGGCCGCCAACGACCGGACCGGACCGCGACGGGAGGCCCGTTTTCACCTTGCTCGTATAACGGTCGTCAGGCTGACCGTTCGCCTTGAGCTGCGCGTCCCGCTGCAGCGACATGTGGGCGTAGAGGTTGGTGTTCGTCGCAAACGGGTTGGGTGAATCCGGTGACACACCGTGCGTGTTGACGGGCCCGACGTCGAGCGCAGCGCGCGTCGTCGCCGACAGGTTGAGGTAGGATGCGTTGAGCGCCGTGATGGCCGCCTGCCACGCCGCGGATCCGCCGCCGGCGGTCGCGTAGTGTGCCTCTTCCTTCGCCAACAACGCCTGCGTGAACTTCACGAACGTCGCCGGAGTGTTGAACCCGGCGAATCCGGGCGGCAGCGTGAACGCGAACGCCGCGCCGCCGTTGTTCAGATTCGTGATCGCCTGCTGGAGCGACCCGATAATGAACTTGTACACCGAATCACGAGACACGAACGGCGCGAGCTGCGATGCGTCGTCCTTGATCTCGGTGATCGCGCCAAGCGAGTCGTGCGCTTGCACGAGATCCGCCATCATGTACGCCTCGAACGTCTGGGCGAGGCCGGTCGCGCCGGCCTTCTGCTGTGTGCTGAGGGTCGCGTTGCCGGCGATGGCCTTCTTGAAGTTGTAGAGATCCCGCAGCACGCCGTACTCGCCGGCCCACGGGTTGTTCGCAAAGCCGACCGCGGGGTCGATCTTCGTGACGCCGCCGATGACCACGCCAATCAGCGGAACGGTCGCGAAACGGCCGTCCTGCGGCGAGAGAACGTAGCCTTCGCGGCCGAACACGGCGCTCTGGAGAATCATGTTGCCGCGTTGTCCGCGGATGTCGCTGAACAATCCCGTGAACAGCAGCTGCAGCGCCGTCGGATCGGACGTGGCGCCGGACACCGTCGCCGAGTTCGGGCTGGGCACGTTCAGGTCGCCCGCCTGACATCCGAGAACGGTCGCGGCGAGCACCGTCGCCGTCATGACCTTCTTGTGCATCCGAAATCCTCTATGAGTCGTCATCATGGCTCAGTACCCCAGGTCGATGCTGAAGAAGAACTGTCGATTCGTGGGATACGGCGCGAGATCGATGAAGCGGTTGAAGTTCTGGTTGCCGAAGTTGTTGAACTCGGGGTCGAAGCTCCAATAGTTGGACTTCATGCCGAGGTTACGACCCTGCACGGAGACGCGCATCTCACGAGCGCGAAGCTTCTGGGCCCACGCCGACGGCGCATCGAACGTGACGTTGATCTCGCGGAACTTCACGTAGGTGCCGAGATCGATGTATGGAGCGATGTTGTTGGCCGCCCAGATCCCGTAGCGGTAGGCGCCGAGACCCTTCGTAGCGTCAGGCGAACCGTCATCGTAGTCGCGCGAGTTGCCGCCTTCGTCGAACAGGTTCTTCGTCATGTCCGACGTGTGGCTGCCGATGCGCCAGTCGATGAGGCCCGACACCGTCAGCTTCTTGTAGCGGAAGGTGTTGAGGAACGACGTCTGACCGAGCGGCGCCGCGTCGGCGATGATCGAGTCGCGAACGACCTGGCCCGTGACAGACTTGTCGCCCGGGAAGATCCGGTGGCACGGCAAACCGTCCGAGCCGGTGTTCACGACGAGCCCGCCCGTCGCCGCGTCCGTCGTGTTCAGGCACGAGAACGGAACGTTGCCCCAGATCAGCGTGGAGACGTTGGAGCCCGGGGCGCAGCTGTTGTACTTCACGCCCTTCGAGGTGACGAGCGTCGGAATGTCGCAGGTCGTGATACGGTTGCGGCCGTACGACGCCGCGAATGAACCGCCCGGAGCGCCGAACGCCGGCACCAGCAGCTTGTCGACGTACTGACGGTTGTGCTGGTACGTCGTGCGGATCGTCCACTCCATATCACGCGTCGTGAGCGGCACGAGGTTCAAGCCCGCCTCGAAGCCGAGCGACGAGAGCTGGCCGCCGTTGATCGTCTGGCTGCCGAGCCCCGAGCTGGGCGGCAGCGGGAAGCTCACGAGCAAGTCCTTGATGACGCGCTGGTAACGACTCAGCTCGCCGGAGACGCGCCCGCGGAACATCGCGATGTCGGCGCCCCACTCCGTCTCGTTCATGACTTCCGGCTTGATCGCCGGGTTGCCGAGCGTGCTCGACGCCGACAGCGACCCGAGGCCGCCGATGACGCCGCCGCTCGCGATCGTGACGTCGCGCACGCCCTGGTTCGGACGGTTGCCCGATTGACCGTACGACGCGCGGATTTTCAGCTCGTCCACCTTCGACGTGATCTTCGAGAGCGGCTCGACGAAACGATAGCTCGCCGAGTATTTCGGGTAGGTGTAGAACTTCGTGCGGTCGCCGTTGTTGCTGCCACGGTCGGAGCGGAAACCGTAGCCGAGAGCGAGCTTTTCATCGAAGCCGATGATCTGCTCGTTGAAATACTTCGACTGGTCGCGCACTTCGTTGATGCTCTGGCTCGACGAGAAGTCCGTCGACCCGGTCTGGTTCGCGATCACACGAGTCGGCAGCAGTCCACGCGCGCGAATGTTGAAGAAGTTCGTGCGCTGAGTCTCGTACGTTCCACCGACGGACGTCTGCGCCGAGTTCAGGAAGCGGAAGCCGGGCGAATAGGTCCAGACGGCGTTGAAGCTCTGATTGATGAACCGGCTGTCAGTCGACGCTTGCTGCGACGTGCCGAGGAAGGTGTCCTGCGGCTCGAACTGCAGGTAGTTCGGCGAGTACTGGTTGCCCTCGAACTGGAAGCGATCGACGCCGCCGATGTAGGTGAGCTGGACCGTGTTCTTCACCGACGAGAGCAGCGAGTAGCCGAGGCGGACGTTACCCGTCTGGCGCCAGGTATCCTCGTTGTTCTCGACGGAGTGGACGACGTCGAAGGGATTCGAGGTCGCCGCGCCGCCACCATTCATCCACATGTACACCAGGCGCCCGGTCACCGGGTCGATCTGGTGCAGATCGTAGATCGCCGGCGCGTAGCCGAACGTGTAGATCGGGCTCGTACCCGAGTTGTCGTTGTTGCCGAAGCCGTCCTGGACGAAGTTGTGCGTGATGTCGAGGCCAGCGCTCACCGTCCACTTGTCGCCGATCGTCTGATCGAGGTTCAGGCGGCCCGACGTCCGGCGCGCGCCGGTGTTCTGCTCGATGCCGTGGTTTTGGCGGTCGTTGAGCGACGCGTAATAGCGCGTGGCGTTGACCCCACCCGACGACGAGATGACGGTCTCGAACGACGGCGTGTGATTGTTGTACAGGTCGCCCTGCCAGTCATACCACGGGCAGGTCGGGGTGCAGTTCGCCTTCGCCAAGGAGTCGGCGTGCGCCGAGGAGCCGAGGTACGGCTTGACCGAGGCGTAATCCGCGAAACGGCGCGAGCCGAGGAGCCGGACGGCTTCCTGCGAGCCAAGACGCTGCGTGATGTTATAGCGAGTCTGACCGGCCTTTCCGCGCTTCGTCGTGATGACGACGACGCCGTTCGTGGCGCGTGAGCCGTAGATCGCCGTCGCCGCGGCCGATTTCAGGACTTCGATGTTCTCGATGTCGTTCGGATTGAGGTCGGCGAGGCGGTTGACCGTCTGGTCCTGCGTCGAGTTCGTCGTGCCGCCCGAGCGCGTGACCGAGGTGAGGCCACCGGCGACGGAATTGTTCGAGTAGATGACGCCGTCGACGATAAACAGGGGATCTCCGGAGGCGTTGATCGACGTGGCACCGCGGATCTGAATCTGGAATCCGCCCCCCGGGACGCCGCTGTTTTCAGAGACCGAGGCGCCGACGATCTTGCCCTGGAGCGCGCCGTCGATCGTCTTCGCCGGTACGGCGACGATGTCTTCGGCGGATACCGACGCGATGGCCGTCGACGCGTTGCGCCTGTCGACCGTCGTGGCCTGACCCGTTACGGTCACGCCTTCCAGTTGAAGGACGTCCTTCTCGAGCTCGAAGTCCGCCGTCGACTGAGACGACGTTACGATCTTCTGCTGTCGCTTGAACCCGATCGCGCGAACCAGAATCTGGACGTCGCCGGAGGGCACTTTGAGGCGATATTCACCTCGCTCATTGGTTCGGATGCCCAACTGGGCGCCCACGATGCCGATTGTGGCCTCGGTAATTGGGGTACCTATTCCGGCCTGCGTCACCTTTCCCGTGATCTCGCGCGTTTGGGCGAGTAGCGGGATCGGCGCGCACGCGAGAAACGCGGCGAGCGATGCGATGGTTCGACGACGCACGGAGACGCCTCCGAAGAGTGGAGTGGAGCGGGGGGGGAAAATGAGAGTGGTGTCGACAGCAACGGCGACCCGTCACGCAAATTCAGCCTACAACGCGTTTACGTTGGGTCTGCACCCTCTCGGCATCTCAACCCGAGGAAGGGCCTTTTCGTCACACCGACATGCCCGATTTTCAACGGTGAGCAGGACTTAGTCAAGTGACACGTAAAGTGATTTCTGCACCAACATGCGATCCCACATGTCCGCCGTGACGAACCGTTCGCTGATTTCGGACAACAAATCGCCGGACCGCCCCCACGTCGTTCGCGCGTACGCCCCCGGCGGGATCGGGAATCTCGGCCCTGGACTCGATATCCTTGGGTGCGCCGTCACGGGACTCGGCGACATCGTCGACGCGCGGTTCGTGGACGCACCGGGCGTCCATTTGGAGCAGGCGGGTCACAAAAGCTTGCCGGTCGACCCGGCTCGGAACGCGGCCTCGATCGCCGCTAGCGAAGTCATCCGCAAATCGGGGGGAACCTCGGCCGGCGTCGCCCTTCGGGTGACGAAGGGCCTTCCGTTATCCGGTGGCCAGGGAGGGAGCGCCGCATCAGCCGTAGCCGGCGCGGTCGCGACGAATGCTTTGATCGGAAATTCCCTGAGTCAGCTCGAGGTTCTCGAGTCCGCCTACGCCGCGGAGCGAACGCTCTCCGGACGGCACATCGATAATGTGGCGCCGGCGCTCTTCGGGGGAATCCTGCTCATTCGTTCGGTTGAGCCGTTCGACTTCGACCGACTTCCCGTCCCTCCGGCACTTCGGATCGTGCTCGTTCATCCGGCAATGCAACTCCGCACCGCCGAGGCGCGCGCGGTTCTCCCCCGCTCCGTCGATCTCGACGTCGCGGTCGCCCAAGCCGGGGCGGTCGCGGCGATGGTCGCGGCATTTTGCACCGGCGACCTGTCTCGCCTTCGCGGCGCCGTCGATGATCGGATCGCCGAGCCGGCGCGCGCCCCGCTCTTGCCGGGCTTCGATGCCGCCAAGCGCGCGGCGCTCGAGGCAGGAGCGCTCGGCTGCTCGATCTCCGGCGCTGGGCCCTCCTCGTTCGCGCTGTGCGATGGCAACGACTCAGCGACAAAGGTGTGCGACGCGATGGTCGCGGCCTATCGAAACGTCGGCATTCCCTCCTCAGGTCGCGTCGCGGAAGTCGATCAGCGCGGCGCGCGATTGCTCGGCGACGACGAATGATCGAACAACGATCGGTCCAGGTCTGCGAGGATTGCGGCACCCGAATCCCGGAAACCGACTCGCGCGGCGATTGTCCCGCGTGTGGCGGATTGCTCGAGATCGCGCACGAGCTGTCGAGCGATCCCTCGTCGCTCAAAGAGATGTTCGCCGAGCGTCGCGGGCAGGTCAGCGGGTGCGAGCAGTCGGGCGTGTGGCGATATCGCGAGCTGGTGTTGCCGACAGCCGCTGACGTCGATGTCGTGACGCACCCTGAAGGCAACACGCCGCTGATGCGGCGCGAGCCATTGAGCCGGTGGACCGGCGTCGACGATCTCTGGATCAAACACGAGGGCCACAACCCGACCGGATCGTTCAAGGATCGCGGAATGACGGTCGCGATCACTCAAGCGCGACGCACGGGCGCGCGGGCCGTGGCGTGCGCGTCGACCGGGAACACCTCGGCATCACTTGCGGCGTACGCCGCGCAGGCGGGACTTCCGGCGCTCGTCTTCGTCCCCGCGGGCCGCGTCGCCCTTGGCAAGATCGCACAGACGATCGCCTACGGCGCGCGGACGCTCGTCGTGCGCGGCAACTTCGACGCGTGTCTCGCGCTCGCCGTCGAAGCGCGCGACGCACTCGGCGTCCAGCTGCTCAATTCGGTGAATCCGTTTCGCCTCGAGGGGCAGAAGACGATCGTGTTCGAGTTGCTCGAGCAGCTCGACTGGTCTCCGCCGGATTGGATCGCGCTACCGGCGGGCAATCTTGGGAATACGGCGGCATTCGGCAAAGCGCTCCGCGAAGCACGCTCGCTCGGCTTGATCTCGCACGTTCCGCGGATCGCGGCCATTCAAGCGGCGGGTGCGGCGCCATTCGCCCGAAGCTTCACCGGCGGATTCGCCGAGCGAATGCGGGTCGGGCCCGAAACAATCGCGACGGCAATTCGCATCGGTGCGCCGGCGTCGTGGAATCGCGCCGTACGCTCGATTCGAGAGACGAACGGCGTCGTCGAATCGGTAACCGACGCCGAGATTCTCGAGGCCAAGGCGGTGATCGACGCGTCGGGCGTCGGGTGCGAACCAGCGAGCGCGGCGAGTGTCGCGGGCGTCGCGAAGCTCCGGCGTGCGGGAACCATTGGCGATGACGAGAGCGTCGTCGCGGTACTGACGGGTCACGTGCTCAAGGATCCGGGCGCGGTCGTCGCGTACCATCAAGACACTGAGCCCGCCCCCGATCGTGCCAATCGTCCAATCGAGATCGACGCAACGCTCGCCGATGTTGAACGGGCGATGCTGTCATCCTGAGCGAAGCGAAGGACCTTCTTTCCTCACTTCGTGGCCGGCCACTGGTGATTCACAGTAGGTCCTTCGGTCGCTTCGCTCCCTCAGGATGACGGCAGGGGCGGTC
>Ga0310812_10000783_pt1 | contig 11278 bp, 13 predicted proteins | sample NN3metagenome_FD_205747 | JGI IMG/M metagenome (GOLD analysis project Ga0310812, IMG submission 205747) | Soil microbial communities from experimental microcosm in Duke University, North Carolina, United States - NN3 | ecosystem: Engineered > Artificial ecosystem > Soil microcosm > Unclassified...
GCCCCGGAGCGACTCCATGACGCTGGCCCAGTCGCAATCCATCGTAGCGATAACCTCGTCCCGCATCGGATGGTCCGCGCCCGTCGTCTTCAAGAAACAACCGTAGAAAGGCTCATCGGAAACGAAGGTGTCGGATCGGCTTCCGAAGCTTCGCATCATCGCCGTGGAGAGGTTCCGGGGACCCGACCACATGGCGATGCGGGTGGTCACGGGCGTTGCTGTTCCCTGACGTCCTGTTCAACCCGTTTCGCGTAAAGCTTCCGCAACCGCTTGACCGTCGGACCAGGGCAGGTGAGCTTGCGTCCGTCCACTTCGCGCACGGGAACGATGCCGGCGAAGGTGCCGGTGACGAACGCTTCGTCCGCACCGTAGACGTCGGTCAGCGAGAAGTCCTTCTCGATCGCGGCTATGCCGGCTTCGCGTGCGATCTCCAGCGCCAGTCCGCGAGTGATTCCGCCGAGGCAATATCTGCCGCTCGATGTCCAAACCTCGCCTTTGCGGACAATGAAGAAGTGCGTCGAGTTGCAGGTTGCGACGAAGCCATGCGGATCGAGCATCAGCGCCTCGTCCGCGCCGGCCTGCGTCGCCTGGATCGAAGCCAGGATGCAGTTGAGCTTCGAATGCGAATTGATCTTCTGGTCCTGCACCGCCGGGTCGCCGCGGCGGACATGCACCGTGAAGAGCTTCAGTCCCCGCTCGTAAACCGCCGGATCCGGCTCCTTATACTCGGGGATGACGACGATCGTCGGCCCTCCGACCACGACCCGGGGATCCTGATAAGGAGTCGAGCGCACGCCGCGCGTCACCATCAGCCGGACGTGCACTCCGTCCGTCATCTTGTTGGCGTCGAGCGTGTCGTAAAGCCGCTTCGCCAGGTCGCCCGCGCCAAGCCCGATATCCATCGCGATGGCTTTGGCGCCTTCGAACAATCGGTCGAGATGGCGGTCCAGGAAAGCCGCCTTGCCCTCGTGGATACGAAGCCCCTCCCACACTCCATCGCCGAGCATGAAGCCGCTGTCGAAGACCGAGACCGCCGCTTCCGCACGAGGCTTCAGCTCGCCATTGACGTTGATCAGGATCGACGCGTTCCGCGGGTCCGACACATCGTGCATCGACTGGGTCATGCGTCAGCGATGCAGCGCGATGGCAGCATTGGCAACTAGGTCGTTTTGCGACGGCGGCGCTTCGGTGGCCGTCTCTTGAGCTTCGTCCGCTCCTCGCCCGCATTCTGCATCGGCCGGATGAAGAGGCGGCGAACCTGAGGCCATTTCTTGTGAGCTTCGCGCTCGACCTGGCGAACGATCCGTTCGACGTCACCCGCGGTGATCGTATCGCGGAAATCGACGTTCATCATCGCGCTGACCTGATCGGGCGCCGAGTGGATGGTCAGGACGTGGCCGACGCCGACAATCCCACGTTTGCTGCACGCGAGCTCGCGAAGGCCCCGGACCAGCTCGGGATCGGCCGCTTCGCCGATGAGCAGTCCCTTGGATTCATAAGCGAGGACCATCGCCGTGATGCCAAGAATGATTCCGATCACGACCGAGGCCGCACCATCGTAAAACGGGTCACCCGTCAATTGGGCGAGGAACAGCCCGATCGCGGCGGCGATGATGCCCGCCATTGCGGCGCCGTTTTCCAGGAGGACGATGAAGGCCGGCGGATCCTTTGAACGGCGAATCGCCTGGAACCAGCCGAGCTTGCCCTTGGATGCCCTGAATTCCTTGAACGCCTCCAACGTCGACCAGCCCTCCAGAAGGAACGCAATCGCCAGCACGCCATAAGCGACAATCGGCGATACCGCGGCCTCAGGGTGCGAGATGTGGATGATGCCCTCGTAGATCGACACTCCCGCGCCGAGCGAGAAAACCAGGACCGCGACGACGAAGCTCCAGAAATACAGCTCGCGGCCGTATCCAAGGGGGTGATATTTATCGGGCGGCTTCTTCGATTGCCGCCGCCCCCACATCAAAAGCAGCTGGTTGGTGCAATCGACGACGCTGTGCACGCCCTCGGTAAGCATCGCCGACGAGCCCGTGATCGCCGCCGCCACGAATTTTGACGCGGCGATCCCGAGGTTCGCGAGTAGCGCAATGACGAGCGTCCGCGTGCTTGTGGTTGGAGCACTCACTGATTCGTGCCCGTGCCTTTCACCAGCATGCCGCCCTTGATCACCGCGTCGACATGCTCGAGCAAGGTCACGTCCGCCGTGGGATCGCCGCGCACTGCGATCATGTCGCCGTAGCGGCCGACCTGGATTGCCCCGACGTCACTGCGGCCTAGGGCTTCGGACGCCCGGATTGTCGCCGCCTGGATCGCCTGCAGCGGGGTCATGCCCCATTGCACCATCTTGGCGAACTGCCTGCCGTTTTGGCCGTGCGGATAAACGCCGGCATCGGTTCCGAAGATCATTTTCACGCCTGCGCGAACGGCGCGCTGGAACGTCTCGCGTTGCTTGCGTCCGACCATCCGCTCCTTGTCGAGGCTCTCCTGTTCGGTGCCGTTCGCAGTGCCGGTCGCGAGGATATAATCGTCGTTGTAGATATCCATGTCGAACCAGGTGCCATGCTGCTTCGCCAGCTGGATCGTTGCATCGCTGGCGAGGCTCGCATGCTCGATCGTGTCGATGCCGGCGAGGATGGCGTCGTGGATGCCCTCGTCACCGTGCGCATGCGCAGCGACTTTCATGCCCAGCATGTGCGCCTCATCAGCAATGGCTTTCATTTCTTCGAACGTAAGCTGTTGGGCTCCAACGCTGTCGCCCAGTGAGAAGACCCCGCCCGTCGCGCAGATTTTGATGACCTCGGCGCCGTGCTTGTGGACCCAGCGCACCTTTTCCCGTGCATCTTCGGGACCGCTTATGATGCCAGGCATCTTCCGATCGTAAGAGGGCGGCAGGCCGTCGGTATCGTCGCAATGGCCGCCAGTGGCGCCGAGCAAATAGGTCGCAGGGACGATGCGTGGGCCTTCGAGCCATCCGCCGTCGATCGCTTCCTTCAGCCCCACGTCATCGAAATCGGGCGATCCGACGTTGCGGACGGTCGTGAACCCGGCATCGAGAGTCTTTTGGGCATTCGCGGCGCCGATCGCCGCCCAAAAGCTGTCGGTGTATTTGAGGGCCTGGTAGCCGCCGATTTCGGCAAGGCTGTTCATGTGCACGTGCATGTCGATAAGGCCGGGGACCAAGGTCTCACCGGCCAGGTCGACGCGCTTGATCCCTGCCGGAAGCTGCATCGAAGCGAGGTTTCCAACCTGCTGAATTCGCCCGTCGTCGCCGACGAGGATCGCCGGGTGGTCGACGTAGCGGCCGGTCTGGACGTCGAGCATCCTGTCGGCGGTGACGACGGTCGCGGCCGACGCGGGCGCGGTAACGGACAAGACCGCCACCGCAGCCAACAAAATGTTTTTCGTCAACGAATTCCCCCTCAGATGTGGATCACCCGCCCGAATGCGGCGAGGACGCTCTCGTGCATCATCTCAGACAGGGTCGGATGCGGGAAGACCGTCTGGATGAAGTCGTCTTCCACCAATTCGGCGGTCTTGCCGATCGTATAGCCCTGGATCAGCTCGGTGACCTCGGCCCCGATCATGTGCGCTCCCAGCAGTTCGCCGGTCTTCGCGTCGAACACGGTCTTCACGAAGCCGTCGACCTCGCCCAGCGCGATCGCCTTGCCGTTGCCTATGGCCGGGAATTTGCCGACCTTCACCTGATAGCCCTTCTCCTTCGCGGCGGCTTCGGTCAGGCCGACGCTCGCAACCTGCGGCCGGCAATAGGTGCAACCCGGGATGTTCTTCGGGTCGGTCGCATGAGGGTGCGCGTCTTTGTTGCCGAGTTCCTTTGCGATCGCCTCGGCCGCGGTGACCCCCTCATGGCTTGCTTTGTGCGCGAGCCAGGGCGGAGCCGTCACGTCGCCGATCGCCCAGAGACCGGGCACGCTCGTGCGGCACATATCGTCCGTATCGATGTGGCCCTTGGTGGTTTTCACGCCGAGCGTCTCGATCCCGATATTTTCGGTGTTGGGGACGATGCCAACGGCGACGATCGCGTGACTGAAGCGATGCTCCGCCGATTTGCCGTCACTCGTCTTAATCTTCGCGGCGACGCCTTTGGCGTCACTCTTGAGGCTCTCAACGCCCGCGCTGGTCAGGATGGTCAGGCCCTGCTTCTGCAAGCTCTTTGCCAACTGCGCGCTCACATCCGCATCCTCAACCGGAACGACGCGATCGAGCATCTCGACGACCGTCACTTTCGCGCCGAGGTCGGCATAGAAACTTGCGAATTCGATTCCGATCGCGCCCGAGCCTATCACCAGCAATTCCGTCGGCATTTCCGGCGGAGTCATGGCGTGGCGGTAGGTCCAGATTCGTTTGCCGTCGGATTTGGCAAACGGGAGTTCGCGCGCACGCGCGCCAGTGGCAACGATGATGTGCCTTGAGGTGAGCTCGGTCGCCTTGCCATCCGCGCCGGCGACCGAGAGCTTGCCTTTTCCGGTCAGCTTGCCCTCGCCCATCGCGACGGTGATCTTGTTCTTTTTCATCAGGTGCGCGACGCCCTGATTGAGTTGCTTGGCGACCGCGCGGCTGCGCGCGACCACCTTGGCGAGATCGAACGACGGCTTCTCGTTGCTGAGGCCATAGGCATCGGCGTGCTGCATATAGTGAAAGATCTCGGCGGTACGCAGCAGCGCCTTGGTCGGGATGCATCCCCAGTTGAGGCAGATCCCGCCGAGCAGCTCACGCTCGACGATCGCAGTCTTCAGGCCCAGCTGCGCAGCGCGGATCGCAGCAACATAGCCGCCGGGTCCGGAGCCAAGGACGATGAGGTCGTAAGAGTTCGGTTGATCAGCCATTTGACGCTCCGATCAGCCCCTCTCCCCTTCAGCGGGAGAGGGGTTGGGGAGAGGGGTCTGTAAAGCATTCGAAATGCTGATGAGCACTCCCTCTTCATTGTTGAAAATATCGCTGTTCCAGAAACGGAGGATGCGAAAGCCAGCAGCTTTCAAGTGGGCGTTTCGTTCCTCGTCATAATCACTCTCATTGTGTTGCCCGCCGTCGGCCTCAATTACCAGGCGGCGCTCAATGCATACGAAGTCGGCAATATAACGATCGATCGGCAGCTGGCGTTTAAACTTGTAACCGGCGAGCCGCTTGGCGCGCAGGATTTGCCAGAGGCGGTGTTCTGCGGCGGTCGGCTCGTGTCGCATCCTCTTTGCGCGGGCGCGAAGAAGCGATTTCCGCCCCCTCTCCCCGCTCGCGCTCCGCGCGAGTCGACCCTCTCCCGCCAAAGGGGAGAGGGGCTGGGTCTGGCGGTCATCCATCCGATATCTCGCGCGGTTTTCCTTGCTCATCGAGCGCCACGAAGGTGAATTCCCCTTCGGCGACGGTGGCTTCCTGGTCGCTGTCGCGTTTCCGCCCGACCGCCTCGGCTCGGAGACGCAGCGAGGTGCGGCCCTGCTTCAACAGCTCGACATAGACGCTGAGCTCGTCGCCGACCGCCATCGCTCCGGGGAATTTGATCGCGTCCGCGGCCACAAGGATCGCTTTGCCGCCCGTCCGCCGCGAGGCGAAGGAGCCGCAGGCCAGCCCCATCTGGCCCATCAGCCAGCCGCCGAACACGCCGCCGTACGGGTTGGTGTCCGCCGGCATCGCGGTGACGCGGATCGCCGGAATCCGCGAGGCTTGGCTCAAGCCAGCATTCCCAGTGGCTTCTCGACCAGCCGCTTGAACGCCTGCATCAGCTTCGCGCCGTCGGCGCCGTCGATCGCGCGGTGGTCGAAGCTTCCGGTCGCGCTCATCACCGTCGCGATCTGCAGCGAGTCATTGATGACGTAGGGCCGCTTCTCGCCCGCGCCGATCGCCATGATCATGCCCTGGGGTGGGTTGATGACGGCCTCGAACTGCTTGATGCCGTACATGCCCATATTGCTCAGCGAGGCGGTGCCGCCCTGATATTGCTGCGGCTGCAGCTTGCCGTCGCGCGCCAGGCCGGCGAGCTCCTTCATCTCGGTGGAGATGGCCGACACGCTCTTTGCTTCTGCGCCGACGATGATCGGCGTGATGAGCCCCGCCGGGATCGACACCGCGACGGAAATATCGGCTCGGCTGTATTGGAACATGTGATCGCCGGCGAACGCGACATTGCATGCCGGCACCTCGATCAGTGCCTGCGCGAGCGCTTTGATCAAAAGATCGTTGACGCTGAGCTTTATCCCGCGGCTCTCGAGCCCCGCGTTAAGCTCGCTTCTGAGCTTCAGCAGCGCATCGAGCTGGATGTCGACGGTCAGATAGATGTGCGGGACCTGCTGCTTCGCCTCGGTCAGCCGGCGCGCAATGGTCTTTCGGATGTTTGAAAGCTTGACCTCTTCGTGCGGGATCGCCTGCTCCATCGGGCCGGGCATGACGACATGAGCCGCAAGCGCCGGTGCAATGGCGCCGGCAGGAGGCGCCGCCGCGGCAGGAGCCTTGCCGACCGCAGCATCGATATCGGCGCGAACGATCCGTCCGCCGGGTCCGGATCCCTGAAGTGCCGACAGATCGATGTTCTGGGCCTGCGCCAGACGGCGAGCGAGCGGCGACGCCTTGATCCGCTCCCCTTCCGCTCGAGAAGCGGCCGCGGGTTGCGGCGGTGCGGCGGGCGTTTCGACAGGGGCCTCCGGCGGCGGCTCGCTCTTCGGAGTCGCGTCGGGCTTTGGCTCGGGCGCGGCCTTGGGCGGAGGCGCGGCGGATGTATCGGCCTTGGGGGCAGCCGCAGCGGCTTTGCTCGCATCTTCCCCTTCGCCGGCCAGGATCGCGATCGGCGCTCCAACCTTCACTCCATCCGTGCCTTCGGGGACCAGGATTTTCGCGATCGTCCCTTCGTCGACCGCTTCGAACTCCATCGTCGCCTTGTCGGTCTCGATCTCGGCGAGAATGTCACCCGATTCGACCTTGTCGCCCTCCTTCACCAGCCATTTGGCGAGCGTGCCCTCCTCCATGGTCGGAGAGAGCGCGGGCATCTTGAGTTCGATGGGCATGAAGCGTCCTAGCGCGGAAAGGCGTCGCGCGGCTCAAAGCCAATGCGGCGGTTGCGGTCAAGTCTGCGCCGAAACCCTAGCCGCTGACTTGCGCTTGCGCCGGGTTTAACGCAGCACTTGGGATTCATGGGGGCCACAGAACCGAAACGCACCTATCTCGTCGTCATCGACGACAGCCCGGAAGCTGCGATCGCGCTCCGTTTCGCCGCCCGGCGGGCCGCCAAGACCAACGGCCGAATCGAAGTCCTCGGAATCGTCGAACCCCAGGATTTCGTCCAATGGGGCGGAGTCCAGAATGCGATCGAGGAAGAGCAGCGACTCCGCATCGAGGGAGTGGTCAGCGCGTCGGTGGGCGAAATTCTTGACGAGTCGGGCGTCGAAGCCAAGATCATCGTCCAGCAGGGCGAACCCGTGAAAGCGGTGCGTGATTATGTCGGCGAGCGCCAGGAGGTCGCTGCCCTTGTGCTCGGGGCCGCGCCGAGCGGAAATCCAGGACCCCTGGTCGCCAACTTCTGCGGAAGCGATGCCGGCAAATTGCCCTGCCCCGTAATGCTTATCCCCGGCTCGCTTAGCGACGAGCGTTTGGAGCAGCTCAGCTAGAGCACGCGCGAAAGGATTTCGCCGAGCTTCACGACCCCCGCTTCGTCCTCTGCGTCGAAGCGGGCTTTTTTCGGACTGTCGATGTCGAGGACTCCGATCAGCTCGCCTTCGCGGATCAACGGTAAGACGATTTCGCTGTTCGACGCGCTGTCGCAGGCAATGTGGCCCGGGAAAGCATGCACATCCTCGACGCGCTGGATCTGCCGGGTCTTTGCTGCTGCGCCGCAGACGCCCTGATCGAACGTCATTCGGACACAGGCGGGGCGTCCCTGGAAGGGCCCGAGCACCAGCTCGTCACCCACGTTGCGATAGAAGCCGACCCAGTTCACGTCGGGCAGGGTCTCGAAGATGAGAGCGGACGCATTCGCCATGTTGGCGATCGGATCGGTCTCGCCGGTCACAAGGCCCTGGAGCGCCGAAGCGAGATCGCGGTACATGACCGGCTTGTCGTCCGCGTCGATCTTGAAGTCGTACATCAGTCCAAATCCACCCTTCCGCGCGCCTTCTTGACCTCGCTTCGCAGCCGCTTTTGCTCGACCCGCTGGGCCTTCGCAGCACGGCTCGGCCGGGTCGCCTTGCGCTTCGTTGGCGCCATATGGGCTGCCGCAATCATTTCTGCCAGACGGCGGCGTGCATCGGTGCGGTTCGCGTCCTGCGTCCGGAAGCGCCGCGCGGTCAGCAGAAGCTCGCCAGAACCCGTGATGCGGCTCCCCGCGATGGCCTTCAGCCGATCGTAAACATCCGGATGCAAGCCAAGCCGGAAAAGGTCCACACGGAGCTGCACGGCGGTCGCGACCTTGTTGACGTTCTGGCCGCCTGGCCCAGTTGCAGCCAAAAAGGTCTCGCTGAGAGCCTCCTCGGGGATTCGCACATCCTCAGGCCGCATCGGACCATTCCCCGAAATAGTCCGGCAGCGGTGCCGCGGCGTCGATAGTCGGCTTCCTGACCCTCGGAACCACCAATCGCGAGGCGTGCAGCAGCATGGGACCGCCCGGAATGCCGTAAACCCGGTCGCCGATGATCCCGCTGCCGAAAGCCTCACGCGCGTGCGCACGGATTTGATGGGTGCGGCCGGTGACCGGAATGAACTCGACCAGGGTTGATCCATCCCGAACCGCGATCCGTCGCCAGTTGGTGATCGCCGTTTGGCCTTTCGGATCGGCGACCATCTTCCAACCCGCCTCCGCAGTCGAACGCTTCGCCAGCGGCACCTCGATCGTCCCCTGCTCGAGGTCGATTTCGCCGCCAATCACCGCCAGATAATGTTTCTCGACCTTCCGGCCTTCGAACAATTGCTGAAGCTCCGCCCTTGCCTTCGGCGTCCGGGCCAGAAGCAGGCACCCGCTCGTATCCTGGTCGAGCCGATGCATCGGCGTGGGCGTTCGCTTAAATCCGGCGCGAAGTTCATCCAATCTGGAAACGATAGATTCTCCGCCGCGGCGCGGCTCATCAACCGGAAGTCCGGCCGGCTTGTCGACGACGATCGCTTCGCCGTCGATGAACAGGACAAGATCAGAAAGGAGCATGAAATTGCCCTGACAGGAGAGAGACGACGGCGCAAACCACCTGGTCCGGGACCGAATCAGGAACCCCCTGTGGATGCTTTTGTGACTCCCTTGCAACGAAATCAGGGAATCCAGCGCGTTAGGAAATATTAACCTTTTCCCTGCAGACCCCGAATGGTTAATGAGGGCTTCAGGCCTCTTAAGGCGTTTTTACGCTCTTGAGGCCGGGAACGGGGGATACAGCAATGCGCGTGCTGCTGATCGAAGACGAACCGACGACCGCCAAGAGCATCGAGCTGATGCTCGGCACGGAAGGCTTCAACGTCTATACGACCGATCTCGGGGAAGAGGGCCTCGATCTCGGCAAGCTCTATGATTACGACATCATCCTCCTCGACCTGAATCTGCCGGACATGCACGGCTATGACGTGCTGAAGAAGCTTCGCACCGCGAAGGTTTCGACTCCGGTGCTGATCCTGTCGGGCATCGGCGAGATGGACAGCAAGGTTCGCGCCCTGGGCTTTGGCGCCGACGATTACGTCACCAAGCCGTTCCACCGCGACGAGCTGGTCGCGCGCATCCATGCGATCGTTCGCCGCTCGAAAGGCCATTCGCAATCGGTCATCCGCACCGGCAAGCTCGCCGTGAACCTCGATGCAAAGACGGTCGAGGTCGACGGCGCCCGGGTTCACCTGACCGGCAAGGAATATGCGATGCTGGAGCTGCTTTCGCTCCGCAAGGGCACGACGCTGACCAAGGAGATGTTTCTCAACCATCTCTACGGCGGAATGGACGAGCCCGAGCTCAAGATCATCGACGTCTTCATCTGCAAGCTGCGCAAGAAGCTCAGCCTGGCTTGCGGCGGTGCCAATTATATCGAGACCGTCTGGGGCCGCGGCTATGTCCTGCGCGACCCGGAAGAGGAAACGCAGCCCGAACCGCAGGTTGCGGTCGCGTAAAATACTCGAGGGGGGCTGAAGGGGAGAAGGCGGGGCGCCAGGCGCTCCGCCTTTTTTATGCGTCGATCAACAGGCGGTTTTTCATGCGACGCGTCGGAAGGGTGATGAGATCCTCTCCGGCAGTGTCGGCCTCGACCTCGTCCACCCGGCGCCATCCATCGCGGCCCAGACGCTCCAGTGGCCGGAACTGCGTCTTGTAGGCCATCCTGGTGGACCCTTCGACCCAATAGCCGAGATAGACGTACGGCAGGCCGGCACGTGCGGCGCGGACGACATGATCGAGGATGATGTAGGTTCCGAGGCCTTTGCGCGCGCCCTGCCCCACGTCGAAGAAGCTGTAGATCATCGACAGGCCGTCGCCCTGCTGGTCGCTGAGACAGGCTCCGACCAGCTTGCCGGGCCGGCCGTCAGCGGACGGTTCGCGATATTCGATGACGTAGGTGCGGACCGGCGTCTGCTCGACCATGTCGGCAAAGTCGCTCTCGTCCATTTCCGCCATCCCGCCGCCCGGATGCCGTTCACCGAGATATTTGCGAAGCAAAGTGTATTGCTCCTCGGTCGTCCACGGCTTGCAGGCGGTGACCTCCAGGTCGGCGTGGCGGCGCAGCAGCTTGCGCTGCGTGGCATTGGGTTCGAACTCGGCGGCAAGGACTCGAACGGAGACGCAGGCGGAGCAATCTATGCAGCTTGGGCGGTAGGCGACCGACTGGCTGCGCCGAAAACCGATGCGCCCCAAAGCTTCGTTGAGTTCGCTGGCATGGCGGCCGGAAAGCTCGGTGAAGACCTTCCGCTCGACCTTGCCCGGGAGATACGGGCACGGGCTCGGGTTCGTTACGAAGAACTTGGGGAAGCGAAATGGTGCGCTCACCCTTTGAGCCCTCTCACAATGGTTACCTGAGTCTTTATGCGACTGGTAAACGCCGAAGAAAAGCCTTTGGCGGCAAGGAAAGAGGGTTAACGGCGCTACTGTCCCGCTTGGGGACGATGAAATGGGCCAATCTGTGAGGGGATCTAGTCGAGCGAGGCCCGATCGACGCGGAATCCGGCAGCCGTGAGTCGGGCCTCGACATCATCGATCGCAGCCGGATCGCGAGCTTCGCATTCAACCTCGATCACCGTGTCCTTCGCCGGAAGAGTCGTGAAGATGCGGCTGTGGTTGACCTCGATGATGTTGGCCCCGGCCTCATGGACCTTGGCCGTG
>Ga0310812_10000787_pt1 | contig 11243 bp, 22 predicted proteins | sample NN3metagenome_FD_205747 | JGI IMG/M metagenome (GOLD analysis project Ga0310812, IMG submission 205747) | Soil microbial communities from experimental microcosm in Duke University, North Carolina, United States - NN3 | ecosystem: Engineered > Artificial ecosystem > Soil microcosm > Unclassified...
CATTGCGTACAATGTAGCCATCAAACAACGTTTGGCAGTACTGGTTTTTTCGATGGAAATGTCAACGGATTCGCTAACAGACAGACTATTATCATCGGCATGCAGCATTGAATTGCAAAAAATACCGGACGGCAAACTAAATGATTCGGACTGGTCAAAAATACATGCGGCTGTCTCATTAAGTATGGACTCCAAGCTAATGATAGACGACACCCCCGCATTAAGTCCGGCTGAATTGCGAATTCGTGCAAGACGCGCAACTCAAGAGCACGGACAATTGGGACTAATTGTTATCGATTATTTGCAAATGATGCGAGTACCTGGGTTTAAAAACGATAACCACGTCAGGGAAATTGCTCAGATATCAAACAGCCTAAAACAACTAGCAAAGGAGCTAAACGTGCCCATTGTAGCACTCTCTCAGCTCAATCGTAACCTTGAAAACAGACAAGACAAGCGCCCGCAAATGGCCGACATTCGAGAATCAGGCGCGATTGAACAAGATGCTGACTTGATTTGCTTTATTTATCGCGATGAGGTCTACAACGAAGACAGCCTAGATAAAGGAATCGCAGAACTGATTATTTCAAAAAATAGAAACGGCCCAACAGGCAACATTAAGGCGCGATTTGTTGGGCAATACGCGCGTTTTGAAGACCTAAATTAGAGGCTATTATGAAGAAAGACACCACCCACACTATCATGCTAAAAGTAACGATTGATATTCATAAAAAACACATCAATACACGGATAAAAGACGTGATGAATGCACTAGAAAATAAGAAGGATTATCTGATGACTTTAAACGATTTATTTGCGGGTTATAGCTCATTAATTTACTGCATTGATACGTTATTATCACAAGAAAATTAACTATTTAAGGGGGTTAACTTCCCCCTTTTTTTCTACTCTTCTATTGATTTTTTATTCATTATTTTATTCCATTCAATATCCCTATTCACTCGCGTTATAATATCCCTAATTATTTCAGGTGTTAGCGCTTTGTTTAAGTGGTCTGCTAACGCTGATTTAAGCACTTTTTGAATGAAATGAATCGTCATTTTATCGTCCTTTTTCTGGTTGCTATTAATTTATTATTTGTCCTGTCTTGAATTACTAATTGAATGCGATAGGGCACTACACCTCGCTTAATCCACACCCTATAAGTGGATGCCCCAAGTCCCAAATCCCTTGTCATTTTAGACCAGTTTTTATCGTAATAATTATACACCTCATCTACTGTCATTATTGCCTATTTTTTGATATAATTAATTGATATAATAGCACAAAATATAACCATGAACTACACCAACGGAATCCACGATTTATCCAATTACAATTACCATAAAGCACAAGGCGTGTCTCGCTCCCAGTTAATGCGTCTGGCGAAATCACCAAAGCACATGATGCACTATCAATCCCAAGACGAAACCGATACCGAATCGACAATTATAGGGTCTGCAGTGCATACGATGCTATTAGAACCCGAACTCTATAATCAACTGTATGCAGTAGCGCCAAACGTTAATAGGCGCACAAAAGACGGCAAGATAATGTGGGAAAATTATATAAAAATCAATCAAGGAAAGCGCTTATTGTCAGCCAAACAATACGAGACAATAAAATCAACAGTAGACGCGCTAACATCAAATCCCATTATATCGATGCTGCTGGTTAATGCATCATTTATTGAAAAATCAATCTTTTTTACGCACGACAATACAGGCATTCAATGCAAATCACGCACTGATTTTGTGGCGGGAAAAGCGTCTGTTGATTTAAAAACCACGAATGACGCGTCTTATCGTGCATTTCAGCATTCGGCGTCTAAATACGGCTATCTTTTGCAAGCGGCTATGACCCAAAAAGCACTTCATAGTATTGATATAAAGACGCAGCATCATGTGATTATCGCTGTTGAACCAACGCCGCCTTATTTTATCGCCGTCTATCGACTCGATGAGTTGGCAATTCAGGCAGGCTATAGAAAATTTGATAGGCTAATGATGCGTTATCAACAGTTTATCAACAATCCAGATACCGCCGCGCATTGTGGTATAGAAACACTCTACGCGCCACCATGGGAATTAGACGATGAATAACGAACACGACCTTGTTAAACGACTCTATCAATCACTAATAATCGCGAGAAATGGTAGGAAATACCTGAACGATGATTATTTTGATCGCCTCATGGAATGCATTATAGGACTCATAACTGAGTTAAGTGGATTGCCGTTAAATGACGCCGAGGAAATTATGAAGGGCGCTGTTAATGAATTACGCCAAAAGTCACGGGAATCAATGCACTAATGAAATGGCTAATAATGGGGGTTATTATTTTTATGGTAATCATTAATTATGAGTTATATATGTACAAAGATTGTAGACAAGTAGGTCATTCAGTGATTTATTGCATTATGAGAGGTAAATAAACGATGAATTTTGATTTAACCAAAAAAGAAGCCGTTGAAGCCATGTTAAAGCACATTAAAAGCCTATGAAAGATTTAGCTAAAATACGTCTAGCACTACTCGCCGAAATAAAAGAGATTATCGCATTTTTTCAGCGCATGGAGCGTGACGTAAAAACGCGAAATCCTCATTCGATTTATCCGGCCTATGTGTTTATTAAAACCCTGCGCTATCACGTCAGAGAAGGCGATTTAACGCCGCTTATGGTCGAATTACATCAAGAACTACTGCATCAAGAACTACTGGAGATACAAAAAAATGAATGAATCAAAACCCACGTATAAATCCACTAACGAATGCATGGCACATGATTTTAGTGAGCGTTTACTATCTAATCCACCAAAAATGAAATGCATTAAATGCGGATTCGTGAGCGAATTATTATGAAAAAAATAACCGAATACATCCCCATAAAAAAAATAATGAAATTATTTAATCGAGAAAATACCCCAAAAATAGAGGTAATTAAACCGGACGGTGACATCGTTTACACCCAATGCAATCACGAATCCATACCAGAATGCAAAATAAATGGCAGTTGCATACCGAGTGGTCTGGCTCCAAGATACTGCAAACATTGTTATTTGGAAATAAAATCATGAATGAATTACTTAACGAACTAGAGAAACTGTATTACCTCGCAGTGGGTGCTCATCTCGCAACAAACGATGAAGGTGCCTCCGAAGTGTTACGTAAAATATCAATACGCCTAGAACAATTGATAGCCAAAAAAAGACACAAAGAGACCATCGTATGAAGGATATATTAAAAGAAATAACTGAAGCCTATTTTATTACATTAGGCGCAAAACTCGCCACTGACGATAATAATATCTCTAAAGCGTTCCAATCTATACAGGGAAAAATAGGGTTAGCAATTGGTATGATAAATGCAAAATCAAAATGCACACAAAACGCCGCCTGCGATGAAATAAACAACGAAGACAGCCCCTTTGCGTGTTATTGCGATTGTTACGTTAAAGGTAAGCAAGATTGCTACGATATTATGGCCGTGCGCGTACAAGATATGCTAGACGGTACTGATAGAAGCGAAATTGACCCCGAATCACCGTGGGGCATCATTAAAGCGCGGATTAATCAGATGCGAGAATTATTAGAGCATACGTTCCAAAATGGAACACATGTTCAAAAATAACCGTTTTATCGACATAAAATAGCGATGTGTCGATGGCGTAAATACAAGAGAATACTATGACAAAGCACGAAAAAGTGGCGAATATCGTAGCGTTTTTATCTATTTTATTCGGTGAAGACCGCGAAGCATTTGGCAGAGTGATGGATTTACCCCCAGATTACATTATTGAAAAATTTGAACGCTATGTTCTCTCGCAATGCACTGAATATGCGTGGGGAATGCACCCCTCACTGAGAAATGGCACGTTTCAAAAGTACGTTGATAAGTGGGAATTAGAATTAAATGAAGAGAGGGCGCTATGACAAATAAAAAACTAAGTAAAGAAGAACAAGAGAACAGCACAAGGGAATTACTGGATTTTATGATAGGAAATAAAATCGATACAGTTAAAAAAATTTCGGAATTAGTAAGCAATATAAGGGAATATCAACTACAAACATATCAATACTGCAATCAATACGTCCCGTTGCACATGTTTGATATAAACATGCAAATGCTTGCTTCTGTAGATAAATTAGTTCTATTTTTAATTGATTTATTTTTAAACAACATAGAGAGCGGCTCTTATCAAACAGCAAATAGACATGATGATAAAATGGGGGAAAAAATAAAAAATGTATTATAAAAACAATAAATCTTTTTGCAGTTGAAATGCAAAAAGATTATAAAAAACAATAGTCAAAAATACGAATTTCTTGATTGACAACTACACATGAAGGCAATAAGATTAACTTTTTGCTTACATAAGAAAACCATGAATTTACTTGTGATTAAAAATAATAAAGCATTTACATCCTCTCTAATAATGAGCGAATGGATGAAAGTTGAGCATAGAGCAATAATAAATCTAATAAAGAAATACAGAGATAGACAAATATTCCAAAGATGCCTGCTGCCAATAGAAAAAATATCAACCAAAGGAAGAATGATTGAATCTTTTTTATTAACAGAAAGCCAAGCTATTTTTATCATTACACTAATGAAAAATTCAGAAATAGTTTTAAATTTCAAAGAAAAATTAGTTAATCAATTTATGCATCATCGAGAATTTAACTCATCGATGATTGTTCAAAAACAAAATGTAGAATATCTTGAAAATAGATCAAAAGGAAAAATAGCTAGAAAAGAATGCACGGACGTTATTAAGAAATTTGTGGAGTACGCAGAATCTCAAGGCAGTAAATCAGCCAATAAATATTATATAACCATTTCAAACATGGAATTAGCGGGTTTATTTATTATGGAGCAACGCTACCCCAACGCCCGCGAAGTAATGGACATGAAGCAGCTTAATTTAATCAAGATAGCAGACGAAGCAATTGCCGTAGCCCTCGAGGAAGGCATGGAAAAGGGCCTTAACTACAAAGATTGCTACATTCTTGCTAAAGACCGCATTGGGATGCTCGCAAAAGTCCTTCCCCGCTCGCCCTTACCCGCTTTACTTAACAAAAACCTACAGGAATTACCCGATGAGTAATTTTGAAGCGCGAAGAGACCATTTATTAGAGGAATTTAAAAATATTTATAAAGACAAAGTTAATTCTATAATGAATCAAGAAAAATACTCTAAATTTAAATCCCCTAGTATCTTAAAAAATAAAGAAGAAATTTACTGGATGAGGAAAAAATTACAGCGAGAAATTTATGAATCAACGTGGTTTGTAATGGAAAATATTATTAGGCTAGAACAAATAAAAACACTAAGTGCCTTTCCCATAAATGTTACTAATGGATATAGAGAGGAATTACCCGATGAATGATTACGACGATTTTGTAAAACGCGCGCTTTTTTTCGAAAACAACGATTTTATAGTAGAACGAAACAATCTACGCGTCACGGAAGATGAAATGACGACTCTTTTAAAAATACTCAGTGAAACGCTGGATGTTGCAAGCCGTGACAATCATTTACAAAAAAGCGTGGCTTTCTGCATTGACATCATCAGGCATTTAATTAATCGCGAAGCACGATTCAAATACGCGATTGACAAGCTTCACGTGCATGGATGGGAAAACGGCTACGACATGGAGCTGCGCATTGGTGAGGCGTTTGAGCTGCACGAGGCCCTAGGTTCTCACAATAAAGCTAAAAGGGAAGAACGAAGAGATTGGCTGCTTCGAAAAATAACTAGAGCGATTCAAAAACACCGAAACGAACAACTTGATGGAAACGGCCTTTTTTATAAAACATTTGAGTAAATGTGATTAAAAAAGAGATTTACAACGTAAAAAAAACGAGGCGAGTAATGATTAAAGACCCTTTAGAAATAGTTTGTGCGTGTTTGATGGCATTTCACAAGATAGCACAAGAAGCAACATCAAGCGAACAGGCAAACGATTTATTTGCTACGACATTAACGGCGCTTTGTGGATTGACAAAAAAGAAGCCAAAAGATTTAATTAAAATACTTGATAAGATAAGAAATGATTTTTACAAGGACACCATGCAATGAATGAATTAAAAGTAGACGAAGAAAAGCCAATAGCCCCATTATCTGGCGATGCAAGGGCGGTAGCTGAGGTTCAAGCAGCATATATAATAGCGAAGCGATTTCCACGAAACACCAAAGAATGTTACAGCAAAATAATTGATGCGTGCAAGAGGCTGTCGCTCGCTGAGAAATCAATGTACGCGTTCCCGCGAGGAGGCGCACTTGTCACAGGCCCCAGCATTCGATTGGCAGAGGTTTTAGCGCAACACTGGACTAATTGCAAAATAGGCATTGAAATATTGTCGCAAAATGACGAATCAACCGAGGCCAAAGCCTACGCCTGCGATTTAGAAAATAACTACATTGTGGACGTGCATTTTAATGTCAAACACATTAGACACACCAAACGCGGTATGACGCGACTCACTGACGAACGAGACATTAGAGAACTCATTTCAAACATCGGTTCACGCCATTTAAGAGGGTGTATTTTACGCATAATCCCCTCCGACATCACAGAGGACGCCGTTAATCAATGCAATAAAACGCTCACTACAAATGACATACCGATGAGCGAGCAGATTAAGAAAATGGTACTCGCATTTGATGAAGTAGGCGTTAAGGTCGAGCATTTAGAAAAACGCCTAGGCCACAACTTGGATGCAACAATTGCTGCCGAAATAGTTAATCTAAAGGCCATTTATCGCTCAATTAAAGACGGCATGAGTTCACGAGAAGACTATTTTGATATCAAATTGCCTGCAGTTAATGCAAAAGAGGCGCTAGAAGAATTGATTAATGGATAAAATACAGCTCATAGGGTTTTTTGACTACAGGGAAGTAAAATGCAAGCTTATTTTTCATCATAAAGAGTTGGGTTACGTAGAAATAAATCCCGACCGATTAAGTTATGAAGAGACTGAACTACCTTGGAATAAGGCCACTGAATTAAGAGATTTTCTAATCAAATGCATCGATAGCTGGGCGCCTAAAATCGATTGCCCAAATAACTTGCTAGAACCCTAATCCCTTCATCAACCCCAATAATAAACTCGGCAGCGTACCCCCGTTGCCGCATCTTCTCGATAAATTCAAGTTGACCATTAACATGATTTCGCTCCGCCTCGCCCTTACAGCGCCAATTATCAGCCTTTATTTCTAAAAATAATCCGTGACAATTACCCATAGGGTAGGCAATAAATAAATCGCTGGCGCCTTTTTTAAGACCGGCTCTTTTTGCTATCACATGCCCTAGAATACTTCGCTTACCCTCGTTATCTATTTTAATGACAAACTCTCTAACATGCGGGTAGCGCATCTCAAGCCATTCAAGGATTGCTATTTGCGTTTTATCTTCATTTTTCAGCACGAATCAACCACCCATTCAAAAATTTATTAAGTTTAGGATTAATAACAACGAGCCTTTTGTAATGATTAATAGCACGCCCTTTAATTTTAGTTAATAGTGACATGTCATCAATCTCATTAATAACCTTCAGTGTTTTTTTACCGATAATTCCATCAACAACCAAATTATAACCCATGTCATTAATTGCACGTTGCAATAGATTGTTATACGTTATTTCCCCAATATTAACCGACAAATCAAGCGATTTAGTCGATATAGCACGCGAGTTAATTTTGTCATAATTGTATTTTTCCCACCAAAATTTTTTATACAGCGTTATTGCATCGCCTCGTTTGAGGTCCTCTATAGCGCAGTTAATCCCAATAATGGGGCCGTATTTAATCAGCTCGCGCTCAGTAATTCCAAAATTTGTTTTACCCCCCGAATCATCAGGGTCATATGAAAATCCCCCCTCATTATTGAGGAGGAATTCAACGGCACAATCAAAATTATCCGACATCTGGCCACTCAATTTCAGGTAATTGCGACAGAAAATCGTCAATAGTCGGTTGTGGCATTTCACCTGATTGCACTTTATTTAACGTGTCTATTGCTAACAAATAAACCGCATCTCGCCACGCTATAAATGCATTAGCCTCAGACGCCCATTGAGCATTAGTGCTGTTTACATACGATGAAATAGCCATTGCATTATCGTATTGACGCTCGCTCGCTTTATTATTAATAAATTCATTCAATGCTGATTGATATAACTCAATAGATAAAGGGGTTGCCCAAAATCGCTCCATTTCTTCAATTTCATCAGGCGTCATTTCAATTTCAACGCCATTTATTAGTTTTTTCATCATGATAACATCCCGTACATAGTGAATGCCCCTATATTGATATTACCGGCACTGTAAATAAACCTAACCGCATTAACAACAGCAGCCAACGTAAAATAACATTCCGATTGATATGATATTGGAACTGCTGCAGACGAATAGTTAAATCCTCGCATCTGCACGGATTTTAATAACGCTAGATTGGCACCAATTAGTAGAGCGTTGCCGTAAAACGGGGCTACGGCATTAGATTGATTTATATTTAATGCTGCTGCTGTTGCTGTAGCTGTTATTGTCGTAGCTAATGTGGTACTCGTGGCACTGATTGCCTGCTGTACGTAATCGCCCGATGTTGAGCGCCACGTAGACCCGTTATCGGTGGAATACTGCATTAGCAATTGAGCGCCGTTTGTTACAGGTAAAATAGAAGTTAAAATAAAATAATAATTACTGTAACCCGTTAAATTATTGAATACCGAACTAGCAACATTTCCCGCACTTTGAGTCAAAATAAACCTATAGCCAATATTCTCGAGATACGCCACAGTCCCATCTGCATCTTGAAGCGTGGTATTACGCGTTGCTGCCGTGTTAGGGATAATTAAATTTGTGACATGTTGCAGGGTTGTGCCCGAATTAATTTGCAAAGGCGCACTAGTATTGGCGGAATTCAATTGCACGATGCCCGTGCCGTTTGGGTTAATAATTATATTACCGTTCGTGTCTGTTGAGCTAAATGTATTACCATCTAATCGCAAATTATCAGCATTTAGCTGACCTGTAACATTGAATGTACCCGTCACCGCCGTGGTGGCATTAAACGTTTTTTGGCCTGTAATCGTTTGATTGCCGTCTAATGTCACAACATTGTTGATAGATACCCCAAAAAGCGAGAATATAATACTATCAGTGCCAACCGTTGTAACGGTGGCCGTTTGTAGCCACGAGCTATTGGCGTACTGCGTGCCTGCTTGCACTGTCACAAAATCGCCAGGCTGAATCTCTTGTGGCGTATCAAAGTCAGTTGTGCGCGTTAATACCCAAGGCGTTGCCCCATCCCCAACAACGGTTAAACTGTAAATACCGTTTTGCGCGGGCGTTGATTGCGCTTGAACCAATATCCGTTGACCCAAGGTAGGTGATGCGCCATCTACTGCAAACGCTGCCAAAGCACCGGCATTAGTCAATGTTGCGCCAATACCTGATGCCCCGTTATTGTATGTTGCATTTAAATTTGCGGCAGCAGACGCATAATTAACGGGATTAATGTAGTTAAAATAACCCGATTGTATGTAACTAATTGCCCATGATGCAGCCGTAGTTCCGCTTGTCAAAATACACGTCACAATTGCCTCTGTATTGGGCGACATCGATACAATTAAGTTACCGCCTGACGAATTAACCGCAATAGCGGCTGTTGAGTTATTAATAATACGGTAATATTGCCCCAAAACTAGCGTAGAGGTCACAGGCATAACCACGGTTTGAGCTGATGTCCCCGTAAAAAACTGCTGACAAGCCGATGACACGGTGAGCGTTGTGGTGCCTGCCGCGGTCACTGTTGTGGCATAACCTAATAACACGTTATTTGCACTAATATTAACGTTAGCATCCCATGCTGCAAATCGTGATGCTGCTGCGGTTGTAGGTAGCGCGTTAACACCTGTCCCACCACCCGCAATCGGTAGGGGGGTCACTGTATTGGCATTAATGCCATTTTGTATAGTCATAATTTAACCTAAATGATTGATAATGAACCCTGAGGAGCTACATTGGACTGCCATGTTAAATCATCAACAGAGCAAATCAGCGAAATGCAATCGTATTGATTGGTTGATGAAACGGACCCCGTTACTCCCGTTGTTGATGAAATATTACCGACTATAATCGTTTGACCTGCGTTTTGCGCAATAGTCCAGCCGCCAGCGCCAAACCCCACAATACTGATTCTATCGCCCGCGCTAGACGTAGCAGGTAGCGTTAACGTGACCAATCCCGCATTATTTGCCTGATACGTTGTGTTAGTTGACATCGATTGAGAGGTTCCCGACACAACAACAAACGACGATGTAACAGAGCTCGAGGAAATAGTAATCGTGTCGCCTGACTGACTAATCGCAATCCCAGCCCCCGCCGTTAATGCAATCGTTTTAGTCCAAACGGCCGTTGCGGCATTTCCTGCAGTCGTGCAAATATACAATATATTATTAACCGTATCCCAACACAGTTGATACAATGTGCCTGCAACTAACCCATTTGGGTTCCCCGCATTAAATAAAATAACATTGGACTGCACTAAAGAAAGAACCTGACCTAACGTTAACTGGACTGATAAACCCAAGTTAGACGGCAAATTAGCGCCTTGTACGGCGCAAATAATATCATTGACGGTCGCGCTGCCTGCGGCGGGTAAATCGGTAAATTTCTGCTCAATAGCCATTTAATAAACTCCTACGGGTAGCTAATATAAAATGCTACAGATAGTTCGCAGGTGGTGTCGGGGGTTAAAAAACTAATAACATCCCCCGCAAACACTGAACGCCTATATTCCAATGTGCCTACTGCTAATTCAGATTGAGAGGCTGTCAACGTACCATCCGCAGGCTCTGCGGCTGTTGTGGTGCGTGATACCCACACTTTGGAATCTGGCTGCACTCGAACAACCATAATCCAATTGGGTGAATTAGACGGCACAGTCACTGAGGCGGCCGTATCAGCGGCAAGAGTAGCCGTATAAATATCGGTCGGGAAATAAGGCGCATCGGCATTAATTCCTTGGTCATCTCGTCCAAAATGTAACAATGTTGAGGGCATGAGTAATCCTATAATTTAAAAAATACGTTGTAATAGACAGAAGGGTTCATAATACTAAATGCCGCCCCGTTACCTTGAGCCGCAACACTAACGGCTGTAGGCCCTGCGCTCACATAAACACCCGCAGAGGCAGGAACCACACTACCTGTATTGTCAAATCCAAGCCCTACAGTGC
>Ga0310812_10000788_pt1 | contig 11242 bp, 5 predicted proteins | sample NN3metagenome_FD_205747 | JGI IMG/M metagenome (GOLD analysis project Ga0310812, IMG submission 205747) | Soil microbial communities from experimental microcosm in Duke University, North Carolina, United States - NN3 | ecosystem: Engineered > Artificial ecosystem > Soil microcosm > Unclassified ...
GCCTCCGAGCCGCGCCTGCTCGGCATCATCAAGCACGAGCTCGGCGCGCTGAAGGAGGAGTTCGGCGACGAGCGCCGCACCGAGATCCTGGCCGAGACCCAGGACCTCACGATCGAGGACCTGCTCGCCGACGAGGACATGGTGGTCACGATCACGCGCTCCGGCTACATCAAGCGCACGCACGTGGAGGCCTACCGCAGCCAGAAGCGCGGGGGCAAGGGCGTGACCGGGATGGAGACGAAGGAGGAGGACATCGTCGAGGACCTGTTCGTGGCCTCGACCCACTCCTTCCTCCTGTTCTTCACCAACAAGGGCAAGGTGCACTGGCTGAAGGTGCACGAGATCCCCGAGGGCGGCCGCCAGGCCAAGGGCAAGGCGATGGCCAACGTGCTCTCGCTCGGCGAGGCCGAGCGGGTGGCCACGTGCGTGCCGGTCCGCGACTTCGAGTCGGGCGGCTACGTGCTCTTCGCCACCAAGCAGGGCAAGGTGAAGAAGACGGAGCTCTCCGCCTTCTCGCACCCGCGCGCCGGCGGCATCCAGGCCATTTCCCTGGAGGACGGCGACGAGGTGATGGGGGCCCGCCGCACCGACGGCCAGCGCGAGGTCCTGCTCTCCACCAAGCAGGGGATGATCATCCGCTTCCCGGAGGACGAGGTGCGCCCGATGGGCCGGACCGCGGCGGGCGTGCGCGGCATCGACGTCGACGAGGGCGACCAGGTCATCGCGGCCGAGACCATCAAGGAAGGCGTCACGATCCTGACCGTCACCGAACGCGGCTACGGCAAGCGCACCCCGCTCGACGAGTACCGACTCCAGGGCCGCGCCGGCAAGGGCATCATCGACATCAAGACCGCGGGGCGCAACGGCGCGGTGGTCGGCATGCTGCAGGTGCGCGAGGGCGACGACATCCTGGTGGTCACCACCAAGGGCAAGATCATCCGCGTGCACGCCGACGAGGTGACGAGCCAGGGGCGCAACACGATGGGCGTCCGCATCATCGACCTGGACGCCGACGACCAGGTGGGCAACCTGGCCCGCGTGGAGGCCGAGCAGGCCGCCCCCGACGCATCCGCGCCACCCGCGGAGTCGTCAGAGTAAGCCCCGCCGCGGGCCAAGACCCGGGGCGGGGAGACAGAGGCCGCGCAGCTGCGGCCTCTTTTTTGTTACTTTCTCACCCTCTCCGCTCGGGGAGAGGGTGAGGGGCGGTCCGAGCAGGGCAGACGGGCAGGGAGGCCGAGGCGATGCTGGACATCAAGCTGATCCGCGACGATCCCGCGGGAGTGGAGCGCGCGCTCGCCACCCGCGGGGCGACGATCTCCCTCGCCCCGATCCTGGAGGCCGACACGGCCCGCCGCCGGCTCGTGACCGAGGCCGAGGAGCTCAAGGCGGAGCGCAATCGCGCCTCGGAGGCGATCGGGCAGGCCAGGCGTCGGGGCGAGGACGCGCAGGCCGCCACCGCGCGCATGCGGGAGGTCTCCGACCGGATCAAGGCCCTCGACGCGCAGGTGAAGGAGGCGGACGGGCGGCTCGAGGCCCTGCTGCTCGAGATCCCGAACGTGCCGCACGCCTCGGTGCCGGTGGGCGCCTCCGCGGACGACAACGTCGAGGTGCGCCGCTGGGGCACCCCGCGCGCGTTCGCCTTCGCGCCGAAGCAGCACTTCGAGATCGGCGAGGCGCTCGGTATCCTCGACTTCGACCGCGCGGCCAAGATCGCCAAGGCCCGCTTCACCGTCATGTGGGGCGCGGCCTCGCGCCTGAGCCGCGCGCTCGCCCAGTTCATGCTGGACCTGCACACGCGCGAGCACGGCTTCACCGAGCTGTGGGTGCCGCACCTGGTGAATCCCGAGACCATGACCGGCGTCGCGATGCTGCCCAAGTTCGAGGAGCAGATGTTCCGCACCGTGGAGCCCGACGCGGGCCGCACCCTCTACCTGATCCCCACCGCGGAGGTGGCGCTCACCGCGCTCCACGGCGGCGAGATCCTCCCCGAGGCGGAGCTGCCGCGACGCTACTGCGCGTTCACGCCCTGCTACCGGCGCGAGGCCGGCACCTACGGCCAGGACACCAAGGGCATGATCCGGCAGCACCAGTTCGACAAGGTGGAGATGGTCAAGATCACCACGCCCGGGCAGTCCTACGACGAGCTCGAGGCGATGGTCCGGAGCGCGGAGGTGGTGCTGCAGCGCCTGGAGCTGCCGTACCGGGTGGTGGCCCTCTGCACCGGCGACATGGGCTTCCACTCCGCCAAGACCTACGACCTCGAGGTGTGGCTGCCCGGGCAGGGCAAGTACCGCGAGATCTCCTCCTGCTCGAACTGCGAGGCCTACCAGACGCGCCGGCTCGATCTGAAGTACCGGCCCGCGGGCGGCGGCCGCGTCGAGCTGGCCCACACGCTCAATGGCTCGGGTCTCGCGGTGGGGCGAACGCTGATCGCGGTGCTGGAGAACTACCAGGAGGCCGACGGATCCGTCATCGTGCCGGCCGCGCTCCGCCCGTACATGGGCGGCCTCGAGCGCATCGGGCCCGTCGGCGCGGCACGCTAGTCAGACGCGGAGGGGTGGCCGAGCCCGGTTGAAGGCGCCGGTCTTGAAAACCGGAATCCCGCATGGGATCGGGGGTTCGAATCCCTCCCCCTCCGCCATTTTTCCTCTCAGGCGCCGGCGGCCGCCTCCACGACGGTCGCCGGCCCCGTCCCGTTCAGTGTGACCACGAGCCGACGCGCGTGGAACGCGCGCAGCGTGCTGCGGTGGCCCACGCTGACCACGGTGGTGCCCGGCAGCCTCTGGCGCAGCAGGCCGTAGAGCGTCGCCTCGGTCTGCTCGTCCACCGCGGAGGTCGCCTCGTCGAGGAAGAGCCAGTCCGGCTTCTGCACCAGCGCGCGGGCGAACGCGATGCGCTGCTGCTCGCCCGGCGAGAGCGCCTGCGCCCAGTGGGCGGATTCGCCCAGGCGGGCGGTGAGCTCGGGGAGCCCGACCGCGGTCAGGGCCTCGGCCAGCTCGGCGTCCGCGACCCCGGCCGGCGGGGTGGGGTAGCTCACCACCTCCCGGAGCGTCCCGATGGGCAGGTAGGGCTTCTGGGGCAGGAAGAGCACGCGGCCGGCCGGCGGCAGGTTCACGTCGCCGCGCCCGAAGGGCCAGATGCCCGCGATGGCCCGGAACAGCGTGCTCTTGCCCGCGCCTGACGGCCCGCTGATCAGCGCGGTGTCGCCGGGGCGAATGGCGAACGACACGTTCTCCATCAGCGGTCGCCCGCCGGGCAGCACCAGGGTCACTCCGTCCAGGTTGACCCGTCCCGCGGCGTCCGCTCCGTGGCGGACGCCCTCGATCGCGGCGTCCGCGCGCACGCGGGCCAGCGCGCGCTCGAAGCCCAGCAGGCGTAGCACCACCGCGCGCCACTCCGCGATGTCGGTGTACGACGTGATGATGAACGACAGCGAGTCCTGCACCTGGCCGAAGGCCTGGGAGGTCTGCATCAGGGCTCCGAGGGGGATCTCGCCCCGGAAGTAGCGCGGCGCCGCCACCAGGATCGGGAAGATGATCGCGGCCTGGCCGTAGCCGGCGGTGAACCAGGTGAGCCGCTTCTGCTGGCGCATGATGTCCCACCAGTTGCCCACCACCGCGCCGAAGCGCTCCCGGAAGTTCCGCATCTCGTCGGCCTCGCCGCGGTAGAGCGCCACGCCCTCGGCGTTCTCGCGGAAGCGCACCAGGCCGAACCGGAAGTCGGCCTCGTAGCGCTGCTGGTTGAAGTTGAGGCGCACCAGCGGCCGGCCGATCAGGTTCGTGAGCCAGGTGCCCGCGATGGCATAGGCCAGCGCCGCCCAGACCATGTAGCCGGGCAGCGTCACGCCCGGGCCGATGGGCAGGGTGACCGAGCCGGAAAGGCCCCACAGGATACCGAGGAAGGAGACGAGCGTCACCACCGCCCGCATGCCCCCGATGCCGAGGGTCAGCGCGCCGGTGACGAAGAGCCGCAGATCGTCGGAGATGCGCTGGTCCGGGTTGTCGGTCTCGCCCGCGGTCAGCTGCATCCGGTAGTACGAGCCGTCGGCGAGCCAGGCCCCGAGGTACCGGTCGGTGAGCCAGCGCCGCCAGCGGATCTGCAGCATCTGGTTGAGGTAGATCTGGTACACCGCGGCCACGATGTAGAGGCCGGCGAGCCACGAGAAGCGGAGCAGGAGGCTGCCGAAAGCGGCGACGTCCTTGTCCTGGAGCGAGTTGTAGAAGAGGTTGTACCACTTGTTCAGCAGGACGTTGATGAAGACGATGAAGAGGTTCAGCACGACGACGACCAGCAGGAGGCCCCGGCCCGCCCAGCGGTCCTCCGAGAACCAGTAGGGGCGGATCAGGGTCCAGGCGTCGCGCAGCATCTCACGCAGGCGGGTCATGTTGGCCTCCTCGCGACTCAGCATAGCCCACCGGACCCTTAGCGGTAGTCCGGGTGGCCCGAATGGCATATACTCGGTGGGCTTGACGTTTGGAGAGGTGGCCGAGTCGGCCGAAGGCAGCCGCCTGCTAAGCGGTTACAGGGGCAAAACCTCTGTCCCGGGTTCGAATCCCGGCCTCTCCGCCAAGAGCGCCCTTAGCTCAGATGGATAGAGCGTCGGACTACGAATCCGAAGGCCAGAGGTTCGATTCCTCTAGGGCGCACCATTTCGACGCGTAGCCCGGGGGGCCACACCCCCTCGGGCGCGCGGCATCTCCCACCGTGACCGACGCTCAGGAAGACGCGCGCAACGTGGACCTTGCGCTCGTGGAGGCCCGCCGGGCCGCCGATGCGGGCGAGGTGCCGATCGGTGCGGTGGTGGTCCTCGACGGGAGGGTCATCGCGCGGGCCCACAACGCGCCGATCACGCTCCGCGATCCCACCGCGCACGCCGAGGTCCTGGCGCTGCGCGCCGCCGCGCGCGAGACGGGCAACTACCGCCTGGAGCGCACCATCGTCTACACCACCGTCGAACCGTGCCTGATGTGCTGCGGCGCTCTCGTGCACGCACGCGTCGCGCGCCTCGTGTACGGCGCGGCCGATCCGAAGGCCGGCGCGGCCGCGAGTCTCTACCGCATCCTGGACGACGGGCGCCTCAACCACCGGGTCGAGGTCACGGCGGGAGTGCGCGCCGAGGAGTGCGCCGCGCTGCTGACCGAGTTCTTCCGCGCGCGACGCGGCTGAAGAGACGCGTCACGGCGTCTCGGCGCGGCCCGGGCTTCGCGTGCCGCGACCGTCTCCCCGCAGCAGCCAGTCGACCGCGGCGGCCGGGTCCGGCGATGACGGGGCCGGCTGGACCGGGTCTTCCGGTGTCGGCGCGCGGGCTCCGGTTGGAACATCGGGGCGCGGCCGGCCCGCTGGGATCCACTCGGGCGGGGGAATCGCGGAATCCGGCGCAGGAGATGGCGCCGGCCGCCTGTCCGGCGACTGTGTCGGCCTCGGCGATGGCGCTCGAGGTGGGGGTGAGACGAGCGGTGCCGGGGTTGCGACTTCCGGGCCGACGGCCGGCTCAGCAGTCGTGACCATCGGAGCCGTCAGCGGTGCGGGCACGCTCGCCGGTGCCGGTGGTCCGGGCACCGGAGCCAGCAGGCCGTCCGGCGCCGGCAGCCACCATACGCCGCCGACGAGAGCGAGGGCTACCAGCGTGCTGCCGATCCGCACGAGGGATTCCATTGCACCGGGCGAGGGTTCGAGCGGCGGTCGCCAGGGAGGCCTCTGCAGCCAGAAGGGCACGCTCGGCACCGAGGGCGCGTCGGCGCGTACCACCGACGCCCTGAGCGGCAGCATCGAGGTGTCGCTCTGCAGCGACGGTGCTCCTCTCCGGATGGCCGGAACCGCGGTCCGCAAGGATCCCGGAAATCGCGGCCGGCTCGCCACGACTCCGGCGATCGCGCGAGCAACGGTCGAAGCGGCCGGCACCATCAGCCGACCGGGCCGCCAGCGTCGATGCCGGATTCGCGGCGGCGTCCGGTCCGCTCCGGACGCGAGGCCCTGCAACGCCTGCCGGCAGGTCGCGCATTGGGCGAGATGCATCTCGATCAGCGCGAGCTCGGTGAGGCCGAGCCGCCCGGCGACGTACGCGGAGGGGTGGCCGAGCCCGGTTGAAGGCGTCCGACTCGAAATCGCCCCCTAGTGCTGATCCCTCGTAGTCGTCCAGCTCACTCCGTCCCACTTCAGCGCTGTGTTCATGCGGGCTCGCGCCACCGTGTGCGTCGGCGAGCCAGTGAGACGGAGTGAGCCCGGATGCGCCCGAGTGAGCTCGCCGACTTGGACTCAACTAGGACGGGCTCGAGCCGCGGGGATTTTTCTTGGGAGGGTAGGGGGAGCCGCCAACCGATCGAGGCCGCTAGGAGTCCCGCCTACTTGGACTGCCCGGGTTCGAGCCACACTACCGCCTGATCATCCCGGAGTCCCAAGCGTGCCGCCCCGATTCTTAAATTTCCGCGCGGAGCCAGAAAAGCGTCTCTAGTGGCCAGTTGCTTAGGCGCGAAGTGGTCGGTTGCGAAGGCCGCGCCGGGGGCTCCTGGCCTGCGTAGGCCGCCATTGGCGCACCTCCAAAGATACACACCCGGACGAAGAAACGAATGTACGAAGTACCTCCGCCCGAATACCCCCCAGGTCCGGCGAGGTCCGGTCGGGTGCCCTGCGGAATGTCGTAGCTTCAGCCTGACTTTGTGCCTAGATTTGTGCCCAACTCAGCCACGCTCGGGATTCTCTACCGGATCGCTCTCGTGCATGTCGGATTCGGCGAGACGGATCAGGCACTGCTCTGGCTTCGGGCGCACTGGCTCGTATGGCTCAAGCTTGATCCGCGCTTCGATGCCTGTCGCGCGTTCGGGGGGGCGTACTGAAGCGCGTCGGCGTTCCGTGACCGCTTGTCGGCTTGGAGCAGGCTCCGAATCGGGCTCATCGAGGTCTTCGGAGCAGATTGGAGTGGTAGGTGATTGGAGAGCCGACCCAATTCAGGTGACCGAGCGACCATCGACTTGACGCACCTGCTGCACGAGGAGTGCGTGACTGAATTCGAAAGCCTCGATATGGCGGTGCCTATGCTCTTGCTCACGTCCGCTACGCTCGCGAGCCGACATATCCAACACCCCACCAGTCATACCCGTTCGACTTGCCCAGACGGCCGCGTTCACCTAGCCTGTCGTCGACGCCTGTTTGGTCGTAACCCATGAGAAACTAGGAGAGATCAATGCGTCGGGGTGCGAAGCCCTCGAAGGCCAAGGTCGGAGCCAAGCGCCCTGTGGCGTCCAAGTTGCGGAAGGACGAAGGCGTCAGGGTCCGCAACCTTGAGAAGCGCCTGGCGGAGGCTCTGGAACAGCTGCAGACGGGCAACCGCGAGCTTGCCGAGTCTCGGGAGCAGCAGACGGCGACGAGAGAGATCCTGCACGTCATCAGCCAATCTCCGACCGCCGTAGAGCCGGTGTTCAGGGCGATGGCCGCGAGCGCGGTCCGACTGTGTCGTGCTGACGATGCCGCGATCTTTCAGGTTGAAGCCGGTGGGCTCCGCCTCGTTGCCCACGAGGGCGCGGTCGCTCTCGGCCCGGTCGGACAGTTCGCGGTCCCTTTGATGCGCGGCTCCCTCACTGGGCGCGTCGCGCTCGAGCGCCGAACGATCCAAATCGATGACCACCAAGTTGAAGAGGTCGAGTACCCCGAAGGGACAGCGATCGCGCGGCGCTACGGCGTCCGCACGATGCTCGGCGTTCCTCTCCTGCTCGCCGGCGCGACCGTCGGAGTGATCGCGCTCAGGCGCACTGTAGTGCGCCCATTCACTAACCGACAAGTGGAGCTCCTGAAGACCTTCGCTGATCAGGCCGTTATCGCCATCGAGAACGTCCGGCTGTTCAATGAGACGAGGGAGGCGCTGGAGCGGCAGACAGCGACCAGTGAGATCCTCCGGGTGATCGCGTCGTCTCCGACCGACACCCAGCCCGTGTTCGATGCGATCGCGGTGAGCGCCACGCGACTCCTGCACGGCTGGTCCACGGTTGTCTTGCGTCTCGAGCACGACCATCTCCACTGGGCCGCCGCGGCCGGCGGGCTGCCGGGCTCGGGCGATGCGATCCGCGGGTTGTTTCCGTGGCCGGTTGGGCGAGATGAGTTCATAGCGCAGGCGATCCGGCTCCGTCACCCCGTCGCGATCGAGGACGTCCAGCGGGACCCCAGTCCCTCGCTCCGCGAAGCGGCCCACGTTCGGGGGTGGCGGGCCAATCTCGCCGTGCCGATGCTCCGGGAGGGAGAGCCGATCGGCTTGATCTCTGTGAGCCGGAAGAAGCCGGGGCCATACCTGCCACGCGAGATCGAGCTGATGAAGACCTTCGCTGACCAGGCGGTCATCGCCATCGAGAATGTGCGGTTGTTCACGGAGTTGCAGCAGAAGAATCGTGCCCTGACTGAAGCCCACACGCAAGTCACCGAAGCGCTAGAACGGCAAACCGCGACCGCGGAGATTTTGCGTATCATCAGCCACTCACAAACCAACGTGCAGCCGGTGTTCGACTCGATCGCCGACAACGCGCAGCGATTGTTCCGCGCACAGACCGCCGTTGTTTGCCGTTTCGACGGAGAGCTCCTTCACATGGGAGCGCAACGGGGGGCCGCGGTGGCGGTGCCGCGTGAGCAGATTCAAGGGATTTCGTACTTTCCAATGCGCCCGAGTTCTGAACTCACAGTCGGCCGCTGTGCTCTCACGCGCTCGGTCGTTCATACCGCCGACGTACAGTCCGACGTGGGGGCTTCGGCGGCGTCGAGAACTGTTGGCAGGACGCAAGGGTGGCGTTCCGCCCTCGCGGTCCCGATGATGCGAGATCAGCAGCTCGCCGGCGTTGTCATGGTCACCCGTGCTGAGCCGGGCGCATTCCATCCCAATGAAATCGAACTGCTCCAGACGTTTGCGGACCAGGCCGTCATCGCTATTGAGAACGCACGGCTTTTGAGCGAGTTGCAGACGCGCACTCAGGAGTTGACGCACAGCGTGGAACAGCTCACCGCGCTAGGGGAAGTCAGCCGGGCACTTACCTCGACGCTCGACCTGGACGCGGTTCTCCAGACCATCGTGACACGGGCCAGCCAGCTCGCCGGGACCGACGCCTGCTCCGTGTTCGAGTACGACGAGGCGACAGAAGCCTTCCACCTGCGGGCCACCCACAACCTCGACGACGAGATTGTCGCCGTCGCCCGGCGCACGCCGATCCGTAAAGGCGACGGGGTCCAGGGGCGCATGGCCATCACGCGCCAACCGGTCCAGATCCACGACATCGGCGAGGGAGACGCCTATTACGGTCCTCTGCGCGACGTCCTGCTCCGCACCGGGACGCGTGCCCTGCTCGCCATCCCGATGCTCCGCGAAGACCAACTGATTGGCGGACTGACCGTCGCCAGGAAAACTCCGGGCGAGTTCTCGTCGGAGGTGATCCAGCTGCTGCAGACCTTCGCCACCCAATCCGCCCTCGCCATCCAGAACGCGCGGCTCTTCCGCGAGATCGAGATCAAGAGCCGCGAGCTGCAAGTGGCCAGTCAGCACAAGTCGGAGTTCCTGGCCAACATGTCCCACGAGCTGCGGACGCCGCTGAATGCCATCATCGGCTTCTCGGAGGTGCTGACGGAGCGCATGTTCGGTGACCTCAACGAAAAGCAGGAGGAGTACCTCAAGGATATCTACGCCTCGGGGCAGCATCTGCTGTCCCTCATCAACGACATCCTTGATCTCTCGAAGATCGAAGCCGGGCGAATGGAGCTCGAGCTGACGGACTTCGATTTCCACACGGCGGTCGATAACGCCCTGACCCTGGTCAGGGAACGGGCGGGGCGCCGGGGCATTGCCCTGCACCAGGTGGTGGACCGGCGCCTGGGTCAAATCCGAGGCGACGAGCGGAAGATCAAGCAAGTGTTGCTGAACCTTCTCTCAAACGCGTTGAAGTTCACGCCTGATGGTGGCCGGGTCGACGTGCAAGCAACCGTGAGCGACGACATGGCCGAAGTGTCGGTCAGCGACACCGGGGTCGGCATCGCTCCCGAGGATCAAGAGGCGGTCTTCGAGGAGTTCCGGCAGGTGGGGACGGCGGACAAGAAGGTGGAAGGCACCGGCCTCGGCCTGGCGCTGTCACGCAAGTTCATAGAGCTGCATGGAGGACGGATCTGGGTTCAGAGCCAGGTGGACGTCGGCTCGACGTTCACGTTCAGGGTGCCGGTGCGCCACGGCGAATGAGTTCGCCTACGCTAAGAACCCGAGCAGCGTGCGCGGCTATGAAGGTCTGGTAGCGAAGGACCCGGAGTCGCCCTACGTGGGCGGGCGGGCGCTGAAGTGGCTGAAAGTGAAGCAAAGTACCGGGAGGCTGAACGCGGGTTCTACGACCCCAAGCGCGCGTAGCAGCTTCTATAGAGTGCCCTAGCCCAGCTGTACTCGCCTGGGATAAAGTCGCCCCGCTGGCCGCCTCGCCACTCTTCCGGCGCGGTCGGCAGCTCTCGCTTTGATGAAACGCCGAGGCCGTGAGCAGGCGTCAGGCGAGAAAGGGAGCAGGCTTGTGGAGCTAACGGACGAAGGATACCGGGTCCTGGAGATCGTCCGCCGGGTGCTGCGCCAGCGCACGCATTGGGCCACTTGGGGGCAGACGCTCATGGCGGCGATCGAGACAGAGGTGCAGGAAGCGGAGCCTCCCGCTTCTCCGGCCCGGCCACGATAGAAGCAGCATCCGGAGATTAAGAACGAGGATGGACCGCCGAGCTTTCCTAAGCACCCTGGCCGGCGGCCTCCTCGCCACGCCGCTCGTGGGCGAGGCGCAGCCCGCAAGAGTCTTCCGCATAGGCGTGCTTTCTCCTGGCTACCCTGGGCTTTCCCCTTTGCTCGACGTATTCCGGCAAGGACTTCACGAACTCGGCTATTTCGAGAACCAGAATCTGGTCATCGAGTCCCGGTCGGCCGAAGGGAACTTGGACCGGCTCCCTGCTCTCGCGGCCGAAGTCGGTTCGCTCAAGGTTGATGTCATCGTCGCCCCCAACACGCCCGCTGCTCTGGCCGCCCAGCGAGCGACCAGTACTCTCCCGATTGTCTTCATCGCTGCTGGCGATCCGGTGACGACCAGGCTCGTGGCTAGTCTTGCCCGGCCTGGCGGCAATATCACGGGTGTGTCCGCTCTCTCCTCGGAGTTGGTCGGCAAGTGGCTGGAGCTGCTCAAGCAAGCGGTCCCCGGGGTCAGCCGGGTCGCTGTCCTCTGGCAGCCCGGCGCCATGGACGAGCGCACAGACAAGGACA
>Ga0310812_10000789_pt1 | contig 11223 bp, 14 predicted proteins | sample NN3metagenome_FD_205747 | JGI IMG/M metagenome (GOLD analysis project Ga0310812, IMG submission 205747) | Soil microbial communities from experimental microcosm in Duke University, North Carolina, United States - NN3 | ecosystem: Engineered > Artificial ecosystem > Soil microcosm > Unclassified...
TCGTCAGATCGACCGGGCCACGCGCGGGCCCACGGCGGAAGACGAGCGCGCCGTTTCGCTCGCCTCTCCGCACGAGGGCTGATCGTGATCGCGCGGCCGGGGATCTTCGCCGTCGCCGCGGTCGCGATGTTGGCGTCGTCGTCGCCGGCGCAACGCCGAGGCTTCGGCGCCTGCAATTTCAGCTGGGACAACGAGAACTACTTCGTCTCGCCGTTCTTCCGTGGCAATCCAGGCTACGACGGCCGCGTCACCTTCGCTCGCATCAAGTACCGCGGCGCGTACGAATGCGGCGCCGAGGGACCCGGTTGGTCGCACGACTATCCGCGGACGGACTGGCATTTCATGCGGATCCTCCGCGACATCACATCGATCCGCCCCTTCGTCGCGACCGGCCCGATCATCGGCAGCGCCCTCGTTCGCCTCGACGAGCCGACGCTGTTCAACTATCCAATCGCGTATCTATCCGAGCCGGGCGGCTGGCTGCTGAGCGACGCCGAGCTCGCGGGTCTCCGGAAGTACATCCAGCGCGGCGGCTTCATCATCTTCGACGACATCGAAGGCGAACCGAACCCCGATTATCGCAATCTGCTGGCGCAGTGGACGCGCGCTTTCCCGGGCTCGCGACCGATCCGCCTCGCCAACGATCACCCGATCTTCAACTGCTTCTTCAACATCGATCTGTCGAAGATCCCGAGCAAGATGCGCCGCGTTCCGGCAGAGTATTTAGCGTTCTTTGAAGACAACGATCCACGAAAGCGAATGCTGGCGATCATCGACAACTACGCGGACATCGGCGAGTTCATCGAGTGGTCGGACGAAGGGTTCGATGCCGTGCCGTCGAACGAGTCGTACAAGTTGTGGGTGAACTATTTCGTCTATGCGTTGACCCACTAGGGCCGACACCGATATGGACCGCAGACGATTCGTCGAGAGCTCCGCACTTCTTGCCGGTGGCGCCGCCCTCACTCGGCTACCGGGCCTCTCGCGGGTACCACGCGCCGAGCCGCCGATGATCGGCATCCAGGCCGGCGCCGTCTCCTTCGTCGACGAAGGGACCGAGCGCGTCCTCGACAACCTGCAGCGACTCGCGTCGGTCAACACGCTTTTTCTCGCCACCTTCACCTACGGTCGCGGCATCGGCGGACGGCAGCCGCGCGGCAGCGCCCTTCCCGATCACGGCAAGCAGGAATACGACGACACCTTTCATGGCGGCCAGTTCGCCACGCCGCACCGACAGTATTACCGCAACACGAGCATTCTTCCGGAGAAAGCACCGGATCACGGCGACTACGACGTTCTCGCCGATGTGCTTCCGGCGGCGCGCAAGCGGGGCATGAAAGTCATCTGCTGGTTCGAGGACGTGATCGGCGCGAACGTTCCGGGCTTCGATGCCGCGCGCGAAGTGACGCTGGTCGGACGTCCCTCGACCTTCGCCTGCTCGCGCAATCCCAGCACGCGCAATTTCTGGCTTGGCATGGTCGAGGACTATTTGCGCTCGTACGACGTGGATGGTTTGATGTGGGGCAGCGAGCGCCAAGGCCCGCTCGGCAACGCCATCGTCGCGAACCATGGTGGACTCGGCGCCGGCGGCGGAGTGGCGTGCTTCTGCCAGTACTGCATCGCCGCCGCGAAGCAGCAAGGCATTGACGTCGAGCGCGCGAAGACCGGCTATCTCGAGCTCTACACCTGGAGCAACGCGATGCGCGCGAACGGCGCGCGCCCTCCGGTCGACGGAGCGTTCGTCACGTTCTGGCGCCTGCTCACGAAGTATCCCGAGATCATGGCCTGGGAGCGTCTCTGGAACGAAGCGCTCAATGACACGTATCGCGACATGTACGCCAAGGCGAAGGAGATCGCGCCGCGCAAGGGAATCGGCTGGCACGTCTGGCACAACAACTCCTTCTCGCCGTTCTATCGCGCGGAGCAGGACTACGCCGACTTCGGGAAATATTCCGACTTCTTGAAAGTCGTGATCTACAATCTCTGCGGCGGCGAGCGGCTCGCGCAGTACGTGCGTAGCGTGCAGCGCACCGTCTTCGCCGATTTCACGCCCGCGCAAGTGCTCGACTTCACCTACGGTGTGCAGCAGTACCGCGACAAGCCGCTCGAGCAGCTCGCCGCCGAAGGCCTCGGCCCCGACTACGTGTTGCGCGAGACGAAGCGCGCCGTCGCTAGCGCCGGATCGAACACGAAGATCTGGCCGGGCATCGACGTCGACATCCCGACCGCGGCGACAAGCAAGAAGACGACGCCCGACGACGTCTATCTCGCGGTGAAAGCCGCCTTCGAGGGCGGCGCGAACGGCGTGTTGCTTTCGCGGAAATACTCGGAGATGCGGCTCGCGAACCTCGGCGGCGCGGGACGGGCGCTGCGTGAGCTCAAGCTGGGCTGAGCTGAGCTGCGCTGCGCTGAGCGTCGCCTAGTCGCCGAGCGAACGCGCCACCGACGCGGTCACCGAGTCTCGAAACGTCGTCGTGCCAACCTTCGCCGTCGCGATGACATAGGCTGTTCCCACCGCCCGCGCCGAAACGAGACCGGACGAGGACACCGCGACGAACTCCGGCTTGCTCGAGCGATACTGAACGGCGAGGCCGGACACGGGGTTCCCCAGAGCATCGCGCGCCTCGGCGACGACGCGAAGCGTTACGCCGACTTCCATCGCGACGGCTCTCGCCGACGTGCCCTCGTAGTGCAGGAAGAGCGGATTGGTGTTCGGCGATACAGCGGCATCCGATCCACAGCCCGCAACGACGATCGTCGCCGCGGCGATGGCGACGACTCCAGTGCGATAGCGCATGTGCGGCTCCTTCGACTCATCCCAACGGGCGCCATCCTCGACGCAGCTCTTTCGAGGTAGGAGCGGAGCGTGCACATGGTGTACCGTTTTAGTAGCGGACCCGTCGCTGCCCGAGGTTTGAGTTCAGGCGCGGATGCGGGAGAGGTACCACGCGCTCGCGACCGCAAAGAGCGCCACGCCAATGGCGCCCGTCGAGAAATCCGGACGCGCACCGGATCCCGAATCGGCGAGGAGCGGAAGTCCCCAGAGCATCGAGGCCGCGCAGAAGCCGTAGAGCAGAGCGGCCGTGGATGCCCAGCGGGCTCCGATCCAGCTCCCCCACGCCGCGGCCGACGCGCTCGCGCCGACGAGAATCTGCAGCGTCGTCAGCAACGGCGGACTCGCGTGTCCCAGCAGCACGAGCGTGACTTGCGACCACGAGTTCACGCTGATGAGCAAAAAGATCGCCGTCAAAATGATGTCGGCGATGGATCGTCGTTTCATGGAGCGGCCCTCTCCCTCCGACGGCGGCCTGCGTTGACCGCCGCGACAGTCGTTCAGGGCCCCCGCCGCTTGTCGGACTTTGCGACTTCCGACACCACGAAGCCCACCGAGTCGCTCAGTGTTCGGGACCCCGTGGTGAGCGACGCGACAACATATGACGCCCCATCGCTCTTCGCCGTCACTACACCTGTTCCGTCCACTGTAACGACAGTTGTATTACGGGACGTGAATAGGAGTGCTCCCGGGTTCGGCAGGGCCGTCCCCGCGGCGGTTCGTACGGTGACGCTCAGCGCTGCCGTCCCTCCGGCCTTCATCGAGAAGACGTTCGAGCCGTTCGGCGCCCGTACGGTGATAACCGCGGGCGCGTTTGGATCCGCCGGCGTTGTCGTCGACGAGCCGCATGCCGCGCAGATCGTCAGCGGCAATCCGTACCAGAAGCGGCTGAGTCGCATGCCCCTAACATACAGCACGCGGCGCGTCGGCGCGGCTCAACGCACGAGGCGCGCGGTGAGTTGCACCGTGATGACGTGGCACGCATCGCGTGGGACGACCACGCCGGTAGCGCGCCACGCTTGGTAGCCGTCCACCGCGACGGTCACCGCGTAGGTTCCGGGGCGCTCGAAGGCCATCGAGTAGCGCACCGGCGTCCCCGGGATGGCAATAGCCTTCTCGGAATAGCCGCCGTCCTGAGCGCCGGCCGAGCCGGTTGTACCGATCGGTTGTCCGCTCACCGAGTCGACGGCGGTCAGTGTGATTCCAGCGCGAGCCTCCAACGTGCACACGACATCCGAGCCGGGACGGTCGATGCCGTTCGAGCCCGAACTACACGCGCCCGCGACAACCCCCGCCGTGAGGAGCAACCACAGATGATTTGTCGGGCCTTGGCGCACCGTTACCGGTCCGCGGCCGGCGTGTAGCTCTTCAACTTCATCGTAATCGATCCGACCGACGCCTTGGCATTGAGCTGGACGATCACCCGCACGCTGTCGTCCGACAGCCACACACGGCTGTCGCCATCGGCGAACATCGTCGACGTCTTGATGATCGGCTGCACGACGATCGTGTTCCATTCGCGTCCCGCAGCCTCGATCGTCTCACGCGCGACGACTTTGAGCACGACGGGATTGCTCGCCGGCTTGAAGTGACGCGGAATGTCGATCGTCGTTCCGACGGTGAGCGGAATCGTGCGCGCGTAAAAGAGCAAGGAGATGTCGTCCAGCGGATTCGCCACGGAATGCTGCTCCGCTTCGGAGCCGTCACGATACGCTTCGCGCTCGGGAAAAATCTCGTAGTGTTTGCTGCGCAACTTGCCCTGATGCCACTGTTGCTGCGTGAAGCGGAGACTTGCGAACGTAGCCGTGTCGACCCAGCTCTCCATCGTATCGCGCATCGCGTACTTGTAGAGAAGCAGGTTCACGCCGCCCCCGAGCGTCATCCGGAAGCGATACGCGTCGCGCCCGCGCACGGTGTCGATGCCGAGCACGCTGAGCGTTCCGCTCCCGGCATGGATCGGCCCGTAACGCACGTCGTACTCGGCGCGTTCCATCGCGGTGAATGGGTGCGATGAAACGGTTGCGGGCGTTTCTTGGCGCGCCGTCGGCGCGCCCAACAGCAACGTGCCGCCGAGTGACACGGCCAATGCGCTCCGCGTCAGGCGCGCGGCGACCGCGATGAAGTCGGGGATCATCGTAATCCCCTTACTCGACCAAGAGCGCCGTGGCGCTCTTGGGATCGTTCATCGCCTTCTCCGAACCACCACCCGCCGCCATTACCACCAGACCCGCAACCGCACACGCCGCCAACGCTGACAAAGCACTCTTCATTCAGTACCGCCTCAATTGATGGCGCCGGCGATGCACCTTCCGCAGTCCGCCGCGCCGCCCTTCCTTAAGATAATGACGCGCGAGTCCCGCGATGGTTATCAGGTATCGCCAGGCGGATGCAGCATCTCCGTGGAACGAGGAGCAACAGGGGTCGACCAAAATTAGCGTTCTGTAACACGCAGCAACCCGCCGTCAGTCAGCCCCGTTCTTCGTCAGTCCCGTTCTTCGTTAGTCCCGCGATTGGTCAGTTCCGCCGTTGGTCAGTCCCGCCTTTAGTCAGCTCCGCCCTCTCTGAGTTCCGCCCCCCCGCTTTCCGGCGTCAACCGCGTCCCCGGCGGCAACGGGCATCCCCCCTCCGGCTCCGGCGGCCCCACCATTCCGAACATCGCCGCCGCCTCCTGCCGCGTGAACAATCCCCTCATCCCCTCCTCCATCGACCGAATTCGCTTCTGCGCTTCCGGAAGCGCATTACCGAAGACGTCGGGCAGCGCGCTGATCGTGCCCTCGACGAACGTCCGCTGCTCCGCGGTCAGCGCGGACTCCGGCCCCAGGAAGCTCTCCAGGTGCTCTCGCCAGAACCTCGTGCGCTGTTCGTGCGGAACGAAGTTGACGATCACCCGTCGGAACGCGACGGGGAGCATAGCGAGCTCGGCGACAGTGGTCGGCAGCGCCTCACGATGCGCCTCGACCCATTCCAGGATCTCGTCGTGCCGGAGCGGAAACCAGCCGCACGATTCAGCCATCGTCTCTCCAGGTGCGGAGCACTCACGAACCGGCTGATATTTGCCATGGAAACGCTGCCTTCGAAAGTCCGGACGGCCCGGCCGCCCCCCTGGATTGCCGGTGACTCTAGCCATCACCGGTACCCGTCATTTCCCCACTGTGACGGCGCGCACTTTGCTGGCGTGTGACCTGGGATCGGCGCCGGTCACAAATGGCACATCGGATATTTCAAGACTTGAACGGCCGCACGTGGCAAGCTTGGGCCGTCGCGCCCGTCGAGCCGGAGCCTCCAACTGTGGTCAGCGCCGCCGATCCCGCCACGAGTGAACCTCGGCGGCGAAGGATTCGCGTGGAGCTCGGCCCGCAATGGGCCAACGGCTGGCTGACCTTCGAGACGCCCGGCGAAAAGCGACGCCTCGCGCCTTATCCGCCAGGATGGTCGGAGTTCAGCGACGAAGTGTTGGCAGAGCTGTGCATGATGGCGTCCACGGTGCGGCCACAGCGCGCGCGTCGTTAGTCACCCGCGGTCGCGTGCAGTATTTCATCGGGAGTTGTGATCCCCGCGAGAACGAGCCGCACTCCGTCGGAGCGTAAAGTCGTTGATCCGTCACCGCGCATCAGGCGGCGTAGTTCCGCGGACGGCGCGCGCCTGGCGACCGCTTCCCGAAGGGCGTCGTTCATCGCGAGAAGCTCATAAATGCCGACCCGGTCGTGATAGCCCGACCCGCGACAATCCGCGCAGCCGGTTGCCTCCCACGTCGCGGCCATACCCACACCGAGCGATCGCGCCGCATCGGAACCAAGAGTCGCAGCGACCTTGCAGTGACCGCAGATCCGTCGAACCAGGCGCTGTGCGAGCACCGCACGAACGGTGCTCGCCACCAAATACGGGGCAACGCCGAGATCGAGTAGTCTCGTAAGGGCACTCGCGGCATCGTTCGTGTGTAGCGTCGAGAGCACGAGGTGTCCGGTCAGCGCCGCGTGCGTCGCGACTTCCGCGGTCTCGCCGTCGCGGATCTCACCAACGAGAATGACATCGGGATCCTGTCGCAGCAGGGCACGCAGTGCGGTCGCGAAGGTGACGCCGCTGCGCTCGTTCACCGGTACTTGTGGAACGCCGACCTCATACTCGATCGGATCCTCCACCGTGAGAATCTTCTCCCGGCCGGTCCGAATGAGGTCGATGGCGGCATAGAGCGTCGTGGTCTTCCCTGAGCCGGTTGGACCGGTGACGAGCACGATGCCGTGTGTTTGTCGGATCGCCGCTTGAAACCGATCGAGCATCCCGGCCGACATTCCCAGTTCCTCGAGCCCGATCCGGCGACGCCCCTTGTCGAGCAATCTGAGTACGACGCTTTCGCCGTGCAGCGTTGGAACGGTCGAGATTCGTACGTCCACGTGGCGGTCCTGCAGTTTTAGACGGATGCGACCGTCTTGCGGGAGCCGGCGCTCGGCGATGTCCAACTCGCCCATGATTTTGAGACGGCTCACGATCGCCGCACCGAGATGCCGCGGCGGCGAGGGCGCGCCATGCAGGATGCCGTCGATTCGATAACGTATCTCCAAGCCGTCGCCCTTCGACTCGAGATGGACGTCGGATGCGCGGGCGTCGAGGGCTTCGACGAGCAGCAGGTTCACTAGCTTGATCACCGGCGCTTCGTTCGCGAGCGCAACCAGGTCGTCGATCGCGGTCGATTCGCCCTCGTCCTGGCCGAACGACGGCGATGCCGCGTCGATGACGCTCTGCGCCGTCGTGTCCGTGGCGTAGAGCCGCTTGATCGCCCCGCGCAGCTCGTGCTCGTCGTGCCGCTCCAGCGACAGCTCGACGTCGAAGAGGATCTCGAGGTCATCGAGCACCTGGACGTCGATGTCCTCTCGCCAGGTCGCAACAACCATTCGGCCATCAGTCACGCCGAGGGGCATGACGCCGGCGTGTTCCAGGTACTGGGCGGTCAGGACGTCCGACTGACGCGTGGCCGCGGCGAGGTTGCTCACGGTGGCGGCGGCTTGGCCGGCGGCGGAGTGACTCGCGCCTTCTCGTCGCGCAGCCAAGGCGACTGCCGTTCGACCTCTCCGCGAATCATGTCTACGTCCGTGTCGTTCTCGATGATGTGCGGAGTCAGGAAGAGAAAGAGCTCGGTGGTTGCACGGGTCGCGACAGCCGATCCGAACAGGTGGCCGGCGAGCGGAATCGCCGCCAGGAAGGGCAGACCGGTGCGAGAGGTTTCTTGCGTACGGTCCACCAGCCCGCCGAGCACCGCGGTCTGTCCGTTCCGCACGAGCAGATGCGTCGACGTCTCTCGCGTACTGATGACTGGCGCGCCGAACTGCACTTCGGTCGTCGCGGTGCTGACTTCCTGTGCGAGTTGCAGATCGACGTAGCCGTCGGCGTTGATCGTCGGCAGAATGGTGAGCGACGTACCCACGTCCTTATATTGAACGACCTGGTCGCGGATGGCGGCTTCCGTTGGCAACGAGCGGAAGACCTGAACGAACGGACGCTGCGAGCCAACGAGGATCTTCGCTTCCTGATTGTTCTGCGCGAGCAGCACCGGGCGCGAGATGATGCGCACGTCCCCGTGCGATTGCAGAGCGTGCAGAGCGACGTTGATGTCGAACGTGGCGTTTGCGGTGAGGCGTAGGATGAGATCGGCAGTCGAGGAGCTCGCGATCAACGGACCGGCACTCGCGGACGGATCATTGTCGCGGGTGGCACGAGCAGCGATGCCGAGCTCGAGATCGGAACTGTGGCGCACTTCGGCAATCAACATTTCGATCAAGACCTGTCGCGGCCGAAGATCGAGAGCTTCGATGGCTTGCCGGACGATCTCGTAGTCGGATTCAATGGCGTGGACTACCAGCGAGTTGGTGGTCTCGTCCGACACGATCTGGATTGGCGCATGGAGCGTCGCCGAGATACTGACCGCAGTGGTGGCGCCCCGCGGCGATCCGGGCTTCAGGGTATCGGTGCTCGTTGTCGCCGACGGAGTTCCGTTGCGTGCCGGTGGCGCGCTCGCGGCCCCCTGGCCCGGCGACGGCGCCGATCCGAAGATCGACTGAAGTGTCGACGCAAGTTTTGGCGCGCGCGCATGACGCAGGCGAGGGAAGCTGGCTTCGCTGATCCTCCGCCTGCAGCCGGAGGATTCGCTCCTCTTGAATGACCTGCAAGCCGTTCGTCGCGGCGACACTCTTCAACAATGGAAGAACGTCCGCCTTTGCAATCGGCTGATGGAGACGGAGCGTCGTGCGTCGCGGCGGAATGTCCCCATACGACACGTTGAGACCTCCGACCTCGGCGAGCGCGGTGATCACCGTTCGGAGATCGACGTCCTGAAAATCGATGAGAATGCCCGCGACAGTCTGTCGCACCGCCCCGCTATCCTGGCTACGTGCCGGAGCAATCGCGGCGACGACGGATACCGAGAACCAGGCGGCGGCGCGACGGATGCTCATGCCCCGGCGCGCGGCACATGAAGCTCGATGCGGCCACTGTCTGAGGTAGTGAAGACGGCACTTGCCTTTTCGACGCGGCGGAGCTCGTAGCCGCCGATCCGTTGCCCGACGCGAAGGACCACTGCCTGTGCCGCGCCGAGCTGGCAGAGCGCGAAGCTTCCGCCGGCAGAATCCACGACAGTTCCCAAGACGCGCAACGGTTGTGCAATTGCGACGCTGTCCGGCGCGGGCCGCGGCGACTCTGATTCCAGGCGACCAACAACGACGAAGGGGTCGCGCTCGGCCGCGCGCGCGATCAACGCGTCGGATGCCGTTTCCGCAACGGTCGGCGTAGGGATCTCCGCGGCATTTTCGGCCACTGACGGTCTCGAGGAATCGCGGTCCCGGCCACGAACGACCCAAACCAGGACGAGCGCCGAGCCTATGACTGATGTCATTCGGTAAACGGTCCTTGCTCTCATTGCGAATATCCGTGAATCACCGCCACCAGGGAGAGAGATTCCGCACCCGTTGACCGACGCTCCCCATTTTTGTCGATGGCAACCCGGCTGACGTGAATGAGGCGAGCGTTCCGCTCGAGTCGCGTTAACGCGCCGAGGACCGCCTCAAAGTCGCCTTGTGCCCGCAGGTCGATCGTGAGCTCTCTCAACGCGGCGTTCCGAGGGAGAGAGTCGCGCACCTCGAGGCGCTGAACTACCAAGCCGGCGTCACTGAGCGCCGTGGTTACGTCGCGCCCGAACGCCGACATCGCAAGCGCGCTGTCCGCGGCGGCGTACAAGCGAGGCGCTACGCGTCGAGCCACTGCGGCGGCGGCATTCGTCCTTTGGCGGATGACGGTTTGCCCACGAGTAACCGCCTCTTCGCGGTCGAGGAGGACGCTCTGGCTGCGAAGAGCATCGATCGTCTGGCGTACCGAAGAGATGTACGGCTTGACGACAAAGGCGTAGAACACTGCGGGGACAACCGCAACGAGCCCCGTGCGAACGGCACGACGATCGCGCGACGACAAGGCGCGGTTGGCACGTGCCAATCGCCGAACGGCCAGTCGCTCGAAGTGAGGCATGTAAGGTGGTCGGAACTTGATGGGAACGTCTCGCCGCACTATCACTCGACCGGCGGATCTCCATCGCACCGCGGCATTGCAGATCGGCTCGTTTCTTTCAACCCGCCGAGTCGCCGAGTCGCCGAGTAGCCGACCAACCGCGTAGCCGAGTAGCATCAAGAATGAACCTTCCCGTAAACCCAACCGTGCTGCCCATGCTCGCCAATCGCGTGAGCGAGCTCCCGCCGGGTGACAACTGGATCTTCGAACCAAAATGGGACGGGTTCCGCACGTTGATTTTTCGCGACGGCGACGAGCTGTTCATTCAAAGCCGCGACGAGAAACCACTCGATCGATACTTCCCGGAGCTCGTCGACGCGCTGAAGGCCCAGCTCCCGCCGCGTTGCGTGCTCGATGGCGAGATCGTGATCGCCAAGGACGGGGGTCTCGACTTCGACGCTCTCCAGCTTCGTCTTCATCCCGCGGCATCGCGCGTGAAGCTCTTGTCGAAGGAGATTCCGGCGTCAGTCGTGTTCTTCGATCTGCTCTCCGACGGCGCGCGAAGCTTGTGCGAGGCGCCATTCGTCGAGCGGCGCGCCGCGCTCGAGCGGCTACTCGCCAACGTGTCGGCGCCGCTCCACATCACTCCAGCGACGCGCGACCGCGCCGTCGCCGCCGACTGGTTCTCCCGGTTCGAGGGAGCGGGACTCGACGGCGTCGTGGCCAAGGCCGAGTCGGGTACCTACCAGCCGAACAAGCGAGTGATGCTCAAGGTCAAGCACGAACGAGATTGCGATTGTGTCGTGGCCGGCTTTCGGTGGCACAAGAACAGCGCCCAGACCGCCGTCGGTTCGCTGTTGCTCGGCCTCTATGATGATTCTGGAAAGCTCGAGCACGTCGGA
>Ga0310812_10000790_pt1 | contig 11205 bp, 8 predicted proteins | sample NN3metagenome_FD_205747 | JGI IMG/M metagenome (GOLD analysis project Ga0310812, IMG submission 205747) | Soil microbial communities from experimental microcosm in Duke University, North Carolina, United States - NN3 | ecosystem: Engineered > Artificial ecosystem > Soil microcosm > Unclassified ...
CCCGCCGCGATCGCCTCCCTCGTTGCGGTCGCTGCGCTGCTCATTGCGGTCGCCGCCGCGGTCGCCGCCCTGGTCCTGGTATGGGCCACGGTCGTTGCGGAAGCGGCGGTTGAAGCGATCGCGGCGGAAGTTGCCCTGATGCGGCTGGCCTTGGCCGCCCTGATGGCCCTCGCCGCGGTTCTCGTCGCCCCGGCCCTCGCGCGGGCCGTCGCCGCGGTTATCGCCGCGCGGCTGGTTCGAGCCCGGCAGGCTCGTGCCCTGGCTCGGGCCGGCGCCGTTGAAGCCCTGGGTCTGCGGCACGGTGCTGCCGTAGGCGGCCTGAGGCTGTTGGCCTTCGCTGGGCTGGGGCTGGTCGCCCTGGCCGTAGCCGTTGCCCTCGGTCTCGGCGTCTTGATCCTGGCCGTCCTGTCGCTCGCTGAACTGCTCGAGCGGGCCCTGATTGGCGAGGATGTGCCGATAGTAGTGATCCGCGTGCTGGAAGTAGTTTTCCGACATGATGCGGTCGCCGGAGGAGGCGGAATCGCGGCCAAGCATCAAGTACTTCTCGTAGATCTGGTGCGCGGTGCCGCGCAGGCGCACGCCCGGGCCGTTGCTGTCGAAGGTCTGGTTGCGGCCCTGGTGGTGGTGATGACCACCGCCGTGATGGTGATGGCTCGGCTTGCGATTATTGCCTCTGCCCCGTCGGCGCATGACTTAATCCTTTGTAATTGACCAGTTTCCCTGTGTTCAGGGCGTGCTGCGGCGTGCGCGAGCCGGGCTCCCGCAGGTCAGGCGCGCCGCTTCGCCAATGGCGAGCAGCCGTCCGCTCTCGAAGAACTCCGACAATGGCTCCGTTGCGCTCAGTGCGGTCTCAACGCTGTTATGCGGACCGTCTGCCCTCGTTACACACCGCTAGGCGCCTTTTGCCGTTCTCTTCGGCTTCTCCCGGTCGGCGCCTTCTCACGAGGGCTGACGGTGATTTACCAGAAAAGCCAAAGGTTTGCCAATCGAAAAGGAAGGGCTTGGGGGAGGGGTGCGGCAAACCCGCCCTGTTTACCCGATCCCGCAGCCGGCGGCCAAAACGGCCGCGCGACGTCAGTCAACGTAGGAAGAAAGCGGCCAGTTCCAAGTGGGTAGACCAGAGAAACTGGTCGATCGGCCGCACCCGGACGAGCCGGTACCCGCCGTCGAGCAGGCTGCGCGCGTCGCGGGCAAAGGTGCCGGCGTTGCAGGAAACGGCCACCACGCGCGGCACTTTCGCGGCGGCCAGCGCCGCCGCCTGTGCCGGAGCGCCCGCACGCGGCGGATCGAAAATGACGGCGTCGAAGGCGCCGAGCGCGCCGGGATCGAGCGGACGCTTGTCGAGATCGCGGGTCTCGGCGGTGACGCCCGGCAGCACCGCGGCGCGCGCGGCCGTCTCGATGGCGGCGATCTCGGCTTTTCCGGCATCGATCGCGTGCACTTTGGCGCCGGCCTTCGCGAGCGGAAACGCGAAGGTGCCGATGCCGGCATAGAGATCGGCGACGCGCCGCGCTCCGGCTGCGGCCTCGGCGACGAACGCACGCAGCGCGGCTTCGCCCTCGGCCGTCGCCTGGAGAAACGCGCCGGGCGGCAGCGGCACCGCCACCTCGCCCATGATCACGCGCACCGGGCGGCGCTCGATCAGAACTTCGAGGCCGGGCCGCTTCGGATGGCCGCGTGCGACGCGCGCGAGATCGTGGCGCGCGGCGAAGGCCGCGATGCGTTCGCGCGCGCCGAGCCCGATCTCGAGCGTTGTCACCAGCAACAAGTCGGCGCCGCTGTCGCTGGCGGTCAAGCGCGCTTCGGCGGTGTCGCCCGGTTTCATCAGCGGCGCCAAGAGCTCGCGCAGCGGCTGGAACAGCGCCACGAGGCTTGGGCGCAGCACCGCGCAGGCGGCGAGATCGACGACGCGGTGGCTGCCGCGTGCGTTGAAGCCGAGGATCACGCCCTCCTTCTTCTTGCGCGAGGCGGTGAGATCGGCGCGACGGCGGCTCGCCGGCGGCGAGACCACGATGGGCGCGATCGTATCGGTGGGGATGCCGTGGCGCGCGAACGCGGCTTCGAGCTGCACGAGCTTCCACGCGCGGTAGGCCTCCGCATCGAGATGCTGCAGCGCGCAGCCGCCGCATCCGCCGGCGGGGTGATCGCCGAAATGCGGGCAGGGCGGTGTTGCGCGCGCCGAACCCGGCGCCAGGATCGCGCGGATACGCCCGATGAGCCGTCCTTCCTTGTCGCGCGCAAGCCGCGCCTTCACGCGATCTCCCGGCACGGCCAACGGCACGATCACGCGCTCGCCCTCAAACGAAGCAATGCCGTCGCCGCGCGCGCCCAGCGCCTCGATCGCGAGTTCGATGTCGGTGTCGGTCTTCATGCGCCCTTTCGCGCGGCGATCAGGAATTCCTTGTTACCGTCGGCGCCTTCGATCGGGCTTGGCGTGAGACCGAGGACGCGCCAGCCCGCCTGCGCGGCAAGCCAGGCGCGAATGATCTCGCACACCTCGGCGCGCACCGCCTCATCGCGCACGATGCCGCCTTTCCCGACTTTGTCCGGTCCGGCCTCGAATTGCGGCTTGATCAGCGCCACCAGCGCCGCCTTCGTCTTGGTCAGCGCGAGCGGCGCGGGCAGAACAGTGCGCAGCCCGATGAAGCTCGCATCGCACACGACGAGATCGACCGGCTCGGGCACTTCAGCACGCGAGAGATGCCGCGCATTGATGCGTTCGAGCACGGCGACGCGCTGGTCCTGGCGCAGCTTCCAATCGAGCTGCCCATGGCCGACATCGACCGCGTAGACCTTGGCCGCGCCCTTCGCCAGCAGCACCTCGGTGAAGCCGCCGGTCGAAGCGCCGATATCGAGGCAGACGAAGCCCGCCGGATCGATCGCGAAATGCTCGAGCGCGTGCGCGAGCTTGATGCCACCGCGCGAGACCCAGGGGTGTGCCTTGCCCTTGACCGCGAGCGGCGCTTCGACGGCGAGCGTGGCGCCGGGCTTGTCGATGCGCTTCTCGCCGCTGAAGACGAGCCCCGCCATCACCAGCGCCTGCGCACGCGCCCGGCTCTCGGCCAAGCCGCGTTCGACGAGAAGCTGGTCCACGCGCTGTCTGGGCATTTGCCTGCGCCGGCGCTTTGCGTCAGGCCGTCGCTCCCGCGGTCACGGCCGGAACATAGCTCCGGCGCGAGAGGCGGCGGAAGCGCGAGCCGAGCAGCAGCGCGGCGATGCCAAGGCCGGCGGCAAGCCCGATCCAGATGCCGATGGCACCCAGACCCGCTTTGAACGCGAGCAAATAGGCGAGCGTGAAGCCGACGAGCCAATAACTCACGGCACCCAGCAGCATCGGAATGCGGACGTCGCTCATGCCGCGCAGCGACGCCATCGCGATGGCCTGGGCGCCGTCGGCCATCTGGAACAGTGCCGCGAAGATGAGGAGCGTCGCCGCCAGCGCGACCACCGCCGGGCCGTCGGCAGCCGCCGAGTCGAGAAACAGCGCCGGCAGTTCGAAGCGCGTGGCGTAGAGCAGGATCGCCATCACGCCCATGAACGCAGTGCCGAGCGCGATCGCGATCCAGCCGGCGCGGCGCAGGCCCGCGGCGTCGCCGCGCCCGACCGCGTGGCCGACGCGGACGGTCGCCGCCTGCGCGATGCCGAACGGCACCATGAAGGTGATCGACGCGATCTGCACCGCGATCTGATGCGCGGCCAGCGGCACCGTGCCGAGCCAGCCCATCAGCACCACGGCGGCGATGAAAACGCCGGCCTCGAGCAGGAACGCGATGAAAATCGGGGCGCCGAGCGAAAAGATCTGCCGGAGGCGCTGCCAATCCGCGCGCCAGACGCGCGCCAAAACGCGGTAATCGCGAAACGGCTTGCCCCATACGGCGATGGCCGCCTGCGCCAGCACCATCGCGGTCTGCACCAGCGTGGTGGCGAGGCCGGCGCCGGCGATGCCCATCGCCGCCACGCCCCAATGGCCGAACACGAACGCGTAGACGAGCACGCCGTTCAGCGGAATGCCGGCGAGCATCACCCAGAGCGCCGACCGCGGCCGGTTGAGGGCCGAGACGAAGTTGCGGAGAACGATCAGCCACAGCGCCGGCACGCTGCACCAGAGGAGGGTCGAGAGATATTCGCCGGCCAGAGCCGCAAGCTTCGGGTCTTGGCCGATGGCGCCGAGGATCGGCGCGCCGAAGGCCAGCACGAGGCTCGACGGCAGCCCGACGAAGAGGCCGGCCCAGAGACCCATGCGCGTGACGCGGCGGACACCGCGCGCATCGCCGGCGCCGTGCGCCTGCGCCGCCAGCGGCGCCGTCGCCGTCACGATGCCCATGCCGACGATGAACAGCAGGAAGAAGAAATTCATGCCGAGCGCCGCCGCGGCCAGTGCATCGGCGCCGAGCCGCCCCACGAGCAGCACGTCGGTCGTCAGCATCGCGGTCTGGCCGAGCTGCGTCAGCGCCATCGGCAAGGCGAGCTTGACTGTGGCACCCAACTCGGCGCGCAAAATCCCGCGACGCGCAGGCGTCTCACCCGCGGCGGCTATGGCGGTTCCTTCAGGCATGGAGGCGCTGAATATAGTCGCCGCCCGGGCGGAGAAAAGATGCAGCGGCTACCCTTACGTCCCGGGCATCGATTCGTGTTTGCCGGGGTCGGCGCCGTTGCGCCGCATGCGTTAGGCGCGCACCGGCCGGATAACCACCGCCTTTTGCTCGGTGCCGAGCGCGAGCAGCGCTTGGGCCACGATCTGCTTCGCGTTCAGGCCCGCCTCTTCGTACTGCTTCTCGGGCTTGTCGTGCTCCTGGAATTTGTCGGGGAGCACCATCGGGCGGATCTTGAGGCCGCGGTCGAGCAGGCCCGCATGCGCCAAGTAGTGCAGCACATGCGCGCCGAAGCCGCCGATGGCCGCTTCCTCGACCGTGATCAGCACTTCGTGCTCGCGCGCAAGCCGTGAGACGAGATCGGTGTCGAGCGGCTTCTGGAAGCGTGCATCGGCGACCGTCGTCGAAAGCCCGCGCGCGGCGAGCTCGTCGGCGGCCTTCAACGCCTCGGCAAGGCGCGTGCCGTAGGAGAGGATGGCGATCGCGGTGCCTTCGCGGATGATGCGGCCCTTGCCGATGGGCAGTGGCACGCCCTCTTGCGGCATCTCGACGCCCACGCCTTCGCCGCGCGGATAGCGCACGGCCGAGGGGTGGTCGTCGATCTGCGCCTGGGTCGCGATCATGTGGACGAGCTCAGCTTCGTCCGCGGCCGCCATCAGCACAAAACCGGGCAGCGTTCCGAGATAGGCGCCGTCGAAGGAGCCGGCATGGGTCTGGCCGTCGGCGCCGACGAGGCCGGCGCGGTCCATGCAGAAGCGCACCGGCAATTGCTGGATCGCGATGTCGTGCACGACCTGGTCGTAGGCGCGCTGCAGGAAGGTGGAATAGATCGCGCAGAACGGCTTCATGCCGTCGGCCGCAAGCCCGCCCGCGAAGGTGACGGCGTGCTGCTCGGCGATGCCGACGTCGAAGCAGCGCTTCGGGAACTGCTTGGCGAAGAGGTCGAGGCCGGTGCCCGAGGGCATCGCCGCGGTGATGGCGACGATCTTGTTGTCTTTCGTCGCTTCCTTGATCAGCGCCTGGGCGAAGACCTTGGTGTAGGAGGGCGCATTGGCCGGCGCCTTCACCTGTTGGCCGGTGATGACGTCGAATTTGTTGACGCCGTGATACTTGTCGGACGAACTCTCGGCGGGCGGATAACCCTTGCCCTTCTGCGTCACGACGTGGACGAGGATCGGCCCACCTTCCTTGTCGTCGCGCACGTTGCGCAGCACGGGGATCAGGTGGTCGAGATTGTGGCCGTCGATCGGGCCCACGTAATAGAAGCCGAGCTCCTCGAACAGGGTGCCGCCGGTCAGAAGCCCCCGCGCATATTCCTCGGCGCGCTCGGCGGCCTTGCGCAGCGGCCGCGGGAATTTTTCGGCGATGATCTTGGTCAGATGACGTATCGAGCGGTAGCTCCGCGACGAGATGAGCCGCGATAGATAGGCCGAGAGCGCGCCCACCGGCGGCGCGATCGACATGTCGTTGTCGTTCAAGATGACGATGAGGCGCGAATCCATCGCGCCCGCGTTGTTCATCGCCTCATAGGCCATGCCGGCGCTCATCGCGCCGTCGCCGATCACGCAGATGACGTTGTTCTTCTTGCCCTGAAGATCGCGCGAGACCGCGAAGCCCAGTCCCGAGGAGATCGAAGTCGAACTGTGCGCGGCGCCGAAGGGGTCGTACTTGCTTTCCGAGCGCTTGGTGAAACCGGAAAGCCCGCCGCCCTGGCGCAGCGTCCGGATCCGGTCGCGCCGCTCGGTCAAAATCTTGTGAGGGTAGCACTGGTGGCCGACATCCCAGATCAGGATGTCGTCGGGCGTGTTGAACAGGTAGTGCACAGCAGTCGTGAGTTCGACGACGCCGAGGCCGGCGCCCAAGTGCCCCCCGGTCTTCGACACAGCGTCGATGGTTTCGACGCGCAATTCGTCAGCGAATTGACGGAGTTGCTTCGGATCCAGCTTGCGCAGTTCTGCGGGGCTGCGCACGCGATCGAGCAGTGGTGTCTTGCTTTCAGCCAATACTAGTCTCCCTGACCCAAGTCCCCCGACGGTGGATCAACTTGGATTTCTACGCACGCTTAGGTCCGCCGTTCTACAACGAACCGCGCGACATTTGAGAGTATCTGAGCCTTTGACCCGTATAAATCCAGATGCTTAGCGGCTTGTAAAGCCAGGCTCTGAGCCCGCTGGCGTGCGCCCTCAAGGCCTAAGTGCGTGATAAACGTGGCTTTTCCGGCGGCGGCATCCTTGCCGACCTTCTTCCCCACCTCGGCTTCGGTGCCCTCGGCGTCCAGAAGGTCGTCGGCGATCTGAAACGCGAGCCCGAGATCCTCGGCGTAGGCCGCCAGCGCCTTCCGCGCGGCTGCCGGCGCCTGGCCGAGAATGGCGCCGGCCTCACAGGCGAAGCCGATGAGGCGGCCGGTCTTCATCGATTGCAGGCGCGTGATGTCGGCGAGCGAGAAACTTTTCCCGCGCTGCTCGGCCTCGAGGTCGAACATCTGCCCGCCGACCATGCCGACGGCGCCCGCGCCCGACGCGAGCGCGGCCACGAGCTCGGAGCGAACCGCGCCGTCGGGATGCGTGTCGGGATGCGCGAGCACTTCGAAGGCGAGCGTCAGCAGCGCATCGCCGGCCAGGATCGCGGTCGCCTCGTCGAACTGCTTGTGTGTCGTCGGCCGGCCGCGGCGGAGATCGTCGTCGTCCATCGCCGGCAAATCGTCGTGGACGAGCGAATAGCAGTGCACGAACTCGATGGCGGCCGCGGCGCGGAGGGCGCGCCCGCGCGGCACGTCGAAGAGCCGCGCGCCTTCGAGCACGAGGAACGGACGCAGCCGCTTGCCGCCGGCGAGGCACGCATAGCGCATTGCGTCGTAGAGCCGCTTCTCGTGTCCGTCACCTCTGGGGATGAGGCGGTCGAGCTCGCCCTCGATCGCGGCAGCAGCCTCGGCCATGGCGGATTTCAGCGCTTCCATCGGCGGCGGCGGCTCCGGTCTCGATCGCGTGGCGGGGCTAGTTGCGGGCAAAGGGCTCGGTCGTAGGCTTGCCGTCCGGCCCGATCACGATCTTGTCGACCTTGGCCTGCGCCTCGCGCAGTTTCTGCTCGCAATGCTTCTTCAGGAGCGCGCCGCGCTCATAGGCGCGGATCGAGTCCTCGAGCTTGCCGCGGCCCTCTTCGAGCGCGCGCACGATCTTCTCGAGCTCGGCCAGTGCCTCCTCGAAGCTCAGCTTGGCGATGTCGGGCGGGAGGGGCTCCTCCGCCATTCCGAATCCCTCGGGGGTGGGAACAGGCCTTAAAGCACGCGGCGGCCGCATTGGGCAAGGCGGCGCGTCCGCGCGCCGGCCGCCTCGGCAAGCCATCGCTGACTCTCGCGGCGAAGCTGTGTTAACAGCAGCGCCATGCTGACGCTCAGCGATGTCACGGTTCGTCTCGGAACCCGCGCGATTCTGGACGGTGCCTCGGCGGCGATTCCGCCGAAAGGCCGAATCGGGCTCGTGGGCCGCAACGGCTCGGGCAAGTCGACGCTGCTGAAAGCCATCGCCGGCCTCTACGAGGTGGACGCGGGCACGATCGAGATGCCGCGCGGCACGCGCGTCGGCTACATCGCGCAAGAGGCGCCGGCGGGCTCGCTCTCGCCGATCGAGACCGTGCTGGCCTCGGACGCCGAGCGCGCGCGCCTGCTCGAGGAGATGGAGCAAACTCACGACGCACATCGCATCGCCGAAATCCACGAGCGGCTCGAGGCGATCGACGCCTACACCGCGCCGGCGCGGGCGGCGCGCATCCTTGCCGGCCTGGGCTTCGATGAAGAGGCGCAGCGCCAGCCGCTGCAATCCTTCTCCGGCGGCTGGCGCATGCGCGTCTCGCTCGCAGCGCTGCTCTATTCCGAGCCCGATCTGCTGCTGCTCGACGAGCCCTCGAACCACCTCGATCTCGAGGCGACGATCTGGCTCGAATCCTTCCTCAAGAGCTGCCGCGCCACGCTCATCGTCGTGAGCCACGAGCGCGACCTGCTCAACAATGTGGTGGACCACATCCTCCACCTCGACCGCGGCAAGACCACGCTCTATGTCGGCGGCTACGACGCGTTCGAGCGGCAGCGGCGCGAGCGCCAGGCGCAGGTCGAGGCGGTGCGCGCCAAGCAGGAAGCGAAGCGCCAGAAGCTCCAGGCCTATATCGATCGCTGGCGCTACAAGGCCCACACCGCGCGCCAAGCGCAAAGCCGCATGAAAGCGCTGGCGCGTATGGAGCCCATCGCGGAGACCGTCGACGATCCGACACTGGTCTTCGATTTCCCCAATCCAGACGAGCTCCGGCCGCCGCTCATCACGCTCGATGGCGCCGCCGTCGGCTATGCACCCGATACGCCGGTGCTGGCGCGGCTCAATCTCCGCATGGATCCCGACGACCGCATCGCGCTGCTTGGCCGCAACGGCAATGGCAAGACGACGCTGGCGCGGCTCCTGTCGGGGCGATTGCCCGCCATGGCGGGGCACTTCACCGCCAGCAGCAAGCTCAAGGTCGGCTATTTCGCGCAGCATCAGGTCGAGGAGCTCGACGTCGACGAGACCCCGCTGCAATGCATGTCGCGTCAGATGCCGGGCGCCAAGCCGGTGGCGGTGCGCGCGCAGCTCGGCCGCTTCGGCTTCTCGGGCGAGCGGGCGGAATTGAAGGTCGGGAGCCTCTCGGGCGGCGAGCGCGCGCGGCTCGCGCTCGCGCTCATCACGCGCGAGGCGCCGCACCTGATCATCCTCGACGAGCCCACCAACCATCTCGACGTCGACGCGCGCGAGTCGCTCGTCCAGGCCCTCGCCGAATATACCGGCGCCGTGGTGGTGGTGAGCCACGACCGCCACTTGCTCGAGCTCACCTCCGACCGCCTGCTGCTCGTCGCCGCGGGGACCGCGAAGGAATTTCCGGGCAGCCTTGACGATTATCGCGAGCTGGTGCTGGGGCGCGGCGTCGAATCCGCGGCGGATTCCGCCAAGGAGGCCGCGCGGCTCACGCGCAAGGACGAGCGGCGGCGCGCCGCGACGAGCCGCTCGCAAAAGCAAGCCTTGCGCAAGGCCGTGGAGGACGCGGAGCTCGAAGTGAAGCGCCTCACCGGTCAGCGCACCGAGATCGACCGCGCGCTGTTCGAGCCGAGCAATGTCGAAGGCCCCAACAAGGGTGCCACGTTCAGCGTTCTCATGAAGAAGCGCGCCGACATCGAACGCGCGCTCGCCAAGGCCGAGACGCGCTGGCTCGAGGCGAGCGAGGCGTTGGAGGAAGCCGAAGCGGACGCGGCTTAGCGCTGTGACCGAAGTCGTCCTACGCCGCCATCAGCGCGCGCACATGCGCGGCGGCGCTGGCGGCGAGCGCACCCAAATCATAGCCGCCTTCGAGCGCCGAGACGACGCGGCCCTTGGCATGTTTCGCCGCGAGCTTGCACATTTCGGCCGTGGCCCATTCGTAGTCAGCCTCGACGAGGTTGAGCGAGGCAAGCGGATCATCGCGATGCGCATCGAAGCCGGCGCTGATCAGCACGATCTCGGGCGCGAAGGCGTCGAGCGCCGGAAGAATGACGCGCTCGAAGGCGCGGCGGAATTCGGCCGAACCCGCGCCCGGCGGCAGCGGCGCATTGACGACGTTGCCGTCGATGCCGCGCTCGCGCTCGGAACCCGTACCGGGATAAAGCGGCCATTGATGCGTCGAGGCGTAGAAGAGCTCGGGGTTGCGCTCGAACATCGCCTGCGTGCCGTTGCCGTGATGCACGTCGAAGTCGACGACGGCGACACGGCCGAGGCCATGATTGGCCCGCGCATGCAAACCGGCCAGCGCAACGTTGTTGAACAGGCAGAAGCCCATCGCCTGATCCGGCTCGGCGTGATGGCCGGGCGGGCGCACCGCGCAGAACGCATTCTTGGCCTCGCCGGCGGCCACGGCATCCACGGCGGCGAAGACGGCGCCGGCGGCGCGGAGCGCGGCTTCGCGCGAGCCCGGCGAGACGATGGTGTCGCCGTCGATCATCGCCCGGCCCATGGGCGGGATCATGCCGAGGATGCGATCGACGAATTCGGGCGGATGGCCGAGCGTGAGCAGGCCCGGATCGGCCATCGGCGCGTCGCGCCGCTCGAGGGCCGCGAACTCTGGGGCATCAAGCGCCTTTAGGATAGCGACGAGGCGTTCGGGGCGCTCCGGGTGGCCATGGCCGGGGTCATGATCGAGGCAGGCCGCATGGGAAAAGAGCAGGGTGGTCAAAACAGTCTCGCGGCGCTTCCGAAGTTTCCAAAGTTGCGTTGGCCGACGAAACGGCGCGTAGCTTGAGGTACGGCCATTCGGCGGCTATCACGATCTCGGGAAGAGGGTTAATAGCCCCGCTACCCACGTTTGCGCCGACGACGGCTTCCGCTAAGATCGGCGTATAGTCATTAACGGGCGTTCCGGCCGGAGTCGAGCGACCGAACATGAAACTCGTGCCTTTGGTCATCGGCGCGGTCGCCTTGGTGGCGGTCGCTTACGGCGGCTACGCATTGCTGAATTCGGGACCGAAACCGGTCCCAACCACCGCTCCCGCGACTCAGCCTCCGGGAGCGCAGCCGCCGCGCGCCGGCGGCCCACCGGGCCAGCCGACCGCGCCCGTGGTCGTGGC
>Ga0310812_10000792_pt1 | contig 11186 bp, 8 predicted proteins | sample NN3metagenome_FD_205747 | JGI IMG/M metagenome (GOLD analysis project Ga0310812, IMG submission 205747) | Soil microbial communities from experimental microcosm in Duke University, North Carolina, United States - NN3 | ecosystem: Engineered > Artificial ecosystem > Soil microcosm > Unclassified ...
CGCTTTGAGGTAGTGCGCGCCGATTGCGGTCTCGCCCGACAGCATCGTGGCCGCACAGCCGTCGAGCACCGCGTTGGTGATGTCGCTCACCTCGGCCTTGGTCGGGAACGGGTTGTCGATCATCGTGTGCAGCATCTCGGTGGCCACGATGACTGGCTTGCCGTGCTTGCGCGCGGCGTCGAGCACCCGCTTCTGGTCGAGCGCGATCGTTTCGAGCTGCGTCTCGACCGAGAGGTCGCCGCGGTCGATCATCACCGCGTCCGTCGCCGCGATCACCGACTCGAGATTGTCGAGTCCGCCCTGGTTTTCGACCTTGGAGACGATGCGCGGCCACGAGCCCTCGATCAGCGCGCGGATACGATCGACGTGCTCGCCCGATTCGACGAAGCTGATGCCGATATAGTCGATGCCCTGGCACTTGGCGAAACCCACCATCTTGCGGTCGCGGTCGGTGACCATCGCCGTGCGCAGCTTCACGAAAGGCACGTTGATGCCCTTGCGGCTCTTGAGGCGTCCGGCGCAGTCGGCGCGGCAGACGATGCTCCTCCCACGTATCTCCTCGACCGTGAAGCGCAGCGTGCCGTCGTCGGCGAGGATGACGTTTCCTGGGCTCAGATCCTCGTGCAGGTTCGCGTAATTGACCGGCACCTCGCGCGAGCCGTCATGCGACGTATCGGTGGTGAGGATGATGCGGTCGCCGGCCGCGAAAGCGGGCTCCACGGCGAGGGCGCCGGTGCGGATCTTGCGGCCCGGGATGTCGAGCAGGATCGGCAGGTCGGGCACGGTCCGCCGCAGCAGTGCGATGGCGCTGGCGTGCCAGTCGAGGTCGCTGTGCGAGCCGTTCAGGCGCGCCACGGTCATGCCGGCCGTGCGCATGGCGGCGAGCGCTTCGGCTGTGCAGGTGGCCGGGCCGATCGTACAGACGATGCCGCTCCGGCTCACGCGTCCTCCCGCTCGACGAACAGCGGCACGCGCCGCGCCGCGGCGATGATTTCCGGGCGCATCAGGTGGCGGTCGGGCTCCATGCCGCCCGAGAGCATCGCGCGCATATCCGTGCCGGCGATGTGCACGACGGCCTTGGGATCGGTCGTTTCGTGGCTGCAGCTGCGCTCGGTCGCGATACCGTCGCAGGCGCGGCAATAGAACGGCCCCGAGAGGCGCAGGATCGTGATGCCGAGCTCGCCGTCGAATCGCTCGGTGAGGCGGTGCGCGTCGTACTTGCCGTAGTAGTCGCCGACACCGGCATGGTCGCGTCCGACCACGAAATGCGTGCAGCCGAAATTGCGCCGGATGATCGCGTGGAACACCGCTTCGCGCGGGCCCGCGTAGCGCATCGCCGTGGTCAGGATGCCGAGCACCACGCGGTCCTTCGGGAAGAAGCCGTCGAGCAGCGCGCGATAGCCGGCGAGGATCGCCTCGGGCGCGTAGTCGCCGATCTTGCGGCGGCCCACCAGCGGCTGGATAAGCAGGCCGTCGGTGACCTCGAGCGCCACGCGCTGCAGATATTCGTGCGCGCGGTGCGGCACGTTGCGCGTCTGGAATCCGGTGACGGTCTTCCACCCCCGCGCGGCGAACAACGCGCGCGTGTCCTGCGGCGTGAGCTCGTGCGGCGTGAGGTCCGTCACCGCCCGCCGCGTTAGCTTGACCGGGCCGCCGACGAAATACTCGCCGCCAGTCTTGAAGAAGCGCACGCCCGGATGCTCGGGCGAGCGCGTGCCGAACAGCGCCCGGCACGTTTCGTCCTTGTCGCAGCCGAAGATGCTCTCGGGGCACAGCTCGCCCACCTGCTCGCCATGGAAGACGAGCGCCGCGGCCGGCCGGCCCTTGATGCGCGCGGCGGTTTCGGCGTCGATGTCGAGCATGATCGGCAGCGGGAACGGCACACCGCTCGGCAGGCGCATCGTCTCGGCCACCGAGCGGAATTCGTCCTCGTTCATGAAACCCGTGACCGGCGCGAACGCGCCGAGCGCCAGCTTCTCGAGCTCGAGATACTGCGTGAGGTTGAGATGCAGCTCGGTCATCCGACGCGCCGCTTCTGCTCGCGGCCCATCGCGCGGGCGAGCACGGGCACGGCTTCGATCACGCGTTGGGCAAGGCCGGCGGGCGTGTCGCCGGCGCCGTCCACAACGAGATCGGCGTTCGTGGGCGCATGCCACGGAATGTCGATGCCGACCACGTCGCGCTGCTCGCCGCTCTTGGCGCGCCGATAAAGGCCCTTGGCATCGCGGCGCTGCACTTCCGCGAGCGAAGTGTCGAGATAGACCTCGAAATAATCCGAGAAATTCTGGCGGTTCCACGCCAGCAGCTCGGGATGCGCATAAAGTGCAGCGACCAGCACCACGAAACCCTGCTGGTCCAGCTCCTTCGCCAGCGACTGGATCCGCTTGATCTGCACGACGCGCTCGGGCTCGGAATAGCCGAGGCTCGTGCCGAAGATGGCGCGGATCGCATCGCCGTCGAGGCGGACCAGCGTCGGCAGGCGCGGCTTCACGGCCGCGAGCAGCGCGTCGCAGAGCGAAGTCTTGCCGGCGCCGGAGAGGCCGGTGAGCCAGATCACCATCAGGCGGCCCTCGCCGGCATCGGCTGGTCCGGCGCCTGCCAGCGCGGCGCATCGACGCCGCGCAGCGCGAACAGCCCGGCGCGCTCGCGCATAAGAGAGGCCACGAGCTGGTCGACGATGGGCTTGCTCTCGGCGCGCCTCGCCACGTCGGCAATCTCGTCGGGATCGTTCGCGAGATCGAAGAGCTGGTTCAATTCAAGGCGTGTGCCGCAAAGCTTCGCCATCATCTTGTAACGCGTGCCGGTGACAGTGAAGTGGAGATCGCGCGCCGCCACGTCGGCATTGCCCGAGCCGCAGCTTTCGGTGACGACGATGTCCTTGCCACGCTCGAACACGCTGCGGCCCTCGAACGCCGGATGCGGATTCACGCCGAGGCAGTGCAGCAGCGTCGCCGAGACGGCCATGCTATCGAAGAGGCCGTCGCGCGCGGCGCCGTGCATCCACGGCGCGCGCACGACCAGCGGCACCTCGATATCCTCGCGGTACGTGCGCGCGGCGATGGCGCCCTTCTTGCGCGGGCTCAGCGCGAAATTGTTGCCGTGATCACCGGTGATCGCGATGCACGTGTCGTCGAGCTGGCCGCTTCGCTCGAGCGCCGCCACGAGCGGCGCGAGCTTCGCATCGACGTACATGAGCGCCGTTTCGTAGATCCAATGTCGGCGCGTCAGGCCCTTTGCCCTTCCTTTCATCCAGCGCGGCAAATAGCCGAGGCGCGCCAGGAAATTTCCAAACCGGTTGATTGCGCGCGAATCGTGCACGTCCATGAGGTGGATATGCAGATGCCACGGCGCGCCGCCGCCCTGCGCCACCCGCTCGATGACGGGCTTCAGGATCTCCGGCGCCACCCCCTCGATGTGCGACAGCAGGATGAACGGCGGAAAGCGGCGCTTGTTGAGCCAGCGCCGGTTGCGCCAGCGCACGCTGTCGATGGCGCGCGTCAGTAACAGGCGCGCGCGGCCGATCGAGCGCCAGCCGAGGAAGTGCCAGTAGTTTCCGGCCGGGATGCGCATCAGTTTCGCCAGCACCGCGCGCGGCTCCGCAGCGATGAGGGCGAGCTCACCCTCGACGCCGGCCACGACGCGGCGGTTCACCTTCCACAGCACTGCGGGCCAAGCCGATTTGTCCTCGCGCTCGAAGTTGAGCAGAATCTGCCGCAGCAGCTCGGCGAATTCCTCGCGCACCAGCGCCAGCACCTCGGCTTCCGTGCGCTCGCCGCGCTGCATGGCCTCGATGTAGTAGGCGAGGAAGCGCGAAATGCGGTGCTCGATCAGCAGGCGGTAATCGATCGCCGCGCAGCGCAGATCGAATCCGCGCTCGTAGCCCATGCCGATGCCGAGCTGGTTGCAGGCAGAATAGAGCCCGGTCGCGTAGCCCGCATCGCGCAGCACCTCGACGTAGCTCGCCGGGCGGTCCTTGATGCCGCGATTGTAGCCGCCGTAATCGAGCGGATAGGTCTGGCTGAACAGTGCCGGCATCACGAACTGCGTCGCCTGCGCGTTGGTCGTGAGCTTGACGAGATGACCGCCTTCGACCAGGCGCGCCAGCGTCGGGAACAGGACGCGGCGCGCGGCTTCGTTCTCGAGCGTGTCGTAGCGCAGCGCGTCGATCACGAGGAAGATCCCGTTGCGTCGCTTGCCGGAAGGGGTGGACGCGCCTTCCATTCAGGGATTCTCGACCCGGTGGCGCAATTGCCAGCCCTCGTTCGTCTTCCGCCAGAGATGCGGCGAGCGGAAGCTGTCGGCGATCTCGAAGAACTCCGCCTCCTCCATGTCGAGATAGCGGAGGAAATCCGGGAAGTATTTGCGCGGGAATTCCTGGTCGTAGCGGTGGACCAGGGCGACTCCCTCCTCGCGCGTGATGTGCTCGTTGCGGATTTCCTGGCTCGCGTCGTAGGTCGCTCGCCCGATCCCGAATTTCACCAGCGTCGTCCAATAGTGATAGGGATCGGTCTTGTCGTCGATCGAATTGTATTTCGAGTAGGTGCCCTCGGTGCGGTCTTCGTTGGCCTCGAAGCCGACATGCTCGGCCGCGTAGTAGTAGCACTCCTGCGGCACCCATTTGAGGTAATAGCCGGTGTAGTGCACCTCGACGCCGGCGCGCTCGAGCGCCGCCGGATCGCCCGGCATGTAGGGATCCATTTCGCCGGGCTGGATGCCGTGACGCGGCAGCTCGTCGAGCGGCACGCCGCCGAAATAGAGCCGCTCGCCCGAGGCCGCGTTGGCGAAATAGGCCGTGTCGCGCTTGGCGTTCTCGTTTTCCTTCACCGGATTGCCGTACTCGGCTTCGTTCTCGCCGTAGAAGACGAGCGGCACGCCCATCTTGAGCGCCATTTTCGGCGCGTAGTTCTTCTGCCCGAAGATGAAAGGCTGGAACGGGTGCAGCAGGTTGCGATAGGCGAGCTGCGTGAGCTTCCGGTGCACGCGGCCGTTCGGCGTGAAGAGATAATTGTCGAAGCCGCCTTTGTGCACCCAGGCCTGGTGATTGCGCCAGCCGATATCGGTGTATAGATGCGGCGCCCAGGTGACGGTCAGCGGATGCATGCCGAATTCGCGCATCAGCACCATCGCGGCATAAACCGAATCCTTGCCGCCCGAGCCCGGCACGAGGCAGTCGTAGGAGCCGTTGCGCGAGCGGTAGCGGTCGCAGAGCGCCTTGAGCCGCGCGCGGCGCTCCTCCCAATCGACGACGCGGTTCTTCTTCTCCGCGTAGCGGCAGGCGTCGCAGATGCCTTCCGCGTCGAAGTGGATCGTGACCTTCTTCGACTCTTTCGTGTGCTTGAACTCCACCGACGAGGACGGCCTCTGATTGGAGATCACGCAGCGCTTGCAGAAGCGGACTTCGGCGGGAAGCCCGTATTTGATCTCGAGCGGGCCTTCGACCGGATGGTCGACGTAGCTGCGCCCGCCTTGCTCATACGCCGTGCCGGCCGGATGAACGTTCATCGCGCGAATTCGGTTTCGAGAAAACGGCGCAAGAGCTTCAGGCCCGCGACGCCGCTTTTTTCCGGATGGAACTGCACGCCGACCACGCTGCCGCGATGCACCGCAACCGGGATATCGGCGCCGTTCACGCGGATCGTGGCCGCGACGTTGGCCGGATCGGCGGCCATCGGCGCGTAGGAGTGGACGAAATAGACGAGGTCCGTGCCGTTCAGAACGCTCAGCACCGGCGCCAACGGACGCACGTCGAGGTGCCGCCAGCCGACATTGGGAATGCGGATCGCGGCCGGATCGCCCGCGCGCGGCGCCGGCAGGCGCGCGACCGTGCCGGCGATGAGCCCCAACCCGTCGTGGCGGCCGAACTCCTCGCCCGCGCTCAGCAGCACCTGGCAGCCGACGCAGATTCCGAGAAACGGCGTGCCCTTCGCCGCCACGCGCTTCAGCGCAGCGATCAAGCCGCGCTCGGCCAGGCCGCGCATCGCGTCGCCGAATGCGCCGACGCCCGGCAGGACGATCCGCTTCGCGGCGAGCACCTCGGCGGGATCGCTCGACACCTTGTACTCGGCGCCGAGATGGCGCAGCGCCTGGCCGAGGCTGAAGAGATTGCCGCGGCCGTAGTCGACGACGACGATCACGCCGCCTCCGCGAGCGGACGCACCGCGATGCCGGCGGCGGCCAGCGCCGCCTTCAACTGCGGCACCGGCGCGTGGCCGTAGTGGAGGAGACTCGCGCAGGCGATGGCGTCGAGGCCGTCGCGCTCGATCGCATCGACGACGTGCGCAGCCGTGCCGGCGCCGCCGCAGCCGATCACCGGGATCGAAACGCGCCTCCGCACCGCCTGGAACAGCGCGTGATCGAAGCCGCGGCGCGTGCCTTCCTGATCAACCGAGGTGATCATGATCTCGCCGGCGCCGAGATCCTCGGCCTTGCGCACCCATTCGAGCACATCGACGCCAGTGCGCTCGCGGCCGTTGTCGGTGAGCGCCTCCCAACGGCCTTCGCCGCGGCGCTTGGCCTCGATCGAGATCACGATGCACTGGCTGCCCAGCGCCTTGGCGGCTTCGCCGATGAACTCCGGCCGCGCGATGGCCGCGGTGTTCATCGCGACCTTGTCGGCGCCCGAGCGCAGCGCGGCCACGATGTCGGCCACCGAGCGGATTCCGCCGCCGACCGTCAGCGCCACGAAGATGTCGCGCGCCGCCTCCTCCACCACCGGCAGGATGTTGTTGCGCCCGTAGAGCGACGCGACCGTGTCCATATAGACGATCTCGTCGATCCCCTCTTCGTAGTAGCGCCGCGCCATCGGCCCGGGCTGGCCGACGATGCGCAGGCCCTCCAAGTGAATGCCCTTGATGACGTTCGGGCCCTTGATGTCGAGCCGCGCGATCAGTCGCGGCGGCGGGGTGGCGTGCGAGCTCATGGTCACGCCGCTTCGGCCACGCGGCCGATCACCGACTTCAGCCGCTCGAACGCGCAGCGCTTGTAGAGCAGCGCCTTGCCGGGCAGGACGAGGAAATCGAGATCGGAGAGGGCCACCGTCCGCGCCGCGTCGGCGACCGAATAGTTCATGGGCTCGCCGTGCAGGTTCAGCGACGTGTTGAGCAGCGCCGGAATGCCGGTGAGCTCGCGGAACGCGTCGATCAGCGCCCAGTATTCGGGGTTGGTCTCGCGATCGACGAATTGCGGGCGGGCGCTGTGATCGGCGAAATGCAGCGCCCCCGGAATCTTCGCGCGCGCCGCCGGCTTCGAACGAAAGCCGATCGTCATGAACGGCGATTCGACCGATTTCGGATTCTCGAGCAGCTCGCCCACGTGCTCTTTGAGGATCGACGGCGTGAACGGCATCCAGAAGTCGCGGTTCTTGATCGCGTCGTTGATCTTCTTGACGTTGTCGGGGTTCGCCGGGTTGGCGAGGATCGAACGGTTGCCGAGCGCGCGCGCGCCGAACTCGGCCGGGCCGGCGCAGCGTGCGACGATGAGGTCCGCCGCCAGCATCTTGGCGATCTCGCGCGTGCCGATGCGCTCGAGAACGCCGAAATCCTGCGCCGACATTTTCGTGCCGCCGAGGCGGCCGGTCCAATCATCGGCCTTCGGCACGCCGCCGAGATAGGCGTGGCGGATCGGCGTCGCCGCGAGTCCGCGCCGCGAGCGATCGGCGAAGCAGGCGCCGGCGCAAAGCGATTCGTCGCCGCCCGAGGCCGGCACGCTCATCCAGGCGATCTCGGGCCGGTCGAGCATCTCGCCATTGGCGCGGATGTTCATCGAGAGACCGCCCGAGAAGCACACGCCGCGCCTGCCTGTCTTGGCAAGCCAATGCGCGGCCCAGGCGCCCGTCACGCGCGTCGTCCAGTTCTGCAGCGCCGCCGCGATATTGTCGAAGCGGTGGCCTTCGAGGCGGTCCTTCAAATCGAAATAGGAGTCCTTGAGCGGGCGCTCGCTGACAAACTGGCCGTCGCGAAAATCGAGAGCCTCGAAGAACACGCGCTCGGCGGCCTCGATGTGGCGTCGCGAGCGGCTGTAGGGTGCCAACCCCATCACCTTATATTCGTGCTCGTTGGGTTTCATGCCGAGGATCAGCGTGACGAACTTGTAGAGCCGCGCGACCGCGTGCTCCTTGCCGCCGCCGACGAGTTCGAGCGTGCCGTCCGCGCGCGGCAGCCAGGCCGTCCAGTTGCGCCCCTCGCCCCACGCATCCGCCGTCAGCACCAGTGCCTCGCGCCGCCGCGCTTCCGGCAGCGTGGCGCCGTAATAGGCGTAGTAGGCGTGACAGGTGTGATGATCGATCGTGGCGATTTCGCCTGCCCAGCCGAAGTGTCGCTTCAGCGCCGCAGGGCGCTCGACGTCGCTGAAATGCGCCGAGGCCTCTTTCCAGTCCATACGCTCGATGAATCTCAGATCGTGGCTGTGGTCGAGGTTGCGGAAGCGGCCGGAGAGATACTCGCTGCGCCAGTATTCGCCCTCGTCGACGCCCTTGCCGTAGAAGCGCGGGTGCCACAGCCGATGCTGCTCCTCGACATGATTCGCCACCGAGAAATCGGAATAGCGGTCGAGCGCGATGCCGTAGGGATCGATGCGATTCTCCGCGAAGACGACGCGCCCGATGCGTGCCGCATCACCGCTGAGATGCTGCGCCACCATCTCGGCGATCGCGAGGCGCGGGAACGCCACCTGGTTCTTGCGCTTGGTGAGGCGCTCCTCCTGGATCATGCCGACGATAGCGCCGTCGCGCATGAGGCAGGCGGCCGAGGAATGGCTTTGCGCGATGCCGAGTTCGATCATGTCAGAGTGCAGCCGCTTTCTTCGCGGCAGCGGGAATCTGCCCGCCGCCCGTGTCGTCGAGCCCGCTCACCAGCGCGTCGTAGGCGGTCTTGATCGCCGCCGCCTCGACCGAATCGACCGCAGCGTGGTGGAAATTTTGCAGGTCGAACGAAATGCTTCTCGTCGCATTGAGGTAGCGTGCGCCGTCGCGTCGCGCCTTGGCGCGGTCGAAGGCCGGATCGAGCGCCTGGCGCAGATAATCCTTGAGGCGCGTCTCATCGGTGACGGTGAAGACGTGATCGAGGATGTTGTACTGATTGTGCCGCCCGAAGGCGATCACGGGCTTGCCGAGCACGGCGCCCTCGAACCCGCCGGTGCCGGTGATCGTGACGACGGCGTCGGCCTTGCGCGCGACCTCGAGGCCGAGCTCCAGCATGTCGAGGATCACGACGTTCTTGAACTCGGCGATCTGGCGATAGAAGTCGGTCGGCCGCCGGCCGATCGCCTCGTAGGTTTCCTTGACTGCGAGCTTCACGCCGGCCGGCAGGTCGCGCGCGAGCGCCGCGATCGAAGAGAGCTGATAGAAATATTCCGGCGAAAGCGTGTGCAGCGCCGTCTCGGGCTCGGTGTGCAGCGGATAATAGACGAAGCGCTGGCGTTCGAGCGCCGAGAGCGGCCGCGAGAGCCGCTGCAGGCGCAGCATGTCGCGGCGGCGGCGGCGGATGTAGCCGACTTCTTCGAACGGATAGTAGCCCTTGGCCTTCGCGTAGCCGCGCAGGCGCCAATAGACGTGGCGCAGCAGGATCGTGCAGCAGCGGCGCGTGACGCCGGCGAGCGCCACGTCCTTCACGAACTGCTTGCGCAGCGCCATGTGCGAATCATACGGCGCCGACAGTTCCGCGTCGGGCGCGCGCGCGATGCTCTTGAACGCCTCGGCGACGGCGGGGTTCTCGAAATACTCGTTGTGCACCCATTGGTGCAGGTTCTTGTGGCGCGAGCCGGCCAGAGTCCGCGTCGGCACGCCGCGGCTGCGCGCGATCACGTTTCCGACCTTGCCGCCGTTCAGCAGCAAATGCGGCTGCTTGGCATCGAACTCGGCGCGCCAGAACGCGATCACGCGGTTGAAGCCGTTCAGCATCTGGACGTAACTCGTGTCCTCGGAGATGCGCGAGCGCGGATGCTTGAAGCCGCCCAGCGCGAAGCCGCGCCCAAGATGCCGGTCGCTCACCGACAACTGGTTGATCGTGACGCCGAGCTCCGCCTCGTGGCGCTGCGATTCCGCGATCACGGCGGCCGCGTCGACGACCGGCTCGCGGCAGGCGGCGTAGAGCGCGCTGGCGACGGTGATCGTGGCGAAGAGGCCCGGATTGCTGCGCTCGTAATGTGCCGATTCCTGCGGCGTAGCGACGTAGAGATGGATCGCGGCGCCGAGCTCGTCCTTGAGCCGCTGGGCCACGCCCACATACACGCCGCGATACTGCGAGTGCGCGACCATCATCACGGTCGCGTCCTTCCTAAGCATGCGCGGCTTCCCGCGGCGCCGGCTTCGCCAGCAGCGCCGCGTGCGGCGGCAGCGAAAGGAGAACCTCGGCTACTTTCGGACCCGCGCCGCCGGCGCCGTAGGGCGTGCCGGGCTCGGCGCGCGCCGGCGTCGGCCCGAGCCGGTCGAGCGCCGCCACGACCGCATCGGCCTGGTTCGGGACGTCGATGACGTTGGGGCCGCGCTCGCGGCCGGCTTGGCGCGCGCCGACATTGACCACCGGCAGGCCGAAGAGGCCCGCCTCGATGATGCCGCTCGAGGAATTGCCGAGCATCAGCGCGGCATGGCGCAGCGCATTGGGATAAAGCCGCGAGCCGAGATTGGCCGTGAAGCGCGCCCAGCCGCGCGCGGCCGCGAACGCCTCGATGCGCTCGCGCGCCGCCGCGCCGCCGGGATCGCTGTTGGGCGCCGTGAACAGCGTGGGCGCGGGCCGCCGGTCGAGTGCCGTCAGCACCGCATCGAGCGGCGCCAGCGGATCGGCGGCGTTGGTTTCAGGATGCACGGTGACGAGCCGCAGAGCGGCCAGGTCGCCCGCGACGCCCGCGAGGCCGGCTTCGCGCGCGAAATCGCCGACCGAGAGCGGCGGTGCGGCCTTGAGCGTATCGAGCCCCGGCGCGCCGGTGACGACGATGCGCCCCGTTTCCTCGCCCATCGCCAGCAGGCGGCGGCGCGCGCTTTCCGACGAAACGCAATGCATGTGCGCGAGCTTGGTCAGCGCGTGGCGGATGCGGTCATCGACGGCGCCCTCGGTCACTTCGCCGCCGTGCAGGTGCACGAGCGGGATGTTGAACGGCAGGCTCGCCGTGGCGGCCGGCAGCATGTCGAGCCGGTCGCCCATCACCAGCACGGCATCAGGTGCCACGCGGCCATAAAGCGCGCCGGCGGCTTC
>Ga0310812_10000805_pt1 | contig 11115 bp, 9 predicted proteins | sample NN3metagenome_FD_205747 | JGI IMG/M metagenome (GOLD analysis project Ga0310812, IMG submission 205747) | Soil microbial communities from experimental microcosm in Duke University, North Carolina, United States - NN3 | ecosystem: Engineered > Artificial ecosystem > Soil microcosm > Unclassified ...
CGCCGGCGTGCACGTTCTCCAAGGCATGGGGCGCATCGAAGAGGCGGGCAAGATCGTCCCCGACCGCGCCCCGCACCCGATCGAACTCTTCGCCAAGGCCTACGGACTCGCCGATTGAGTCGCGGCAGGCAAGAATAAGTGAACAGGAGCCGGGAAGCCGGGGAGATTCAAGAATTGCGCGGCGCAGCCGCGCGAAGAAAATTCTCCCCGACTCCCCGGCTCCTGTTCCCCTGGTTCTCCAATCCACACGAGCGGTGCTGAGATGAAGCACGAAATCACCCGCGCCGATCTGCTGCCGATGGCGGTCTACGAGAAGGAGAGGAAGGACCGGCGGAAACGCATGGCCGCGATGAAGGCCAACCGGCGCATGGAGGTGGGACCGTTCGCGACGTTCTACTTCGAGAACTACGATACGATGCTGCACCAGGTGCACGAGATGCTGGCCATCGAGAAGGGCGGCGACGAGCAAGTGCAGAGCGAACTGGACGCCTATAATCCGCTGATCCCGAAAGGCCGCGATCTCGTCGCGACCGTGATGTTCGAGATCGAGGACCCGGCGCGGCGCGAGCGCGAATTGGCACGCCTCGGCGGCGTCGAGCTGCAGATCTACTTGGCCGTCGGAGGTGCGCGCATTCGCGCCGCCCCGATCGGCGACGAGGAGAGAACGCGCGCCGACGGCAAGACCTCGTCGGTGCATTTCCTGCGCTTCGAATTCCCGCCCGAGGCCATCGCCGCCTTCAAGAAACCGGGTGCCGACGCCGTCATCGAAATCGCGCACCCCAACTACGCGCACATGGCGCGTATACCCGAACCGGTGCGCGCCGAGCTGGCCCGAGACTTCGATTGATGCGCCGATCCCTGCGAAGCCGCCCTTTCGCTGCGAGGTAAGATCCGGGCGGCAGGCGCCGCGCCTCGGCAGTCGCCAAACGGGATGTGAAGACAGTCAGACGAATATCGACTAAAATTCGCCATTGCGATTTCGTCGTTGCAGCACGGGGAATCCGCCGGAACCGAGCCCGTCGGGGGCGCACATGGATGCCGCCGCTGTCTTCAGGTTGGACCCGATTCGGCTACGCCAGAGGCCGTTCGAGCACGTGATCGTCGATGACTTCATCGCCCCGGAGATTTACCGGGAGCTGGTGCGGACCTTTCCGGCCTGTCCACGCAACGGCGGACCCACAGGCTACTCCTGTTTTTGGGGCGATCCGCTCTACGACGCACTGATCGCCGACAATGCGGCTTGGCGGGCGGTGTTCGAAGCTGCGCAGTCGCAGGCGTTCGTCGACTATTGCCTGCGCACGTTCGCATCCGTCTGCGGCAAGACCGGCTGCACGATCGATATGAGCAAGGCCGCCTAAGTCTCCTATCTCGAAACGCGCGAGGACAAGCAGCGGCCGCAAATCGCCAATCGGTCCACGCCCCGCACGAACTTTCTGTAGGCGCCGACATTCTGCAAGGGTACCTCCACTACGCGCGGCCCCGGCACCTCGACCTCCGTCGCAGGGTCGTTTCCATGCTCGTCTATCTTTGCGACGCCGACGAGAACGCCATGCAAGGCGGCGAGCTGGTCTTGCATCGACGTCCTGGAGGGTGGTGGCCGCGGCGCGACGTCGTCGTCCGCCCTTGTCACAATCTGATGGCGGCGTTGGCCTGCCATCCCTATTCGCACCATTCGGTCTCCCCGGTTACTGCCCAATCGGCGCCGCGCAATTTCCTGCAGATCCTGGTGTCGAGCTCGGTGGATGCCTGGCCGAAGCCGCCGAAGGACTGAGTCGGCCCGGGCGCACGCGGTCCGGGCACCGCACAACGCGCTGTTGCTCGGCAGCGGCATCGGCCAATATCGGCCGCATGCCTCGAGCGCACGATGTCATCGTCGTCGGCGCCGGCCCGGTCGGCGCGCTCTGCGCATATCTGCTGGCGCGGCGCGGCCTTTCGGTGGCGCTGCTGGAGCGCGAGCCGGCGCGCGTCATCGACTACCGCGCGTCCACCTTTCATCCGCCGACGCTCGACCTGCTCGAGGACTGCGGCGCCACCGCGGCGCTGCTGGCGATGGGCTTGAAGGCGCCGGTCATGCAATATCGCGACCGCCGGCTCGGCAAGATCGCCGAGATCGATTTCGCGGTGCTGAAAGACGACACCGCGCATCCCTATCGCCTGCAATGCGAGCAGTTCAAGCTCACCGAGTGGCTCTATGCGGAGCTCGCGCGCATCCCCGGCGCCGGCGTCGCGTTCAGCCACGAGGTCGCCGACGTCCGCCAGGACGAAGCCGGCGTCGAGGTTGCGGCGAGCACGCCGTCGGGCCCGCGCCTATTGCGGGGACGCTATGCGATCGCCGCCGATGGCGGGCGCAGCACCGTGCGCCGGCAGATCGGCATCGCGTTCGACGGCTACACGCATCCCGAGCAATTCCTCGTCGCCGGCACGCGCCATGATTTCCACGCCGCGATGCCCGACATCTGCTCGGTCAACTACACCGCCGATCCCGAGGAATGGTTCCTGCTGCTCGAGATCCCGGACATGTGGCGCATCGTCGTCCCGGTGGCGCCCGGCATCGAGGCCGAGGACGCTGTCGCCGACAGCTATCTCCAGAGCTGCCTTCAGAACATCTGCCCGCGCGCCGAGCCTTATCCTCTGCTGGTGAAGGCGATCTATCGCGTGCATCAGCGGGTGGCGGCAACCTATCGCGCCGGCCGCGTGTTCCTCGCCGGCGACGCGGCGCATGTTAACAATCCGTTGGGCGGTGTCGGGCTGAACGGCGGCCTACACGACGCGCTGAACTTGACCCGGCGCCTCGCCGCCGTGATCGAGGGAAAATCCGATCCGCGCGCGCTCGACGGCTACGAGGCGCAGCGCCGGCCAGCGGCCGTCGTCGCGATCAACTCAATGACCGAGCGCAACAAGAAACTGCTCGAGGAGCGCGATCCCGAGATACGGCGGCGCAATCTCGAACGCTGGCGCGCGATCGGCGCCGACCGCAAACTGATGTACGCGCACGCGCTCGAAACCTCGATGATCGCCTCGTTGCGCGCCACCGGCATGCTGCCGCGGAAGCAAGGATGATCGCTCTCTCGCCGCGGCGTCCGAGCGAGAAGCGCATGGCTCGCATCCGAGTGCACACGGGGCCGCGTGCGCTATCGCGCATCAGTCGAATAGCCTATTGTGGCAACGTGATCGAGAATTCCCCGCGGTGAAGAGCTTGATGCATGCGCTGCGGATCCTCCGGAACCGGAGCGTTCTGAGGAGCTTGCGCGCCGATATCGAGCGCTTCCTCGCCGAGTTTCGCGGCACGCCGATTCTGTTTTTCCCAAATCCCGGCAATGCGGGCGACTCGCTGATCGCTGTCGCCACCCTCGAGGCGTTCGCGCGCAACGGAGTCGATGCGACGGTGATCGGCCTCGACGCGGCGGTGGAAGGGCGGGTGGTCCTGCTGGGCGGCGGCGGAAATCTCATACCGCTCTATCCCCAGATCGCGGAGGCGATTGGCCGCTTTGCAGGCAGGGCCCGCCGGCTCGTGCTGCTCCCGCATACGATTCGCGGCAATGAAGCGGCGCTTCAGCGGCTCGACACGACCTGCACGATCTTCTGCCGCGACGAGCCGAGCGTCGGCCATGTGCGCGCGGTGCGGCCGGACTTGGACGTCCGGCTGTCCCACGACATGGCATTCCATATCGATGCGGGCAAATTTCTGGCCGACGAGGCGCTCACGGCGCGCGCCGCGCCGCTGTGGCGCGCCGCGCTGACCAAGCACGGGATCGACGAGACAAAGCTGCGTGATCCGAGGGGTGTCAACCTTTGCCGGCTCGACGCCGAGTCGCGCTTGCGCCCGCCACGATCCGACATGGACATATCGCACGCTTTCACGTTCGGGACGGGGCCGGCGGAGGCGCGGCTCGGCGCGTGGTGCCTCCTCAAGACGATCAGCGTCGCCCGCCTCATCGTCACCGACCGCCTGCACGTGGCGATCGGAGCCGCGCTACTCGGGGTCCCGTGCCGGTTCCACGACAATTCCTATGGCAAGAACGAAGCCGTATACCGCCAGAGCATCGCCGGCAGGTTCTCGACAGTGCGCTTCGTGCGCGACGCGTCACCGTCGCCAAGCGCTGATGCGAAGGAATGGCGCGCCCGAGAGCAATCCAAGGTCTGAACGCAGCTCTGCACTTTTGTGCCGTATTCGCTTGAGTTGCGAGCACATTCCGGCGGAGATCGAAAACCGCCTAGCACGGCACGCTGATATCGGCACGAGCGGGTGGCCGCGGTGGGGCGGCGAACCCAGGTCGGAAACGGGCCAGCTCAGAAGCCGCGGAACACCGCGAATTCCTCGCATGGCGCGCGCTCGGTTACGAGCGTGTTGACGATGGCGCTCTCGTCCGCATAGCCGAGGCACATGCCGCAAACGAGCTGCTCCTGCGGCGAGAGCCCGAGAACGGCGGCGACGGTTTCGGGATACTCGACCCAGGCCGCCTGCGGGCAGGTGTGGAGGCCCTGGCCACGCGCGGCGATCATCACGTTCTCGAGGAACATGCCCATGTCGAGCCAGGTGCCGAGCTCGAGATCGCGGTGGAACGTGAAGAAAAGTCCGACCGGCGCGTCGAAGAAGAGGTAGTTGCGGCCGAACTGGCGCCACATGCCGGCCTTGTCGTCTCGCGTGATCCCGAGCAGGCCGTAGAGATCCCAGCCCACCTTCCGCCGGCGCGCGAGATAGGGCTCGAACCATTTCTTGGGGTAGTAGCTGAATTCGGGGCGCGCCGGGCCTTCCTCGCGCCGCTTCAGCACCGCGTCGCTCATGCGGCGTTTTTCTGCGCCGGCGAGGACATACACCTTCCACGGCTGGATGTTGGTGCCCGACGGCGCGCGGGCCGCGACGTCGAGGATGTGCTTGATCGTTTCCGGCGCCACGGGGTCGGGCTTGAACGCGCGGATCGATTTGCGCGTCGTGATCGCTTCGTCGACGGAGATCTGCGCCTTGGCGTGCATTTGAGACGCGCCCCCACGCGCCGACGGCGATCACGCCGCCTTCGCGAGATCGCGCAGCACGAATTGCAGGATGCCGCCGTTCTTGAAGTATTCGACCTCGTCGAGCGTGTCGATGCGGCAGCGGAGGTTGAGCTTCCGTGTGCTGCCGTCCTTCTTGGCAATGGTGCAGACGACGTCCATGCCCGGCTTGATCCCGCCGGCGACGCCCTCGATGTCGACGGTCTCGGTGCCGTCGAGCTTCAGATCGGCGACCGTGCCCTCCTTGAGCGTGAGCGGCAGCACGCCCATGCCAACGAGGTTGGAGCGGTGGATGCGCTCGAAGCTCTCGGCCACCACGGCGCGGATGCCGAGCAGGGTTGTGCCCTTGGCCGCCCAGTCGCGCGACGAGCCGGTGCCGTATTCCTTGCCGGCGAAGACGACGAGCGGCGTGCCCTCGGCGCGATACTTCATCGCCGCGTCGTAAATCGGCATGGTCTCGCCGGTCGGCACGAACTTGGTGATGCCGCCTTCGGTGCCGGGCACCATCTGGTTTTTGATGCGGATGTTGGCGAAGGTGCCGCGCATCATCACTTCGTGGTTGCCGCGCCGCGCGCCGTACTGGTTGAAGTCGGCGGCGCCCACGCCCTTGCCGATTAGGAATTTCCCGGCCGGCGAATCTTTCTTGATCGAGCCGGCGGGCGAGATGTGGTCGGTCGTGATCGAATCGCCGAGGATCGCGAGGATGCGGGCACCCTTCACGTCGGCGATCTTTCCCGGCTGCTTGCCCATCGCGACGAAATAGGGCGGGTTCTGCACATAGGTGCTGGCGCCGTCCCAATTGTAGGTGAGGCCGCCCGAGGTCTTGATCTTCTTCCAGTTCTCGTCGCCTTCGAACACGTTGGCGTAGCGCTTGCGGAACATCGCCGGGGTCAGCACGGCCTTGATGATGTCGTCGATCTCCTTGTTCGTCGGCCACACGTCCTTCAAGTAGACGAGCTTCCCGTCCTTGCCGGTGCCGAGCGGCTCGGTCGCGATGTCGCGCGCGACGCTGCCGGCCAGCGCATAGGCGACGACCAGCGGCGGCGAAGCGAGGTAATTGGCCTTGGTCAGCGGGTGGACGCGGCCCTCGAAATTGCGGTTGCCCGAGAGCACGGCGGCGACCGTGATATCCTTCGCCGTGATCGCGGCCTCGATCGGCTCGGCGAGCGGGCCGGAATTGCCGATGCAGGTGGTGCAGCCGAAGCCGACGAGGTTGTAGCCGATGGCGTCGAGATCCGCCTGGAGCCCGCTGGCCGAGAGATAATCCGCGACGACTTGCGAGCCGGGCGCGAACGAAGTCTTGACCCAGGGCTTGGCTTTCAAGCCGAGTGCCCTCGCCTTGCGCGCGACAAGTCCCGCAGCGACCAGCACCGAGGGATTCGAGGTGTTGGTGCAGCTCGTGATCGCGGCGATGACGACGTCGCCGTCGCGGAGCGAGAGGTCGCTGCCCGTGATGGGCGATTGGCGCCGCTCCTCGCGCCTCGACATGTCCTTGAAGCCGGCGTCGAAGTTCTTCTTCACCTGCGTCAGCGGAATGCGGTCCTGCGGTCGCTTGGGGCCGGCGAGCGACGGCTCGACCGTGCCGAGATCGAGCTCGAGCGTATCGGTGAAGGCGGGATCGGGCGTCTTGGCGTCGCGCCAGAGTCCCTGCGCCTTGGCATAGGCCTCGACGAGCTTCACGCGCTGCGGATCGCGGCCGCTGAACGCGAGATAGTCGAGCGTCGCCTTGCTGATCGGGAAGAAGCCGCAGGTGGCGCCATATTCCGGCGCCATGTTGGCCATCGTGGCCATGTCGGCGATGGTGAGATTGTCGAGACCGGCGCCGAAATATTCGACGAACTTCCCGACCACGCCCTTCTTCCGCAGCATTTGCGTGACGGTCAGCACCAGGTCGGTGGCGGTGGCGCCTTCCTTGAGCTTGCCGGTGAGTTTGAAGCCGATCACCTCGGGGATGACCATCGACACGGGCTGGCCGAGCATCGCCGCCTCGGCCTCGATGCCGCCGACGCCCCAGCCCAATACCGAGAGGCCGTTCACCATCGTCGTGTGGCTGTCGGTGCCGACGAGCGTGTCGGGATAGGCGTAGGTCTTGCCGCCGACATCGGCGGTCCAGACGGTCTGCGACAGGTATTCCAGGTTCACCTGATGGCAGATGCCGGTGCCGGGGGGGACGACGCGGAAATTGTCGAACGCGTCCTGACCCCAGCGCAGGAACGTGTAGCGCTCGCCATTGCGCTGGTATTCGAGGTCGACGTTCTTCTTGAAGGCGCCGGCGTTGGCCGCATAGTCGACGATGACCGAGTGATCGATGACGAGATCGACCGGCACCAGCGGATTGATCTTCTTGGGATCGCCGCCCAGCGCCTTCATCGCGTCGCGCATCGCGGCGAGGTCCACCACCGCCGGCACGCCGGTGAAGTCCTGCATCAGCACGCGCGCCGGGCGGAAGCCGATCTCGGTGTCGCTTCTCTTGGCTTTGAGCCAGGCCGCCATCGCCTTGACGTGCTCGACCGTGACGCTGCGGCCGTCCTCGAAGCGCAGCAGGTTTTCCAGCAGCACTTTCAGCGAATAGGGGAGGCGGGACATATCGCCGAGCGTCTTAGCGGCGGCTTCGAGGCTGAAATATTCGTAGCTCTTTCCGTCCACCGAGAGAGTGCGGCGGGTCTTCAAGCTGTCTTGGCCGGTGGCGCGCATGATCGTGAGGCTCCCACACCTCGGCCGTCCGGGCCGCGCACGACGCGACGCGACAGGCGGACGGCGCTGATAGAGATTGGATCAGAAAGGGCCGGCGGGAAGGCCGGCGGCGCCGGGTTACATCATGTGGCCGCGCGCGTAAAGACGGCGGGGCGGCGCAGGCCCGCTGCGCTACCCGCCGGGGCCGGCTCAGAACCTCGTCATGAGGAACATATAGAAACCGAGCGCCGCGAGCGGCGCGGCAATGAGCAAGCCCAGCCAAATGCGGCCGCCGCGCGCCGGCGTGGCGGACTCGCCGGGCGCCACCGCCTTGGTGCCGTCGATCATGGCGCGCACGATATTGTCGCGCGTCAGCAGCCAATCGAGCAGCACCGCGGCGATGTGGACGAACACGAGAACGATGAGCACGTTTGCGAGCCCTTCGTGAAGGCCGCGGACGCTCCGCGAGAAGGAAGGCGAGACGACGCCGTTCAGGAGCGCGCCCGGCTCGCGCGCGGCGCCGATCATGCCGGTCACGGTCACGACCAGCGCGAGGCCGAGCAGCAACAGGATTGCCCAGCCGCCCAGCGGATTGTGGCCGATATGCCGCGGCGGGTGGAGGCGGACGAGGCCGGTCAGATAGGACCGAATCCCGCGCCAGCCGTAGACGAAGTCCGAAAAGCGCGCATGCGTGCTGCCGACGAAGCCCCAAGCGACGCGGAACAGCGTGAGCAGGAAGATGAGATAGCCGGCCGAGGTGTGGAGGATATAGAGAAGGCCCTTGTCCTCGGCGGTCGCCCAGGCGAAGAAAACGAGGGCGGCCAGCGACCAGTGGAAGAGGCGCTGGGGCAGATCCCAGACACGGATGCGTTGCATGCGGCGCATTTCCAAGCAGTTTTGGCTTCTACGATCCTCACGCGCCAGCTGCCGGTAGCGGCGGGTTGCGCGCAGGAACAATATCTATTTAGCGAAGGAGAGGGGAGTCCAGCCTTGAGCGAGATCAACAAGGTCCTGGAATTCTGGCTGGCGCCGGCGAACCGGGCGCTGTGGTTCAAGAAGGAAACGGCCTTCGACGACGAGGTCCGCCGCCGCTTCGAGGACGTGCACGAGCGCGCGGCCGCCGGGCGGCTCGCCCAGTGGCAGAACGCGCCCGAGGGCACGCTGGCGCTGCTGCTCTGCCTCGATCAATTTCCGCGCAACATGTATCGCGGCACGCCGCGCGCGTTCGCCACCGACGCGAAGGCGCGCGCGGTCGCCGACTGGGCGGTCGACCGCGGCTTCGATCTCCAGTTCAAGGACGAGCAGGAGCGGCTCTTCTTCTATCTGCCGTTCGAGCACAGCGAAGACATGGACGACCAGCACCGCGCGGTCGAGCTCATCCGCCAGCGCTGTGCGGGCGATCCGGAAATCCTGCGCTACGCGATTCTCCATCGCGACGTGATCGAGAAATTCGGCCGCTTTCCCCACCGCAACGCCATCCTGGGGCGCCGCAACACGCCGGACGAGGACGCCTATCTCGCGCAGCCGGGCGCGGGTTTCTAGTCGGCGGATGCGGCCAAGCCGCGCGCGGCGTTCTCGCGCGCGAGCGCGCACCAATCCTCGAACATCGGCCGCAGCACGAGCTCGTCGGCGTGATGGCGGAACGCGCGCTCGACCGAGCGGTTGCGAGCGGCGAGCCACTCTTCGTCCGACCACGCCTCGGTCGCGCGAATCAGCGCCGCCGCTGTTTCGGCGCTGTCATAAGCCGCGCCCGACTCGTGGATGTAACGGGCGAACGCGGGCAGAGGCGGCGCCACGATATAGGCGCCGGTCGCCATGGCCTCCGTGATGGAGGCCGGCCAGCGCGCCTGCCCCGGGGGGCCAGCGGGCCCCGAGCAGTGCAGATAAATGCCCGCTTCGCTCATGAGGCCGGCGATTTTCGCCCGCGGCAGATCGAGCAGCAGTTCCGCCGGCGAACCCGTCTCGGCGCGATGAGCCTCGAGCGCCGCCATCGCTTCGGCCTGGACGTCCGTGCGTGCGATCGTGACGACGACGCGATGCGCGGGCACGAGCTTCGCGAGATCGAGTGCGATGCGCAATTCGCTCCCCGGCGCGCTCGCCGCGGCGCAGAGGATCATGCGCCGATCCTTGTGCGCAGCTGGTATAAAAAGCGTCGTGTCGAAGATCGGCGCCACGAAGCGGATGCGCGCGTCGCCGTTCGCGGTCACCTCTGGCGGAAGATACAGATGCTTGAGATTAGGCAACGCCGGTGCAGCTGCGAGCATGCTTGGGGAGGCGTCGGCGCCTTCAGCGCGTGCGGTCAGAGCGACGCCGGCCGCGGCCAAGGCTCCGCGATTCTCGCCGGCAAGCGATAGCCCGTGAAGGTGCAGCACGTCGGGCTTGAACGCTCCAATCGCGTCGGCCAGCGCTCCGCGATGAAGGACGAGGTCGGATGCCAACGGCGATCCGCCGTCCGCCGCTGCCCAGGCTTCGATCTGCGCGCCGAAGCGGCGCATGCAGGCGACTTCGGCTGCGATTTGGGATTCGCCGAGTCGCGCCGCCACGTTCGCCACATAGAGCACGCGCGGCTGCAACGCGGGACGCGGCCACCATTTGCAGCGGATGCGGAAGACATTGTCGGCGAGCGGATGGCGGCTGGACAGGCGATTGTGGTCGACGATGCGATAGCGCGCGCCGACGACAGGGATAAGCGCGGCCGGATATTCCACCGTGTAGCGCAGCATCAAATCCCATTCGATGGCGCGTTTCAGAGCCTCGTCGAAGCCCCCGAAGCGCTCATAGGCGCGCCGGCGGTGCACGATGACATTGATGTCGGCGAGGTTGTCGCGCAGCAGCGCCGCGCGTTCGTAGGGCAACTGGTAGAAGCGAACGTCGCCGTTCGGCCATTCGTAGGAAATGCCGGCATAGGCGATTTCGAGCTTCGGATCGCCGCGAAACACGCGCACGGCGGCGTCGAGGAAGTCGGGATACCAGAAATTGTCGCTGTCGAGATAGGCGACCACCTCGCCGCGCGCGAGGCCGAGCCCACGATTGCGCGCCGGCCCTTCGCCGGCATTGGCCTGGCGTATCAGGCGGATGCGCGGATCCGCGAGGAAAGGGTTCAGGGCGGCCGATAGATCGTCGGTGCTGCCATCGTCGACGATGATCAGCTCCCAGCCGCCGAAGGATTGCGCCAGCACGCTCTTGACGGCGGTGCCGATCATGTCCGCCCGGTTCCACACCGGCATCACGATGCTGACTTCGGGTGCGGCGGCGTCGGCCCAAGGATCCGGCGCGGCCGCCGCGATGACGCGCAGCGCCGCGCGGTCCAACTCCGCGATGAGCGCGCGGTTGGACGCGTAGAAATCCTTGCGCCAAGTCTCCGCTTTCTGCGATTGCGCCGCGATTTCGGCTTCGGCGGCCACTTTCCCGTGGATGAGAGCTGCGCTCGCTTTTTCGGCGTCGGCGAGG